>Ga0098068_1000037_pt1 | contig 63704 bp, 59 predicted proteins | sample 26BtaG_FD_75059 | JGI IMG/M metagenome (GOLD analysis project Ga0098068, IMG submission 75059) | Marine viral communities from Cariaco Basin, Caribbean Sea - 26B_WHOI_OMZ_CsCl | ecosystem: Environmental > Aquatic > Marine > Oceanic | place: Caribbean Sea: Cariaco Basin | collected 2014-11-09 | reverse complement strand
GTTTATCCCGGTTATGAACACAATGTTCGCGGAAAAGACAGAGTGCATTTGATGCAGAAAATCACCGATTATTTTGATTTGTATTTGAAGTAAGCTAAAAATCAAAGCCAAAAAAACCGTACACAAAATTTTTGTGTACGGTTTTTTTTTTACTAAATATTTTATGGGAATTAAACAGAAAACATTCATTCCTATGTTTTGAACTATCCTATTTCAAAAAAGGTGGAGGTTTATTGAGAAAAAAAGAATGATCTTAAATTTCTTCTTGATTATCCATACTTTCTTTCAGTTTGACTAATTCTGCACGGATGTATTCCATTCGAACGATTAATTCTACTTCTTCTTGAATGGTTTCATTTTCTTGAAGTGCCGTTTTTGCTCCCTCTAGCGTATAACCTCTTTCTTTTACCAAATGGTAAATTAGTTGTAGATTCTTAATATCTTGGGGTGTGAAGAAACGATTCCCCTTTTTATTCTTTTTGGGATTTATGATGTCAAATTCCTTTTCCCAGAATCGAATCAAGGACGCATTCACGTTGAAGGCTTTCGCTACCTCACCGATACCGTAATAAAGTTTATCTGGTAAATCAACTTGCATTAATCCAAAGATACAGACATTTGCTGAGATTTCTCTAGTAGAATTTTAAATTCGTCTGGACTTACATCTTGATAGAAAAAAGAAACCGGATCAATAGGTTTTCCATCTTTATGGATTTCATAATGCAAATGCGGACCGGTTGACAGCCCTGTACTTCCAACATATCCGATAATATCACCTCTTTTTACGGATTGATTTCGCTTCACATTGATTTTATTCATGTGTCCGTACAGCGTTTCATATCCATATCCGTGATTGATAATCACTGCATTTCCGTATCCACCGTGTCTTTCTGCCAATTGAACTTTACCATTTCCGGTTGCGTAAATAGGCGTTCCTATTTTGGCAGCAAAGTCAGTTCCTGCATGAAGTTTAGCGATTTTCAAAATGGGATGCATTCGCACACCAAATCCCGATGCCAAACGCTTCATATCTTTATTCGCTACAGGTTGAATCGCAGGTAAATGCATAAGCATTTTTTCTTTTTCTTTGGCACTTACAACAATGTCATCCAACGATTTGGATTGAATCACCAATTGTTTATTTAAAATATCAATACTTTTAGAAACATCGGATACCAAACTTCCGTATTTCCAATCCGTAAATTTGGAATAACGGTTTACACCTCCAAATCCCGCTTTTCTAACATCGTCCGAAATTGGTTCCAATTCAAAATAACTACGGTAAATATTGTTGTCTCGTTCTTCGATTTGACCCAATACTTCTTGCGATTGTTTGACCTTTTTATTTAACAATTCGTATTGGATTTTCATTTCTTGCAATTCTGCGGCCAGTGTATTCTCTTCGGGTGAAGTAATTTTTTCACTGAAAATGAAGCCCGAGATGATGCCGAAAAATGCAGTTACGATTAGAAATGCTGCTAAGTTTCGTAAAGTTCTTAATCGTCTTTGTTTAATAGGTTTGAAGGAGGTGGTTTGTGCGTTGTATTTGTATTTTTTTATACCCATTTGTAAAACTGTTATTATTATCTTTGTCCGCAAAACAAAATAACGGATAAATTGTATCGGTTTTTGTTAATGAAATTATAAAATAAACACAATTAAAGAATGAACTCAAAACAGATAAGAAAAGACTTTTTAGACTACTTTGAATCCAAAGGGCATAGCATTGTTCCTTCGGCTCCAATTGTTTTAAAAGATGATCCCACTTTGATGTTCAATAATTCAGGGATGGCTCAATTCAAAGATTTCTTTTTGGGCTATAAAAAGCCAACATCGGTTCGAATTGCTGATACGCAAAAATGTTTGCGCGTCTCTGGAAAGCACAACGACTTGGATGATGTGGGAAAAGACACCTACCATCATACCATGTTTGAAATGTTGGGGAACTGGTCGTTTGGAGATTATTTCAAAGAAGAAGCCATCGCATGGGCATGGGAACTTTTGACCGAAGTGTATAAAATACCAAAGGACTATCTGTATGTAACTGTTTTTGAGGGTGATAAAGAAGACGGGACAGCCCAAGATACCGAGGCTTTGGAATTGTGGAAGAAACATATTTCTGCAGATCGAATTCTCTTTGGAAATAAAAAGGACAACTTTTGGGAAATGGGTGAAACCGGTCCGTGTGGACCGTGTTCAGAAATCCATGTTGATATTCGTTCGGCCGAAGAAAAGGCAAAAATTCCGGGAAAGGATTTGGTGAATTTAGACCATCCGCAAGTAGTGGAAGTTTGGAACTTGGTTTTCATGGAATACCTGCGAAAAGCCGATGGTTCGTTGACTGCACTTCCTGCTAAAAGTATTGATACCGGAATGGGTTTCGAACGATTGGCGATGGTTTTGCAAGGAAAAACGTCCAATTACGATACCGATATTTTCCTTCCCTTAATTCAGGATTTAGAAAAAATTTGTGGTAAAAGATACGGAGATGCAGAGGCGACCGATATTGCTTTTCGTGTAATTGTCGATCATTTACGTGCGGTTTCCTTTGTGATTGCCGACGGCCAACTGCCTACGAATTCAGGTGCAGGTTATGTAGTTCGTCGTATTTTACGTCGTGCAATTAGTTATGGATATCGTTTCTTAGACTTGAAAGAAGCCTTTATTTATAAATTAATTCCACGGTTGAGAGACCAAATGGGTGAGTTCTTCCCTGAATTAGAAAAACAATTCCAATTGGTGACGGATGTAATTAAAGAAGAAGAAACCAATTTTTTACATACGATTGAACACGGTTTGGCTCGTTTGGATCATTTCATTCAACAAAATCCGGATTTAAAAGTTATTGCAGGTGAAGTCGTATTTGAATTGTATGATACCTACGGATTTCCAGCCGATTTATCGAGAATTATTGCCGAAGAAAAGAGTTTGACCATAGACGAAGAAGGTTTTGAAGCGGCAATGGAAAAACAAAAACAACGTTCAAAATCAGCGAGTTCATTCTCCGTTTCGGATTGGACCGTGTTGATCGAGGACGATGTGGAAGAATTCATAGGTTACGATCAAACGGAGGCAAATGTAAGAATTACTCGTTGGCGAAAAGTGGAGAATAAAACGGGAGAATTCTATCAATTGGTTTTCCAAATGACTCCTTTTTATGCCGAAAGTGGAGGTCAAATTGGGGATATTGGCTATTTAGAAAATCAATTTGAGAAAGTTGAAATTATCAATACCAAAAAAGAAAACAACCTGATTGTTCACTTTACAGAAACTTTACCTAAGTATATAGAACTTCCCTACAACGCAGTGGTGGACGTGGAAAGAAGAAATCACATCATGCGAAATCACACGGCGACTCACTTGTTGCACGAAGCTTTGCGCGATGTTTTGGGAAAACATGTCGAACAAAAAGGTTCGTATGTAGGACCGGATTATTTGCGATTTGATTTTTCGCATTTCAATAAATTAAGTGAAGAAGAATTAGAAAAGGTAACCCTCCAAGTCAATCAAAAAATTAGAGCGCATATTCCGTTGGAAGAAAAACGTTCAATTCCTTTTAAGAAAGCCGTGGAAGAAGGTGCAATGGCACTTTTTGGTGAAAAATACGGCGATGTTGTTCGTGTCATTAAATTCGGCGATTCGGTGGAATTGTGTGGCGGAACGCACGTTCAAAACACATCGGACATTGTTTTATTTAAATTGCAAAGTGAAAGTTCAAGTGCGGCCGGAGTTCGAAGAATTGAAGCGACGACTGGAGTTTCAGCGATTGAAGATTTAAAAGACTCATTCCAAAAATACAATCAGATTCTGAGGGAATTGAAACATCCAGCCGAACCGTTAGAAGCGGTCCAGAAGCTTTTGGATGAAAACAAAGAGTTAAAAGCCCAATTGGAGAAGTTTACGCTTCAACAAGCAAATTCTGAAAAAGAGGAATGGAGAAAATCCTTTCAAATGATGAATGGAATCAATTTCTTAGCCGTAAGAACGAGTTTGGATGCCAATACGATTAAACAAATCGCATTTCCACTGAGAAAGGAAATGGAAAATGTTTTGTTGATCGTGGGTTCAGATGCCGATGGAAAACCCTCAATAACCGTTTCGATTTCCGATAATTTAGTTGTCGAAAAAGGATTGAATGCAGGGCAAATTGTCCGAGATTTAGCCAAAGAAATCCAAGGTGGAGGGGGTGGTCAAGCCTTTTTCGCAACAGCCGGTGGAAAAGACGTAAGCGGTTTGGATAAGGCATTGGAAAAAGCGAAGGGTCTTGTAAAATAAGTGAATGAAAAGTTATCTTAAATATGGGTTTTTAACGCTCATTGTATTTGCTTTTCTATTTAATCTGTTTTTATTCCTGAGAAATAGAATCGTATTTTTGAGTGTTTTTAATGAGGGTATTCAGGAAGATTATCTGCGATTTCTATTTATTTTCTTGAATGTGGCTTTATTTTCTATCGATGTTTTTTTGATTGTAAAACTCTACAGAGATGCAGATGTTCAGAAAAGAGAAAGAGAACGATATATATCACGAATTCTATTTGTGCCTTTTTACAAGGTTTATTATATTCTGCATAAATTTAAAAGCTAAGAACTGAAAATAGTTGGAGAGATACTCAAATTCCACAAAACAGCAAACGCCACTTCCCATAAGAAATGGCGTTTGTTTCGTTTAGAGTTGGGGAAATTAATATTGTTCCAATAAATAATTTATTAAATCGGTGGTGGTTACAATTCCCACCAAATTCCCATTTTCCACAACAGGAATGGAGTGGAAACTCTGCATAGAAAGTAATTCGGCTACTTCTTTTACGGTTGCATCCGATTCCACCGTCACGGGAACACGGGTCATCACTTGCGGAATGGTGTACGAATCATAAATTAAAGTTTCGACCGTTTCCTCGTCTTCACTCAAATTGGAATAACTAATTCTCAACAAATCGGAACGACTGATTACGCCTACAATTCGCCGATCTTCCACAACAGGAATATGTCTAATGTTGTGTTGGTTAAACAATTTCTCTGCATCATACAACGATTCAGTGGGATCTAAAGTCACCAAATCTTTGGTCATTATTTCGGTAATCGGAACTCTTTGTTTCATTTTAACTGATTTTAAATTATATTTAAACTTTCTAATTCTCTTTCCTAATTCTACCTAAATTACGGAAGAATTTTTGAATAAAACCCTGACGAAAAGCATAAATCATAAAAATCTATATTCCTAAATTTAAAGAATTAGCTCTTCTTTTGAGGAATTTAAAACGCACTATACATACATGACAAACGAATTAAATCTACAATTTAGAAAAGCCACAATAGAAGATGCACCTGAAATTTGGGGAATTCTTCAGCAATCCATTGAGCGAAGAAAAAGGGACGGAAGTACACAATGGCAAGACGGTTATCCCAATCTTTCAACAGTAGAAAACGACATCTCCAATGCGAATTCCTATGTTTTAACGGAAAATGAAATTCTTGTTGCCACTGCCACTGTGATTTTTAATTTTGAACCCACCTACGAGAAAATCGAAGGGGAATGGTTAACAAATAGTGATTTTTATGTCGTTCATAGAGTGGGCGTTTCGGATAAAGTGGCTGGAAAAGGATACGGGACGAAATTGTTTGAATTTGTCGAAGAATTCGCCAAAGCCAACCAGGTTTTCAGTATAAAAGTCGATACACTTTACGACAACAAAGCGATGCTTCGAATTTTGGAGAAGTTGAACTATACTTATTGCGGTGAAATCGAAGTTAGAGATGGAAAAAGATCCGCTTTTGAAAAGGTTTTGCCGAATTCATAGAGACGAAATTAAAATAAAACCCAGTCCTTTTTACCTCCACTTTTAGAAAATTACCTACATTCACTTTCTAAAACTTGAATGAATCAATGAAAAATAATTTTCTCCGAAAGAAATCTTTGAAAGATTTGGCACAATCCAAGGAAAACGATCCCAATTCATTGAAAAGGATATTGACCGTCAAGGATTTAACTTTTATGGGAATTGCAGCCGTCGTGGGCGCAGGAATTTTTTCAACCATTGGTTCCGCCGCATACAATGGGGGTCCGGGGGTTTCTACTTTATTTATTATTACAGCTATCACGTGTGGTTTTACGGCTTTATGTTATGCGGAATTCGCCAGTCGAATTCCCGTTTCAGGAAGTGCCTATACGTATTCTTATGTTGCTTTTGGTGAAATTGTCGCGTGGATTATTGGTTGGGCTTTGATTCTGGAATATTCGATTGGAAATATTGTGGTCGCTATTTCGTGGAGTAGTTATTTCAACAATTTACTCGTTCACGTCTTTCAAATTCATCTTCCGGATTGGATGATTATCGATCCCATGACGGCCAAAAACGCGTTTTTGGAATCCACCGCCGCTTTGGCCTCACCTGAAACTTTACAACCCGACCGAATTAAATCTTATCAATTTGCAATCGAAGCTTACAACAACGCACCCATGTTGTGGGGAACGAAAATATTTTTTAACCTTCCTGCTTTTATCATCATTGTATTGATCACTTGGTTGGCTTACATAGGAATTTCACAAAGTAAAAAAACTGCCAACTTTATGGTTTATTTCAAAGTAGGAGTGATTCTGTTTGTGATTGTAGTCGGTGCTTTTTTTGTGGATACGAATAATTGGACACCCTTTTTACCGAATGGTTTTGAAGGGGTTTTGAAAGGAACTTCGGCGGTGTTTTTTGCTTATATTGGATTTGATGCGATTTCGACTATGGCGGAAGAGACCAAAAATCCCCAGCGCGATATGCCGCGTGCAATGATTAATTCCTTGGTGATTTGTACGGTTTTATATATTCTTATCGCCTTAACCTTAACAGGAATTGAACATTATTCCAACTTTAAAAACGTAACCGACCCTTTGGCTTTTGTTTTTTCAGAACGAGCACCTTGGATAGAAACTTTGGTTTCAGTGAGTGCCGTTGTCGCAACTGCCTCCGTTTTATTGGTTTTTCAAATCGGACAACCTCGGATTTGGATGAGCATGAGTCGCGATGGACTTTTACCCAAACAATTTCAAAAAATTCACCCCAAATACCAAACGCCTTCGTTTGCTACCCTCGTAACGGGAGTGATTGTTGGAATGGGTGCTCTGTTTATTGAAAGTGATTTGGTGACGGATTTAACGAGTATCGGAACTTTATTTGCTTTCGTCCTTGTTTCAGGAGGTGTTTTATTTCTGCCCTTTAGACCCAAAGAGAATGGAAAATTCAATTTGCCGTATATCAACGGTCGATTTATTGTTCCCATTCTGTTCATCGTATTTTTATATGTATTCAGAGAGCGGACGATGGCAGCATTTACAGAATTTAGCTGGAATGCTTCTGAAGAGATTTTATTTTTGATTTTCCTTCTTTTCGCAACCTTTATTTCTATTTTAACCATTCTTCGAAATTTTTCATTGATTCCCATTTTAGGTGTTTTAACGTGTACGTATTTGATGGTTGAAATTCCTATGGTTAGTTGGAAATGGTTTGTGGTTTGGATGACTTTGGGATTAATTATCTACTTTTTGTACGGATACAGAAACAGTGAAATAGGAAAAAAGAAATAATTCAGGACGTGAACCGAAGATAATTTTCAAATTCGCTTAACTTTGCGGCTGCATTTAGATATTAAATTCTGACAATGATTTTACTTCATTTGGAAACTTCCACAAAAAATTGTTCCGTCGCTATAACCAAAGACAAAGAATTGCTCTGTCTTTGCGAAGAGTATGACGGGAATTACGGTCATTCCGAAAAACTCCATCAGTTTGTAGAATGGGCTTTAGAGGGCGCAGAGATTTCCATTCACGATTTGGATGGCGTTTGCGTATCTAAAGGTCCGGGCTCTTATACAGGATTACGAATTGGAGTTTCAGCCGCCAAAGGCTATTGTTACGGATTGGGAATTCCGCTACTTTCTTTGAATTCGCTTGAAATTCTTGCTCAATCACAAATTAATCTAGGCTATGATTTAATCATTCCTATGATTGATGCACGCCGAATGGAAGTGTATACTGCTGTTTTTGATGGAAGTGGAAAACAGATTTCAGAAATAGAAGCCAAGATTTTGGATGAATTTTCTTTTCAAAAATTTTTGGATAAAAAAGTCGTATTTGTTGGTGATGGCGTAGAAAAAAGTCAATCGGTTTTGAAATTGCCAAATGCAGAATTCAAATTAGACATTCATCCATCGGGTGAATGGATGATGGAATTGGCGGAAGAAAAATTGAGTCAAAAGGAATTTGAAGATGTCGCATATTTTGAACCTTTTTACTTGAAAGAGTTTTTGGCCGGACCGAAAAAGAAGTAGAATTCTTTTTCATTTTGTAAATTCACACAATTAATAAACAACACACAAATAAAAAAATAGAGAATTATGGAATTACCTTGGGTAGAGCCCTATAAAATTAAAATGACCGAAGATATTTACGTTTCCAATCGGGAAGAGCGTGAAAAATGGATCGAAGAAGCCGGTTATAATTTATTTAATTTAGCGAGCGATCATGTATTTATCGATTTATTGACCGACAGTGGAACGGGCGCAATGTCAGATAAACAGTGGTCAGAAATGATGATTGGCGATGAGAGTTACGCAGGCTCTCGTTCGTTTACAAAATTAAAAAATGTAGTGGAAGATGTTCTAGGTTTACCCTATACTTTGCCTACGCATCAAGGACGTGCAGCAGAAAATGTGCTCTTCAGCGTTTTGGTAAAAGAAGGCAATGTAGTTCCAGGGAATTCACATTTCGATACGACGAAAGGGCATATTGAATTTAGGAAAGCGCACGCAGTGGATTGTACGATTGATGATGCGTTTGATATTAATGCGATTCATCCGTTCAAAGGAAATATTGATTTGGTGAAATTAGAAGAAGTTTACAAGTCCCATCCCAAAGAAAACATTCCTTTTTGTTTGATTACGATTACATGTAATTCTTCGGGAGGTCAACCTGTTTCTATGGAAAATATAAAAGGAGTGAAGGCTTTGTCGGACAAATACGGAATTCCAGTGTTTTTTGATGCGGCTCGTTTTGCAGAGAATGCGTATTTCATCAAAGAGAGAGAGGAAGGTTACGCAAATAAAACCATCAAGGAGATTGTAAAAGAAGTATTTTCATACGGAGAAGGATTTACCATGTCGGCCAAAAAAGACGGATTGGTAAACATCGGTGGAATTTTAGCTCTTCGGGATTTGGATTTATACAGGAGTTGTGGAAATTTCGGAATTATTTTCGAAGGCTATTTGACGTATGGAGGATTAGCCGGTCGTGATTTGGGTGCATTGGCCCAAGGATTAATGGAAGCTACGGAATACAATTATCTGAAAGGAAGAATTTCGCAAGTTGAATATTTGGGGAATAAATTGATGGAATATGGAATTCCCGTTCAAAAACCGATTGGAGGTCATGCCGTATTTGTAGATGCTTTGACTTTTTTACCGAATGTTCCGCGAAGTGAATATCCGGCACAGACTTTAGGCATTGAGTTATATAAAGAAGGTGGTGTTCGTGGTGTAGAAATCGGTACTTTGTTAGCGGATCGTGATCCTGAAACCCGTTTGGATCGTTTCCCGAAATTGGAATTGTTGCGATTGGCACTTCCAAGAAAGACGTATACGTTTAAACACATGGATTATATTGCGGCGGCTTTGAAAAACATTTACGACCGTCGAGAAGAAATAAAATCGGGCTATGAAATAGTGTGGGAAGCAGATATACTGCGCCATTTCACGGTTCAGTTGAAGAAAAAATAGAAAATGATTGAAAAGTCCTTCCCAAACGAAGGGCTTTTTTTGTGAAAATTAAATTTCTATTTTGATACCTCTCTATTTTGAGTTTTAAATTTTACCTTTGTTGCTATGTTAGTCTCTGATTATATAAGTAAGGATTTTGTTCCACCGAAGTTGAATCAAACCGTTATGCACGGATTGCAATTGGTTCATGATTTCAACTTGACGCATATTCCTGTTTTCAAAGGTTTAAATTTCATTGGAAATATAAGCCATGAAACTTTGGAAGAATTTCCACCTGAAACATTACTTTCTGAATTGATGGAATTCAGTTCGCCATTCTTTTTAACGTCGAACAGCTCTTTGTTGGATGCGATTCAACCGTTTAATAATGAGAGTGCAAACATCTTAGTGGTTTTGGATGAAAAACTTCACTATATGGGGTTTTTGTTGATGGATGATGTGATTTCAGCTTTGTCAACCATGCCTTTTATTTCGGAACCGGGTGCGATTATTATCATTGAAATCGGTCAAAAACAATTCTCGATCAGTGAAATTGCGAAAATTGCGGAAAGTAACAATGCGCGAATAACCGGTTTGTTTGTTACGGGTTACAAAGATGAGAAAGTTCAAATTACACTGAAGTTGATTGCGGATAGTTTAGCCTCGGTAAGTGAAACCTTTGAGCGTTTTAATTATACGGTTCTTCACAAATTTTTCAAGGATGAGAAAGAGGATATGATGAAAGACCGCTTTGATATGCTCATGAAATATTTGGATGTTTAATTCCAAAATAATCTAATATTTACTACATGAAAGTTGCAATTTATGGTTTAAAAGCTTCACAAAAACAGAAAGAATACTTTCAGAGTTTTTTCAGAGAATTAACAAATAGAAACATTTCGTTCACAATTGATCGTGATTTTAAATCGATTTTAGAATCTCAATTGTCCTTAGAATTGACAGAGAGCGGAGTTTTCTCGTCGTATACTGATTTACAAAAAGACATAGACTTGTTTTTCACCTTTGGTGGAGATGGAACGATTTTGAGCGCAGCGACGATCATTCAGGATAAAAATATTCCAATTGTAGGTGTCAATACCGGACGTTTGGGTTTTTTAGCAACCATCAATGTGGAATTTTTATTTGAAAGTTTGGATGCTATTTTTTCGGGAGATTATAAATTAAGTAGTCGTTCCTTGCTTTCTATTCATTCCGATGAAATAGAAATAGATCTTCCGTTTGCATTGAATGAAGTTGCACTAACTCGTCGGGAAACCACGAGTATGATTACGATAGAAGCCCATTTGGACGGTGAATTCTTGAATGCATATTGGGCAGATGGCTTGATTATATCGACACCTACTGGCTCATCGGGATATTCATTGAGTTGTGGTGGACCGATTATTCATCCCGAGAATAAATCCTTTGTAGTAACGGCGATTGCACCGCATAATTTAAATGTCAGGCCCTTTGTGATTTCTGACGATTCGGTGTTGGATTTAAAAGTGAAAAGTAGAGTAGGTGAGTTTTTTCTTTCGATGGATGCACGAAACAAACCGCTTTCTTCTACCGTTCACCTTCAAATAAAAAAGGCAAGTTTTCAAATCCATATTGTAGAGCCTAAGGACAAGACTTATTTGATAACTTTGAGGGAAAAAATGTTCTGGGGATCAGATCGGAGAAATTAGAAAAGTCACATTTTTTTCTTAATTTTTGTTAAAGCACCTATACAGCAATTAGATTTGTTTATATTTGTCCCTTATTAGAAAAAAATATGCAACATTTTCTAGATATTTGCGTTGAGATTTTTGCATGTTAATTCTTAATTTACGTATGAGGAATTTTTTGATTTTATTAGTGGGATTGTGTTTCTCTTTGTCGTTCGCACAAAGACATGAAATTGGGATTTTTGCCGGTGGCGCAAACGTTGTAGGTGATATTGGTAGAAGCAATTACATCAACCCGCTCCCTGTTTCTTATAACTCAAAAAGCTTATCCGATAGAATCCCCTATGCCTTGGGTGTACTCTACCGTTTTAACTTCAATCCATACATGGGAGTGAGAGCAGGTGTAACCTTTTCACAAGTTGTGGGTTCAGACTGGGTGGCTCCGGAACAATACAAACGATTAAGAAACTATGCCTACAAAAATAGCATCACCGAAGGGTCCTTATTATTTGAATACAACTTTTTTGACATAAATGATGAATATGGAAGTAAACATTCTCCTTATATTTTCGGGGGTATAGCTGCATTTATGTATAATGAAGCAAAATATACCGTAAACAATAATTTTGCACGCGATGAAAATGGTGTGCTTATCGAACCCAATCAAATTGACACCGAAATCATTCAAAATTCTGTAAAGAAAACAGCCTTTACACTTCCAGTAGGAGTTGGATATAAATATAAATACAGAGGGAATTTTGTGATTTCCGCAGAAGTAGGTGTTCGTTATACTCAAACCGATAACTTGGATTTTAGTTTTACTAATGGAGAAGATTTCACTTTTAATAATGAACCGGGTATAGACGAAACTACCCTTCAACAATTAAATAGTAATATCATCAAATCCCGACAGATTGGGAATACCTCCAACTATGACTGGTACGTTTTTACAGGTCTAACCTTAACATACACTTTTGGAAGACCACCATGTTATTGTGATTAATCCTTGAATGAATCCACCACTTACAGATACAATTAATGTAGAAAACCTTCCTCAACACATCGCCATCATTATGGATGGAAATGGCCGTTGGGCAAAGAAGAAGGGTTTTGATCGAACGTTCGGCCATCAAAAGGGTGTTGAATCTGTTCGATCAGCAATTGCAGTATGCGGAGATTTAAAGATTCCATATTTAACTTTATTTGCATTTTCAACCGAGAACTGGAGTCGTCCCAAGAGAGAAGTTTCTTTTTTGATGAAACTTTTGGCAAATACAATTAAAGCGGAGATAAAAGAACTTCATCAAAAAGGCATTCGTTTGATGATTATTGGTGAAATGGAGGCATTGCCTTCGAGTGTGGCTAAATCATTGCAGAATGCCATTGATTTAACCAAAGACAATAAGAAGGCGACTTTAATAGTAGCATTGAATTACGGTTCTCAATTGGAAATCATCAATGCCGCAAAGAAAATTGCTGAAAAAGTTAAGAAGGGAGAGTTAGACGTTTCAGAAATCAACCAAGAAGTAATAGAACAAAATTTATATACCCAAAATATACCTAATGTCGATTTGCTTATCCGTACAAGTGGTGAACAAAGAATCAGTAATTTTTTGCTGTGGCAAATTGCCTATGCAGAACTTTTTTTTACCGATGTACTTTGGCCGGATTTCAAAAGAGAGAATTTTTTGGAAGCGATAAAAAGCTATACAAGCCGAGAAAGAAGATATGGGAAAACAGGAGAGCAAATCAAAACAGAATAGAAAGAATATGTGTAAAAGATTATATATGAGGAATTTGATTGTTATTTTAGCAGTGTTTTTTAGCAGTGCTCTATCGGCTCAGATAGACTCATTAAGTGTCCAAGAAAATACCCAAGATATTTCAGAAGCGGGTTATACCAATCCACAAACGTATATGATTGCGGATTTGGAAATTAGTGGTGAAACCAATTACACCAAAAATCAAATCATGCGTTTTACGGGGTTGAGAATGGGTGAAACCATCGAAGTTCCAGGAACGAAAATCAACAATTCTTTGAAGAAACTTTGGAAAACCAATCTTTTTTCAAATATCGATTTGTATGTTGTAAAAACAGAGGGAGATAAAATCTATTTGAGAATGAATTTAGTAGGTCTTCCTGAATTAGCAAAAATTGAATTCAATGGAGTTAAAAAGGGAAAGAAAGAAGATTTCATCAAAGAACATAAATTGGATGTGGGTACAAAAATTACCAGCAATCTGAAGAGTCAAGTTCGAAATTCCATTAAAAATCACTTTTTAGAAAAAGGATATCCGAATTCCAAAGTGGATTTCATTGAGAAGAAACCAGAAAATGATCCTACCAAAGTAGATTTAACCGTAAACATTGACAAAGGCGAACGAGTAAAAATCGGCTCGCTCACTTTTGAAGGGAACAACGAGTTGCGCGATGCGCAGTTGCGTAAGAAGGCCATGAAAAACACCCGAAAAAAATCAATCAATATTTTTAGATCTTCGAAATTCATTCCGTCTAAATACAAAGAGGATTTGAAAAAAGTAGTAGAAGAATATAAATCCATTGGTTTCCGTGACGCGAAAGTCGTTTCAGACACAGTGATTCAAAGAGATGCGAAAACATTGGATATTAACATCACTGTAGAAGAAGGAAAACCGTATTATTTGGGGACCGTAACTTTTACGGGGAATTCAGTTTTCCCAACCGAAGGACTTGAGCGTGTTTTTGCTTACAAAGAAGGTGACCGATACGATGCGGTTGGAATCAATAAAAAAATCAGTGGATCCGAAAAGGATGACGACTTACAAACGCTGTATATGGACCGCGGGTATTTATTTGCGCAGTTAATTCCCATCGAAAAAAATGTAAAAAATGACACCATTGATTTGGAAATTAAAATCATGGAAGGAGAACCTGCAACTTATAACCGAGTTACTTTTAGTGGGAATGACGTTACCTTTGACCACGTAATTGCACGTGAGTTGAGAACCAAACCGGGTGATTTATTCTCGAAATCTGAGATTAAACGAACGTATTTTGAATTGGCGAGTTTGGGTTATTTTGAACCAACCCAAATCAATCCCGATGTGAAACCAGATCCAGAAACAAACTCAGTAGATCTTAACTGGGAGTTGGTGCATAAAAGTTCGAGTCAAGTCGAATTGCAAGGAGGATATGGTGCGGGAACGTTTTTAGGAACTTTAGGATTAACCTTTGGAAACTTCTCCATCCGAAATGTATTTAATAAAAAAGCTTGGCGACCGGTACCTATGGGAGATGGACAATCTCTGTCCTTACGAGCGCAAGCTGGGAGAGGATACCAAAACTACAGTTTCTCTTTTGTGGAACCTTGGATCGGTGGAAAACGTCCGACTGCTTTGTCAACATCGATTTATTATTCCCGATACAATTACCGGGATCAGTTTTATCAAGAATCGGAATTGAATATCGTTGGAGCGAGTGTAGGATTGAGTAAATTATTGACTTGGCCCGATGACTATTTCCGATTATCGCATACACTTTCGTTCCAGCGTTATAATTTTGATAACTATGCGCTGTCTGTTGGAAATTTACGATATGACAACGGTTCAGCCAATAACTTCAACTATACCATTGGTTTGACACGTAATTCAGCGGGCCCCGATCCTGTTTTTCCAACAAATGGTTCAGAAATGAGCGTTTCTTTGACGGTTACACCTCCGTATTCCATTATGAATGGAAAGGATTACGATTCAGTGAGTGATGTAGAAAGATTTGAGTGGTTGGAATACTATAAAGTAAAAGCAAAATCATACTGGTACAAAGAATTGACCGGAAAGCTCGTTGTTAAAGTAGGAGGTGAATTTGGAATTTTAGGAACGTACAATAGTAAAGTTGGAACCATACCTTTTGAGCGATTTTATTTGGGAGGAACGGGTTTGATGGGGAATCGATTTGACGGACGAGAAATTATTCCCTTGAGAGGATATGAAGACGCAAGTCAAGGTGGAGGTTCGGCAACTGATGTTACACCCTCAGGTGGAGGTAGTATTTATGATAAATTTACTTTCGAATTACGATATCCAATTACAATGGGACAACAAGCCAAGATTTATGCTCTTACTTTTGCTGAAGCTGGAAACACGTGGTCTGACACCAAAGAATTTAAGCCTTTTGAATTAAAAAGATCAGCAGGATTAGGTGTTCGAATCTTTATGTCTGCCTTCGGAATGTTAGGATTTGACTTTGCGTATGGATTTGATCCCAATCTATACAGTTCAGAACCTTCGGGTTGGCAAGCGCATTTTATTATTGGACAACAATTTTAAAAAATGTATTTTTGCAAGATGTTTTATGGCATAATTTTCGATTAAACAAATAAACATGAGAAATCTAATAATAATCTTTTTGTTTTGTATTACAGTGATGCCCTTGAGTGCACAGCGCTTTGGGTATGTAGATACCGATTATATTTTGGAGAATTTACCTCAGTATAGTCAGGCACAAAAAACCTTACAGAACCAAACCCAGCAGTGGAACCAAGACATTCAAAATCGTCAAGCCGCAGTTAACAAAAGACAAGCTGACTTTTTAAATGAAAAAGTTTTATTGACAGAGGATCAAATTAAAAAAGAGGAATTGGAGATTGACCAAGAAATTGCAGCAATCAAACAACTTCAGGAAAAAAGATACGGTCAAGAAGGAGATTTAATCCGTTTGAGAAAGTCTTTGGTGAAGCCTATCCAAGATCAAGTTTGGATTGCAGTGAAACAAGTTGCTGAGAAAAGGAATTATGGTTTCATATTTGATAAAGGAAGTGATTTGATCATGGTTTATACCGATCCAAAATTCGATATCAGCCGTGAAGTTCTATTGCAATTGAATCCAAATGCAGTGGAAAAGAAAAGTAGCGCTCCTGCAAGTAGCGGAAGCAAAGGAAATACCAATACACGAAGTAAACCGGCGTCAAAACCCGCGAAATCAAATACAAGACCCAATACACAAGGAAAAGATAATAAATCGTTGAAATAAAAACCATATTAAATAGAACTAGAAATGAAGAATTTTAAATTATTAACAGTTTTTGCTTTTTTATTAATCGGAAGCATAACTTTATCTGCACAAGATTTTGGAGTAGTAAATGTAGAAGATGTACTAACTAACTTCGGAGAAAAGAAAGCTGCAGATGCAACTTTAGATGCTTTGGTTGAAAAACACCAAGCAGAAATACAGAAAAAACAAGCGGCTTTATTAGCCATTGAAAATGAAGTAGAGGCAAAAACAAAAGACAAAAGTCAAGCGGAAATTCAAGCGATGATGCCCGAATTGCAAGGAAAACAACAAGATTATATGAATAAGCAACAAGAATTAGGTGCTTATCAGCAAGCTGCCTCGAAAGAAATTTCTGAAAAAGAAACCGCTTTACTTAACCCAATTGAATTGAAAGTAAAAAATTCAATTAGCAAAGTAGCAGCAGCCAAAGGATTGAAATACGTTATTGAAAAGTCAATCTTATTGTACGCAAACGGAATCGATATTACGGCTGACGTTAAAAAAGATTTAGGGATTAAATAATTAAATTCCCAAAAAAATTAGGAAGAAACCGTCCCGTTTTAATAGCGAGACGGTTTTTTTCTTTCTGCCTTTTAGACTAATTTTGAACCATGAAAATTACAGAAACGGAATTAGCGGGTTGCTTTTTACTCGAACCGCTTGTGTTTGAGGACGAAAGAGGCTATTTCTTTGAAAGTTATCATCTCAATCGTTTTCAAGAAAACACCGGTTTGGATTTGAATTTTGTGCAGGACAATCAATCGAAATCTAAATACGGAGTGATTCGCGGACTTCATATTCAAAAAGGGGAATTTGCTCAAGCGAAACTAATTCGTGTGCTAGCCGGTAAAATTTTGGACGTTGCGGTGGATGCACGACCCGAATCACCCAACTTTGGAAAAAGTTATTCAGTCGAATTGAGTGCAGAGAACAAAAAACAACTTTTTGTTCCCAAAGGATTTCTACACGGATTCTCCGTTTTGAGCCCCGAGGCAATTGTGCTTTATAAGTGCGATACTTATTACAATCAGATTTCCGAAGATGGCGTTCATCCATTAGATAAAGATTTAGCCATTGATTGGAAAATTCCAGAAGGCGATCAGATTCTTTCAGAAAAAGATAGCAAAGCAAAATCATTCTCCGAATTTAAAGCGATCTAAAATGAAAAAAATTTGGGTTACAGGAGCAAATGGACAGTTAGGACGAAGTCTAAGAGATTTGGCAGCAACCTATCCATCGGACAAATTTCAGTTCTTGTTTTTGGATAAATCCCAATTGGATATCACTCATCCGGAAGCGGTGGATACTTTTTTCATCCGAAACAAAGCAGATTACATCATCAATTGTGCAGCCTATACCGCTGTAGATTTGGCCGAATCGGAAGTTGAAAAAGCATTTCAACTCAATGCAGATGGTGTGAAATACCTCGCCAACGTTTGCAAAGAACAAAAAGCCACTTTCATTCACATTTCCACAGATTATGTTTTCGATGGAAATTCAGATCAACCCTACCTTCCGACAGATATACCCAATCCCATAAATGTGTATGGAAAATCCAAGTTAGAAGGCGAGCGTTTGGCATTGGAGACCAATCCAAAATCGTTTGTAATTCGCACCTCTTGGGTATATTCCGATTATGGAAAGAATTTTTATACGACCATGATTCGGTTAATGTCTGAGCGTGATGAAATCAGTGTTGTGAGCGATCAAATAGGTAAACCCACGCATGCAAGGGATTTAGCAGCCTATATTTATAAGTTGATAGTCTCTGAAAATCAAGACTATGGAATTCATCATTTCTCCGGAGCGGAACAAATGTCGTGGTATGAATTCGCGAAGAAAATCGCAACTGAAAAAGGTTTTTCAATCCAAATCCATCCGATTCCCACTTCGGACTATCCAACGCCAGCGAAGCGGCCAATGTGGAGTGTTTTGGGGTAAAAAGAAATCATTTCAATTCATAAAAAAAGCCCATTGAAATGGGCTTGGAAATTATATATTATTTTGTTGTTCGTATCGATTTAGATATTTGTTAAATCTCAAAAGAAGAACAATTATTAATGCCAATCCAAAGCCTAAAAGGCTATATTTTAGAATGGGATTACCAACTACGCTTTTTTCATTTATTGCACGTATATTCGAAATGATATTGACTCCTTTTTGATACGAAGCAATCATTTTTTGTGTACTGTATAATTTACGGTTGAAAACTTCTGAATATCTCAATAAGTCTCCTTCAACGGTACCTCTTGAAGCTGTATTTACCAACAATTGATCGGATCCTGAAGGACCTGCATTTTTACTAGAAATTGCCTTTGAAGCCAGTAAAGAATCTATATTTTCTACATTTCGCTTCATTTGATATTCATAATTCTTCAAAACTTGCAATTTCGCTACTTGCTCTGATTTTATACCGGGTGAGTTATTTAAATAATTCAATAATTTTTCTTGAATTTCACTTGAAGGTATATCTTTATTGACTTTCAGACGAACTTTTTGAAACGCAAAGTCGGATTTATTCATTTTGGATTTATGATCATTGATTTCAAACGCCTTATAATAAAGTGTATCTGTTTGATCTCCTCGTAAAGAGGCTACTTCAATTTGATTAAAATAATTATTGACTACATCTTCCGCACGTTCCACTGCTTCCACTTTCATGTTAGTGATTCCTAAGCTTTTAGCCAAACTTATTCCTTCTGCATTCACGTCTGAATTAGAAGAATCTTGATTGTTGATTTCACTCGAAAAGGCATACAATTCCAAATTAGAAACTGGGTTGGATTGCACGATCATTTCGTAAGTTTTAGTTTGTTTGTTTTCAAAAATTGGACGAAGAAGTAGAGCATATACTGCACCTAAAACTGTAAGTCCGATGACCAAAATCCAATTCTTTTTTAATAAAATAATGAATTGTATAAAGACCTCTATTATTTTCCATAATTTTCTGAAAACAGATTTAATGCCGTTCTTGAAATAATTGAGCAACCTAATTAAATCCACCTCGTCATTGTCTTGCTGAGGCGTGTTGGGTACGTTTGGGTTCATAGAATACTAAATTTTGCTGTAAATATACTTTTAAAAAAGATAAATAGAAATTGTTTTCCATATTCCACTTGGTTTATCCTCCTATCTATTTCATTAGATTGCCAGTTTAAATAATCAATTGCTTACATTTGCTCATCTATTTTTTTATTTGAATAATGAAAATTAAAAACCTAATAATATTCGGAACACGTCCAGAAGCAATTAAAATGGCACCTTTGGTCCATGAATTCCAGAAATTCCCAAATATTTTTGAAACCAAAATTTGTTTGACGGCTCAGCACCGAGAAATGTTGGACCAAGTCATGGATTTTTTTGAACTGCAAGCGGATTATGATTTGAATTTAATGAAACCCAATCAAACGTTGAATGGATTGACTTCTGATATTTTATTAGAATTAAAACCCATTCTTGATGAATTTCAACCGGATTATGTTTATGTTCATGGCGATACGACAACAACGATGGCATCTGCTTTGGCGTCTTTTTATTCGGGTGCAAAAATTTGTCATATTGAAGCAGGTTTGAGAACCTATAATCTGCAATCGCCTTTTCCTGAAGAAATGAATCGTCAAGTAACGGGAATTATTTCCAATTTCAATTTTGCGCCCACAGATGCTTCACGAGACAATTTAATTCAAGAAGGAAAAACAAAGAAAAATATTTGTGTTACAGGAAACACGGTCATCGATGCTTTGTTGTACGGCATTGATCGGGTAAATTCTTCTGAATTTGAGGACAAAGAAATAGAACAACTGAAAAGCATCATCGATCCCACTAAAAAAATCATTTTGGTCACAGGACATCGCCGGGAAAACCATGGCGAAGGTTTTGTTCGAATTTGTGAAGCCTTAAAACAAATTGCTTTGGAACATCCAGAAACTCAAATCATTTATCCAGTGCATTTGAATCCAAAAGTAAAAGAGCCTGTTTACAGAATTTTATCGGGAATGGATAATATTTCATTGATTGATCCTTTGGCTTATCCGGCATTTATTTGGTTAATGGAAAAATCCTATCTACTTATTACTGACAGTGGTGGCGTTCAAGAAGAAGCACCGAGTTTAGGAAAACCTGTTTTGGTGATGAGAGATACCACCGAAAGACCAGAAGCGGTAACAGCTGGGACGGTCATTTTGGTCGGGACGGATAAAAACAAAATAATCTCAGAAGCTTCTCGTTTATTAAATGACGAAAAAGCGTATCAGGCGATGACCAAAGTACACAATCCGTACGGAGATGGCAAAGCAAGTGAACGAATTGTACAATTTATACAAGAACAAATCAAATGAATTTTAATCCAGAAGTTGTAACAATTGGATTGGGGTATATCGGATTGCCGACCTCAGCCTTGATTGCACAAAATAAAATCAAAGTTTTAGGCGTGGATATCAATGCTTCCGTTGTAGAAACCATCAACCAAGGCAAAATACACATTGTAGAACCTGGTTTGGATACTGCCGTTTCAGAAGCTGTAAATCAAGGGTATTTCAAAGCGAGTTTATCCGCTGAAATCGCCAATGTATATTTGATTGTGGTACCTACACCCTTTAAAGGAGACCACGAGCCCGACATTTCCTTTGTACAATCGGCGACAGAAAAGATTTTACCTCTTTTAAAGGCAGATGATTTGTACATCATCGAATCCACCTCACCCGTAGGAACGACTGAAAAGATGCAAGAATTGATTTTTTCAAAACGACCGGAATTGAAAGGAAAATTGCACATGGCTTATTGCCCAGAAAGGGTTTTGCCTGGTAATGTGATGCATGAATTGGTACACAACGATCGAGTTATTGGTGGAGTGGATGGAATCTCGACTGAAAAAGCAGTTGCGTTTTATAGTCAATTTGTTCAAGGAGAATTGCACAAAACCAATGCAAGAACAGCGGAAATGTGTAAACTGGTCGAAAATTCTTCAAGAGACGTTCAAATTGCTTTTGCCAACGAATTGTCTTTGATTTGTGACAAGGCGAACATCAATGTTTGGGAATTGATCGAATTGGCCAACAAACATCCAAGAGTCAATATTCTTCAACCAGGAAGTGGCGTTGGCGGACATTGCATTGCGGTCGATCCATATTTTATTGTTTCGGATTATCCGTTGGAAACACGCATCATAAGCACGGCGAGAGAAGTGAACAATTACAAATCATTTTGGTGTGCAGAAAAAATCAATCAAGTCAAAACAGCGTTTCAAATCGAACACAACCGCGAACCAAAAATCGCATTGATGGGATTGGCATTCAAACCCAATATTGACGATTTGAGAGAATCGCCTGCGCGGTATATCGTTCAACGTGTTTTACAAAACGCCAATGATGAAGAGTATTTTATTGTAGAGCCGAACATCCAAGATCACAATATTTTCAAATTAACGGATTATCAAAATGCCATAGAAAAAGCAGATATCATTGCTTTTTTGGTCGCACACAAAGAATTTTTTGATGTAAAGATTAGTGAAGAAAAAGTCGTGTTGGATTTTTGTGGGGTAAAGAAGTAAAATGCTGAAAAGTTTATTTCAAAAAAACTATATTTTTTACGGCGGCTCGATTGTCATTAGCCGAGGTTTAGAATACTTTGTGTTATTTTTCGCTGCAGGGTATTTGACCAAGGAAAGCTATGGCGAATTGGAATTTTACAAAAAAATCATAGAAGTTGGCTCCAATGTTTTGGCCTTTGGTTTTCCAGCTTTGATTCTCAGTTACACGAAGAGCAAAGAGAGCAAAATTTATTTTTACATCCTTTCCATTGCTTTTGTTTTGCTACTAATGGCTGTTTTATCCTTGGCGGGACTTTATCAACCTATTTTGTTTCTACTGATTATAAGTATGGCTTTTTATGGGCTATTTTTTACAGGTGGAATTGCCCAATCTTATCAAATCGTTCATTTGGGGAGCAATTATGCTTCCTTATACAAAATAGTAATTTCCATCTTATTTTACGGCGCTGTATTTGGGTTGATTTATTTCTTTCAGGTCAAAGGAGAGGCATATTTGTATCCTTCTTTAATTTTACTTCCACTCGTTTTAATCTACAGTTATTTTGATCTCCGAAAAGCAAACATAAACTTCTCAAAACTTCGAAAATATTGGCAACTCTTCAAAAAACTATTGTTGAATTCTTTCACCTTGGTAGTGAGCAACTTTGCCAACTTAATGTTTCTTTACACTGATATTTTTGTCATTAAATTACTTTCAGAACAGGCTAACTCTGAAATTGCCGACTTTAGCTTTGCTTTGAATGTAGCGAGTGTTTTATTATTAATATCTATGACTTTGATACAAGTAGACATTGAGAAATTAAAAAATAAGGCTTCTTATTTCAAGATATTGAATAAAAAAATAGTGATATCAACTTTTTTATTGTCTTTGTCATTGATCGTTGGATACTATATTTTGATTCATCACTTTTATTTAAACTTTAATAAAACATTCCTACTTTTTATTGTCATTTTATTTGGGAAAATATTCGCCAGCCTATCCAATTTATATGGAACGTATTTAGTCATCCTCAAAAAATTCAAGTTGAATTTAAATATTAATTTAGCTTTTCTGTTACTGAATATAGTAAGCTGTTGGTTGGGCTATTTGATTTACGGCATCATAGGTTTAGCAATAGCCAGCGCCATTATGTTGGCATTAAGGTTTAGTGTTCTTTATTATTTCAATAAAAAATACATCCATCTTTAAAATGTAATTTTAGAGCTAATAAAGCAGTAATTACAGCATATTTATTTCTATATTCAAATACATTTTGATTATAAACTTGCCTTAAATCAGATTTTAATTCTTGATCGAGGTAGCTTGATGTTATTTCCTCTTCAAAAATTTGATCAAGGGTTTGCAAGATAAAAGGGTATTTCTTCATCCAAACTCCGTAAGGATTCATGCTGTCATAATTTAGATGGAAATATTTCTTGGCGCCATTGAAGTATTTTTTATAGATCTTGCCGTATTTTACTTTCACTGCATGATTGGGCTTCATTTGAATATTCTCCCATGGATAATTTACTACATTCTTATGGTACTTTGAAAGCCATTTAAAATAGAGAATTTGATTTTTCTTAAATTCATCGGGCAAAGACAAACAATATTCCATTAATTCCAAATCAGTAAATGGCGAAACATTGTCAATGACAGCATTCAATGCTCGATCTCCATTAAGGGTTGCATTCATTTGACGTTGCTCAATGTTGAACAAATCATAATTTAAATCTTGGTATTTCCTCAAAAACTCTGGCAACATTTCAATTTTGTCCAATAAAGATCCATCTATCACATTTCCTGTATAACCAATGGAATGCCTTTGTTGTTTAAAGTTAAACCCGGGTTTGGTAAATGAACCAAAAAGAGAATCGCCTAATTGTCCGGTATGAAGCAAGGAATATTTCTCTAAATTAAAACTTCTAATCGTTGAAGAAGCATGGGCAGAGCTGTGGTACATCATCAATCCATCCAGTGGTTCAATGTAATTCTTCATCACATCTTCAACCAGGTATTTCGGATAATCAAGAAATCTCTGAAAATGATTGAAGTTTTCTTGGACTGCAATGGAATTAGCATATTTAACATCGGATGAAGCGGATTGCCCAAACGTAATGGTGGTGAAATTTTTGAATCCTAAATTTTTCGCAATTAAAATATTAGCTTTTGCATCCATTCCTCCACTTAAAAAAGAAAGATGTCCATCGGAATATTTCAGATCTTTTCCCCATAAATCTTGAACGCTTTTCTCAAATAAAATATTGACTGTTTCAGCCGCTTGATCAAGAGAAATTTTTATTTTGTCTTTTTTATAAAAAAATCTTTGGTTGATTTTAATTTCATTTTTATCATAATTGTACGAGATAACGGAACTATGACTTAATTTTTTAACCTCAGTTGCATAAGTATGATTTTCTAATATAAATCCATACAAAGCCATCATATAAACGGCATCTCTATCGAGTGACAACGGAATATTTAGTTCTCTAAAAAGCTTTGTAATAGACTTTAATTCTGATGAAAAGACAAAACCAACTTGCGCATCGTAATAATAAAAAATATTTCTACTGGCTAAATGATCATTGAAAATGTGGATTTCTTCTTTCTGTTCATCCACAATAAACCCACAGAAATTTCCTTTCAAAGATTTAATACATTCAACACCCCAAGTTTGGTAATATTCAAAAAAAGAATCTGGATGACTGATCTTCTCACTAAGATTCACTCCTTCAAAACAAATGGTAATGCCATTGCGTGTTTCAAAGAATCGATCATTCGCCAATTTATCAATAACTGATCTTCCAATCAAAAATTGATTGATTGATTGATTGATTGATTGATCTTTCATTCTGTATTTCACAATTTGAAAAATACCGATGAAAAGATTTGACTTGTTGATCTTTTAAAAAGACACCATATATACCTGACATTTTACGCTTAATTTTTATAAACAGTAATCATTTTTTTTCAATAAATAAAAAGCTTTTGTATAAGATATGTTGGCTTCGTTTTTATTAAAAAATACGCTTTGCAAGGTAAAAAATATTATCAGAAAAAGACATCCCCCAATCCTTCTTTTAGAATAATGATTAGTTTGTAAGTACTTTAAAAGAGTTTTCTAATATATTTTGCGAAATTCGCAAAAAATAGTTGCTTTTGTTAAATCCTACGGCACTGATTCTAAAAGAAAAATAAATTAATTTTTAATCATGTTGGTATTAGCAATAAATTAGGTAATTTTCGACTCTGAAAAACATTAATCTTTTTTCAACAAATGCTGATATCACTACATAAAAAAAATATTTACACGAACTTTTTAGTACTTCTTCCCTTTATTTTAATTTTTGGCGGAACGATATTTCAGAATACTTCTCTGAGTAACTTGACGAGTCTTACTAAAATGTTGGCGTTTTTTTATATGATTGTGTATGTCATCATTCATCAGAAGATTAATGTCAACTTGTTTTTTTTCACGGTTTTATTTATTCCTTTTTGGCTTTACGCACTATTCAACAACCCTTATAGTCAACAAGCTGCCTATGGGGATGGAATTCGCTACTTATTTCCTATAGTGACACTGTACTATAGTTTTTCTATAAAGGAGCATCTTCCTTTGTTAATGAAATTTGTCGTGGTATTTATTGTTTTAAATCTCGTTGTACAGTTTTTCAACTATTTCTTTTGGATTTTGGGAGCGAAAGATCAATGGTTTTACTATACCATGCCCGGAGGCAAAAGATGGGCCAATAAAACGGCTGGAATTATCCGTGCAACTGGTTTGGTTGTTTTCTTTTCTTTGTATGGTTTTATCAATTTAGTCGGATTTTTCTTGATTCATAAATATTACAATAAAAAATACAAGTTCCTTTTATTAGCTATTTGTGTGGTTGGCTTATTTTTAAGCTTTTCCTACAAAGGGATTGGTGCTTTTGCGATTGTTTTGGTTTTTTATTACTATAAACAAATCTTCAAAGTCTTTATTTACATACTTGTCGCTATCGCATTGGTCTACATCACAGTACCCGATAAAATCAATAGCTTTGTTTCGGATATTACATTGCGGGTTGAATTGTACATTACCGAAGGGAATTCAGCAAGAAGTGAATCTTACCGTGTAATGATGGATGAAATAAAAAAGGGCAATTGGTTGGGTAAAGGCGCAGGTGTTTTTGGTGGACCCGCCTCTACTGAATTCAATTCTCCTTATTATAAAGAAGTGAATTTCAATTGGTTTGATGCCAAATGGATGGGGCTTACTACGACAGATACTTATCCCCCTCATGCATTTGTGGAATTAGGAACGATCGGTGCTCTTTTGTATTTTTTACTTTTGCTCTCTCCGCTTATTAAGACAAGGTTTAATAGCAATTATAAGATGGCTTTGGTTATTTATTTTTTATTAATGACCGATATGATGGTTTCTTTTTCTTTAAATAATTTAGAATATCTTTTCTTTTCACTTGTTTTTATTTATCCAATTCTTTACTACAATAATACAACACCCCAATTCATCGAGAACAAATGAAAAAAGTTAAAAAATTGAACGTATTTTTCTTTGGAAATATTCCAGTAAAGGAAGTTCCAGCGTCTTATGGAGGTGCCACTGTTTTGGCTGAGGAAATGCTTGATTTCATTCGTGAAAATGACCAAATAGAGGTCAAACATTCTCCCATCCGTTTTTCTTGGAAGCCAAAACACCATATTCTCGATCATATTTTATGGGTTTTTAAATTTCCATTTGCCATTCGTAATCAAGACGTCGTAAGTTTTCATACCACTTGGGATTTTAATTTTACAACTGCACCTCTTGTTTGGTTGTGGGCGAAAATATTAGGAAAAAGAACTATTTACCATTTTTTTGGTGGGAATTTTCATTTCCATTATCAGAAAATTCCTAATTTCTTAAAGTTCATTTATGACAAAACTCTACTGAGTTCAGATATTGTGTTTTTTGAAACCAAAGAATTGATACACTACTTTGAATCAAAAGGTATTGTCAAGGGAGAATGGTTGCCCAATGCGCGAAAGCCGGTTTTTAAAGAGAATTCAGAGAGAGAATTTAGAAAACGCTTTGTATTTATTTCGAGAGTAATTCCTGACAAAGGAATCAATGAAATTATAGCAGCTGCTGAGAAGCTGAACAGCAATTATACCATTGATATTTATGGCCCCATTGACGAAAGATTCAGTTCTGAAAGCTCTTTTGAAGGAAAAAAAGCAAATTACAAAGGATTATTACAACCCCAAGAAGTCCTGGAAGTTTTAAATCAATATGATGTACTTTTACTTCCCACTTGGTTTGGTGGAGAAGGGTATCCAGGGATTATCATCGAGGCGCTTTCATTGGGAATCCCATCAATTACAACCCAATGGATTTCTATTCCTGAAATCATTCAAGATGAATACAATGGAAAATTAATAGAAATTAAAAACTCTGAAGAACTTTACCAAGCGATTCTTTCATTCGATGAAAGTAATTACAAAGTTTTTAGCAAAAACGCTTTGGATAGTTTTGAACAATTCAATAGCGACCAAGTTTTTATGAAAATCATCAACGCTTACCTGAATGAATAATTTCCCTTCAAAAACTACCATGATTGTCAGCATTTTTGTCATTGCTCTGCTTATTGGAGTGCGACAAACGATGAAACATTCTACCGATATGTTTCAAATGCATTTTGATTGGGATAAAAAAGAACTCATCTACGGGAAAGATCATTTGAAAATAGATAGTCTCAGTTATAATTATCTTAGTTTGTCAGGAGTTGACTCAACCTACCAATCCAATAATCAAAACACTTATTCGATGACGTTTCCCAATGGAAAGGTTTTTTTCTTTAGGTTTATCAGTTCCGAAAGCAAGGATGGGAAAATTGAATTCAAAGCGGTAGAATGGCTGACTGGAATTCCTGATTTTTCAGATGCAGACGTAAAATTTGAAGAATTGAACGTGCCTTTTGTTCAAAATAATGGATACACAATCCTTACTTTGGGAGATGAGTTTTTGGTGAAAGATGAAGCCAAGTATTACCGAAAAAAAATTGCTTCTCAGATGGATGTGAACTTTCTGGGAAGCCAAACAGATGTATTTAATTTTAAACATGAAGCAACTTTCCATGGAGATTGGAATTTCATCTTCAAGGAAATTCCAAAAATCGATACTGCGCAAGTTTACATCATTTCTGCAGGTATAGAGGAACACGAATTGATGCAATCAGAACTGAAATCAAAACTGAGTCAAATTCTTAATGAGTTGGCTACTCGAAACTCAACCCAAAAAATTATTTGGATCAATGCTCCTTTTGTGAAAAACAGATCAAAAAACGAGTTGAATCGCGCATTCAATGAAATTTTAATGAACTTAGATAATGAGAAACTACAAATCTTGGACGCTTATTCGCTTTTTAAAAACGAGAAAGCAAACTATTTGATGGCTGACAGCGTTCATCTAAATAAATTCGGCTATGAATTATTGGCGAAAAAAACCATAGAACTGCTACAATGAAAGTGAATTTCAACAAAGAAAAAATATATTTTTGGCTCTTAGGTATTTCTGCTGCCATTATACCTTTGCCGGGTAACAACTTTAGTTCATTGTCTCTTATTTTAGTAACTACTTTTTGGTTGTTATCAGGAGATTATCAAGAAAAAATTCAAAATTTAAAAGGTAATAAACTCAATTTATTTATTATTTCCATTCCTTTTTTATTGGCAGTATTGGGATTGATTTACACGGATAATTTGGCATACGGCATTCGAAAAATTCAAATGTTATTGCCCTTCATTCTTTATCCTTTGGTTTTGTTTTCAATGAAACCCAACCCATTTACCCAACGATTTGTGTTATACTGCTTCAGTTTTGGAACTCTTTTGGCCTCCTTAATGGGAATAGGGAAAGCCTTTTATTACCGCTTAAATCATTTAGGTGACTATTTTTACTATGCAAGATTTGCAGAATTGGTGGATAAGCATACCACTTATTTTTCTTTATTTATTGTTCTGAGTTTTTTATTTCTATTGAATGAAGTTTTGAACCGGAAATTAAAAGTGTATTATTTTTTCCCAGTTGCAATATTTTGGCTACTGACTTTGTATGTTGTGAGTGCAAGAATTAGCATCGTTGCTTTGGCTATTGGAAGTTTGTTTTTATTGCTTTTGAATTTAAAGACTCGATTGAAATGGATATTGATTTTGTTGCCTATTTTAGGCATCGGAATCTTTGCTTTACCTAATTTCCAGAAACGATTTGAACTAAATCAAACCGAGATAGGTCAATTGAGCGACAAAGAATTTAGAACCCTTCATTGGAAATCTGTCATTGAAACAATTCAGCACAATCCAATTTTAATAGGTAGTGGAACCGGTTCTGATCGAGACTTTCTTTATGACACGTATAGAAAGTATCATTTAACTTCTGCCTACGAATTGGAATACAATGCGCACAATCAATATTTGGAAATAATTTTAGATTATGGTCTTCTTGGGTTCTTACTTTTTATATTTATGCTCGGATTTTTTGTGTATTCATTTATCAAAACCATGAATTATTTTGAATTGATGGTGATTGGTGTTTTTATTATCTATTTTTGCACGGAGTCAGTTTTCCAAAGATATGACGGTGTAGTTACCTTTAGTTTATTGATTTCAGTTAGCATCATTTCTAATACAATAAAAAAACGCATTTGATATGAATCATTTATTCTTGTCCCCTTTTATTATACTTTTTCTTTCATGTTCTGAAAGCCCTAAGTCCATAGAAAGCAACGATCCAGAGGTTCAAGTAACTGAAAAAATCAAAGAGCCCAAAGTTGTTTTCAACGATGATTTTGAAAATGGACTACAAGATTTTTGGGAGGCAGAAACCGTTGACACTACTCGTTATAGCATAGTGAACGACCCTCTTAATATCAACAATAAAGTATTGAGAGTTCGTTTAGATTTAGATGATTACTCTAACGGAGGCAAAAGGTCTGAGTTAAAAATCCTTCATCATGGAGAGTTGGATTATAAATCAGAATATAGTTTCCGATTCATGCTACCCGAAGATTTCTTTAGAACGGATGAAAAATCAGGTTTTATCATCATCCATCAATGGCATGATCAAGCAGACCCTGGTTTCAATTGGTCAACCCAAAAGAAAGTTACCCATCCTCCCGTTCATCTTTTTATTGATAGAAAAGAAGAAGGCATTTATAGTTTGGTATTCAAAACAGGACTTGAAACAGGAACTATGGATGAAACAGTCACCTCTGTCTGGAAAGGAGATTTGAAACCAAATGAATGGTACACCTTTAGTTGTGAAGTATTATGGCATATATATACCCACACAGGATATGCTCTTCCTAAAATAAATGGCGAAAACTTCTTTACATCTAATAACCCTGAAGGAAAAGACCCACACAAGATCTACAGGAGAAATATGTTTAATGGAATTGGTAACTATCCCAAAATTGGGCTATACAGGTTTGGCAATGAATTGGCAGAGAAAACCATTTATTTTGACGATTTTAAGTTAGAGACTGAGAAAATTGATTGTGAAAATTGATTTTAACGGCCCACTCTAACATTTCTAAAATAAACCTCAACATGATCAATACTTGAATTCCTTGACCACCAATGTGGTTTGTAAACGCCTATTTTAAAATAAGAGGTAACCAATTTATTTTCTTCCGTTCTTTTGCTAAAAATTGTTTGACGTTTCTGTTGATTAAAGATGGTTATATTATCCTTTGAAACTTTTATCAACCCTTTTTCCTTGTGTGAGAATTTGATTTCAAATTTCCAATGAACCCATTTTCCTTTTTCAACATTTCCCAAGGGAATAAAATCTGAATCTTTCTCTTCACTATCATTTAGAGGATTTAGATTTAGCATCCATTGACCACATACCACACGTAATGAAACGGGAGCCATGGTTTTTCCTTTTAAAACCTCCTGACTAAAATGCCATTGCCCCGTAAGCATATAATTAGCTTTACTTGGATTTTGGCAATTTTCTTTTTCAAACTCTACTTCTTGAGGAATCATCACCTCAAACTCAAAAGTATATTTTCGATTAGGATTGTAAGTCAGTAATCCAGGATAATCCCAAGTTGAAATTTCGTTACGTGCGATGTGGGTGAAAAAATTAGGGTAATCCACTTTTTCACCATTGATTTCTCCTTTTTTCATGACATCTTCCCGAAGTATTTTATCATTCATTTTATTCAATTGAAAACGAATAGCTGTATTATTTTCTTCATTTTTCACAAAATCAATTGACTTTATATTTTCCCAAGAGTCAATCATTCGATTGTTGTTAAAATCCTGATTTTCAGAATGAAAAAATGTCCATCGTTTCCTATTTTCACTTACAAGCTTAAAAATCTCATAATCTGAATATTCGAAATTTTCACTAAAAAACAGTTGTGCAAAACTCAGCTGACTAATGATTATTATCGGAAATATTATTTTTAACTTTTTATTCATGGTGATGTAAATAAAGTTTTTATTATCTCTAATTTTTTGTTTATTTTGCACAAAAATAAGCAATGATTATTATACTCAATTACAAATTATAATGTGTGGTATTTTAGGTTCTATAAATGTATCTTTTGAAAACTCCACCCTAGATCTTATACGCCACAGAGGACCTGATTTTGGATTAATTGAGCACTATTTGATCAAAGATAATCATATTTTTTTCGGACATAGAAGATTGTCTATTGTTGATTTATCATCGACTGCAAACCAACCTATGTCAACAATAGATGATAATTATTCAATTGTCTTCAATGGTGAAATCTATAACCATCTTGAGTTAAGAGAAAAATTGCCTGAAATTCAGTTTCAAGGTTTTTCAGATACAGAAACGATTCTACATTATATTGTAAAATATGGTATTGATTCAATCAAAGATTTCAATGGGATATTTGCATTAGCATTTTTGTATAAGCGGGAAAAGAAACTATTTTTAGCCCGTGATCCTTTTGGCGTAAAACCCTTGTATTTTTATATTTCAGACAAAAAAATGCTTTTTTCTTCGGAAATAAGACCCATTAAATGCCTTATATCCACGACATTAGACAAATTGTCACTTGCGCAACTGCTTAAGCTAAGGTATAGTCCTTCTGAAGACACATTAAATAATGAGATTAAAAAACTTCATCCAGGGCATTATATGGTGTATGATTTAGAAAATCATGAATATAATATAAAAACTTACTTGAAGCCAATTCCTCAAAAAAAAGAACTAAGTTTAAATCAAGCACTTCATCAATATGGTGATCTATTTGAAAAAGCGGTAAAAAGACAATTGATGTCCGATGTCGAAGTGGGTATACTTTTGAGTGGTGGGGTAGACTCCGCATTGATTTCTCACTTTGTAGTAAATAATTTACCCTATCCAGTCAAATCTTTTACTGTAGGATTCAAGGACAACGATGAAGCAAATGAGTTAAATGACGCCAAAAGATCTGCTGAAATCATTGGGACAAATCATCATGAAGTAATCCTTAATCAAACAGATTTTCAACAAGTTTTAGAAAAGGTGATTGATATTGTGGAAGAACCTCTTGGCACAACTTCTTCTATCCCTATGTATTTCTTAAATGAAGAAGTTTCAAAACATGTAAAAGTAACTTTAACTGGCCAAGGTGCTGACGAGCCACTGGGAGGATACAGTCGTTATAAAGCAGAAATTTACCGTAAACATATTCCGGGATTTATGTTGCACTTACTCCAACCATTCTCTAGCTTTATTAAAAATGAAAGCTTAAGAAGATTCATTTATGCAGCCAGTGAAAAAGACATCATCAAACGTTTTGAAAAAACGTATACTCTTTTTAATGACGAAGATATTACTCTATTAATTAATCAGAAGGAAAATAAAAGTTATCGAAAAATTCAATATTTCTATGATTTATTGGGTGCGAAGAACTTAACTTCCATAGAAGCAATGATGGCTGTTGATATGAGAATGAATTTAGCAGATGATTTGTTGTTGTATACTGATAAGGTTTCAATGAATTTTGGCATTGAAACCCGAGTTCCAATTCTTGATATAGAGTTAGTGGAATTCATAGAATCACTTCCTTTGAAATATAAAATAAAAAATAACCAAGGTAAATTCATACACAAGGAATTCGCGAAATTGGTCTTACCAAAAGAAATAGTAGAAAGGAAAAAAAAAGGGTTTCAATCCCCTACCAACAAATGGTTTAACCAAGAATTAGGTGATTACATAATTAATATCATGGATGACAATAATTCAGGTTTTCATCAAATATTTGATAAACAACAGGTCCTTAGAATTTTAACAAGGCATAAAAGTGGCGTGAATCAAGAAAAACAATTGTTCTTAATTTTGTCCCTTTACTTTTGGTTCAAAAACGCTAACTTGTGAGCCGAAATTTTTATGAAAATAATGTCTGAAGATAAAATTCCTTTGCTCAATACTTTTTATGATAATTTTTCGATGAAAGAAACCATTGAGAAAGTAAAATCAGCTATTGAGAATAAGAGGCAAATTCAACATATAGTTATCAATGCGGGGAAAATTGTTTCACTTCAAAAGGATTTAGAATTAAGGGAAAGTGTTAATTCATCCGATATTATTAATTTGGATGGTCAAGCTGTTGTTTGGGCTGCTCGTTTTTTAAATAATCCAGCCAAAGAAAGAGTAGCAGGAATTGATTTGATGATGAATTTAGTAGAAATGGCAGCCCAGAATAATTTTAAAATTTATCTTTTAGGAGCCAAAGAAGAGGTCGTTGCTAATTTAGCGGAAATGTATAAAAATCAATATGGGCCTGAATTAATTGCTGGATATAGAAATGGGTATTTTACCAAAGAGGAAGAAAGAAAAGTAATTGAAGACATTGTTCAAACAAGACCTGCTATGCTTTTTGTCGCAATTACTTCCCCTAAAAAAGAAAACTTATTGTATCAATATAAAAAAGAACTCGATTCCGTCCCTTTTATTATGGGTGTTGGGGGAAGTTTCGATGTTATTACCGGTTTAACCAAGAGAGCGCCATTGTGGATGCAAACCGCAGGACTTGAATGGTTTTATAGGTTTATACAAGAACCCAAAAGAATGTGGAAAAGATATTTGATAGGCAATGCCCAATTTATTGCTTTAGTTTTGAAAGAGAAATTTAAAGTCAAATAAAAAATAATGAATAAAAATTTACGATTAGGTTTACGATTATTTTTACTTCTTTCAGATTATCTCATTGTTTCTGTATTGTTCTTTTACTTTCTCTTTTTTAGATATGACTATTTATATAAAGAAAGAACTTTTTCAACCTTGTGTGAAATGTTCAATGACCAATTTAAGGCCTATCTACTTTTATTGCTTTCTTGGTACTTGATTTCGGAATTGACTAATTTTTATAAGAGTACACGATTCCTTCGGTATATTAATTTTATCCGTAGAAGTATTTATCAACTTATAATATTTTCTTTTATTCTCTATACAGTCTCAGGGATAAAATCTGAGAGTCTTTTTACGAATAGACAATCTTTTTATTATTTACTGGTACTTGCTATTTATTTAATTGCTTCCAGAACTTTCCTCTTCTTCTTTAGTAAACATTTTTTTGAGAAAGGGTTTAATTCTAAAAGTTTGATCGTAATTGGTCAAAATGATAATTCTTCTGAAGTAATCAATTCTATTACAGATAAACAGCAATTTGGCTTATCCTTAAAACAAGTCTTTTCAAATGGAACACTCAATATTTCCTCTCTTTCCGATTATTTAGTAAAAAATAAAGTTGACTATGGATACATCTGTCTTGGCGGTGAGTTGACAGACAAGCAAATCAAAGAAATTTCGGAGTTATTAGAAGATCATTATGTAACCGTAGGTTTTATACCAAGTTTAGCCTATGAAACTCAACAAAGTTTAGAAGTCAATTACTTGGATTCTTTCCCAATACTCACATATAAAAAGCACCCGTTAGATAATACATTTAACCAACTTATAAAACGAACTTTTGACATTGTTTTCACACTTCTAGTTTTCGCAACACTTCTTTGGTGGTTGCTTCCTATTTTGGCAGTTGCTGTTTCTATTTCCCAAGGTCGTCCCATTCTCTTCGCGCAAAAGCGAAATGGGCTGAACGGAAAAGAGTTTGACTGTTTGAAGTTTCGCACGATGCGCCCAGATAAAGAAAACAATAAAAAACCTACGGAAAGAGACGATCCAAGGGTGACCAAATTGGGGAAAATACTCAGAAAAACAAGTTTGGATGAATTGCCCCAATTCTTCAATGTATTGAAAGGCGAAATGTCCATCGTAGGACCTCGTCCACACATGGTTTCTGAAAATGAATCCTATTCTGAAATTATCAATCGATATGCTTTGCGGCATTATGTGAAACCCGGTATTACAGGTCTTGCGCAAGTAAAGGGGTACAGAGGTGCTGTCGATACAAATAAGGACATGGAAATGCGTATCCGGACGGATATTTATTATGTACGCAATTGGTCGTTCTTGCTGGATCTACTCATTATTTTTAAAACGGCCAAATTGATGATTTTTGGCGACGAAAATGCGATTTGAGAGAGTAAGAGAAAAACCTTAATTTTCTTAATGCCTTAATGTTTAAAAACAAATTGATTTAAACCGCTGTTTCATCGAAAATAAAAATTCACTCCACAAAAAATCCTGTACAAAGAAAATCTCTATGCACAGGAAGTTTTGAATTTCATTGTATTGATTATTCTGGTATTACCAGCCTTTGTAGTCTTTTTCGTTGTCGTTTCCGAATTGTGCTAATTTATACAGCCACCATCCTAACATTCCCATTGCGATCACAAATAAAATCCAATCGGCAACAAGGGCAATTGGAACCAAAATAGTTTCAAATGTCCACTTGAAAAAATACGCCAAACCGAAGAACATATCAGTTATTAATCCCATATCTTTGTTTCTTTTAGATGACAAAGTTATAAAAATGTTCGTGAAATTACTTTCTAGAAAATCAAATTTCTTGCAAATTGGACTAAGTATCCTCTTTTTGGTTTTGTTTTTTACCCGAATCTACCCCTTAAACCTTGATTGGCAAAGCGTCTTAGGCGTTTTTTGTTTTTTATCGGCACTGGGAATTTCTTATCTATTTTTGAACGATTCTAATTTAATTACGGCTCCGGGCCTTAGTTTTTGGTATGTTTTGACTTGGGCTTTCGTTTTTTCGGACATTGCACTCGATTATAAGTTAAGTATTGCACTTCTTTGTTCAACTCTAATTTTTCTTCGATTAATCGTGGTTGAGAAAAAATCGGAGAATAAAAAATTTCTTTTTGATGTGGGACTTTTGTTAAGTATAGCCACTTTTTGTTTCCCACCTACCTTATTACTTATTGGTTTTTTATTGATTACCTATTTCTACAAACAAAACGTGAACTTTAGAGGTTTTCTATTGTTTATCATCGGTCTTTTGTTGCCTTTGGTTTTGGGATGGCAAGTTCTCTATATAGTCGGAAAGGTCGATTGGTTAACGGACTATCAGGACGCTTTTAAACTTGATTTATGGAACTATCCGGTGTGGGGGTTGCTACCTGTAGGTCTGTTGATTTTGATGAGTTGGTTCGATCATTTGTCGAATTTAACGAAGCAAGACATAAACAAACGCCACAACTATTTCATCAGTTTTCTTTATTTTGTAAATTTCATATTAATCCTTCTGTTTTTCGGCGGAAATAAAATCGAATTGTTGATGTTTTTAGGTCTCCCTATTTCGGTGTTTTTAAGTCGACTTACGTATTATCAGCCAAACAGACTTCGAAGAGAAGTTTTAATAATTCTGTTTTTACTTACAATGGTTGGATTTTTCTTTCGTACAGAAGTGCTAGAAATTTACGAAAGTTTATTGGGCAATGTTTCGCTCTAAACTTAATTTCTCACCGTCAAAAATCGCATAGGTAAAGTGTTCTACCCAATCACCTAAATTCATATATAACGAATTTTCATTGAGTTGAACTTCCATAGGTAAATGTCGATGACCAAAAACGAAATAGTCAAAATGCTTTTCTTTCAATTTTTTACGGGAATAAATAGCGAGCCATTCCTTCTCTTCTCCCAAGAACTTCACATCCTCAGCGCCCGAAATCAATTTGTTTTTTCGAGAAGTATGAATTCCTAACCAAACCGCAAAGTCGGGATGAAGCAACGAAAAGAAGAATTGCGCCACTTTGTTGGTGAATAATTTCTTCATTCGTTTATACCCTTTATCGCCCGGTCCCAACCCATCGCCATGCGCAATGAAAAACTTTTTCTGATTGATTTGAAATTCTTGCCGATCTCTGAAAAGGGTTAAACCAATTTCTTTTTCCAAATAATCACGCATCCATAAATCATGATTTCCTGTAAAAAAGTAAATTTGAATACCCGAATCAGCGAATTCGGCTAATTTCCCTAGCGTTCGAACAAATCCACGCGGAACGACTTGTTTGTATTCATACCAAAAATCAAACAAATCACCCAATAAAAATAGAACTTGACAGTCGGGCTTGATTTCGTCCAACCATTTCACAAAACGAAGTTCGCGAATACGGCTTTCGGCATCATTGGGCGCACCCAAATGTTGATCCGAAGCAAAATATACTTTTTTGCCTGCTTGTAAGTTGATATTTATTGATTGTCCTCCGCCAGCCATTCAGCATACGATGTTTCGGTTTCGTGAAGACGTATGGATTGCAATTCAGCAGATCCTTGAAAATGAGGTTGTAAACGTGCAACCATATCGATCAACATGTTTTCACACGAAGGTTGATACTCCGTGAAAATAACTTGATGTCCTTCTTTTGCCAAACTTTCTCCTAATTCCTTGTGAGGTGAATTCACATTCAACAAAATGGTGTGATCAAACAAATCAATCACTTCCGATTTCACGATTTTTTTAATATCACCAAAATCAATCACCATCCCAAACTTGGGATTGGAAGCATCCTGAATCGGAGCGCCTTTAATCGTCACAAAAAGTTTGTACGAATGGCCGTGAATGTTTTTGCATTTGCCGTCATAACCGTATAAGGCATGGGCAGTTTCAAAATTAAATGATTTGGTAACTCTAACTATATTCATTATCTTAACTCTCCTTAAAATCAACCGCAAAGTTATGGAATTAACCACAATAGGGCGAGCCGTATTCGATTTATTTTTTCCAAAGCGATGTCTGAACTGTGATTCAGTGCTGACCGGTTCTGTTCCTTTGTGTGTTTTTTGTGCTTCCCAACTTCCTTTTACACACTGGAAACTCGACCAAAAGAACTTTGCTTTTGAGAAATTAAATGCGTTATGTTCCATTGATTCCGCATACAGTTTGCTATTCTTCCGGCACGACAATGTGACCCAAAAACTTTTGCATTTTTTGAAATACAACAACCATCAAAACATTGGTGTACTGCTTGCTAACAAGATTTTGAGTGAACATACACTATCCGAATTTGAAGGTGTAATTCCTATTCCCATCCATCCCAAAAAACTGAAAACAAGAGGGTATAACCAAGTGATTCCATTTGCGAAAACCTTGGCGGAGCAAAGTGGAATTTCATTGGTAGAGGATTTTCTAATTCGTGTTGAAAATAATCCATCCCAAGTTTTTAAAAACCGTGAAAAAAGATTGAATTCCATTCAGAATGCTTTTTCATTGAACCCAAAGAAGATAAACGGTCATTTTTTGTTGGTGGATGATGTGCTCACAACAGGTGCAACACTTTCTACTTGCATTAATTTAATCCATTCCCATCATCCTGAAGTGAAAATCAGTGTAATGACTATGGCATGTGCCCAATGAAAAAACCCTGACTTTCGGATGAAAATCAGGGTTTTAGTGGAGGTTCCGAGCGGATTCGAACCGCTGTAGACGGTTTTGCAGACCGGTGCCTAACCCCTCGGCCACGGAACCTTTTTATTCTTTAGGCTTGCAAAGATATAAATTTAAACCAAACTTAAAATTTCTTTTCCAAAACGATGCTCACTTTTTTTACATTTCCACCGATTGGAGGATTCATTTTGGATAATTTTATCTTTGCAAAAGTAACCATAGGAATCTCATTATGAATCCGTTGTAAAACGCGCGCTGCAACTTTTTCCAATAATTTAGAACGAATGGAAACTTCTTCTTTTATGATTTTATTTAAAAGTACATAATCTACAGTATCCGCCAAATCATCGGTCTCAATCGACTTTGATAAGTCTGCAGCGATTTCTAAATCAACCATATAGTCCGAGCCGATCAAGGCCTCTTCATCCAAACAACCGTGGTTGGAATAAATTCGAATACTTTCTAAAATAATTTTTCCCATGTGTCAAAATTACAATCAAAAATTGATTGATTTTTCAATTTAACTGAAAATTTCATTTATACTTTTCTTTTCGGATTTGCTTTTAAAAAAGCATCCCATCCTGTATAGGCTTTGTCAGCCACTGCATTTCCCGAATTGAAAAAGTGACAAACCGCCGCTGCCAAACCATCGGTTGCATCCAATCGGTTGGGTAATTCTTTCAACCCCAACAAACTCTGAAGCATTCCTGCGACTTGTTCTTTGGACGCATTTCCGTTTCCGGTAATTGCCATTTTTATCTTTTTGGGTGCGTATTCTGTAATCGGAACTTCACGATACAATCCTGCTGCCATCGCTACGCCTTGTGCACGACCTAGTTTCAACATCGATTGCACGTTTTTGCCAAAGAAGGGCGCTTCAATCGCTAATTCGTCGGGATGATAGGTGTCGATCAGTGACAAAGTTCGGTCAAATATTTTTTTGAGTCGCAATTCATGAGATTCATACTTACTCAGCATAAGTTCATCCATCAAAAGAAAAGTCATTTTTTTCTTTTCGACTTTGATTAATCCAAAACCCATTACCGTCGTTCCAGGGTCAACTCCCAATATGATTCGCTCCATTTGACTAAGGTAATTTGAATTATTTAAATAAAATTTATTTTTATAACACGCTTTAATTCAAGCTCTTTGTGTACGCATTCCATCCAATTATTTGGTATTCTTCGGCAGCACTTTTCGCATTGGCTGCTTTGTAAATTCCACGACCCACAATCATGAAGTCTGTATGATACATCTGGAAAACACGTTCGGGCGTATTGTATTGCTGACCTTTTGTGTCACCCACTGAGCTTATATTTACACCCGGCGTGAAAAGCAACAAATTATCGCTCACTTTTCGTTGCGCTACAACACCCAAAACATTCGGTGCATTTTCAGCTACATTCAACGCTTTTGCAATGTAATAATCATCGGTCAATGTTCCTTTTGAAGACATTTCTGCAATTGCAACCACACCCACATTATCGAACACTTTTAAACTTTCTTCACCCGCAATCACATGCGCAGTAATCATATCCGCCCAACTTCCGATGTTGTAAATACCTTCTTTGAATTGCAATTCTTGCGTATTTCCAATATCTCCAAACTTACGATCCTCAAACAATAAGAAGTCATTTTGTTTTGAGATTTCCTTTAATCGATGAATCATATCAAAACTGAAATCCTTGATGATGTCGGTATGTAATTTCAATGCAACAATATGCGGTCCCACATTTTCGGCCAAACTAATTAATTCAGAAGAAGTAATAACATCGGCAGAAACAATCAAGTTCGATTGTTTTTTCAGTGCAATTTCGATTAGTTTTTTACCAATCGGATGTTGAATATTTTTTTTCTCAAGTGGAACTCTTTTAATCTCAGGTTGCGACGGTGGATTGTTTAAGAAATTCTTCACCCGTGCTAATTCTGAGTCGCTCAATCGATGGAATTTATGAAGCATATCTATTACTTCATGGATGGTGAATAAAGTACGAACGGAATAGCCTTTCTTTTTTAATTTTTCAACGCCACCTTGTTCTCTATCTAAAACGACAACGATGTCGGTCACCTTTAATCCTTCTCGTTCCACCTCCGCTATCGTTTCCAATAAACTTTGACCACTGGTGATTACATCTTCAACCAATAAACAATTTTGACCGTCGTGGTAAACACCTTCTACCATTCGTTTGGTTCCGTATCCTTTGTTTTCTTTTCGTTTGATGATCAATGGAATACCGCTCGCTAAACTCATTGTAGTTCCCATAGGCAATGCTGCATATGGAACACCACAAATCAATTCGAAGGGTGCTTCTTCTACCAAATCCAACAGGTTGTTGGACAAGGTTTTCAAGAGTTGAGGACTGGATGATAAGGGACGTAAATCCACATAGAAAGGAGATTCTATTCCGCTTTTTAAAGTAAAATTACCAAATTTAATAATTCCTAATTCGTAGGCTTTTAATAAAAAATCTTCGCGTTGTTGCATTTCTGAAAGGTTTGCGCAAAGTTAAAAGAAACTAAGGTATCAAACGAATATTCCGACCAAAGAGTTTTGAAAAAGTGTATTCTCACTCCTTATTAAATGAAATTTTAATTTCACTTCATTCGAATCCGCTGTGTTTTAAGGGGTAAATTAGTCAGTTGCAAAAGAAATTGATTCTTTTTGAAGGAATTGATTTTTTTGAAATTTGTATCTTTGCCGCTTTGAAAATAGAAAGCGTATTTAGAATTTAAATTTCTGAGAAATGATTTTAGAAATAAATACAACCAATTTCAATTGGAATCAGGCTTAGTTTTTGATTAAATACATTTGGATTTCTACAGAAGATATTCAAAAAACAGTGAAAAAATGGAAATAGAATTACAAGAAGCAACTACAAAACTTCAGAGAAGAGGTTATTTAGATATAAAAATCCCAGAAGGAACCGATTTAATTGCGGAAATTAACCGCATGCGAAAAGAAAAAAACGCCATCATTTTGGCGCATTATTATCAGACAGCAGATATTCAAGATATCGCTGATTTCTTGGGTGATAGTTTACAATTGGCTCGAGCTGCGGCTGCGACGGATGCAGATATGATTGTTTTTTGCGGAGTGCATTTTATGGCCGAAGCTGCAAAAATTGTAAATCCATCGAAAAAAGTGGTTTTGCCCGATTTGTTGGCAGGATGTTCGTTGGCAGACTCCTGTTCAGCGGAAGGACTTCAAGCTTTACGAGCAGAGCATCCGGGTTCGATCATCATCAGTTATATCAATTGTGATGCGGGTGTAAAAGCGGAAAGTGACATCATTGTGACTTCTTCAAACGCCGAGCACATCATCAATTCTTTACCCAAAGATCAAAAAATTATTTTTGCGCCCGATAAGAATTTAGGGAAATATTTGAATCGCGTAACCGGTCGAAATATGGTTCTATGGGACGGAGCGTGTATTGTTCACGAAGCGTTTTCATTGGAACGAATTGCGCAACAAATGGCAGAGAATCCCAAGGCGAAGTTGATTGCACATCCCGAGTCGGAAGAGCCGGTTTTGAGAGCCTCTCATTTTGTAGGATCCACTTCCCGATTGTTGGACTATGTTGTAAACGATGAGGCGCAAGAATTTATTGTTGCAACGGAAGAAGGAATTATTCATGAAATGAAGAAATTGGCTCCTCATAAAAAGTTGATTCCTGCTTTGGTTCAGGATGAAAGCTGTAATTGCAGTGAATGTTTCTTTATGAAAATGAATACTTTAGAGAAAATTTATCTCTGTATGAAATATGAATTACCGGAAGTTGAAATCGAAGAAAGTCTAAGAGTCAGAGCTTTGCAATCCATTAATCGAATGTTGGAACTTTCACAATCCATTAAATAGACTCATTTTGGAATGAATTTAAGGCGTACCTGAAGAAATTCCTCGAAGACAATTACATACAAAAACTTAAAAAAAAATGTCAGGAATACTTTATTTGGTGCCAACACCCATCGGAAATTTAAAAGACATGACTTTCAGAGCCGTTGATGTTTTGAATGAATGTGATTTAATTTTAGCTGAAGACACACGTACAAGCGGATTTTTATTGAAACAGTATGATGTTTCCACCCCCATGCGTTCGTATCACGCTCACAATGAGCATAAAGTAACCGAAGAAATCATTCAACAACTCAAAGAGGGAAAGTCTTTTTCATTGATAACTGATGCCGGTTCTCCCGGAATATCGGATCCAGGGTTTTTGATGGCTCGGGCTTGTATTGCGCATGGAATCGAAATAATCGCTCTTCCTGGAGCAACGGCTTTTGTACCTGCTTTGACGGTTTCTGGACTTGTTTCCAATGAATTTGTATTCATCGGTTTTCTGCCGGTAAAAAAAGGACGTCAAACCAAACTTACAGAATTAAAAGACGAGAAACGAACCTTGATTTTTTATGAATCACCCCATAAAATCATCCGAACTTTAAAAGATCTATCCGAATCCTTTGGAGCCGAAAGGAAAGCAAGTCTTTCGAGAGAAATTACCAAAAAATTCGAAGAAACACTACGAGGAAGTTTGGAAGAATTGCATCAGATTGCAGAAACCCGAAACTTAAAAGGTGAAATGGTTTTGGTTGTCGAGGGAAATTCAAATTAAATCAGAATCTACACGAAAACGCATTGTTTATAAGTTTTTAGTGAATTGTATTCCAATTTGGTAATCGGTAATAGCACATTATTCTCACAATTCCACTTTTTAAATCACCGTTGAAATTCCTACCTTTAAGAATTCAAATTTTAATTCAATTATAGCCTTCTATGTACCTAATATACGACACCGAAACCACGGGTTTACCCAAGAATTTTAATGCTCCTCCGACCGATGTGGATAACTGGCCACGTATGGTTCAGATCGCTTGGCAACTCCACGATAAAACGGGGAAATTAATTGAAAACAAAAGTTTTATTGTAAAACCAGATGGGTACGACATTCCATTTAATGCCGTTCAAATTCACGGAATTTCCACCGAGAAAGCGATGAGTGAAGGAATTCCTTTGATTGATGTATTGGAAGAATTCAGAAAAGCTTTGACAAATACCCAGATTTTATGTGGACATAATTTAAGTTTTGATCAAGGTGTTTTGGGTTGTGAATTCGTTCGTGCGGGATTGGATTACAGCGAATTGGATTTGACGATTGCAGATACCATGGAGTCTTCTACAGATTTCTGTCAACTTCCAGGTGGACGATACGGCCGATTCAAATCTCCGAAATTAGGTGAACTTCACGAAGTGCTTTTTGGCGAAACTTTCGACGAAGCCCACAACGCATCGGCAGACGTAAATGCAACGGCGCGGTCCTTCATGGAATTAATTCGTTTGGGTGTTTTTAAAATCGAAGAAATTGGATTGACGGAAGAAGAATTTGTAGCCTTTAAAGAAATAAATCAAGATACTTTTAAACCGTTCGACATTGAAATCGAATCCCAAGTAAAGGATTTCAAAGATGCGCAAGACAGTTCAACCGTTGAAATAAACGAAACAGCAAAAATGACGACGGATTCACCGTATTTTCATTTTCATAATCATACTTCATTTTCTGTATTAACGGCTACCACTTCGATTGAAGATTTAATTAAAGCTGCCATAAAAGAAAAAATGCCTGCTGTAGGAATGACAGATTTGGGGAATTTGATGGGTGCTTTTAAATTCGTAAAAGCAGTGAGTGATTTGAATAAGGCGAATTCTAAATTACCCATTCCCATAGAGCCCATTCTCTCCATAGTCGGTTGTGAAGTGTATATTTCTGAACATTATACCCAAACAAAATTCACGAAAGATAATCCTGACCGTAGATTTACACAATTGTTAATTGCAAAAAATAAGGAAGGGTTTAAGAATTTATCCAAAATCTCATCCGTTGGTTTTATCGAAGGCTTTTATGCCGGTTATCCACGTGTGGGAAAGGAAGTGATTGAAAAACACAAAGAACATCTGATTGCTACAACAGGAAGCTTAACCGCTGAAATTCCCTCTCTTATTTTGAATGTAGGAGAATTGCAGGCAGAAGAAGTTTTTGTTTGGTGGAAAGAAGTGTTTGAAGACGATTTTTATGTCGAACTCATTCGGCATGGGTTGCCGGAAGAGGAACATGTTAACCAAGTTTTATTGAAGTTCGCTAAAAAACACGATGTCAAAGTTTTGGCTCAGAACAATACGTTTTACATCAACCAAGAAGATTCCGAAGCACATGATATTTTATTATGTGTTCGCGATGGTGAGAAAAAAGATACTCCAATTGGCCGGGGACGAGGAACTCGTTTTGGATTTGAAAACAATGAATTTTATTTCAAATCGCAAGACCAAATGCGTTCTTTATTTCACGATATTCCGGAAGCGATTGACAATTTGAGCGAACTTTTAGAAAAAATAGAACCGTATGATTTGGGAAGCGATGTTTTACTTCCAAAATTTGATATTCCGGAAGAGTTTAGAGATCCACAAGATGAGTTCGACAATGGAATTCGAGGTGAGATGGCGTATTTGCGACATATTACCTTCGAAGGTGCTAAAAAAAGATACGGTGAAATCACCCCTGAAATTGAAGATCGCTTGAACTTCGAATTGGATACCATAGAAATGACCGGCTATCCCGGTTACTTTTTAATTGTTCAGGATTTTACTTCAGAAGCTCGTAAAATGGGCGTTTCGGTAGGGCCGGGGCGAGGTTCCGCTGCCGGTTCAGCAGTAGCTTATTGCACCTGGATTACCAATGTTGACCCAATTAAGTACAACCTGCTTTTTGAGCGTTTCTTAAATCCAGACCGAGTTTCTCTTCCAGATATTGATATCGATTTCGATGACCGTGGGCGGGAACGTGTGATACAGTGGGTAATTGATAAATACGGTAAAAACCAGGTGGCCCAAATCATTACGTATGGAACGATGGCTGGAAAATCCGCTATTCGGGATACGGCGCGTGTATTGGATTTACCGCTTTCTGACTCTGATCGAATTGCGAAAAAAACCCACATGAAGTTGAACAAAATGTTCAATACAGATGATAAAATTTTAAAAAATATTTTGGTTAATGATGAGTATGAAGATACCCTTGAAATAAAACGGATTTCGGAACAAGATAATTTAGAAGGAAAAACTTTGCAACAAGCAAAAATCATCGAAGGTTCTCTTCGGAATACAGGTGTTCACGCATGTGGTGTAATCATTACACCCAAAGACATTCGGGAAATGGTTCCGATGGCGGTGGCAAAGGATTCCGATCTTTTGATTACACAATTCGATAACTCGGTGGTGGAAGATGCAGGCCTTCTGAAAATGGATTTCTTGGGATTGAGAACTTTGACGATTATTAGCGATGCCATTGAATTAATCGAACAAAATCACAAAGTGAAAATCGATCCGGATGAAATTCCATTGGACGATAAAAAGACCTACGAACTTTTTCAGCGTGGAGATATGATTGGGATTTTCCAATATGAATCCGCGGGAATGCAAAAGCATTTAAAAGCGTTGAAACCTGATAAGTTTGATGATTTAATTGCAATGAACGCACTGTATCGACCAGGACCGATTCAATATATTCCAAACTTTATCAACCGTAAACACGGACTGGAGGAAATTCAATACGATTTACCAGATATGGAGGAATATTTGGCAGAAACCTATGGAATTACGGTTTATCAAGAGCAGGTGATGCTTCTTTCTCAGAAATTAGCCAATTTCACAAAAGGGGAGGCCGACGTTCTGCGAAAAGCGATGGGGAAAAAGTTGGAGTCCGTTCTTGCCAATATGAAACCTAAATTTCTAGAAGGAGGTGCCGCTAACAATCATCCGGTAGATAAATTAGAAAAAATATGGCATGATTGGGAAGCGTTTGCAGCCTATGCTTTCAACAAATCACACTCAACTTGTTATGCGTTGATAGGTTATCATACCGCTTATTTGAAAGCGCATTACCCGGCTGAATTCATGGCGGCTGTTTTAAGTAACAACATCAATAATATGAAACAAGTGAGCTTTTTCATGGAAGGATGTCGTGCTTCAGGAATTCCTGTTTTAGGACCAAACGTGAATGAAAGTTCTTTTTATTTTTCTGTAAATGAGGAAGGTGCGATTCGATTTGGAATGGGAGCGATTAAGGGTGTAGGTGCTTTGGCTGTAGAAGCAATTATCAATGAGCGAAATGAAAATGGAAAATACAAATCGATTTTTGATTTTGTTCAACGTGTTGACTTACAGAAAGCGACCAAGAAAAATATAGAAAACTTAGCCTTGGCAGGTGCTTTTGATGATTTTGAGCTTCACAGAGCGCAATTGTTTTATTCAGAAGATAATTCCACCAATGTAGAAAAACTAATTCGTTTTGGAAATGCGTATCAAGAATCGTTGAATAGCGCCCAAACTTCCTTGTTTGGAGATATGGCGAATGAAATTGAGATAGTAAAACCGCATTTACCCAATTGTTTACCATGGAATAGTATTCAAAAATTAAATCGTGAAAAGGAAGTAGTGGGAATTTATATTTCTTCGCATCCTTTGGATGATTATTTGGACGAATTAAATTTCTTTCAAAACACAACTTTAAAACAGTTGAAAAATAATGAATCCCATTTTGTAAATCGAGAAGTTTCCGTAGCTGGAATTATTGCCGAAGCACATCATAGAGTTTCCTCTAAAGACGGTAAGGAATTTGGAATTTTCACATTGGAAGATTACGATGATCAGTATGAATTCCGACTATTTGGAGAAGATTACCTAAAATTCAAACATTTTCTTCAAGACAATATGATGTTAGGAATACGCTTAAAAATTACGGAGAGAATTTATAGAGATAAGGAAGGAAAAGAGACGGGTAAAAGAGTGTATGTAAATCCAGTTAGGATGCAATTATTGAGCGAAGTTCTAGAAGGTATGGCAAATCGGGTTGTGATCACCATCAATGTGAATGATTTGAATCAAGAAACGTATGATGCACTGGTGAAAGCAATAGGAAATCACAGAGGAGATAAAAAATTGCTCTTTGTAATGGTTGATTTAAAGAACAATACCCAAATAAAACTTCCAACGCAAAGCTTAAAAGTAGATATTAACAAAGGATTACTGAAGGAATTAAGAGAAATTCCTAATTTAGGAATTCATTTGAATTAAGATTACACATTCAAAAATGGTAAATATTTATACACTTATTAATAAATACTATAATAGATAGCAAGGAGTTTATTAAAATTAATGTACTTTTGAATTGTTTAATAATTAAATTAATATAAAAATGGCACTTGAAGTAACAGATACATCGTTTGCAAAGGATGTTTTAGAAGCAGGGAAACCGGCAATGGTTGACTTTTGGGCGACATGGTGTGGTCCTTGTAGAATGGTAGCTCCAACGGTAGAGGAATTAGCAAAAGAGTTTGAAGGTCAAGCAGTTGTGGCTAAAGTTGATGTGGATAATAATCAGCAAGTTGCCGCAGAATACGGAATTCGTAATATTCCAACTATCTTATTTTTCAAAGACGGTCAAGTCGTTGATAAAGTAGTAGGAGTGGTTCCAAAAGCACAATTAGAACAGAAATTAAAAGCTTTAATGAATTAAATTTTTCGTTAAAATTAATTCAATTGAAAATAGGAAACCGTCTTTTTAAGACGGTTTTTTTATTATTTGTTAAATCAATACTTGAATTAGAAATTTTCTTTCACTTTCCTCTATTTCATTGTATATTTGCAAAACAAACCCCCATCAAACATGAACCAAAAAAAAATATGGCTCTCTTCCCCACATATGGGAGGAGGAGAAATGAAGTATGTTCAAGAAGCTTTTGACAGCAATTGGATTGCTCCTTTGGGACCCAATGTTGAAGGTTTTGAAAAGGATTTAGAATCCTATTTGAGAAATGATTCTCATGTTGCTGCATTGAGCTCAGGAACTGCTGCGCTTCATATGGCATTAATTTTGACTGGCGTAAAAGCGGGGGATGAAGTAATCTGTCAATCGATGACTTTTTCAGCTTCAGCGAATCCAATTGTTTATTTGGGCGCAACTCCTATTTTTGTAGATAGTGAACCAGAAACTTGGAATATTTGTCCCGAAAAATTGGAAATGGCAATAAAAGATAGAATTTCAAAAGGGATGAAACCCAAAGCAATAATTGTTGTTCATCTTTATGGAATGCCGATCAAATACGATGAAATTCGATCAGTGGCTAATCAATATGAAATTCCAATTATAGAAGACGCTGCCGAAGCTTTGGGAAGTGAATACAAAGGTCAGAAATGTGGAACTTTGGGAGATATTTCCATTCTATCTTTCAATGGGAATAAAATCATAACTACTTCGGGTGGAGGAGCTTTGGTGGCAAAAACCAACGAGGTTAAGCAAAAAGCAGTTTTTCTAGCAACCCAAGCAAGAGATGATGCACCACACTATCAACATTCTGAAATTGGATACAATTATAGAATGTCCAATGTAGTTGCAGGAATTGGAAGAGGTCAAATGGAAGTCATTCAGGAAAGAGTGGAAGCACGAAGAGCAAATTTCACATTCTATTCGGATAAATTGGCTGATAATCATACGATTGAATTCGTAAAGGAACCTGAAAGATCCTATTCAAACCGATGGTTGAGTTGTATGTTGTCTACATCATTTGAGGAAAGAGAAAAAATAAGGATTAACTTACAAGCTAAAAATATAGAGAGTCGTCCCTTATGGAAACCGATGCATATTCAACCTGTATTTGAGAAATATCCCAAGTATTTAAACGGAGTAAGTGAAGATTTATTCAAAAGAGGTTTGTGTTTACCCAGTGGGTCTGATTTAACAAAACAAGATTTAGAAAGCATAATTGAGAATATTTAATTCGAAATACCTAAGTTACCGACTAAAGAGTAGTTTGCGTAAAGACATTCCACGCTGGATAGTGTTGGCAATAGATCTATACGTTACACTGAACACATTTATTTTGAGTTTTGCCTGTCTTAAACTTCTCGGATTTAAAGGGAAATTAAGATTTTATGAAGTGGTCATCTATCAGTTGCCGTTGGTATTTGTTTTTGCTTTGATTGCATTTTTAGTAACAGCTCCGTACAAAGGAATCATTCGACATACTGGATTTAGGGACATGGAAAAGGTGCTTCAAGCCAATCTTTTATACATGGCTCTCATTGGAGCATTTTATTGGATTTCTCTGAAAGCATCTTTCGAATCTGTTTTTGTATTTGGGAAAATTCTACTCTTAGTGCATTTCTTTTTTAATACTATGGTGATGGTTTTCCTGCGTATTTTCTATAAAAACATTTACGACAGTTTTGTGGTGGGAGGGAGCTTAGAGAATAGGATAATGATTTATGGCGCAGGTAGTTCCGGAGTTATAACTTACAATACATTAAGAAACGACAAAAAAAGTAAAGGAAATGTTTTCGGTTTTATGGATGACAATAAAAACAAAGTGGGAAAAAAAATCAACCGAGTTAAAATTTATGATCCCAAATTAGTTACCAAAGAATTTATTGAAAAGCATAATATTACCGAAATTATTATTTCAATTCAAAAAATAAGTTCCGCTCGATTGCATGAAATAATCGATATGTATTCAGATTTTCCAGTGAATTTCAAAATCGTTCCTTCGGTCGATAAATGGCTAAATGGAGACTTAACCATTCAACAAATTCAACCCGTGAACATTGAGGATTTACTAGGAAGAACCCCAATTGATCTGAATAAAACATCCATTTTAAGTGGAATTGAAAATAAAGTCATTTTAGTGACGGGCGCTGCGGGTTCGATTGGAAGTGAAATTTCTCGCCAATTGATGACTTACAATGTAAAGAAACTTATTTTATTGGATCAAGCGGAATCGGATTTGTACGAATTGGACAATTCTTGCCATATTCACAAAGACAAAGGTTGCCATTATGTGATAGGAGATGTTAGAAACGAAGAGCGGATGGAAGAAATCATTAAATTCTTCAAGCCTAATTTAATTTTCCATGCTGCTGCTTATAAACACGTTCCTCTGATGGAGGCAAATCCCTATGAATCAGTTATGACCAATGTCAAAGGGACAAAAGTAGTGGCCGATTTAGCGGTTAAATACAAGGTAGAGAAATTTGTAATGATTTCTACCGACAAAGCTGTAAATCCTACGAATGTAATGGGAGCAACCAAGCGAATTGCCGAATTATATGCATCGCATTTAAACAAATTAAGCTCTACTCAATTCATTGTTACTCGATTTGGGAACGTTTTGGGTTCAAATGGTTCTGTAATTCCCCTCTTTAAAAGACAAATCCGAGAGGGTGGCCCGTTAACAGTTACTCACAAAGACATTACCCGTTATTTTATGACGATTCCTGAAGCATGTCAATTGGTTTTAGAAGCGGGGGTTATGGGAAATGGCGGAGAAGTTTTTGTATTTGACATGGGGAAATCTGTTAAGATTTTTGATTTAGCAAAAAAAATCATTCGTTTAAGTGGTCTTTCTTATCCGAATGATATTGATATTAAAATTGTTGGATTACGTCCGGGTGAAAAAATTTTCGAAGAACTTTTATTGAACGATGAAACCACAATTGAAACCCATCATCCCAAAATTAAAATAGCAAAGGCAAGACAACCTGTAGACGATTTTATAGATAAATTGGAAATTCTAATTCAATTTAATTTAGATGGAAATCCGGACGATGTTAATATGTCCATGGTCTCTATCATCAAAGATTTAGTTCCGGAATACATTTCGCAGAACTCCGTATTTTCAACCTTGGATAAAATTCTACCTTTGGAAGAATAATTTCAGTCGAATCACCGGTGGTTTTTGACAGTAATTTTGCTAATCCTATCACACTCTGATTTTTCGGATCCATCAAATCGTTATTCTTTTTTTGAAAAGAGGTGGAAAATGTTATATTTGTCTCTATTAAAATCTCAGTTTTAAAATTATGAAAGAAATAACTCTATGGATTCCGGTAATCTTGGCACTCATCGGATTACTAATAATGGCTACCAAGTTTATTTGGGTAAATAAACAAGATGCAGGAAATGAGAAAATGCAAAGCATTTCCAAAAGTATTCAAGAAGGTGCATTGGCGTTTTTATCCGCCGAGTACCGCATTTTATTAATTTTTGTAGTAATTGCTTCCCTCGCATTATTTGGCGTTTCGCGGATTGTGGACACGACAAGTTGGTTGATTGTTCCGGCTTTTATTACAGGAGCTATTTTTTCTGCCTTAGCTGGAAACATCGGTATGCGCGTTGCAACTTCTGCAAACGTACGCACAACCCAAGCCGCCCGAACAAGTTTGCCACAAGCACTGAAAGTTTCTTTCACAGGCGGAACGGTAATGGGATTAGGAGTAGCGGGTTTGGCTGTTTTAGGACTTACTTTGTTCTTTATCATCTTTTCTTCCCATTTTTTAGTCGGAACAGAATCTTTCTATGATGAAATGATGGTTGCATTGGAAGCATTGGCTGGATTCTCATTAGGAGCTGAGTCGATTGCTTTATTCGCACGTGTTGGAGGTGGTATTTACACAAAAGCTGCCGACGTAGGTGCGGATTTAGTTGGAAAGGTGGAAGCTGGAATTCCAGAAGATGACCCGAGAAACCCTGCTACCATTGCGGATAACGTGGGGGATAACGTAGGTGATGTTGCCGGAATGGGTGCTGATTTATTTGGATCGTATGTGGCTACCGTTTTAGCGGCCATGGTTTTAGGGAACTACATCATCAAAGATTATGTAACCCACAACGGAACTGAATTTGTCGATAGCTTTAGTGGAATGGGACCGATTGTCTTGCCCATTATGTTTGCAGGTATTGGAATCATCGCTTCTATCATTGGTACTTTCTTTGTGAAAATTAATTCCAATGACGTCAAAGAAGCAGTCGTTCAAAAAGCATTGAACGTTGGAAACTGGACGTCAATTATTATTATAGCCATCTCTGGTTATTTCTTAATTAACTGGATGTTGCCCGAAACGCTTTATATGGAATTCTTTGGAGAAGGAATCCGCGAAGTACCTCGAATCAACGTGTTTTATGCGACCTTAATTGGTTTGGCTGTAGGAGGATTGATTTCTGCATTTACAGAATATTATACCGGATTAGGAAATAAACCGGTTAACAATATCATCAGAAACTCCGCAACAGGAGCGGGAACCAACATTATTGCAGGTTTAGCAACAGGTATGATGTCTACTTTTTCATCTATATTGTTATTTGCAGCTGCAATTTGGGGATCGTATGAACTAGCCGGATTTTATGGAGTTGCACTTGCGGCTTCCGCTATGATGGCAACAACCGCCATGCAATTAGCAATTGACGCTTTCGGACCCATTGCAGATAATGCAGGTGGAATTGCAGAAATGAGTGAATTACCCAAAGAAGTTCGGGAAAGAACCGACATTTTAGATTCGGTTGGAAATACAACCGCTGCGGTAGGAAAAGGATTTGCGATTGCTTCTGCCGCTTTAACGGCCTTGGCCTTATTTGCTGCTTATGTGACTTTTACTGGAATTGATGGAATTAATATTTTTAAAGCCAAAACTTTGGCAGCACTTTTCGTAGGAGCTATGATTCCGGTTGTATTTTCTGCTTTAGCAATGCAATCTGTTGGGAAAGCAGCAATGGCAATGGTTCATGAAGTACGCCGTCAGTTTAAGGAAATTCCTGGAATTTTAGAAGGAACCGGCAAACCGGATTACAATAAATGTATTGAGATTTCGACCAATGCAGCCTTGAGAGAAATGTTATTACCTGGCGCTTTAACCATCCTAACCCCGATTTTAGTGGGATTCTTTATGGGTGCTGAATCTTTGGGAGCGTATATGGCAGGAGTAACAGTTTCAGGTGTACTTTGGGCCATCTTCCAGAACAATGCAGGTGGAGCTTGGGACAATGCGAAAAAAGCATTTGAATCAGGTGTGGAAATCGATGGGAAAATGACCTACAAAGGTTCAGATGCGCATCACGCAGCAGTAACTGGAGATACAGTAGGTGATCCTTTCAAAGATACTTCGGGACCTTCCATGAATATCTTGATTAAATTAACGTGTTTAATTGGATTGGTAATTGCCCCTATTTTGGGAAGTAAATCTTCTGCTAAAGAAGTGGCAACTTTGGATGTTGAAATGATTGATAATCAAGCAACAATATATGTTGAATCGTTGGATGCAGACGGGAATTTCATGTATGATTTAGGTGAAATGGTTGAATTTAATCTTCCAAGTGGTGAAACATTTAAAGTAGGCGAGAATTCCGCTGAAAATCGTTTGTTCGCCTTTTTCTCCAATCCGGATTTGTTGAATCAAGGTTCGAAAGATAAAAAAGGACAATGGGTAACTTTGGATCAAGTTTATTTTAAAACCGGTTCTTCCGAAGTTTTGAAATCTTCCCATGATCAATTGAATAACATCGCAACCCTATTGAAAGAATATCCCGAAGCAAAAGTGAAAATCGGAGGTTATACCGACAGTTCAGGAGATGAAGAGACCAATTTGAAAATTTCTACCGATCGAGCGAATACCGTTAAAAACATGTTGGTCCGATTGGGAATTGATGAAAGTAGAATGCAGCCCGAAGGATACGGTGCTCAACACTTTATCTGTGATGCAAATGACACGGATATTTGTAAAGCGAAAAATAGAAGAGTGGATGTGAAAGTTGTTGCAAACTAATTTTTTTTTAGAAATAATAGAATTCCTAAGCAGTCTTGAAAAAGACTGCTTTTTTGATGGCTTCTATTTCAATTCATTTTACCTTTGTGGATTCTAAATGCGATTCCTCAAAATCTATATCGACTCTTTCAAAGGACTTTCTGCCGAAAGTTGGATGTTGGCCGTGGTTATGCTTATCAATCGAGCAGGCTCCATGGTACTTCCATTCTTGGGCGTTTATATGACAGACCATCTTGGATTTGGTTTAGAAACCGCGGGTTTGGTTCTAAGTTGTTTCGGAATGGGTTCGGTTCTGGGATCTTGGCTGGGTGGTTGGGTTACGGATAAAATAGGAGAATTTAAAGTTCAATCTTATAGTCTGATATTGAGCGTTCCCCTTTTTTGTATCATTCCCTTATTTACCACTGAAATTGGACTGGCCCTAATTATTTTAGCACAAAGTACGGTAAGTGAATTTTTTCGACCTGCGAACTCCGTTGCGATTACCAAATATGCAAAAAAAGGGAATATCACACGTTCATTCTCCCTCAATCGAATGGCGGTGAATCTCGGATTTTCAATAGGTCCTGCTTTGGGAGGAATTCTTTCGGCGATTTCGTGGAATTTTTTGTTCTATTCAAATGCAATTGCCGCGCTCTTCGCCGGAATTACATACATTTGGTTTTTCAGAAAAAGAGAATATAGAAACAAGGGAGAAATAGAAATCGAACCGCTTGAAAAACCAAAATCAGCCTACAGAGATGGTAAATTCATTCTTTTCTCTACTTTATGTATGGTGTTTTCAATCTGCTTCTTCCAATTGCTCAATACCCTTCCGCTGTTCTACAAACTAGAAGCCGGACTGTCCCAACAAATGATCGGTTACATTTTAGGATTCAGCGGTTTTATCATTGTTTTGATGGAAATGATTTTAGTTCAGATTGCAGATACTCGTTTTCGATTGCGTTTCACTCTTTTTCTTGGAACACTTTTATGCGGAATCTCATTCGCCATATTGGGTCTAGGAACTTCTTTACTCTTGTTATTTGTGGCAATGACTATTTTGTGTGTAGGAGAAATATGGGCACTTCCTTTTATGTCAACTGTTGCCGCACTGCGTTCAGGAGCGACCAATAAAGGCGCGTATATGGGACTTTTGGGCATCGGATTCTCTTTGTCTTTTATAGTTACACCGTATTTAGGAACCTTAATTGCGCAAGAATTTGGATTTAAAATCCTGTGGTTTGGAACGGGAATTCTCATGACGCTTACGGCCATTGGGTTTTATTATATCATCCCTTGGATGTTGGGAGAGGTGGGTGATGAGGAAGAGGCTTTTCGTTAAGGGGAAGAATTTTTTAAATTATTCTTTACACAATGGGTTCATCAAAAATTGTGTAATTTTGCACATTCAATTCAAATAAAATGACAAAAAGCGGAAAAATGGAGTTGATGGCACCTGCGGGTAACTTCGAATCCTTACAAGCAGCCTTAGATAACGGTGCAGATTCAGTTTACTTTGGTGTAGAACAACTGAATATGCGTGCCCGAGCTTCGATCAATTTCACAATGGAGGACCTTCCCGAAATTCAAAGACGATGTGCCGAGTTGGATGTTCGTACCTATTTGACACTCAATACCATTATATACGATCACGATCTTACGGTAATTAAAACCTTGATTGATAAAGCAAAAGCAGCGAATATTACTGCGGTTATTGCCATGGATCAAGCTGTTATTGCATACGCACGCGAAGTGGGAATGGAAGTTCATATTTCTACCCAAATCAATATTACCAACATTGAAACAGCGAAATTCTATGCCATGTTCGCGGATACGATGGTTTTGAGTCGTGAATTGAGTTTGAGCCAAGTGAAAAATATTACCGAGCAAATCAAAAGAGATAATATTTGTGGTCCTTCTGGAAATCAAATAGAAATCGAAATTTTCGGTCACGGAGCACTTTGTATGGCGGTTTCTGGGAAATGTTATTTGAGTTTACATTCAAGCAATTCTTCTGCAAACCGAGGAGCATGCAAACAGAATTGTCGTAAAAAATATACGGTTATCGACCAAGAAACAGGGTTCGAAATTGAATTGGACAATGAATACATGATGTCACCCAAAGATCTTTGTACCATAGATTTCTTGGACCAAATCGAAGAGGCAGGCGTGAAAGTATTGAAAATTGAAGGTCGTGGTCGTGCGCCCGAATACGTTGCGACTGTGATTCGATGCTATCGGGAAGCGATTGATTCCATTGCGGATGGAACCTACTCCAAAGAGAAAACTGATTATTGGATGACTTTGTTGCAAACGGTTTACAACCGAGGATTTTGGGACGGTTATTATTTAGGTCAAAAGTTGGGCGAATGGTCTCCAGCAAATGGATCTATGGCAACCCAAAAGAAAGTATATATAGGAAAAGGACAACATTTCTTTCCGAAAACCAACATTGCTCAATTTATGATTGAAGCTTTTGATTTGAAAGTGGGCGATAAGATTTTGGTTACAGGCCCCACAACGGGCGCCAAAGAAATGGTAGTGAATTCAATGATGGTGGAAGATGTTGTTTCAGAATCCGCAACGAAGGGAGATAATATTACCATTCCCATTGATTTTAGAATTCGTGCTTCCGATAAATTGTATAAATTAGTGAAAACGGAATATGCAGAAGCATAAGTCGAAATAATCTTAGAGTAAATTAATCCCAAATGGTCATTATCACTTTGCAACGGGACAAATGCATAGGTTGCAATTATTGTGTCGAATTAGCACCTGAGAAGTTTCGTATGTCCAAGAAGGACGGAAAGTCGGTTTTATTGAATTCAATTAATAAAAAAGGTTTTCATACGCTCAAAGATCCCGATGACAGTGTGTTTGAAAATGCGGACAGAGCTGCCAAAGCATGTCCTGTTAAGATAATTTCCGTTTCTCAGATATGACCAAGTCCGAATTAAGAGCGCGCTATAAAGAAAAACGAAGTCAACTCTCGAAGGATCAAGTCAATCAAAAAAGCGCAAGCATTTTAGAAAACCTGAAAACCCTTCCGATTTGGGAGAAATCTGTATTCCATGTGTTTGTCCCCATTGAAAAGCAAAAAGAAGTGAATACACATTTGCTCATGGACTTTTTATTTGAGAATGGAAAAAGAGTCGTTGTCCCTAAAGTGGTTGGTAATCAAATGATTTCATGCGAAATAAATGAAAATGTCGATTGGGAAATGGGAGAATTTGGAATTTCTGATCCCAAAGAATACCAAGTCATCGATACTAATTCCGTGGAAGTTGTTTTTGTTCCTATGTTAATTTGTGATAAAAAAGGAAATCGAATTGGTTATGGCGGGGGTTATTACGATCGATTTTTGGAGAAAACGGAATTAAAATGTCTGAAAATAGGTCTAAATTTCTTTCCACCGATAGATGAGATTTCTGAAATCGAGGAAACCGATATTCCGATGGATTACTGTGTAACGTCGGATGAAATCGTGTCTTTTACCTCATGAGCGGAGTTTAGACCCGTAAAATAAAATATAAATTCGTTTTTAAATTTCTTTGGCTCTTTCTTCAAAATGTAATTAGCTGACTTGGGTAAGGAATCGATTAACTTCTTATTTTTCGAATAATAATAAACACTGTAATCCACACTACGCACTGAATCTGGAATTAAAGAATCCTTTTCAGATAAATTTAAACCACGGATTTCTACATAATGTACTTTCAAAGAATCCATCTCATTTATGAAATTTTTGAGTATAAGAGAGTCATTTTCAAGAAAGTAACTTTTTATTTGCGGATAAAGTATTTCCAACATCAAACTATCTCCTTGATTGGTTGAATAGAGCGACGCCAATTCATAGACTTCCGTTAGTTTCTGTTTGGTTATGAAATTCACAGAAGACAAGGAATCCATCATCGAGGCAGGTGTAGAATTGTTATGATAAGTCTTAATCACATCTGGATCGTGCTTTCCTTGAAAGGTTTTCTCGTCTTTACACGCCCAAAGCATAAAAACCAATCCTAACATTAGCTGCATTACTGACTTAAGTTTCATCTGATTGGATTTTAAATTTAATTTTTACGATTTTACCGTTTTTTCGTTCAGCTTCGATTAAAGTGTAATTCTTTAAGGAAGTCGTAGGCAGAGAAACTAAGTTTATATATTGTTTTTTACTTAAAACTTCCACCCCAAAGTATTCATTATCATATACTTGATAGATGAGCGCGTCGTCTGCAATCATTTGGTCGAGCATTTTAATTCGTTCTTTCACACTTTGTGAGGATTTGGAATAATGGCGAAGCATTACCTTGTAATCATCGGGTTGCAGTCGAATGGTTTCTCTTCCCTGGTATTGATGCAGATTAATTTTAAATGTGTCTTGTTTGTAATAGGTTGATTTAATAACCATTAATAGCGTGTCTTCTTTCGATGGAAATTCAATACATCCATTTACGGTAAATAATTCTAGCGGTGTAAATCCTTTTCGAGCGATGGTAATTTCAATCGGTTCTGTGATGGTGGAGTTTCGATCGGAATCCATAAAGCAAAATTCGAAAGTTTTTTGATAGAAAAAAATGAAAAAAGCAGAGGTAAGAAGAATACCTAAGCCTAAGATGGAAATAAAACCGATGAAAAGATAGTTTCTTTTCTTTTTTGGTTTTTCTGCCGGCCTTGCAGGTGAGATTTCGGTAATTTTTTCTTCTGTATTTTCTACTTTTAGAACTTTTTCCTTTTCTGCAGGAGGAGTTTCAGTCAAAACTACCGCTTGCGTTTTTTTCTCTTGATTTTCTCGCTGAATCGCTTCTTCCAAGTTATTTTGATGGGTTTGAATAAACTCAGACCATCCGGTATAACCGGCGTATTGTGAGAGCAAATTCAACATATCAATCCGCGGAAGTTTTTTAAACTCCGATTTAAAATAGGTATAAAACCATTTTTCACTAACCGTTGATTTTGTTCGCGAGAAAACATCTTCTTGAAAATCGACGATATCTTGCCCTTTCCATTCCGAAATATCGATGGAAGAAGCCGAATTTGCTTCAAGAAATTGCCTCGTTAACTCTTTTTTGAGGATTTCAAATAATTCTATCTCAGAAATTTTATTCAAATTTTTTGGTCTAAGTGTTTGAAAAACATCTTTTTGTAAATTGTAAATTAATTTACAAAACGATTACAACCCTTTTTCAAGAGCTGACACACAAAGCTAATGTACTTTTGTCACAAATAAAAACCATTAAAAAATAATAATTATGAAAAAAGTATTCGTAAAAGGAATCGCATTGGCTACCATCGTAGCATTCTCATTCGCTAACGTATCTTGTGAGCAAAAATCAGAAACTACTATCGAAGCTGCTGCTGAAGAAAATTTAGACGCTGCTGAAGCAAACTTGGAAGAAGCAGCTGACGCAGTTGAAGCTTCTGCTGACGAAGCAGTTCAAGCTACAGGTGAGGCTGTTGATTCTGCAGTAGATGCAACTCAAGAAGCTGCAGGAGAAGTGAAAGAAGCTGTTGAAGAAGCTGCTCAATAAATTTCCTTTTTAAGTAAAGATATAAGCTGTCTCGTGCAAACGAGGCAGCTTTTTTCATTTAAAAAGGGGGTATATTTCTTTTTGATTGGTCAACTCAATCTTTTCTACTGACTATCTCAATTAATATTAAATTCAGTACTCTGTTTCTAATTTTGTTCTACTCTTTGGTTGGAAATGGATTTATTTTGGAAGGTTGAGAATGAAAAGCTTCAATGCTTTTATTACTTCACTAATTTTAAGTCTGCAAATTTTATGTAGTAATTGTGGAAATCGCAACTACTTTCAAAATAGAGAAATCAGATTTCAAAGGATTTTTGAAATGAATTCATCAAATGGATTTCATTTGAGTATTTTTTTTTACTTTTTTACTTGGAGTTTTTAAACTGCGCACGATCATAACTAATTGATTAAGCAGCTTTTGTAAAACAAAGCGATAGTTTATAGAATGTTTACAATCCTTTTTCAAGAAATACCATAGATTACCAGCGTATATTTGTCCCAGTTAAAAACCATTAAAAAATTTATTATGAAAAAAGTATTTGTAAAAGGAATCGCATTGGCTACTATCGTAGCATTCTCATTTGCTAACGTATCTTGTGAGCAAAAAACAGAAACGACTGTTGAAGCTGCAGAAGAAAACTTGGATGCTGCAGAAGCTAATTTAGAAAATGCGGTTGACAATGTTGACACTGCAACTGAAGAAGCGGCTGATCTTACTACTGAACATGTACAAGATGCAGCAGACGCAACTCAAGAAGCTGCAGGAGAAGTGAAAGATGCTGTTGAAGAAGCTGCTCAATAAATTTCCTTTTTAAGTAAAGATATAAGCTGTCTCGTAGAAACGAGACAGCTTTTATTTTATACGAATTTCACTTCCGTTGCTCCACCATTGAATTTCTTGAACGAAGCATCGTATACTTCTATTTGGGAATAATTTTTTAGCAATTTAAGGATTTCATTTTTTAATTTTCCAGATCCGTGGCCATGAATGAAGACAATGCGTTGTCCCTTCCTTCCTTTTGCTAATTCCAATTCTTCTTTGACTTTATCCAATTGAATTTGTAGTTTTTCATAGGGTTCAAACCTTCCGGGAAAATCAACCAAACTGGGAAAATGCAAATCGATTTCCTTGGGTGCCAAAACTTCTTTTCGTTTGCTTATTTTCTTTGAGTTGGTATCGGAAGGTGTTCTGTTAGGCTTAATTTCTCCTACTTCAAATGCTACGTCCAAAATTAATTCGTTGGATCGAAAGGTTTCTTCAAAACCAAAATCGTTCAGAATCGTAATCAAATTCTTTTGAATTCGAATCACAACTCCTTTTTGATCAGCATCCAAAACTTTGATTTTATTTCCAACTTGAAATTGCATAGCCTAAAATTAGTGCAGAATTTACTCAAATAAAAAAGCAGCTATAGGTACTATAACTGCTTCAATGTTTGGTTCTATTTTTTAAATCGGTGTATTTATATCAAAATTTTCCAAGTATTGAGCGACCCTCTGAACAAACATTCCACCCAACGCACCATCGACCACGCGGTGGTCATAAGCGTGAGATAAATACATTTTATGACGAATCGCAATTACATCTCCTTGGGGAGTTTCGAGCACTGCGGGTTTTTTAACAATCGCCCCTACGGCCAAAATCGCAACTTGGGGTTGTGGAATGATTGGTGTTCCCAATGTGTTTCCAAAACTACCAATGTTGGTAATCGTATACGTTCCACCTTGAATCTCAGCGGGTAGTAATTTATTTTGTCGAGCTCTGTTTGCCAAATCATTGACTTGTTTGGCTAAACCACTCAAACTATATTGATCTGCATTTTTAATTACAGGAACAATTAAATTCCCACTCGGTAAAGCTGCAGCCATACCTATATTGATGTCTTTCTTTTTGATGATTTGCTCTCCGCTAACCGAAATATTAATCATTGGGAAATCTTTGATAGCACGTGTAATTGCTTCAATGAAAATAGGCATGAACGTAATTTTCTCACCGTTTTTCTTTTGAAAAGCATCTTTGTTTTTATTTCTCCAAAGTACAATGTTAGTTACATCTGCCTCAATGAACGAAGTTACGTGCGGTGCAATGTGTTTTGCTTCCACCATTTTTTGTGAAATGATTTTACGCATTCTATCCATCTCAATGATTTCATCTTCTCCAGACATAACTACAGGAATAGGTGGGGCTTGGCTAAGTACAGCTGAACTTTGCGGAGCTGCCGTCACTTTTCCTGATTTTTTATCTTCAACAAATTTCTTGATGTCTTCTTTGGTCACTCTTCCTTCCAAACCTGAACCTTGGATTTGGTCGAGTTCTTCAGCGGAAATCCCTTCTTCTTTTGCAATCGATTTTACCAAAGGCGAATAGAATTTATCGCTATCCGATGGGATAGAAACTGTGCTTCCTTGCAAAGGCTTTTCCAACTCAGCAACTACTTCCTGTTGCGCGGGTACGATTTCTGGCGCTTTGGTTTCAACAACCTCATCGGTCGATGCAACTTCGCCTTCTACTTCAATAATTGCAATGGTTTGACCAATTTTTGCAATATCTTCTACATTGACTAAAATCTCTTTTAACTTCCCCGAAACGGGTGAGGGAACTTCTGAATCGACTTTATCCGTCGCTATTTCCACTACCGCCTCATCTTCTTCAATGGTATCGCCCACGTTTTTGAACCAACTAATTATTGTTGCCTCCATAACGCCTTCACCCATTGCAGGCAATATTAATTTGTAGTCTGCCATATTAAATTCTTTGTAAGCGCAAAGCTAATTATTTTAAATGAATTCTAAAAAGTAACGACCTAAATAGTCGAGAAAGCGGTGTCTTGGATATGGGCCAAAATTTATTATTTCACTAAAAAGGATATGCTTTGAATTCGATTGTTTTCATTGATTCGTAAAACATAAACCCCTTTTGGAAAATTGGATAAATCAATTTCAACGCTTGATTTAGAGCTGTTTACTAAGCTTTTGTGTTTTTTACCACGGAGATCATAAATTTCCAAATGACTGATTTTCTCTGCATCCATCAAAACTCCAATCTTATTTTGAGTTACTGCAAATTTATATTTCGATGTATTCACTTCTTGGGTATTTAATACGGATTGACAGTCGGCTTGCATTTCCGAATCCTGATAGAATAGATTGGAATTCTTCCAGAAACAACTGATTTGACCCACGCCGTAAAAATCCGGATTTCCACCGGGCGCATTAATCATAGAAAGTGAGCCCATTCCTTCTACCCAAACCGGAAGATATCCAAATCCTTCATCATTCGATTCGGTAGGTGAGAAATAAAAGAAACGACTGTTTTGACTAGAGAGAACAGGTTTCATTCGAATGGAATCCAGTTTGAAGTACCCTAAATCTTCGGGAAAGGGTGTGATTGGATTCAACATTTGAATGCTATCACCTTCTTCCAAACTGAAGTTGTAAAGAACCTTCTCTTCGTTGGGAGCATATGAAGCCATTTTGAAAAACACCTTTTTTTCAGAAACATTTTCGCGTAACCAAAAGGTTCTGGATATATAATGGTAGCCATCCAATATTTTATACGTTTTTCCATCTGAAATTGTATCGCCGTCCGTATAATAGACATCGGTCATAGCGCTGCCATCATAAATACTTAGTAAATGCCATTCATTTTGATTGTTTAACAGGGGAATATAGTCTTGCCCTTTGAGTGAAAACAGGCAAATTACCAAAGGAATGAAGAATAGAAAACGCATAACTCTACAATTTCTAACAAAAATAGCGGTTTTTCATTTATATCTATTTTTTT
>Ga0098068_1000029_pt1 | contig 70058 bp, 64 predicted proteins | sample 26BtaG_FD_75059 | JGI IMG/M metagenome (GOLD analysis project Ga0098068, IMG submission 75059) | Marine viral communities from Cariaco Basin, Caribbean Sea - 26B_WHOI_OMZ_CsCl | ecosystem: Environmental > Aquatic > Marine > Oceanic | place: Caribbean Sea: Cariaco Basin | collected 2014-11-09 | reverse complement strand
TTTCGCAAAAAAGTATCGATATGAATCATTCCGATGTGAACTATGAAGCACCCAAAGATAAAATTTATTTTGAATACGGATTTGGGTTTGAAAACATAGGGTTAGGAAATTTCCGTCCGCTTCGTATTGATTTTAACTGGAGAGGAAATTATCTGGATTTGCCTGACGTTCGTAAGTTTGGCGTAACCGTGGGAATGGATTTTACGTTCTAATTTGAATTCAACCAACTACAATTCCTGAACTATGGTCTTTGGACGCTCCCGTTACCAATTTGAATACATTAACTTGATTTTCAATTCGTAACAACCCCAATAGTCCAAATAATAAAGCTTCTTTAAATTCAATCAAATTTTCTTCGGGAAGAATGATTTCCGTTTCTGTTAGCGATTGAATGATTTCAATTAAATACGTATTGTATGCGCCACCTCCGGTGATTAAAACATTTTTAATTGAATTTTCATTGAGAACTTTTGCAATTTGCTGTGCGCTGTGTTGGGTATAAGTAGAAATGAAATCTTCGATGGGTAGATTCGTTTGCTCAAACAATGGAAATATATTTTCAATACACCATTCAATTCCCAAGGATTTTGGAGGCGGTTGATTGTAATAATCCAAATTATTCAATGTTTTCAATAACTCTTCATTTATTTTCCCCGACTTCGCAATATTTCCATCTTTGTCGAAAGGCATTCCGATTTTTTCAGCTAATTTATTCAGAACAATATTTACAGGACAAATATCAAAAGCAATTCGTTTTTCCATTCTTTTGAATGAAATGTTTGAAAAACCACCCAAATTCAAACACGCATCATAGTCCGAAAATAAAATCTCATCACCCATCGGAACCAACGGTGCACCTTGTCCGCCCAAGATCACATCTTGCGTCCGGAAATCATACACTGTTTTCAAGCCTGTTTCCTCTGCAATAGCAAGCCCATTCCCAACTTGAAGCGTATATCTATCTTTGGGATTGTGAAAGACGGTGTGACCGTGCGAAGCGACAAAGTCTATATCCTTAATTTCGTGTTTCTCCATAAAATCATTCACTGATTTTCCGAGAATGAAGCCATAATCGATATCCAGTTTTGTCAACTCTTCTCCCGAAAGGTGAATGGCATTTTTTAATTGACTTTTTAAATCGTTGGAATAGGGTAAGGTATCGGTTTTTAGAATTCGAAATTGAATGTTCGGATAGAGAAATTGGGCATAACAAATATCCAAACCATCCAAAGAGGTTCCAGACATAAGTCCAATACAATGATATATTTTCATTTGTAAATAGGTTTGATAGAGATTCTCAAACTGATATATCCCATCTAATTTAGAAGTCGAATCTAACAAAATTTCCGTACTTTTGGACATCAAATTTAAAAAACAATGGCACAAGATATTATTTTCGATTTGATCGAAGACGAAAGAGAAAGACAAACCATCGGTTTGGAGTTGATCGCTTCTGAGAACTATGTGAGCGATAATGTAATGAAAGCTGCGGGTTCCATTCTGACGAACAAGTATGCAGAAGGCTATCCAGGAAAGCGATATTACGGAGGATGTGAAGTAGTGGACCAAATCGAGACGTTGGCCATTGAACGATTGAAACATTTATTTAACGCAGAATACGCCAATGTGCAGCCACACAGTGGTTCACAAGCCAATCAAGCGGTTTATTTAGCGGTTTTAAAGCCAGGTGATAAAATCATGGGATTGGATTTATCGCATGGAGGTCACTTGACCCACGGATCGCCGGTAAGTTCTTCCGGACAGTTGTATCAAACCAGTTTCTACGGTGTTGATAGGGAATCGGGATTGATTGATTACGATGCAATGCGTCAAACGGCTTTGAAAGAAAAACCGAAAATGATTATTTGTGGAGCTTCGGCCTATTCAAGAGATATGGATTTCGCGAAATTCAGAGAAGTTGCTGACGAAGTAGGCGCTTTGTTAATGGCAGATATCGCGCATCCAGCGGGATTGATTGCCAGAGGGATTTTAAACGACCCTATTCCCCATTGTCATTTCGTAACGTCAACTACCCATAAAACACTTCGTGGACCACGCGGTGGAATCATAATGATGGGGAAAGATTTTGAAAATCCATGGGGTGAAAAATCGCCTAAAGGAGAAATCAAAATGATGTCAAACCTATTGAATATGGGTGTCTTTCCAGGAATTCAAGGTGGGCCTTTGGAGCATATTATTGCAGCAAAAGCAGTGGCTTTTGACGAAGCACTTTCTGATGGTTATTTCGACTACATTTTACAAGTAGTAAAAAATTCAAAAGCTTTGGCAAGTGCTATGATGGGACATGGATACGATATTGTTTCTGGTGGAACCGACAATCACGTGATGCTTGTTGATTTGAGAAATAAAAACATTACCGGTCGTGAAGCTGAAAACACATTGGTAAAAGCAGATATTACGTGTAATAAAAATATGGTTCCTTTTGATGATAAATCTCCATTTACAACTTCAGGAATTCGATTGGGAACCGCTGCGATTACAACGCGTGGATTGAAAGAAAACGATATGGAAATAATTGCAAACTTAATCGATGAAGCTTTGATGAATAAAGACAATGAATCGGTTTTGGAATCTGTCGCTGACAAAGTAAACGACATGATGGAAGGACTTCCGTTGTTTCAGATGTAAGAAAAATACTTAATTCTATACGAAAGGGTTTCAGTAAAGCGAGACCCTTTTTTTATTCCTTAGAAATTTATTTCAGTTTCAAATGATGTGAATTGCGTCAACGCACTGACTGAATTCACGTTAATTGCGTCAGTTGCCTGACTGAATTTACATTAATTGCGTCAGTTTAATTTAAAATCATCTCAGAACTCAGACTTAAATAATGTAAACCTCAGTCTGAAACACATATAAATTAACAGTATTCCGACCGATCATTCAATAATTAAAATTCAATTCACACCACAAGCTTCAAATTTCCGTTATTTGTACTATAAAATCATTCCGTGCGGTTAAAATTCCAAATAGCATTTGTTTTACTCTTGATTTTGATGGGATCGTTGAAAGCGCAAGTTCCAACTTGGCAAAACGATAACTTCAAACAGGATACGTTATTGGTTTTGTCGGACAGTGTAAAATTAAACGCTAAATTCATTCTTCCCGAAAAATTTCACATTCAAGATCAAGACGGTGAATTTCTATCCGACCTATTTTATCGAATCGATTACACCAATGGAATTTTGATTTTGGACGATTCTCTACGTGGTCAACGCTTGGTTATCAGTTATTTCATTCATCCGGATCTACAGCAAGAATCTTTATTCTCCAAAGACACGGCATTGATTCGTGAACCTTTTCAGGAACATCGGTATTATTCGTTGGGGAAGGAGCGGAAAGAGGCCAAAAAACCGTTTGATGGATTGAATAGCCGCGGATCTTTGGTTCGAGGAATTCGGTTTGGAAACAATCAAAGTGCGTCGGTTCAGTCGTCCTTGGATTTGCAATTGACGGGTCAGTTGAGTGAGGATATTGGAATCAATGCCGTAATATCGGATAGCAACGTTCCGATTCAAGCAGATGGTTATACCCAAACTTTGAAGGAGTTTGATAAAGTGTACGTGGAATTGTTTAATAAAAATTCAAAAATCCGAGCTGGACACATCGATTTGAATCAAGAAAAAGATTTTTTCGGAAATTTTAATCAAAAAGTGACCGGTTTACAAATTGGAACAGAAATAACTTATTCCAATGATTCCAAAACTCGAGTGGAAGTGGCCGGAAGTGTGACGCGAGGTGAATTTGCTACCAAGAAAATCAGCGGTCAAAACGGAAACCAAGGTCCATACCGACTTTCGGGAAATAATAATGAATTGTATATTATCATCATTTCAGGAAGTGAACGGATTTATTTGGATGGAATCATGCTGACACGTGGTGAAGATCGGGATTACGTCATCAATTACAATACGGGTGAGTTGACCTTTACAAGCAATCGATTGATTACCGATAATTCCCGAATTACAGTGGAGTATCTCTATGCCAATCGAACCTATTCGCAGTTTTTGTTATATGGAGGTGTGGAACACGAATCCGAACGTTTTCGGGTAGCGGGACATTTTTATTCAAATGGAGACTCCAAAGACAATCCGCTGAATGATAATTTGAGCGATGAAGACAAACAGATTTTGGCGGATGCCGGAAATGATACATCCCAAATGTTTAATACCACAGCGATTCCAACTGCTTATGATCCCGATCGTAATTTATATCGAAAAGTGATTATTGATGGCATAGAGGTTTTTGAATATTCGACAAATCCCGATGAGGAACTTTATCAGGTGAATTTCTCGTTTGTGGGAAAAAACAAGGGAAATTACCTTCAATCGAGTGTGGAAATCAATGGAAAAATTTTTGAATATGTAGCGCCTTTGAATGGAATTCCGCAAGGAAGTTATGATCCCATTCGTCAATTGGTTGCACCCAAACGATTGCAGGTTTATACCTTGAATTCGGAATATAAATTAAAAAAGAACGGAATTGTAGGTGTGGATTTGGCGATGAGTAATGAAGATTTGAATTTATTTTCGAGTAAAGATGATGGTGAAAATGTGGGATTAGCTGGAAGAATTTATGGAAATCAACAATTTGATTGGAACACATGGAAACTTCGTCCCCTTTTTGAAATGTCCTATATTCAACAAAATTTCCGATCGATTCAACGTTTACGAACGGTGGAATTCAGTCGGGATTTCAACTTGACGGAAGAATTTTCAGAAACGGACCAAACGTATCTTCGCGTGGGTCTGGAAGCGAATTACAAGGATTCTTTGCGTTTCAACTACAACCTTCATTATTTAGACAACAAAGACCAATATGTTGGAATTAAAAACGATTTGGGATTGAATTATCTAACTGGAAAGAATTTCGGTGAAGCAAAAGTTTCTTTATTAAATGCCAAGAAAAAAGATTTACTTAGTCCGAATTTGGAAGAAGATAAATCCCAGTTTGTACGGTATCAAATCCTAGGGAAACGAAAATTGGGTCAATCTTTTTGGGTGGGAGCGCAATATGCAGGAGAGAAGAATGAAATTGAAGATCATTTAACCGCAAGTGCTGGAAATAAATTATCGGAAAAATCTTTCCGCTGGGACGAAATCCAAGGAATGGTTGGCGTGGGTGACACAGCGAAAATTTATGCACAATTGACATATTATAACCGGCGCGATGATTCGGTTCGTTTGGGAAGTATGCAGCGCATTTCAAAATCGGATGGCTGGATTTTACAATCTAAATTAATCAACAAATCCAATCATCGTTTGGAAATGACGGCGCATTATCGTTCGGTAAATTATGTTTTTGAAGATGTACCGAATGAAGATTATATCACTGGAAACCTACGATGGTACAAAAGTTTTTTCAGAAATGGTATGACGGTGAATGCTTTTTATGAATTGGGAAGTGGTGTAGAACCGCAACGTGAATTTGAATACGTGAAAGTTACCGACGGAACCGGAATTTACAAATGGACGGATTACAACGGCGATGGAATTCAGCAATTGGATGAATTTGAAGTGGCTGAATATTCAGATGAGGCGAATTTTATTCGCGTTTTTACAAATACCATGAATTATGTAAAAACCAATAAAAACAACTTCAATTTCTCACTTCGATTAAAACCCAAAGAGTTATTGAATTCAGAAAACGAGTTTTTAGGACGCTGGTCATTGTTGGCTTCTTTGCTGGCACAAAACTCTTTACTCAAAGAAGGTAGAACTTTGGAATGGAATCCTTTTGCGCGTTCCGATGCGTATTTGGGGAAAACCAGAAGTTTTCGTTCAACCCTTAATTTCAATCAAGGAAATCAATACAAATGGTCTGCGGCGTACACCTATTCGCAGCAAGAATCTCAGAATTATGTATTTACAGGAGGAGAATCCAGAGATACGCAAAGTCATTTGTTGAATTTGAAATACAAACCGTGGGAGAACTTTTATTTCATCACCGAAGGAGAAAATATGAAAACCAAAAGTGATTCCGATATGTTTGAAAGTCGTCGTTTTACACTTGATTCTTGGCGGATAAAACCTCTCATCTCGTATCAAATTGAAAGTAAATTCAGTGCATCTATTCATTACACTTATCAGAATAAAAACAATGCAACCGGAATTGAAAAGTTGAACCAATCCAATGCAGGCTTTGAGATTCAATGGAATGATGGGTCGAAATCTTCATTGCTGGGGAATTTCAATTTCATCAAAAATAACTTCGACGGAAATCCACAATCGGTTGTGGGAAATCAAATGATGGAAGGATTAAAACCCGGAAATAACTTGGTTTGGCAATTGATGTTTCAACGTCAACTGAATTCTTTTTTGAGTGTGAATATCAATTACGACGGTCGGAAAACGGAAGACAATCAATCGATTCATTCAGGAAATGTTCAGATTCAAGCACGGTTTTAAAATCCGATTTTTCTATCTTGGTATTTTCTAAGTATAGAAATTAGCTGCAATTAGTCAGAAATTATGTCAGAAAACAAGTCAAACTCGACGTTTAGTGAAGCTGTGAAGAAATTCGCAAATTCCATTTTGGAAATTGTAAATTCATCGCTGGATTTTTATGCGAAGGAATTTAAAAAGATTCCGATTGGAAATTCTGAAAATTCGGATGAGTTAAAAAAAGAAAATCCGAATTCAATTAAAAAATCAAGCTCCCATTTCTTTGTGATGAAAGACGGTGATTTGGAAGAAGTTTCGCGGTATCGAAAAGCATTAAAAATCCTAACGAATTCAGAATTAGTGGATGCTTACAATGAAATAGATGAACTTGGAGAAAGTCACGATCAAGGATTGTATGTTACAGCTATGCATCAAGAATTTTATTTTCGGTTTGAAAAGTCGCCTTTCGACATCGAAGGAAGTCATTTAATCACAATGAAAGGAAAAATTAAATACGTAGAATCAAACGATACGTTTGTTGCAGAAAATTAATTCGTCCAAATAAAATCCAACTCTGAAACCAACATGGAATTATCAATCACTTGAATTTCCAATTCCAAAATAGACGAAAGTGCTTTGTAATCTATTTTATGGGCATCGTCACCCGTTTTATGGTAATCCGGATGTCCATCGGTATGGAAAAATAGAACTGGAATCTCTTTGTCATAAAAAGACGTTTGGTCCGAACCGCCTCTTCCGTCTTTATTTTTGGTGTAATTTATATCGGTTTCAATTCCTTCAAATATTTCTGGAAAACTGGAACCGGTTCCGTATCCGATAATCGAAAGTCCGTGGTCGGGATTGTATCGACCAATCATATCCATATTCAGCATCCAATGAATTTCGTCCAACGGAATCGTGGAATTATTTACAAAATATTTGGATCCTAAAAGCCCCAATTCTTCCGCAGCAAATGCAATAAATAGAATGTTATATTTCTCAACAATTTGATTTTGAGAATAATAGCGAGCAAGTTCCAAAAGTCCCGCTACGCCAGAGGCATTGTCATCCGCACCGTTGTGGATTTGTCCTATATTCAATGAGTCCAAAGAATTCCCCAAATCACCGTATCCAATATGATCGTAATGCGCGCCGATTACAATGGTCTTTTCGGCTTTGTTATCCAAAAATCCAATGATATTTTCTGCTTTTCGAGTACTGTCTTTGACTACAACACGATGAATTTTCGCATCAAACGGTTGCCAAAAACATTTTTCACCCTTGGGTTCCAATCCGTATTTCTTGAAGTGTCTTTTAATATATTTTCCTGCTTTTTTTAACTCTTTACTTCCCGTTTGTCGCCCTTTCATTTTGTCCGAAGCCAAGTAATAGACATGCTTTTCTAAATTTTCAGTAGAAATTTGTGCTTCAATAAACACAAAGTTTAGTAAGAAGATAAATGGAAGGATTTTTTTCATTGGGTAATTTTTCGAATTCGGCTAAAATAATATTTCTAAAATTAGTATGTTTATGCCCAAACAAAAAATAATGAAGAAAACGATTTGCTTTTTCCTTTTTCAATTGATTTTTATTCCCTTATTTGGACAATATCCGGGGTATTGGCAGCAATCTACGGATTATACGATGCAGATTGATGTGGATGATGTGAAATTTAGGTACGACGGAAAAATGAAGTTAATTTATTCCAATAATTCACCTGATGCATTGGACAAAGTCTATTTTCATTTGTATTACAACGCGTTTCAACCCGGAAGTGCCATGGATCATCGACTTCAAAATATCCAAGATCCCGATTCGCGAATGATGACGACCGATTCCAACGGAAAAAAAGTGAGTAAAATCTCTACAATGGGAAAGGACGACATAGGTTTTCAGAAAATTAATTCCATCAAACAAAATGGGAAAGATTTGAAATTCAAAATCAGTGGAACCCTTATGGAAGTTGAATTGGCAGAAATCTTAAAATCCGGTCAAAAGACAACTTTTGAATTGGATTGGAAGGCACAAATTCCAGAAATGGTCCGAAGAGGTGGAAAGAATTCACCGGAAGGAATTGATTTCTCTATGACGCAATGGTATCCAAAAATCGCACATTATGACCAATTCGGTTGGCATTTGGATGAATACATCGGTCGAGAATTTGTTGCGCCTTTTGGGAATTATGATGTGAAAATTAATATTCAAAAAGACTATGTCATCGGTTCTTCTGGAAAACTTCAAAATCCAAACGAAGTGAAAGGATATGTTTCCAATTCAAAATTAAAAGAATCGAAAGGAAAAGTAAGTTGGCATTACAAAGCAGAAAATATCCTTGATTTTGCTTGGGGTGCGGATAAAAATTTTGTGGTTTCATCTGAAAAAGTTCCAAACGGACCTTTGGTTTATTTTGTTCATTTGGACGATTCGAGTATCAATGCAAACTGGGATAAAGCCAAACCGATTACAGTTGAATTCTTTGAGTTTATGAGTAAAAAATTCGGCCAATATCCGTGGGAAACCTACACCATCGTTCAAGGCGGAGATGGAGGAATGGAATACGGAACGGTAACCTTGATTACAGGCGGTCGGAATTTGGAGAGTTTGGTGGGTGTGATTTTCCATGAAGTTGCCCATTCGTGGTATCAGCAAATGTTTGCTATCAACGAAACAGTGCATGAGTGGATGGACGAAGGTTTTACATCCTACGCACATCAATTGGCAGAATTACATATTACCAATCAAGTTACTGAACCAAATCCAAATCCAGAAGCTTACCAAAGTTATTTTCAATTGGTAAAGGCCGGAATTGAAGAGCCGATGAGTTTGTTGGCAGATTATTACAATTACAATTATGCATACGGAATTCAAGCCTATGTAAAAGGACAAATTTATTTGATTCAATTGGGTTATATCATTGGCGAAAATAATTTGGATAAAACCTTCTTAGAATTCTACAAAGAATGGAAATTCAAACATCCAGAACCCAAAGATTTCACTCGAATTGCAGAAAAAATATCGGGATTGAATCTGAAATGGTATGACAATTTGTTTGTGAACACGACACGAACCATTGATTATGGAATAAAAAATGTGAGTAATTCAGAAATTGAACTTCAAAACTTAAGTAATTTTGCCATGCCGATTGATTTGTTGGTAGAATACAAGGACGGATCCAAAGAATTATTTTACATACCGAATCTGGAATTGCGAGGAGAGAAAAACGCAGAGGATTTAGAAATTTACAAAGGAGTAAAACGAACGGTTTTAACACCTTGGGCTTGGACCAATCCAAATTACGCGGTCAAGATTTCAAAAGAAGTAAAATCGGTAACGATTGATCCTACCCAACGCTTGGCAGACCTAAATTATTCAAACAATACATTTACAAAATAAAACATGCTATTAGCTGTCAACATAGGAAATACCAACATTCGATTTGGGGTATTTAGCGAAAAAGGAGAAATTACGACCTGGATTTTAAACTCCAAACCGTATCGAACCGAAGATGAGTGTTTTGCGAAATTCAGTAGTATGTATGCTCCGTTTGGGCTTGATAAAGAGGGTGTTACAGACATTGTGATAGCGTCTGTTGTTCCGCCATTGACCAAAAATGTGGGAAATGCTTTGCATACTATTCATGGAATTGAACCGATGATTGTAAACCGAGAAACGCCGTCGAATGTACAGCATACGTCCAATCAAATGGGAACGGATTTGTATGCAAATGCAGTAGCGGCTCAATCGTTTTACAAAGGGAAAAAGTTGGTCATCGACTTTGGAACTGCGCTTACTTTTATTGCCATTGGTGAAACCGGAGAAACGTTGGGTGTGGTGATTGGACCCGGTGTAAAAACAGCCTTGAATTCCTTGGTAGGTGAAACCGCTCAACTTCCCGAAATTGATTTAATCGCTCCAAAAAAAGTCTTAGGTATGGATACCGAAAGCTGTATGCAGAGCGGATTGGTCTTTGGATTTACGAGTTTGGTCGAAGGAATGATTGACCGAATCAACAAAGAAGTGGGAGCGGAATGCCAGGTTATCGCTACGGGTGGATTGAGTTTTACCTTTGCGCCTTTGACAAACAAGATCCATGTGCAGGATCAATTACATACGTTAAAAGGAATTGCAGAATTGTATCGGTTAAATAAAAACAAGAAATAATACCTTATAGTATGAAACGAATTTTTAGTTATCTGTTGGTTGGTGGGATTCTGTTCACAGCCTGTAAATCGACAAAAGAAGAAAATGATACTGAAACCGCTCCTTTGGAAACGGTAGAAAATAAAACAACGGCCAAAGAATCGGTAGATATTTTAGGCACGTATAGAGCAACTTTGCCTTGTGAAGATTGTAAGGGAATTCAAACCGAAATTACAATAAGTTCCGACGAGACTTTTCGAATAAAATCAAAGTATTTAGGAAAGTCAGAAAAAGTCAGTGAAGACCTCGGAGACTATATGTGGCAAGAAGACGGCAATACTTTAATGCTGGAAGGGATTGATAGTGAGCCCGTTTTATATGAAGTTATTGAAGGTAAGTTAATCCAGTTGGACGAAGACGGAAAGAAAATAAAAGGAAAACATGAGAAAAGTTATGTGTTTTTAAAAGACTAAAAACATCTTTGGCACACGCTTTGTATATGTAGATAATAGATTTAGTAAAATAAATTGTTCTCATGTGTTAATTAAGATTAAAAGCCCACTCTCACGAGCGGGCTTTTTTTCGGTGTTAGTGTTTCATGAATTCTTCAGCTTTCTCGACCATGTTTTTGGATCCACAAAAGAAAGGAACACGTTGATGAAGTTCTTCGGGCGTGATATCCATAATTCGTCGGGAACCATCCGAAGCTTTTCCACCCGCTTGTTCCGTTAAAAAGGCAATCGGATTGCATTCATACAACAATCTCAATTTACCATTTGGACTTTTTGTTCCCGAAGGATACATATAAATTCCCCCTTTAATCATATTTCTATGGAAGTCAGCACACAAAGAACCGATGTATCGGGAAGTGTAGGGACGATCTTCTTCCTGTTTTTGACAATATTTGATGTAATTTTTTACGCCTTGCGGAAACAAACTGTAATTTCCTTCATTGACCGAATAAATATGTCCGTCTTCCGGGATTTTCACATTCGGATGCGATAGGTAAAAAGTTCCAATTGTTGGATTCAAAGTAAAGCCTTGCACACCGTGTCCTGTTGTGTAAATCAACATGGTAGAACTTCCGTAAACCACATATCCAGCGGCCACTTGCGCACTTCCCGGTTGGAGGAAATCCTCCAATTGAACCGGACTTCCATCGGGACTAATTCGACGGTAAATCGAGAAAATCGTTCCTACCGAAACATTCACATCGATGTTTGAAGAACCATCCAACGGATCAATCAAAACTACATATTTACTCTTTTCAGAATTTAGACAATTTTCGATTTGAATGAAATCCTCATTCTCTTCCGAAGCAATTCCACAAACGACTTCACGCTGAGAAAGAGTTCGAATGAAAACCTCATTGGCAAAAACATCCAACTTCTGTTGCTCCTCGCCTTGCACATTATCCGTTCCGTATTTACCGATAATATCGACCAATCCAGCTTGATTTACTTTTTGGTTTACTATTTTTGAAGCGAGTTTTATCGAACTCAGTAAACGGGTTAATTCTCCAGATGAATATTGGAAATCTTTCTGATTTTCGATAATAAATTCACCCAAGGTTTGGCCTGATTCTACATTCATTTTTATTGGATTTATTGAATACCACAAATATACAATTTCCTACCCGTCCTGAAAAAAATGATTCACTTGCAACATGCGAAATTATCGACAATCCAAAATTTCTGTGAATTCACGGCTATATTATTTTATCTTTGCTTTATTCTAAATATGAATTTCAGAGTGTATGAAAGTTTTCAAATTTGGTGGAGCATCAGTCAAAGACGCAGCTAGTGTTCGGAATATAGCTACCGTTTTAAAGACTACAGGTTGCCAAGATACTTTTATGGTAATTTCAGCTATGGGAAAAACCACCAATGCGTTGGAAGAAGTGGTCAATTTGTACATTGAAAAACAAGATTATTCTCAAAAAGTTTCTGAAATTCTACATAAACATACAACGATTGCGGATGAATTGTTTGAAAATTCCGAAGAATTACATCAGAAAATCAATTTAATTTTTGAGGATTTGAATGATTTTCTCGAACGAAATAAATCCCCGAATTATAGCTTTATTTACGATCAAGTAGTGGGTGTTGGCGAATTGGTTTCAACCAAAATCGTTAGTTTTTATTTGAATTCCATTGGAATTGAAAATACTTGGATTGATGTGCGTGATTATTTGAAAACCGACAGTACCTATCGCGAAGGAAAAGTGGATTGGGAAACGACAGAAAAGAATTTCAATCAACTTGAAAAAGAGCGTTTTTATGTGACCCAAGGATTTTTAGGATCGGATTCCAATCATTTCACCACCACTTTGGGTAGGGAAGGATCGGATTATACGGCTGCCATTATTGCCTATTGTTTGAATGCAAAGAGTATGACGATTTGGAAAGATGTTCCCGGTGTTTTGAATGCAGATCCACGGTATTTTGAAGAAACGCAGTTATTAAAAAAAATCTCCTACGAAGAAGCAATTGAACTTGCCTATTACGGCGCTTCTGTCATTCATCCAAAGACGTTGAAACCTTTGAGACAAAAAGGAATTCCCTTTTTTGTGAAATCTTTTTTAGATCCCGAAGGCGACGGCACTCAAATTCAAAGTGAATTGACGCTGAATCCATTTGTGACTTGTTATATTTTGAAAAAGCAACAAAATTTACTAACGTTAACTTCGGCAGATTTTTCATTTATAACCGAAGATAAAATCAGTAAAATCTTTCATTTACTGCATGAATTAAATCTCAAGGTCAATATGATGCAGAATTCTGCGATTTCATTGTCGCTTTGTTTGGAAGATAAATTCAATCATCTGCAGCAATTTCTGGATAGGATGAAGGGAGAGTATGATATCGAGATTGAAAAAGATGTATCTTTATACACCCTCAGACATTTTGATGAAAAGTCAGATTTTGTTTCTGGGAGCGGAAAAGAGTTGCTGCGTCAACACATTAAGAATACTTTACAAATAATTGTAAAAGAATAATGGCTTTAATTAGTACAAAGGATATTTACCAAGTTTCAGGATTGAAAAAAATCGGCCCTTTTGGCTATCCAATTGCATGGCTTTTTAAAAGTATAACGGGAATTAATAAACTGAATAATTTGTATTCAGGAGGATTGGGAAAAAATACGCCCGATTATTTAGCCTATTTGCTAGACGATTTAGCAATTAAGCATGAATTGCATGAGGTTGATTTAAATCGAATTCCAAAAGAAGGTCCTTTTATTATTGTTTCCAATCATCCTTTGGGTGCGTTGGATGGGATTTTAATGATGCATATTATTGGTCAAGTCCGTCCGGATTTCAAAATAATGGGGAATTTTTTATTGCAAAGAATTGAACCTTTGGCTCCGATGGTAATAGCGGTCAATCCTTTTGAAGAGCGAAAAGACGCATACAGTAGTACCAAAGGAATGAGGGATACTTTTCGGCATATAAAGGAAGGAGGTTGTCTCGGAATTTTTCCTGCCGGTGAAGTTTCAGCCAAGGATGAAGATGGAAATATTGTGGATAGACAATGGCAAGAAACTGCGATTAAACTGATTAAAAAGTTGAATGTTCCTGTGATTCCCATGTATTTCCACGCCAAAAACAGTCCGTTGTTTTATCGATTGGCCAAATTAAGTGCAGATTTACAAACCGCGATGTTACCTCGTGAAATGGTTCGCCCACGCTATAATCCCATTCAAATTCGAATTGGAAAACCGATTTTACCTAAAACACAACTTGAATTTGAAGAAGTTGAATCGTTTTCTGAATTTTTGCGGAAGAAAACCTATTCACTTTCAACCTATTATACCCAAAAGAGATCGTTGATGGATAGTTTGAAAATTCCAACGAGTATTCCCATCAATACAAAAAGTAAAAAGCCAAAAGAAATCGTTGAGCAAACAGAACCGGAATTGATTCTGAAAGAAATTATTGGCTTAAGGGAAAAAGAAGATTCGTTGTTATTTAAAAATAACAATTACGAATGCTATTTTTCGAAAGCACAAGAAATTCCCAATATCCTTCGTGAAATTGGACGGATGCGCGAAATTACATTTCGGGAAATCGGAGAAGGAACTAATTTAGAAATCGATTTGGATCGGTACGATGTGCATTATCATCATTTGTTTTTGTGGGATGATGCCAATCAAAAAATTGTAGGTGCTTATCGAATGGCTTTAGGAAAAGAAGTTTATGAGCAATATGGTGTAGATGGTTTTTATCTCAATGAACTTTTCCATATCGAACCGGAATTGTATCCCTTATTGAAAAGTTGCATAGAAATGGGTCGTGCTTTTGTCGTTCCAGAATACCAACAAAAACCCATGCCGTTATTTTTGCTGTGGCGTGGAATTGTGTACGTTACACTTCGGAATCCGGAGCAGAAATACATTATCGGAGGCGTGAGTATTAGCAATCAATTCTCCGAATTTTCAAAGTCATTGATGATTGAATTTATGAAATCTCATTATTACGATCCGTACATTGCGCAATATGTTCGACCGAAAAATGAATTCAAAATTAAGCTGAAAGATGCCGACAAAGAGTTCTTTTTTGACGAAGCGGAATCCGATTTGAATAAATTGGATAAACTTATTGATGAGTTGGAGCCGAATCTTCTCCGAATCCCCGTTTTAATTAAAAAATATATCAAGCAAAATGCGAAATTAATTGGATTTAATGTCGATCCCAAATTCAATGATGCCATTGATGGACTGATGTATATACGAATCAGTGATTTACCCGAAAGTACGGTAAAGCCTGTTTTGGAAGAGATTCAAGCTGAATTAATGAAACGTTTGGAAAACAACGGAAATTTAGAGATTTAAGCATTTAAAAAACAACAAGATTACCCCTCATTCTTTTAAAAATCCTAAAAGAACTTTTTCTTAGTAGGTCTAGAATTATCATTTGAAACTTCTAAGAAGTAAATCAAACTACATCCAATAAGAAAAGACCAAATTTGATTGATTTCAAATTCGGGACCTAATAGTTTTCCCAGAACTTGATTTTCATGAAAATAATGTGATTTAATTCCGTCGTTTAATTTTGAGAATTCGGTGAGTAGAGCCAGCGCACCTACAATGAAGACTAAAATTAATTTATCAATTTCTAGAAAACTTTGAATCAAACAATAGAGAATCGCGACAAATAAAATTCCACCAAAACTGATTTTTGCCATAGGATCTGTAATCCATACCAAAACGGCTATTTCCATGAGTACGGAAAGAATAAAAAGGAAGGCATATTTTTTATGGAATCGGAATTTCATAGATTAAAAGTACAAAAAAATCTTGGTTTCACCGAAAGACCGTGAATTCCTAATAGAAAAAAAGCTATTTTAATTGCTTAATAATTTCCAGTACTTTGTCCAAGGTTTCTTGCGGTGTCATATTTCCATTATCGATTACAATTGCGTCATCCGCTTTTCGTAAAGGGGAAATCTCTCGAGTCGTATCCATTTCGTCCCGTTCGTTGATATTTTTCAGTACTTCTGTGTAAGTTGAAGGATGTTCCGTTTTTAGTAATTCTTCGTACCTTCTCACAGCACGTTCATGAGCGGAAGTAGTTAAAAATAGTTTCACATCCGCATTAGGGAAAACGGTAGTTCCAATATCTCGACCATCCATAACGATTCGTTTCTTTTCGCTCATTTTACGTTGCAGATCCACTGCAAAATCTCTGACTTCCGCTATTTTAGCAATGATACTCACCTTGGAAGAAATTTCCATTTCTCGTATTCGCTCTTCGACATTTACACCATTGAGTAAAATTTCATTTTTACCATTTTCGGGATTGAATTCAAAACGAATATCGATCAAATCTAATTGATCTAACAACATGGATTCATTCACCAAATTCGCGTTAATTAATCCATTATCAAGCGCATACAAAGTTATGGCACGATACATAGCACCGCTGTCAATGTGGATGTATCCCAACTCTTTGGCTAATAATTTGGCAAGAGTACTTTTACCGGTCGAAGAATGCCCATCTATGGCTATAATTAAATCACGCATTTCACAAAGATAAATGTTCAATTAGATATTGAGTGAAATTTCTGTGGAAAAGTTGAATTTTGATAAGGAAATGGTATTCTTCGCTGGAAATTAATAATACGGATTCGAACGGTAATAATTTCGCCCTTGAATCAAACGATCCAAGTTTACAGTTAAACCAAAGTGATTGGAACTGGCACCTTCATAAAAATTCGCATGTGCAAAATCGAATTTAAACGCATTAATCCGAAGTCCAAAACCATAGGTAAGACCAGCAAAGGTGCGGACTCCATCGAGTTTTAATTCATTTCCACGTTTGAAGTTGTATCCCAATCGAACATTAAAAGCTTGCCCTGGAAATAATTCTCCTCCCATCGAAATATGGTCAATAAACTTACGACCAAAAGTCGTTTTTTGACCGTTTTCATTTTCTGGAAGAGAATTGTCGAATTTCTGTAAATCGCGAAGACTTAAACTTAATTCGATCGGAACGTGTTCCAAACGATGGGACATTCCTAAATTAATTTGAATCGGCATTTTCTCCTTTTTGCCGGCATAGGTTTCCAGTTGAAATCCTACGTTTCGTACCGCCAAAGACACATTTGTATTGTAATCAATATCGTGAAAAACCAATCCGAAATCCGCAGCAATTGCATGTGAATTGTAAGTTTCAATCCGTGAATTAATGTATTTCACACTCGCTCCAACCGAGAAAAAATCACTTAAAGTTCGGGCGTATCCCAACGAAATTGCCGCATCTTCTGCGCTGAAATTTCCGGTGGAAATATCGTTTTCATCGTATCCTCTGAAATCACCGTAATCTAAATATTGACCGTGAATTGAAAAATATTCATCGTCATCGTATTGATAAACCGCAGAAACAGTTCCAAAGCTCACATCGGCGAGGTAACTGATGTAATTCATTCCCAATTGACCGTGAGACTGCTCATTGGCAAGCGCTGGATTCCAATAGGACATATTCGGGTCCGAATCCCACATGGATTGCGCATTTCCGCCCAAAGCTGCTTGTCGAGGTGAAGTAGTGATATTTAGGAATTCATAAACACGCGTACCATCTTGTGCCATTGTCAGGACACTCCATAAGAAAAACAGTAAGCTGTATTTTTTAATCATTTGGCAAAAGTAACAATAATGTAGATAACGGAATTAGTAAAACTTTCGTGTACTCAAATTCATTCTTAACAAAAAAAGCCCAGATAACTTTCCGGGCTTCTCACTAAATGTTTATAAAAAATAAGGTTTAATCATTAAAACCAAAATCATTCGGCAGGAATCCTACCGAGTAATCGTTCAGTAAATTCCCTGAAGTAGAATACACATAAACAGTTCCGTTGGAAATATAATCTCCTGCATCGGCTACATAGATTTTCCCGTTATTCACTGCAAAACCATACGCTCCAAAAGCGGATTGGTCAGCCATTGAAAATAAGGGAGTAGTTGAGTGCACTGGATTCGTTAAACTTGTGCTGTAAACATTTCCATCCATGGTATAGTACAATTTCCCATCATCTTTCACCAAATGGGTTGGATGTTGGTTCGAAATTGTTGAAACAGAAAGCATAGCATTGGAAGCGATATGATACGCAAATAGTCCACCATCTGTTTCCTCTCCTGTCCAAGCTGCTTTTCCACTGCATAAAACATACAGAATTCCATTATCTTCCACCATTCCGTGCGGAACATCGCCTACTTCGATACTTCCAGAAATACTGTTATTCGCAGTGTTTATCACACTTACTGAATTTCCATATCCCCATCCGCCCATGTGCGCAACATAAATTTTCCCGTTTGCTTTTGTCATTTTTTCGGGACCTTCAACTACGGGAATAGAAGCTTCAACGGTATACGAATTTAAATTAACCACGGCAATAAAATCATCAGTTGTGTCCGACGGATCTCCCCAGTTTGAAACATATCCTTTTCCATTTTCGATAAGGATGTAGCGCGGATTGGATAAACCACTTGAAATAGTTCCTACATGTTCAAACGTATACCGATTTACAACTTCTACCGTTCCTGAACCGTTCAAAACAATGTATGCTTTGTCGTCATCCATATACATACTTTGCGCGACATCGCCCAAGTTTTGTCCTCCATTTGCCGCTTGGAAAATAGAGTTAATCAAACTTCCATTGTCACCAATGAAACTAACCGATGCATTTCCAGCACCGAAATTCCCTTCGTTCAAAACCACGACACCTTCTATGTAATCTGCGTCAGGTTCAAATGTGTAATTGTCATCATCACTGCTACAAGCGGTGAATAACAAAGTAGAAACGGTAAGTCCAAAGACGAATAATTGATTGATTTTCTTCATTTTATGTTAGAATTTTAAATTTATATATACATTGTAATTTCTACCTGGCATGGGACGATTCAATACATTTTGATAATCCTCGTTCCATAAATTCAATACTTGAGCGCCAATTCGATAGTTTCTTTTTCTTCCCATATTTAATTCCAATCCCAGATTTGAAATCGTATGGTCTTTTAATTCGTACCGATTATTTGAATCGGTAAATACTTTTCCGTTGTAGAGGAATTGATAGTAGGCCGATAACCATTTTCGGGAATAGGCTAAAGAAGCCGTTGATTTATGGTAAGGTACATAAATCAATTGTTTCGATTTTCGTTGGTCTTCTGAATGATTGTACGTATACGTTAAATTGATTTCCATTTGTTGATTGCTCCATTTTTTCAAATAATTCAAGGTGGATTCTACACCCAAAATTTCTACTTTTCCTACATTTTCTGGAACTGAAATACTTCCCATAGGAATCCATTGAATTAAATTTTTAATCGAATTGTGGTAAGCAGTTATTTCAAAGTTAACGTCAAAAAAACGGAATTGATTCCCGATTTCAGATTGAATGGATATTTCTGGATTCAAATCTGGATTTCCACTTCCCGGCCAATACAAATCATTGAAAGTGGGCATTCGGAAGTTTTTGGAAGAATTGATTCGAAGCTGATAAAGCGAAGTCGCATCCCATTTCATACCCAACGAATACAAAAACGGTGAATTATATACATCCGAAATTTCTTGACGAATACTCGCTTCATACAAAAGGTTTTTCTTCAATTTATGTTTCAATAATAAACCTGCAGATGCTGTTTGTCTTTTTGCGAATTCGATTTGTGAACCACTTCCTTCAGCATAACTAAAGTCAAGTAATCCATTGATTAAAAGATTTTTATGTTCATAACTCAAATCATATTTTGCAATCCAAGTTTCGCCATTTCCTTGTTCATAATTTGTGGAATTGATGGTTGGGAAATAACGATATTCCTCACTCAAATGCGCTGTTTTTACAGTGGAATTGAATTTCCCAAAAATGGAATTCCACTCAATCAATAAACGGGTATTGTAGTCGTGGTATTTTGTAGGGATGGAATTGGGCGATGTGAGCGAAAAATGACGTTCTCCATCGAATATATTTCCATAAAGCCGCACTGTATTTTTAGAATTTAATTTATGTGCAGCGGACATGCTGAAGGTATTGTTGTAAAACTGACCGTTTAAATTTTTTCGTTCTGAATTTTGATATGGATAATCATTTTCTGATCCATTTCGTCCTACATTCAATTGAAAACTTGATTTTTCATCCGAAAACGTAGATTTATAATGTACGCCATACAATCCAAAATCGCCTGCATTTAGGTGAAGGTTATTTTCAAAACCTTGGTTAAATGAAAGTTCATTGTTTAGGTGAATACTTCCACCGACAGCACCACTTCCGTAGGCCACACTTCCACCACCTGATTTAATGATAATTGAATTAAAAGCAGTGGTATTAACCGTATTAAAATCGGCTTGTCCTAAAAACTGGGAATTGATATTGATTCCATTCCAAACAACAGCAGTTTGTGAAGCGGTTGTACCTCGGAAAGAAGGCGAAGAAACCATTCCGGCACCGGATTCTTTGAAGAAAATCGTTGAATTAAAATTCAGCAAAGAGGTAAGAAGCGGTCCATTTCTTTGAAGGACGGAATCCGAAAGTAGAATTTTGGATTGGGTTTCGGAAAAACGCATTAAGAAATTGTCTGAGAGACTCACGGTCTTCAGTTCTATAGTATCCTGCTGCGCACATACTAACTGTATTTTCAACAGTAAAAGCACCAAAAAAACAAATTTTTTCATAGTGTTCTATGCTTTTCCTCCGAAAGCAACAAAGCTTAAATGTTAGTGAGTAGGCAGGTTTCCTGGCTTGTTCTGCTTTTTCCCTTCCCATGTAATCAATTACACAGTGGATTGTAGAAAAGCATTTTTTATGAACTTACAGTTGCGGGGACAGCCACGGTTTTTCACCGTTATTCCCTTTTAATCCCGAATTTATGCGGGACACCTATTCGACGCAAATATAGAAATTTTCATTGAACTCAAGTTGCCCTTTATTTATATTTATTGGAAAACCCAAATAAAACGTTAAATTTGTTTTCAACTAAAATTTAAAATCATGGATGAAAAAACTTCAGGAATCGTGTCCTATTTAACATTGATAGGATGGATAGTGGTCTTAGCAACCCGAAAGGAAAAGACAGAATATACCAGTTTTCACTTAAGACAAATGCTTGGAATCATGGTATTGGGGATTGGTATTTCAATTATCGGATTTATTATTGGAATGGTGAGTTCTACTCTTGGTGCCCTTTGGAATTTCGTTTCTTTTATTCCACTTATTTTGTGGGTTCTGGCTTTTATAGGCGCTTTGAACGAAGAAAAGAAATTGGTTCCCGTAGTAGGAGAGCAATTTCAGGAATGGTTTAAATCAATTTAAAAATTATTTTGTATTAATAATAGTATGGAAGAAAATAACTATCAAAAAGAAGTGACACAACCCAACTCAGACAAAAAATTAATCGCAGGCTTATTGGGTATTTTATTGGGAGGCTTTGGCGTTCACAAATTTTATTTAGGTTATACCAAAGCAGGTATAATTCAAATAATTGTGACATTTTTAACGTGTGGAATCGGGAGTGTTATTGGATTAATCGAAGGTATTCTCTATTTGGTGAAAACCGATGAGGAATTTGAAGAAACTTACGTGAGGAATACTAAAGAATGGTTCTAAGCATCAAATAGAAAAAAAAATCCGCTTTTTTTTTGAAAGCGGATTTTTTTATGTTTAAAATTTAAAAGAAATGATTATTCATTTAATCATTCAACTTTAAAACGGCCATGAAGGCGGATTGTGGAACTTCTACTCGTCCGATTTGACGCATTTTCTTCTTTCCTTCTTTTTGCTTTTCCAGTAGTTTTCGTTTTCTAGAAATATCACCTCCGTAACATTTTGCTGTCACGTCTTTACGCAAAGCTTTGATGGTTTCTCGGGCAATAATTTTTGCACCAATGGCAGCTTGAATCGGAATGTCGAATTGTTGTCTTGGAATTAATTCCTTCAGTTTTTCACACATTTTCTTTCCGATATTGTGCGCATTGTCAATATGAATCAAGGCAGAAAGTGCATCTACTGGTTCTGCATTAATCAAAATATCTACTTTCACTAATTTAGAGGGACGCATGTCCAAAGGCTGATAGTCAAACGAAGCATATCCTTTTGAAATCGACTTCAATCGATCGTAAAAGTCAAAAACAACTTCTGCAAGTGGCAATTCAAAAATCAATTCCACACGATGTTGTGTTAAATAAGTTTGATTCATCAAATTCCCTCTTTTCTCAATACAAAGATTCATTACTTGTCCCACAAAATCGGATTTTGTAATGATGGAAGCACGAATGTAGGGTTCTTCTACGCGGTTTAATCCCGAAGGTTCCGGCAATTCAGAGGGATTGTTTACCAAAATCATTTTGTCCGGATTCTTCTCGCTATATGCATGATACGAAACGTTAGGAACGGTTGTAATCACGTTCATATTGAATTCACGTTCCAAACGCTCTTGGATAATTTCCAAGTGCAACATGCCTAAAAATCCACATCGAAAACCAAAACCTAAAGCAGCGGAGGATTCCGGCTCAAAAGTTAAGGATGCGTCATTCAGCCTTAATTTTTCTATGGAATACCGAAGGTCTTCATATTCATCGGTATCTACCGGATAGATTCCCGCAAAAACCATCGGTTTCACTTCCTCAAAACCATCAATGGCTGTATCTGCTGGATTCTCAGTGGTAGTCAAGGTATCACCTACTTTTACTTCACTTGCATCTTTAATTCCAGAAATAATATATCCTACATCTCCGGTTGAGATGATCTTTTTTTCCACTTGTTTTAATTTCAAGGTTCCAATTTCATCGGCAAAATACGTCTTATCTGTCGCCATGAATCTTACTTGTTGCCCTTTTTTTATTTGACCGTTTACAACCTTGAAATAGGCTTCAATTCCTCGAAAAGAATTGTAAACCGAATCAAAAATCAAAGCCTGAAGAGGTGCTTCTGGATCTCCTTTTGGCGGTGGAACTTTATTTACGATGGTATCTAGTAATTCTTGAACTCCTTCTCCGGTTTTACCACTTACTCTCAAAATATCTTCATAGTCACATCCCAATAAGTCTACGATATCGTCGCTTACTTCGTCCGGATTCGCGCTTGGTAAATCGATTTTATTTAAAACGGGAATGATTTCCAAATCATTTTCCAACGCCAAATATAAATTCGAAATGGTTTGAGCTTGAATACTTTGTGCGGCATCTACAATGAGAAGTGCGCCTTCACATGCTGCAATGGATCGGGAAACTTCATACGAAAAGTCAACGTGACCGGGTGTGTCGATTAAATTTAAAATGTATTTTTCACCGTCTCTTTCATACTCCATTTGAATGGCGTGTGATTTAATAGTAATTCCGCGTTCTCGTTCTAGATCCATGCTGTCTAGGGTTTGCTCCTTCATTTCGCGGGCGGTAATCGTATTGGTAATTTGCAACAAACGATCGGCCAACGTACTTTTACCATGGTCGATATGTGCGATAATACAGAAATTACGGATATTTTTCATTGATTTATTTAATGTATGCAAAAATACGTTAATTCGCTTAGACTACAATAATTTTGTGAAGTTGGATGGAACTTAATAGAAGACCGAAGGAATTTTTTAGTGCATCTAATTAAAAAAGGATGGAAAGGAACTTTCCGTTGAAATCAGAGCATTGAAAATGCAATTATTTAGGGGGAATTAAAAGATTTTATAAAAACTTAAACCTATCCTGATCCTCTAAAAAACCATATTTCTGCCGAGTTTTCTGCACATTTTTTTTTGAGATTTTGGTTTGAAGAAGGAAAGCTTTTTTCGATTCGAGAAGTAATTCTTCACCCAGTGGATCAAAAACTTTGGAATTTCCATTGTATTCCAATTTATAACCATCGATTCCCAAGCGATTAACTCCTAAGGTGTAAGCCAAATTTTCAATGGCTCGCGCCTTCAATAAAGCTTTCCAAGGCTCTACACGGACGGCAGGCCAACTCGCAGGACATAGCAGCGCATCGTATTCATCTGTATTTCTGCACCAAGCGGGGAAACGTAAGTCATAACAAACAATCAAACGGAATTTCCATCCCAAATAATCTACACTTATTTGATTTTCGCCGGAGGAATACACTTCAGTTTCTTTTCCATAGCCAAAAAGATGTTTTTTGTCGTAAATCACGGTTTTATTGGGTGTTACAAAATACAGTCGGTTGAAGTATTTCCCATTTTCAACTGTGGGAACACTTCCGACTACCGCGCAATTTCCTTCCCTTGCTTTGGATTTCATCCATTGGTAACTTTCGCCTTCCACTTCTTCGGCCATTTCTGCAGGATTCATTGTAAATCCAGTCGAAAACATTTCGGGAAGAAGAACGAGGTCTGATTGGTGATTATCTATTAAAGTATCGAGAAAATTGAAATTTGATTTGGGGTTTTCCCATTCCATATCAAATTCTACAAGGCTGATTTTCAGTGTGTTTTTCATTTTAGTTTTACTATCTTTTGGTCTAATTTTTCATTGGGTTTTACCCAAATCAAATAATAGCCTAAGATAGCAAAAAATAAACCTAACATACTTCCACCGATGGTGTCAATCACAAAATGTTTGGATAAATAAACCCTTCCTACAGCAACCATTCCCATCATTATACAAATCAGGAATTGAATCGCCCGGTTTTTGGTTTGCATACACAGATAAAAACAAAGGATAATTGCCAAAACAGTGTGTCCCGATGGAAAAGTATAGGGAATCTGAGATTCCACACCCTCGATAAGACGGAGTTTGATTTTCTTTAATTCAAAATAATAAGTAGGTCTGTGACCATGAACAAAGAAGAAACGTTTAATGATCGTTCCGGCGATGCTCGAAAATAGGGTGACGGCCAATAAATAACCCAAATGACGCCATGTTTTCTTCAGTAAAATATACAGTAAAGTTCCAATCAACACATAGGTTGTGGCTATATCCGTATAATATTTAAAAAAGATGTCAAATCCTTTGTTGTGAAAATGTTGGTTGAAATAAAGATGAAGTTCATCTTTACCAAAATACGCAATGACCAAAAGCCCTATGAAGTTAATCACAAAAAAGGATAGGAAAAAGGGCCACTGCCATTTTAATAAATCTTTATTTTCGTTCATCTTAAATTTGTAGCAAATTAAATGAAAAAAACAGATTCTGTAAAGCTAAAAATGAATTATTATCACTTTTCATTTTTAATTCGATTCGTTATGTAAGGTGTTATTCTTGTTCAAAAAGTTGAATTGAAGATACTTGTAAGAGTCTCTTGGGACAATTTTAACCCACTTTTTGTATTTAAAATACCACTTCTGACGGATGCTTGGAATTCCTTTGGTGAGGTATGCTGCCAAAAATGGATGGACATGAAGTGAAATATCGGTCACCTTTTTCCCTTTCGTTTCGACGATGTTTTTCAGAATTTGTTCCATTCGACTGATCAATATTATCGGTGCTTCTACTTTTTCTCCCGCAGGATTTGGATTGTCTTCTCGGGTCATAATGCTCAATTCAGGTCGAACACGTTGACGTGTAATCTGAATTAATCCAAAACGGCTCGGTGGCAAAATCTTGTGTTTTGCTTTGTCCTTTTCCATTTCACTTTTCAAATGATCGTACAATTCCACTTTGTGTGAATTTACGGTCATATCTATGAAATCAACCACAATAATTCCTCCCATATCACGCAATCTCAACTGACGCGCAATTTCGGCTGCGGCAACTTTATTTACTTTCAATGCAGACTCTTCTTGATTTCCTGAAGTTCTTGAAATATTTCCTGAATTCACATCGATTACGTGCAAAGCTTCGGTATGTTCAATAACCAAATAAGCACCTTTGGATTGGGGAATGGTCACGTTTTTACCAAATGAAAACTTGATTTGACGCTCAATTCCAGTATGTTCAAATAACGGAACTTCTGTCGGTTTAAGAAGTTTAATAATCTTCGATCTTCCGGGGTCAATTACATTTATGTATTCTTTCATGTCATTTGCCAAATCTTCGTCATCGACGGTGATTTTGACAAAATCCTCATTGAAATTATCTCTTAAAATGGCAGAAGCTCTGTCCATTTCACTCAATAATTTAGTGGGAACTACTTTCTTTTGAATGTTTTTAACCACCGTTTGCCATTTGTTGATCAGAAAATTCAAGTCCGCATGAAGTTCAGCGACTTTTTTTCCTTCGGCAACGGTACGAATGATAATACCAAAACCTTCCGGTTTGATACTTTCAATCAAAGCAATTAATCGGTCTTTCTCAGACTTAGATTTAATTTTCTGAGAAACCGATACTTTATCTGTAAAGGGTGAAAGGATTAAAAAACGGCCTGCGATAGAAATTTCGGAGGTAATTCTTGGTCCTTTTGTATGGATGGGTTCCTTTGTAATTTGAATCATTATCTGATCCCCAGGTGAAAGTACTTTGTCTATGGTTCCATCTTTCTTAATCAATTCTGATTTTTGAAAAGATTTTAAACCGGAAGACTTGAACTTTCCATTGGCGACAAGTTGGGTATAATTCAGCAATGATTTTACATTGGGTCCCAAATCATGGTAATGTAAAAAGGCGTCTTTTGCATACCCTATGTCCACAAAAGCTGCATTTAAACTAGGCGCAAGTTTTTTAACCTTACCTAAATACATATCACCCACCGCGAAGTTGAGGTCAATGCGTTCTTGGTGAAGCTCCATTAACCGGCCTTCTTCCAGTAAAGCAATATGGACGAAATCCTCGTCCGATGAAACGACTAACTCTTTATTCATACTATTAGATTCGACGAATATAAAACAAACACAAAAGCACTTTCCAATAACTCGAAAGCTTGGAAAGTGCAAAATCATTCTAAGATTAACAAACTGAAATTAAACCGTTTTCAAATCCAAATCATACAAAAAAGTCCTTCTTTTTTATTTAATCTTCTTCATTTTAAAATAATGATTTTCAATTAGATGTGGTTTTGTTTGCAACGGTTTCATGGGAAGATGAATTTTAGTTACTAAAATTCAAATACTTCTTATTTTTTCTTTTTATGTCTGTTTAATCTACGTCTTTTCTTGCGTTTGTGAGTCGCTACTTTATGTCTTTTTCTTTTCTTTCCGCTTGGCATAATACAGTTATTTTACTTTTACTTTTGATTTTACACTTTCTATGAAAGTTTTTGCAGGCTTAAATGTTGGAACATTATGTTCAGGAATTAAAATAGAAGTTCCTTTTGAAATATTTCTACCTGTTTTTGCTGCTCTCTTTTTAACGATAAAAGAACCGAATCCACGTAAATAAACGTTTTCTCCGGACTCCATTGCAGTCCTTACCTCATCCATGAAATGTTCTACAACTTTCTGAGTCTCACCCTTTTCAAGTCCTAACTTGTTTGAAATGTTATTCACAATTTCCGCTTTCGTCATGATTAAATATTTTAGTTGCTAAATTTGCTAAATATGAATTAGCGTGCAAATATACCATTTGTACCAAAACAAAAAAAGAATTCTAAACATATTTATGACTTTTAACTCTCTGATATTGTATTGGTTTGATAAAAATGGAAGAAATCTCCCTTGGAGAAATCAAACCGATCCCTATAAAATATGGCTTTCTGAAATTATTTTACAACAAACTAGGGTGGCACAAGGTACTGATTATTACCTTCAATTCGTTGAAAACTTTCCAAATGTAAATGAATTGGCCAATGCGTCCGAACAAGAAGTCTTGCGTTTATGGCAAGGGTTGGGTTATTATTCCCGAGCGCGAAACCTGCATTTCAGTGCGCAATATATTACACACGACCTGAAAGGCATCTTTCCTTCCAACTATTTCGATTTGTTGAAATTGAAAGGTGTGGGCGAATATACCGCTGCGGCTATTGCTTCCATTGCATTTCATGAAGCGGTTCCTGCGATCGATGGCAATGCTTTTCGGGTTTATTCGCGGTATTTCAATATTCATATGGACACTTCTACTTCAAAAACCAAGAAATATTTTTTTGAATTGGGGAAAAAAATCATCGATGTCAATCGTCCAGGTGATTTTAATCAAGCGATTATGGAATTGGGCGCAACGATTTGTTTACCTCAAAATCCGAAGTGTATGATTTGTCCAGTCCAAGATTCGTGTGAAGCACTTGCCAGAAATACAGTGAGTCAATTGCCTATAAAACTTCAGAAAACAAAAGTGAGAAACCGAAGTCTTCATTTCTTAGAAATTTCAGATTTAGAAAAAATCTTGATGGTAAAAAGAGTGGAGAAGGATGTTTGGAAAAATTTATTCACATTTCCATTGATTGAAATTGATTCTGAAAAGGAAATAGAAGCTGAATTGCAAGCGATCGATGGAAATTTCCAGAAAGTTCATCAGGAAATTCATTTATTAAGTCACCAACGATTGACAATAGTTTTTTGGCGAACTGTAGTTAGTTCAGAGCGTTTGATTGAATTGGAAAAAATATTGAAGGCGAAGATTTACTTCCCGGAAGAATTGGATTTTTTACCCCTTCCTCGACCGATTGAGAAATTTTTAAAACAAGAAATATAAAGCATAGATATACGTTATTTTGTATATTTGATAAAAGTTAAAAAAATGAACGGTACCTTAAATAAAGTTATTTTAATCGGTAATGTTGGAGCCGAAATGAAAGTGCATCAGTTTGATAACAACGATAAAATCGGACGACTACCTATTGCAACCAGTGAAAGTTATACCGATCGAACCACCGGTGAAAGAATTTCAATTACCGATTGGCACAATATTGTTGTCCGTAATAAATTGGTCGATGTATTTGAAAAATATGTCAGCAAGGGAGATAAGCTCTATATAGAAGGAAAATTAAAAACTCGGAAATATAAGGATGCGGAAGGGCATGATCGCTATGCCACTGAAATTATGGTTAATGAATTTACTTTTCTAACCCCAAAATCAGGACAGGCAATGGATGCAAGTGACGAAAGACAACAAGAAGCATCCAATGAATCTTCTGAAACTTCCATTCATCCAAGTTCATCCACATCTCTTTCAGAAGAAGAGGAGGGCGATTTGCCTTTTTAATTTACCTACATTTATGAAATTTCCCCTTTACGCCATCGTATTGCTTTTTGTTTTTTCGTGCAAAGACGATTATTCCATTAAACCTGTAGGCCAAGTTCGGTTGGAATATCCTGAACCTTCTTATCAAAAGTTTGCTGCTGATTGTCCGTATACTTTTGAATATTCTACATTAAGTATTGCATCTGAAAAAGACAAACCCTGTTGGTATGTTTTGAATTATCCAAATATGAAAGCTAACATCTATTTGACTTATTTTCAAATAGATGGAAAAGAAGATTTGGCAGTGAAAATCAAGGATAGTGAGAAATTCGTTCAAGAACAAACCGTGAAAGCATCCTATATTTCACCCAGAGAATTTACCTTTGACGATAAAAAAGTCTATGGAACTTTGTTTGAACTAGGAGGAGATGCCGCCATTAACCTCCAATTTCACGCGACGGATAGTTTAAATAATTTAATCAGTGGTTCGGTTTATTTCTCGACGCCACCCAAATACGACTCACTTCAACCTGCAATTCAATACCTAAAAAATGACGTGATGCATCTTATTGAAACACTTGAATGGAAATAATTTCGGAATCCAATCAAAAGATGTAATTTTGCGCCTTATTAAATTAGAATGAAAGAAACTTTGATACAAGTTACTCAGTTGATACTTTGTTTATCGATACTGGTAACTTTGCACGAACTGGGACATTTCTTAGCCGCTAAATACTTCAAAACGAGAGTAGAAAAATTCATGTTATTTTTTGATCCTTATTTCGCCATTTTCAAAAAGAAAATTGGAGATACGGAATATGGAATCGGCTGGTTACCCTTGGGTGGATACGTTAAAATCTCCGGAATGATCGATGAGAGTATGGATAAGGAGCAAATGAAACAAGAACCTCAACCGTGGGAATTCCGTAGCAAACCGGCGTGGCAACGACTTATCATCATGCTTGCAGGAATTTTTGTCAATGTAATTTTGGCTTGGATTATTTATTCAGCCCTATTGGTTGTGAATGGAGACGAATATGTTTCAATTGATAAAATGCAGGAAAATGGTTTGGTGTTTAGTGAAGCCATGAAACATGCCGGATTTAAAGATGGAGATAAAATCTTGACGGTGGATGGAAAACATCAGCCCCGCGCAGATTGGATGATGATTGACATTCTACTTGCAGATGAGATAATGGTTGAGAGAAACGGCAAAGAATTTAAACTGAATATCAATGACGCAGGGGTTAAATCGATTTTAAATGGAGCCAAAGGTCAGGGTCTGTATTTCCCAATGGTGAAAGGAATTGAGATTGATAGCCTATTGCCCGAAGGAAGTGCATTCAAAGCTGGATTGAAAAAAGGAGATAAAATTGTCGGTGTTGACGGTGTTCAAACGGAAGAATTTAATTTATTCAAAGAAAAATTAGACCAAGCAAAAGGTGATACCATTTCTTTGACCGTTTTAAGAAATGCGGAAGAAATCAAATTGCCGGTTCTAGTGAGTGATTCAGCTACCTTAGGATTTGTTAGAAAAGGATTGGATGAAACAACCCTAAATGGAATGCGGGTTCACAAAGAATATGGAGTTTTGGCAGCGATTCCAGCAGGTTTTGGGAAGACGTTTACCAATTTATCCTATCAGATCAAACAATTTAAATTAATTATTCGTCCAAAGACCGAAGCATACAAACAAGTGAGTGGTCCGTTGCGATTATTTAAAGTATTTGATCCGAAATGGGACTGGACCAGATTCTGGAGTTTCACTGCAATGTTCTCAATTTGGTTGGCTTTTATCAACATTTTACCCATTCCAGCCTTAGATGGAGGGCATGCTTTGTTCACAATCATAGAAATGATCACTGGAAGGAAAATGAGTGATAAAACGATGGAGATAGCCCAAATCATTGGTTTTGTAATCATTATGGGATTAATGGTCATCGTTTTCGGTAACGATATTATACATTTGATAAAAGGAACCTAAAATTTCATCGAAAAAGTTTGCAAGTTTGAAATTACGTTTTATATTTGCACACCATTAAGAAAAACACTCCTCCTTAGCTCAGTTGGTTAGAGCATCTGACTGTTAATCAGAGGGTCCTTGGTTCGAGCCCAAGAGGGGGAGCAAGATGGTCAAGCACTTACAGTGATGTAGGTGCTTTTTTTATTGTTGAAAACAATGCTGAAACATTTTAGATAATTATCATTTATAAATAAAAGAGCAACCACCTCAACGGTCAATTGCTCTTTGTAATAAAACGCAAATCTTAAAAAGGTTTTAAAAAGTTGTAATTTTCATCGTAATGCAACATTTGCTCCACGAAGTTGGTGGGATATTCAACTTTGATGTCGGTTATATTCCCCTCTTTATCGGTTACAGGAACTAGGACAGGATTGATAAATCCACTGTAAGGCGCGATGTTTAGTGGTTCGAATCGTTTCAAAACTTCTTCATGTAATTTTGGGTCTACTTTTACTCCATAATTTTCAACCAAATCTTTTCCAGCTTTGAAATCACCTTCGGATTTAATGCGTTGAATTTCTCGTAATAATTCACCGAATAATACGCGTAGTTTTTCGTAATCATTGACTTTGAAATAGGTTTTACCGTCTTTTTCAATTCGTTCGATCACATTATCTTTTTTACCCTTTTCAAAGGCCCAAGCCGCAACCAATTGCCGATTTCGCATGTGCGACTCTTCAATGTCTTTGCCTACCTCAATTCGTCGCAATTGAGTCATCATGCCGTTTCGAATGTAGTTGTCGTATTCTGCTCTTCCCACATCCAAGGATTCCATCAGACCCAAGTCGATTAATTTTTGGTCCATCAAGAAATACAATCCTACCAAATCAGCTCGTGCTTCTTCCAACGTACTTGCATAACTTTTCAGGGTTTCCTTCGGTGTGCCCACTCCTGGATTCAATTGACCACTTGCGTGCCCTACCACTTCATGAAGTGCAGTATGAAGATTATCGCTAACCGTTGAATGTTTTTTATCCCTTGTTTTTTCCTCGTCATCAAACCCAAATTCATCAATGGTAGAACCACCCGAAGCTGCACCGTACGCATTTATGATGTTTCCAAGGCTCACGGATTTGGAACCGTGTTCGGCGCGAATCCAATCGGAATTGGGTAAGTTGATACCAATCGGTGTTGCCGGTGAAGCATCTCCCGATTCGCCGACTACATTTACAACTTTATAGGTTACTCCGGTTACTTTTTTCTTTTTATGCTCATCCATAATCGGAGAATTATCTTCGAACCACTGGATATTATCCGTCAGCACTTGCATTCGTTTTGACGCGTCGAAATCGTTCATTTGGACTACGCTCTCAAATGTTCCGCGATAGCCTTTGGCGTCACCATAAACCTCGATGAATCCGTTGATGTAGTCAATGTCTCCGTCCGTAGCTTCGGTCCAAGCAATGCTGTAATCGTCCCAATCTTTTAAATCACCGGTTTTATAATATTTAATCAAAAGTTCCAATGCTTTTTTCTGCGGTTCATTTTCAGCCACTTCTACTGCTTTTCCTAGCCAAAAAGCAACTTTTTCTAAAGCGCTTCCATACATTCCCCCAATTTTCCATGGAATTTCTTCCAATTCTCCTTGAGCATTCAAAACCAACTTCGAATTCAATCCGTAAGAAATCGGTTGTTTATCGTTTGGATTTCGTCGTTTTTTGTAGAATTCTTCCACCATGGCATCGGTTACACCTTCGCCATAAAAGTTATTGGCACTTCCCGGAACCAAACCTTTATTTGGATCTAAATTTACGCGTTTTGCATCCACATTCGGATTGAAAATTGCTTCAAGCGCACCTTCGCTCATCGTTATATTCGCAGCCGAAAGTAATTCAGAGAAATAATCTTTGCTAAAGTTGGGTTTGAATTTATCCATCGAATAATGGTGATGAATTCCGTTAGCGAACCAAACTTGTTTGGCATATGTCAAAAAGTTATTCCAATCCTCGGTCTCTTCGCCTTTGTGACCACGTACAATAGTGTCAATCGCTTTGCGAATTTCTAAGTTGTGTTTGTAGTTTTGATCGTAAATAATGTCTCTACCTGCCAATCCTGCTTGTGTGAGGTAATACACCAATTTCTTTTGTTGCAAAGTCAATTGATCAAATCCATCGATTTTATATCGCAAAATTCGAATGTCTGCAAATCGATCGGCTTCGTATTGAAAATCATCGCTTTGCTCACTGACGGCAGCACTGTCTTTGGATTCTTTTTTTGATTGATCACAAGCGATCAATGCACCAATTACAAATGCGCTAACTAGTATTTTCTTCATGTAATTTTGTTTTTAAAACTCCCAATTTAGGGAATTCTTAAATTCTATAGGAGAAAATCGTTAGAATTTAAGAAAGATTTTAGGTGTCGAATTCGTTTCAATTTTAATTTCGTCCAAGTTTAAAACAAAAAAGCCCGCTTTTCAGCAGGCTTTTTCTATTTAATTTCTGAATTGAATTATTCCATCGTGAAATTATCAAAATTCAAATTGTAATCAGCATTTTTACCAATTTTCAGTGCAAATAAACTTGCAGTAGTATTCGATACATTCAAGTCAGAAATTCCTGCTAAGTCAAGGGTAACCAATGCCCAATCTCCACCTGTGTTGATGGTTCCAGTGTATTGATTCGTTTCAACGGAAGTTAGTGTTGTACTTCCTGTTAAAGATCCTAAGTTGTACACATAATACGTTCCATCGTTTTTGTAAACGTTTAATGAAACGGATTTTGTCGAAGAACCTTTCACATAGAAACTGATTTTGGAATACGAAGTGGGAAGACCTGCAGTGGCTAGAGTAGTAAATACATAGTCATTTCCATTTGTTGTTGTTGGATCTGTGAAAATATTTAAAGATGCACTTCCATTCATTCCTGCACCTGCACCTTGCGTTGCATACGGTTTGATTCCGAAAGAATTTAACCCTCCGATGAAAGCAGACCAGTTTTCAAAGTCATGTCCTGCAAACAAAGGAACTGCATCCCCAGAGGGTGGTTCTGGATCTCCACCACCATTTCCGCCTCCGCAGTTTGGATCTTCGTTATCAATGATTTTGATATCGTCAATTTGCATCGTTGTTGTTACACCACTTCCACTTCCTTCATACGCAAATACGATTACTCCATTTCCGCTAAGAGAAGCTAAACTGTAGTCACCTGAATCCGTAAAGTCGGGTGCATATCCGTTGGTTGAACCTGAAGATATAGTGAATGAATTTGTGATGTCAACCAAAGTTGCATTGTTGATGTTACCGCCTGGAACATAGTTGGTTGAGTAGTACACTTTCAAAGGATCACCGGTATAATATCCATCTTTTGTTTTGAACGAGAATGTATCGGCTTCACTGAAGTTTACAGGAACTACAAAGTAAGATACAACTGCAGAACCTGCATTGAAAGCACTTACTTGAACGTATTTGTTTCCACCAAATTCAGCCACTCTCCATTTACGAGCACCTGTTATTGCCAAGTTCTCATATTTTGGGAAGCTTTCATTGTCAACGGAGTAGGAAGTAAAGTCTTCGTTCAAGCACGAAAAGAATTCACCGGTTGTTCCTCCACCATCTCCAAAGCGAGGATCATTGAATTGTACATCGTTGGTATCGCGAATATAAACTTGGTATTCACTCGGTGAAATGGTTCCGTTTTGATTTCCATCATAACCACTTACTACCACAGTAATACTACCGCTTCCTTCCGGTACTAAATCTCCTGCGAAGCTAGCATATCCACTGTTTCTAAGTTTTAAAGTTTTTCCGGTATTGTCAATTAATTTTTTATCTAAAGTTTGACTTCCCACTGCATCTGCATAGGTTGTTCCTAATTCTGAATCCGCAAATTGGACGTTTTTAATAGTTACCAAAGTGTTGAATACAGAATTATTGAAAAATTCATCCAAATTATTAAAAACTACAGGAGTTGCCATTTCAATTCCATCACACGTCTTAGCAACATGGCCGTCAATTTTAAATTCAGCCATTCTTCCCACCCGTGTATTTCCAGCTGCATCTACATAATTCTCACCTACTTTTAACATTCCACGGTCGTACCCAACATTCAATCCTTTTAGATTGATTTTGATTTTGGATCCCAATGGAAAGTTGTTAAATAAGTTGGTTCTATCCATTTCAACTTGTAAACCGTAAGTTGGATTATTTAAATCGTTTTGAATTGAAACAGTTTTGAAGAAGTTTCCTGTACTATCGCTCGATATTATGTACCCTTCAATAATTCTTTCTTCATCAAAACTTAGTATGGCACCATTGGCTTCATTTACCATGGTGTAAAGGTCTGCCATCAATAAGTCCGTTTGCCATTCGTCTGAACAGTTGTTCGGTGGCAAAGACCAATCGTCATCTTTAACACACGAATTCATGGTAAATAGTACCATTGCGGCGATTAAAGTTAATTGAATTTTTTTGATTGTATTCATCGTAAGTATAATTATTCGTTTATATAAAATTAAAATCTAAAGAAAACATTGACAAAATAAGATCTTCCTTTGTCGTACCAATATTTAGGTCCAAATACCTTTTGGTATCCAGGTCTATCTGCCAAAACATCTAAACTCCCAATACGGGTTTGTTCAAAACCACCGGTTACATAATCTCTGTTGTTCAATACGTTATTCACGTTGGCGCTCACTCCCATGAAGTATTTACCCATTCTGAAGGTTTTTCCAGCGTTTATATTCAACATAAATTCATTGGAGAATTTTTCTTGACTCAAGAAGTCTTTTACATATTCTTCTGGGAAAACATCGGCTGAATTACCCCAAATTGCTTCCGTTCTTCTGTACGGCGCAGGCGCTAAATAATTTCCAGCTAAGTAATTTCCAGTAGCACCCACCCACCAAAATTTTGGGTCACGGTACTGAATTCCTAAAGTGAATCCTTGTTGAGGACCCGTTGCAACTCTATAGTTTTCTAAATAGGTTGTCATGGGGGCCGTTGCACCTGCAGTTTCAGAAGTCATGTCCAATTCATTGATGGTATAACTGTCCGAGAATCTTTGATACGTAGGGTTGTTTGAATAGGTAAATTGTCCCAAAGACGCAACCGCATTTACGGTAATTGTTGTGGTCAATTCAGCTTCAAATCCGATTTCTCCACCAATAAATTGTTTATCGATGTTGTAAATATATTCTGCTCCAAATAAGTTTTCGTTTCCTTGACCGGTATCAATGTATCCAAAGTTTTTCTGATATTCATTCATAAATTTGGTATAGTAACCCGTTGCTCTTGCTTTCACACGTGGTAATCGTAAGATATAACTCAAATCAGCCGAAGCGATTTTAGTACTCTCCAAATTGTTTCCACCGCTCACGAAGTTGTTTTCATCAATGGTGTAATCGTTGGATCTTGCATTTGGGAAAATCTCGTCCGCAGTAGGAGCGAAGCTTGAATACATTCCATTTAATTGGAAGAAATTTCTACCGTTTAATTCATACAAAACTTGTGCTTTTCCTCCAAAATCCCAGAAATCATAGGTTTTACTTTTTCCTTTGGAATTGTCTTGGTACTGCTCATGACGGTAATTACCATCTCTAAATACGGACGTATAAACTAATTTCGCACCCACAGTCACATCAAATTTTCCGAATTTCATTTCGGATTGAGCAAATAAATCACCTCTTGTATGGTTAATTTCGTAGTCGTATTGGTATTTATCACCTTGTAGAATCCTTCGATCTTGATCTTCATCTATGTTGTAATAAACATTTTGAAATGCATTGTGATTGACAAAATAGTTACCGCCTAAAAGATCGATTACTTCTCGGTACAAATGTGATTTTGTATTTTGATAACTCAATCCTGTGGTGAATTTAATGTTGCTTGCTAATTCTGTTTTCAATAACGAAGAAAAAGTCATGATTTTATCTTCATTTACGTCACCAGCTAAAATATAAGCAGCACCTCCTTCTCCACGGTTGTAGTTTTGGTTGTAAATATCAGCCCAATCCAACTGAGAGAAACTTTGGTCATTTCGCCATAAGTTGGTAATCGCATCAATGTTACTTTGGGGTGCATCGATGGCTTCAAAATAACTTGGTAAATTTCTGTAATATAGTGGCGAAGGGTTATTCGCACGGTACCAATCCAAACGACTTCTGCTGTCTTTTCCAAACTGGTAGGATGCGGAAGTTAATAATTTAGATTTTGGATTGATGGTCCAGTGGTGTGTCAACATGAAAACGGGTTCATGAAATTCACGAATTCGTTCGCTTCTCTTTTCACCATCTTGCCACCCCCAATATCCGTTGTAGTCTTTCCCCATCAAATCATAGATTTCTTGGGTATTTGGACTGTTGGTCGATCTTCTCGTTGGTGCACCAAACGCTGTGAAATTCAATGTATGTCGGTCATTAATCTTCTTTTCAATGCCTAAAAAGTAGGCCCAAGAATCATAAAAAGTTCCTTCGATTTGTCCTTCTTGTGCCCAACGTCGTGCAACTGAACCCATGATAGCCCAACCGTTTTCCATCAAACCGGTATTGTACGTTGCCAACACACGTTGGTTGTACGAACGGTTTGTGTACGAATAAGCCAAGCTGGCACCTTTTCGCAATTGAGAGGGTCGGGTGTCGTAATAGGTAACACCGCCTACATTTCCAAAAGCAGATTCCGCAGGATTAATTCCATTGGATTGCTCATACGGTCGTCGTGTTACATCGTTCAAGCCTCCCCAATCTCCGAAGTTAACTCGGTTGTTGCTGATTTTATTCATTCGTGTGCCGTTGAAAAATACATCGCTGTATTTGTTATCGTATCCACGAACTTTAAACCAATACGCTCCCAATTCAAAAGCGGCGGTACGGTTAAACACATCTTGTGAAGATTGCAGTAATCCGGCGGAAGATTGAGAGGAAGATTCATCTGCTTCCAATTCATCATCCGTTAGTGAGATCATTCCAAGCGTTTCGCGAGAAGGGTTGAAGATGATGCTTAATTCACCCAAATCAATAGGCGTATCATCTACCACTTCTACTTTTTGTTCCAGGCTTTGATAGCCAACACCTGAAACTCTTAAAGTATAGATGCCAGGATGGACGTCCACAAATTGGAAATATCCAATGCGGTCGGTCTGAACTTCCATTCCCGTTTCTACCATTAAAACGGTCAGGTTGTAAATTTCTTTTTCGGTGGAACTGTCTTTAACTATCCCCGAAATTTTGGTTTGCCCAATTAGACTTACTCCAAAGAGTACTAAAAGGGACATCGTTAACAATAATTTATTCATTTAAAGAATTTTTGCCTTTACTTTGCAACTTAAATACTAAGTTTCAGTTTGCAAATCTATAAAATAGTTACCATGTATAAAATTAAAGAATCATTAAGACTTTCAATCCTTTTTTTTGTTTTATTTTCGAGTTTGGTTTTTTCACAAAAAAACTTCCAAGCAGCAACAGTTGCTTTTTACAATGTGGAGAACTTGTTTGACACAATAGTCTCAGTCGATTATGTCGATGGAACGCGAAGTCCAGAAGATCCTTTGTATCACATTTCCATTCCAAAAGCGGATATTCCAAAATACGATACCGTTTACTATAGCGGAGAATATTTGTATGAAAAATTGGAAGGAAAAAAAGTAATCCGTCGTTTAATCCTTCAAGAAGATGAATTTTCACCCAAAGGGAAGAAAGTTTGGAATTATGACCGTTACCAACGAAAATTACATCAACTTTCTGTAGTAATCAAGGACATAGGTAGAGAGGATACAGGTACAGCGCCTGTTATTGTTGGATTAAGTGAAGTTGAAACCTATCAAACCGTTGAAGATCTAGCCAACCATCCTTTACTAAAACCGTATAATTACGGAGCCATTCACTTTAATTCATTTGATGCCCGTGGAATTGACTTGGGGCTTTTGTATCAAAAAGATCGTTTTCAAGTGACTTTGGCAAAACCGTATCCAATTATTTTACGAAATCCTGATACAGGCCGTAGAATTTATACCCGAGATATTCTTCGCGTTACCGGTTTATTGGATGGGGAAGAAATCACCTTTTTGGTCAATCACTGGCCGTCTCGTTCTGGAGGAGAAAAGAAAAGTCGTCCCAATCGTATCGAAGCTGCCAAAGTAATGAAAGCGATTTTCGACGAAATTCGAGCAGAAGATCCGAAGGCGAAAATCATTGCCATGGGTGACTACAACGACGATCCAGTAAATGTAAGTATCAAAGAAGAAATGGGTACAGTGGGCAAAAAAGAAAACGTGAAAGACAGTGATATTTACAATCCCATGGAATCGATTTATAAAAAACGTGGAGATGGAACCTTGGCATATCGTGATGCTTGGAATTTATTTGACCAGTTTTTAGTTACGGGAACTTTGGTTGAAAAAAACAAGAAATTCGACACCTATAAAATGTTTAAAACCGAGATTTATTCTCCCGCTTACATTCGAACACCTGAGGGACCGTACAAAGGATTTCCTTACCGTATGTTTGGAGGTGACACCTTCTATCCAGATGGTTACAGTGACCACTTCCCGATTTACACGGTTTTGTTGAGAGAAATGAAGTAAGTTAAATAAAGGCTAAAAAAATATCCGTTCACTTATTTGAGCGAACGGATATTTTTTTGAACGTGACTCTCTCCTTATTTTTTCTTCATCAAAGGAACTGTGCTACATGCTTCACCGTACATCAACGAGCTTGCAACCGGTTGAATTTTTTCCACCAATTGAACGTATGCCGCATCGGGGATTGGTTTTTTACTGCATCCTTTGATCATTATTTTCTTATCCTGAAATTTCGAAGTATCCATTTTTGAAATGATGTCTTGAAAAATAGAAGCTTCCAAATCCTTCAAACTTCCTTTGGTCATTTTCTTTACATAAGGCTCCAAATAAGTCGCGACCAATAAATAGGCCCAACCTGGAATTATAGCATCCGTAGAACAATCCAAGGCAACATACGTATCTTGATATTGTTCCCAATCGTGCGCTTTTAATTGATCTCTAAAATCTTTTTCTTTTAAAATTAATTCTTGAAATAGGAAATCCTTTACATCAAACAAAATTCGTTTTCCATCTGGATAAAATTCTTCCAAATCAAGAGTTACCAATGGGCTTTTAGCCACTTTATTTACAATTTCTTCCATCACAATCTCTATCTTTGTTATCTAATTGCAAAGTTACAAACTAAAAAGTGAAATACTACATCATAGCAGGCGAAGCATCGGGCGACCTTCATGGGTCGAATCTGATGAAAGAAATTAAGAAAAAAGATCCCAATGCATCTTTTCGTTTTTGGGGAGGTGACTTGATGATGGAGCAAGGCGGAACCTTGGTTAAACATTACCGTGACCTGTCTTTTATGGGTTTTCTCGAAGTGATTTTAAATCTACGGACCATTTTAGGAAACATTCAATTCTGTAAAAAAGACATCGCTGCTTATAAACCGGATGCTGTAATTTTAATCGATTATCCCGGTTTTAATTTGCGGATAGCAGAATTCGTGAAAAGTATGGGGATCAAAGTTTACTACTACATTTCTCCCCAAATTTGGGCATGGAAAACCGGTCGTGTTCATTCGATTAAGAAATTTGTTGATCGCATGTTTGTAATCCTTCCCTTTGAAAAGGAATTTTATTCCAAATACGAATACGAAGTTGATTTTGTGGGCCATCCGCTTTTGGATGCACTGAAGGATTTGCCCGAATTGAATCTTGAAGAATTTAAGTCTAAGAATCAATTGGACGAACGGAAGATTATTGCACTTCTTCCCGGCAGTCGGAAACAAGAAATAGCGGTTAAATTGCCCTTGATGTTATCGGTAGCCAATGATTTTCCGGACTATCAATTTGTGATCGCAGCGGCACCTTCTCAAGAAGAAGAATTCTACAAAAAAATCGCTGGAGACGATTTAAACATTGTATACGGACAAACCTATGATTTGATTCGAAGTGCCGAAGCAGCTTTAGTGACATCCGGAACCGCAACCTTGGAAACCGCTTTTCTCAATACGCCAGAAGTGGTTTGCTACAAGGGAAGTCGAATTTCCTATGAAATCGGGAAACGCGTGGTGAAAAACATCGAGTACATTTCTTTGGTGAATTTAATTATGAATCGAGAAGTAGTGAAAGAGTTGATTCAAAATGAATTGAATTCCAAAAACATAAAAGAAGAATTAACTAAAATCCTAAGTGGACCCAAACGTTCCAAAATCTTGGATGACTACAAAGAATTGCGTCAGAAATTGGGTGGAACGGGCGCTTCGGTGCGAACGGCTGAATTGATTGTGAGGGATTTGAGTTTGAAATTGAATAAATAAAAAAAGCCTTCTCTAAAAAAGAAGGCTTTGTACCCCATACCGAACCAATGTCGAATCATTTTATGAAAGATTTAGAACGTTTTACTGATTTCGAAATTTGAAATTCCACTCCAAAAATAGATTTTCAAAATAGCATTCATCATAACTAGACTTTTCGAAAAACAAATTGTTCTTCGGTTAAATCTTTTAAGATGAGTTCTCAGTGTTAAAAATCTTCTTTCAATCGAATTGGTGGCAAAACGGTTTATTTTATGAATTTCTTTTTCGATTAAAGATTTATAGCTTTTGAGTTTATCGGTAAAGATTTTCTTTGCTTTTGAAAGATTTAAAGTGTCAATAACTGATTTCAGAGTTTGATTGGTTCTTCTTCCAATATTGAATGAAACGATTTGTTTGGTGATTTTCTCCAATGCGCATACAATCCAGATTCTTTTTTCTTTATTTCCTATGTAAGTACAAAGTTCATCGACTTCGTATTCTTTCCCTAATGAAATCATTGGTGGTTTGATGTTTTTAGCAATGGAAATAATTCGTTTCAGTTGTTGTTGATATTTTTAAAACTCTGGCAGTACTTCTAATTCCTAAACCTTCTTTGGTTAAGGTGATGATGCTTTGATTCAAATCCGGTTGGTATGCGTGATTTGTATAGCTTACTACTCTTGATTTCTTACAGTTTTTACAGATATAACGTTGTTTTCCGTAAGAAGTTTTACCATTTTTGACCATTGAATTTTGGTCATCAACACATTTGGAACACCTGATTGGGTTTTGGTTCATTTCAGAAGGTTTAAGGACGGTAAAAGTAGCAAACCAACCCGAAGGCTGTCTCTCTTTTGGACTTTTTCTTTATTTAATTTATTAATAATCAAATTATATTATTTGATAGAAATACAAATCAACATCTTTGGAACATGACCAAAATTTATTGAAAATGAGTTCTTTATGTTTTGGTTTTCGGTAAATGTCCCAATGTGGAACACTGCCCATTACCGGGAGCAACTAAAATTTTATCCCGTTTTCTATTCCTGTTTTTTTACAATATTCCTCGAACTTTGTGTCACTTGGAGTATAATCTCCCAATGTTGTAATTTTATCATGAAAAAAATTGTATAATACAGAATCTTTATAAAATGTTATTCGATTTTCAGCACCGTCTACGATGATGTAGTCAGGGAATTCAGTTTTATCTATTTTTTTAGAAGGATCATATTGGCCTTGCGGATACACAAAAGAATTGTATATAATTTGTTTAGACACCGTATCCAAAACTCCTGAAAATAAATCATCCGAATTATTTTCTCCATATTTTATACTAAGCGTGTCGTATTTAACGAGAAGAGCATAGTTAACTGTTCTTATTTGTTCGTAATCAATAATTTTACCTTTAAAGTAATAATCAACATTGTTTGTGTATGAATTTCTGTGAGCCTCTCTTTTAATTGCATACGAGAAGAAAAAGGGCAAGGCAATTATAAATAACAACAAGCCGATACCAAATCCTATTAATATTTTTATCTGTTTCTTGTTCATCTAAACCAACTTTCCAATATTTCTATAGTACTTTTAGGTCCAATATTTTGAATAATATTTATTCTACCTATTCCTTTACCAAATTGGATTGCTACTGGAGTGCTTATTCCTCCAGCCAATGACCCTGTTACACCAAATGAAATGACAGTCCAATGCTGTGAAGTAGCCAACCCAATAGTTCCTCCTATTGATGCACTTACACCGGGAGTCAATACACCAGTAGAGTCAAGACTTCCCGAACCGCTAACATATTCATACCCCCCTTCAAAAGTACTACTTCCTCCGTTTCCATAACCAGCAAACCATGTATAGCTAACATCAACTCCAGATTCCGCAGCTAATAATCTTAATTGACCCCCACTTTCTGTTCCTCCATAAGTATAAAGATAGCCAGCATCTTCTCCTCCAAGAAATACTACTTTTCCTCCCACCGGACCTACCTGACCTCCAATTATTCCTGCTGCTCCACCCATAATATGAATTTCATATCCTAAAGCTAATTTACGGTATGAAAAATCACCATTTTTTTTTACAGGTGTACCAATTAGAACAAGAAAGTCTAAGTCAGGAATTTTTTCATATGTGTTAACAGCTGCAATCCCTCCTAAACTATGTCCGATTATTCCAATTTCCTTATGTTCAAAACGCTTGTCATCTCTTAATTTTAAATAACTAAAATAAGTGTCTTGAGACAAATGAGAAGAAAATGGACTAAAAACGCCTTCAGATTTGCCAACCCCTCTTTCGTCAAACCTAAAAACCGCAATACCGCTTTTTACAAGTTCTTCAGCCAAGATAAAATGAGAGTGACGAGTATCCTTACCTGTTCCAGGAACAATGATTACTATTTTATTATAGTCAATCTTAGGAGTAACTAAAGTACCAAATAGATTAATTTTTTCGATTGTATTATAAAAGATTATTTCTTCAAAATTATAATCGTCTTTATTAGTAAAGTCTCTTTCATACGAATAAATTTCTTGAGACATTAGTTGTAAAGGGCATGAAAGTGATAATACATAAATTAGTTTTATAATTAAAATTTTATGCATAATATTTATTTTTCGTTATTTAACAAATCTTGTTTAAAAAAAATTTTATAATAATAATTTTTCAAGTAGTAATAGCAAACAGCTTCATTTAATCTATTCTCGGTTCTGAATAATCTATTTAAAAACATATGTATAACACTAGATAAATAATCTTCTAACATAACGTTTAAATTGTCATTAAATTCAATTTGTTTGAGCTTAATAACCAAGTTTTTTTTTCCCATTGAAATAGAAGTAGTTTTCATTATTTTTTTCAAAAAGGAATAATTCTATTCCTTGTCCCAAATTCAAAAAAGCAGCAAAATATGTAGGTAATAAATCATATTCTTCCGAGGAAATTTGAAATGCTCCTGCTGATATATCAAAAAAATTCAATGTATCAACAATAGCTAATAAATTGGGGAAATCTGGATGTGACTGTAATTGAAATTGAAATTCACTTTTATCAACTTGAATGTTTTGCTTTTTTAAATATAAAAAAATGGGATGAGAATTATTCATTTTTTATTTGTTTAAGTAGATTTTCTAATTCTGTCATATTTTCAGCCCCCCCACCACGCCATTTGCCTATAATTATTCCATCGGAATTTATAAGAACCTTAACAGGTATTGCATTAATAAAGTACTGTTTTTCTAATTCGGTATTTTCATTTTCTTTTAATGACAGTTGTTTCCATAAACCCAATTCATACTTTTTAATTGCATTTTTCCATTTTTCGGAATTTTCATCTCTTGAAATCCCAATAATTTCTAAGTTGTCTGAATTATTTTTATAAATTGTTTTTAAGTGAGGAAATTCCTCAATACAAGGAGCACACCAACTAGCCCAGAAGTCTAATAAGACATACTTTCCTTTTAAGGATGAAAGTTTAAGAATTTCTCCATTTTTATCTATTAAAGAAAAATCAGGAGCATAAGCTCCTACATTACTTCCATAATAATTTTGTAACTCTTGTTCAACTTCTCTTCCAACACTACTATTTTTAATTTTTTCATTTAGATTATTATATAAAGATTGAATTCTGTCAATTATCTGAAGTCCTTCACTCTGTTTAAGAATATTTTGTAGTGCATTTGCCGAAACATATGAAGATGGATTTTCTCTTATAAATTCAATACGAATTTGTACACTTTCTAACTTTAGCTTTTGATATTCATATGATAAGGAATCAATTTTTGAAGAAATAAAAGAAAGTTCGCTTGAATTAGTAGTTTTTTCTTTTTCTGAAGAAAAGTGATTTAATTGACTAGTAATTTCTTTAAAATTTAAACTACTTAATCGCTTCTGCATTAACTCATATTCTTTTTGTGTTGTTCCACCAAAAATTTCTGAATTACGCATACTTTGTGGATTAATAGTAATTTTGGTTGTATAGGAAGGTTCTATAAAAAAAGTAATTGCTGATTGTCCATCATCGACAAGTTCACTATTGTCATATAAGGTAATAATAGTGGGTGCATCAATGATTCCTTTAATACTAAATTTGTTATTTTTAATTTGAATGGAATCTTGTATAGTATTTACACCATTACTATATGTAAAAAAAATTATATCATAATTACTTTTTTTCGCTACATCTCCTGTCACTGTAAAAGCAAATTGCGAAAAGACATAATTAGAAAAGAAGCACGAAAATATTAATAGTATACGCATCCTTAAAATAAATTAAACTACCATCTCAAAAAAGAAATGGTAGTTTATTAAATAATGTTTTGACAACTATTATTCACTACATTTTCCTCCAACACATCTACTACATGTATTCGTAGAACCACAAGTAATTCCTGAATCCCCACCACAGATTTCTCCACATTCAGGGGTTGGTGCTATAGGAACAGGTCCTTTACCTCCACCAGCAAAAATAGTTCGCATTTCATTTCTTGAAAGATTGTTTTTGAATTTTTTCATTTTTAAATATTTTTGGCTAATGTTTGACTAAAGTAAAAATTGTTACCCACAAAAACAAATGTAAGCTTCAATAATAAATTAAAAAACCCTTCTATTGTTAATTTGAGAAATCTTAGCCACCTTTTTAGCCACCTCTGAAAACAAAAACTCTCTATCAATCGAAATTGTAGAGAGTTATAAGTACCCGAGGCCGGAATCGAACCGGCACGTTCTTGCAAACATTGGATTTTGAATCCAACGCGTCTACCAATTCCGCCACTCGGGCTGAAACGGACGGCAAATATAGAATGATTTTTTTTAAATAGCCAAATTAGTAGAAGAAAATTCAATTATTTTAGAAATTAAATTCTTCTCCTTTTTAAATTATTGAAATCTAAATTGATAGAAGATTTGAAGAAGTTTGAAGTTGCGAAAAATCTAGTTTCAAATCTCGATTTCTAAACCATCATACGCCAAAAAACGATTTTGAGGTAGTTCGGACTGCACTTCATCATGGAAACCCAAACTTAAACTGATGTGAGTGAAATAACTTCTTTTAGGATTGACGATGGAAACTACGTCCAAAGCTTCTTCCAAAGTGAAATGGGAATAATGTTTTTCCGTTTTTCGAAGTGCATTTAAAACCAGTACATCTACATTTTTTATTTTCTCCATCGTTTCTTCGGGCAGTGAACTCGCATCCGTAATGTACGCGAATTTCGCATCGATTAAATAGCCGAGAATCGGTAAAGGACCGTGATTAACTGCCAAAGGTTGAATCTGAAAACCGGCAAACTCAAACGGATTTAAATCGATGATATGCTCTTCAACAGACGGGGCACCGGGATATTTCTTATCGGCAAAAACATACGGAAAGCGGGCGCGAATTTCTTGCAGCGTTCGTTCATTTCCGAAGATATCCATTGCTTTTTGGTTGTGAAATATGAAAGGTCTTGTATCATCAATTCCTAATACATGGTCATTGTGTTCGTGAGTGAAAAGAATTCCTTCGAGTGAATTCACCTGAGCGCGCAGCATTTGGTATCTAAAATCGGGGCCACAATCGATGGTTAGGTTCTGTCCGTTTTTAGACACAAGAACCGAAGACCTCAATCGCTTGTCTTTCGGGTTACTTGAAAAGTTGACTGGATGATTGCTTGCAATGACCGGAATTCCTTGTGAAGTCCCTGTTCCCAAAAACTGTATTTTAAGCATACGAATCGGTAGATTTTTGGTAAATTTACAAACGTTAATTTACAAATTAAAATAAACAAGCATATATGGAGTTTGATCAGGTTCTATCCGCTGAGCAAAAAGCATTGTCAATCAATCTTAATTCTCAGATTTATGGATCTTTTGCAGAAATTGGAGCCGGCCAAGAAACGGTTCGTTTTTTTTATAGAGTAGGTGGTGCCTCGGGAACGTTGGCGAAGGCTATGAGTGCTTACGACAAAGAATTCTCAGACGCGATTTATGGAAAAGAAAACGATGGTCGATATGTGACCGAAAAGCGATTGCGTAAAATGCTTGATCATGAAATGAAATTAATTGAAAAACGGTTGGGAGATACGACCCATAGAAATAAGTTGTTTTTCTCGTATGCAAATACAGTTACGACCATTGATTTTACAAAAACTTTAAAAGGACACGGTTGGGTTGGAATTCGTTTTCAGTCCGATAAAAATCAGGAAGAATACAACGAAATTACTTTGCATCTTCAATTCAAGGAAAACAGTGCACAATTGCAACAAGAAACCTTGGGTGTGATGGGTGTGAATTTGATTTACGGCGCTTATTTTTACCACGATAATCCAAGAAGGCTTTTGAGATCCTTGTATGATGGATTGGATAAAGATCAGGTGGAAATAGACCGGATTCACTTCAGTGGTCCACGTTTTGCGTATGTGGACAATCGTTTGATGAGTTTGCAGTTGGTCAAATATGGAATGACGGATGCCGTTATTTTCGGGCCAAAAGGAAAAAGCTTTTTACCCGCCGATTTATTGTACAAAAAGAATATTTTTGTGATGAGAGGTAGTTTCCGACCGGTGACCAAAGTCAATATGGATATTTTGGAATCGAGCATGGAAATCATGTTGCAGCAAGAAGGCGTAACCAAAAAGAATACAGAGATTTTATTTGAAATTACTTTGCGAAATCTAGCGTCTGAGGGTCAAATCGATGAACGTGATTTTCTGGATCGAGCGGATATAATTGGAAAACTAGGCTACAATGTGCTTATTTCGGATTTTTACGAATACTATAAATTGGTCGACTATTTCTCTGAATTTACTCGAAATGAAACCAAGGTTAGATTGGCAATGGGTGTAAATAATTTATTGGAAGTATTTAATCCGAAACATTATGGGAATTTACCCGGCGGTGTTTTGGAAGCTTTTGGAAAATTATTCAAGAAAAATGTGGCGATTTATTCGTATCCCTATTTCGACAAAGAATCCAATCAGTTATTAACTTCTCAGAATTTGGATGTGGGTGAGAACTTGAATGAATTATTCAATTACTTCAAACTCAATGACCGTATTTATGACATAAAAAACAACCATCCCGAATATTTAAATATTTATTCCCATCAGATTATCGAGAAAATTATGAGTGGTGAAGATACGTGGAATGAATATTTACCCGACGGCGTGGCAGATTTAATCAAAGAACGCGGAATGTTTGGATATAAAAACCCGAAAAAGTTGTTGTTTAAATCCTAATTCGTCCACGATAAAGACTTATAAAAATGGCTACATCGAAAATCGACGTAGCCATTTCACTTTTATCTCGGATTGGATTGTTAATCTTTCAACGCTTCCTCTGCATTTTCAGTAGCTTGTTCTGAAATTGCTTCATCCGCTTTTTGTTTTGCTTCTTCCAATTTTTGATTGGCTTCATCAGCTTTTTTCTGAGCCTCTTCTACCTTAGCTTTCAATTCATCCCAAGTTGGTGCTGGCGGTAAATTCTCTTCTTTTAATTTCAATTTTTCAACATTATTGAATTTGTATGAAATACCAACTCCCAATGTTTCTTTTAACTGTGTTTTCTTGATTTGATTTTCGTCATAGAACAAGTTAACAGTTGCTTGAGCGGAAATTAAACTATTGATTTTCATGTCCAAAACACCTTGGTAAGCTATATCCATATTCAAAGGATTTTCCAAATAGTTGGTGTAAATTCCCAAACGATTGTCATATGTAATGTTTTCTAAAAGTTGGACTTTGTATCGTGCCCCCAAAAATGCACCAAATTCATACACGTAATTATCACCGTCTTCTTTTAACCCAAAGTTTCCTTTGTATTGCAATTCTTTATCGGAAACAATGGTAAAACGAGAAGTGAAAGGATGGAAAGACAGTTGTAAATTTTCGTTTGGTTTGTAATCAACCCCCAATCCAAAAGAAAGATAACCGGGAGCCATAAAGTTGGATGTCTTTTTGTACGCATCGGTTATGGGATCGACTACATTGTAATCAAAACCTTCCCCAAATTGTGTTTTAAAGTTAAGCGAAGCCGCAAAATAAAAATTCTTTAGAAATTCATAACCGTAAGAAGAAGTTAAATCTATCACGTCATTTGATTTTCTGTATTCTTCACCTTCATTTTTCAACACACCGTAATTCAACAAAACACGATTATCCCAAATGTGACGACCTCGGGTTAAATTAAATTCATAATCTACACTGGCATTCAATGAATACGAATTTACTCCTCCTGCAACCCAGTTTGAAAACGCGGCTTGATTGAATTGTAAACTATTGTTTCCATTGATGTACCATCCTTGAAGACGGTCATTTGAAAGCTTAATTTTTAGACCTTTTTGACTTGCAACCTGAAGGTTTCCAGAACCATCAACGGTTTGCGCATAGGTTTGTACAAATCCCATCAAAAGAATCATTAAACTCAGTTTTTTCATTGCGTTCTGTTTTTTAATTTGTGGCAAAAGTAAGAATTATCCATAAATTAGGATCTTACCCAATATACTGGACTTTTGGTTCCATTGGCATTCGTGTTCCTTTGAATAATTCGCCTTCTTGTTTTCCCATATAAAAAATACCGTAACACTCTTCGTTTTCCTCCAATTCAGTGAATTCATTCATTTTCTTAATCGCACTTGGAGAAGACCAATAGGATCCAATTCCCATCGATGTGCACATCAACCACATATTCTGAACCGCCATCGCTGTGGCAGCTACTTCTTCCCATTCGGGAAGCATTCCTGATTTTTTTACACATATTAAAATAATTTTATCCGAACGCAGACATTTTTCTGTCAAAACCTGGATGGTTCGTTCACTTTGCTTTTCAATCGCTGTATTTTCTTTGTACGTATCGATCATAAATTCTGCAAAGCGATTTCTTGCATCGCCCTGAATAACTTTAAACCGCCATGGTTCCGTACGTTTATGCGTCGGCGCCCAATTGGCACTTTCCAAAATGTGATTTAATTCTTCTGAGGTGATTTCTTGATCGCTATATTGTGTCGGCATAACGGCGCGACGGGTTTTTATCAATTCTAATAATCTAGTGGTATCCATAAAATTTATTTTTAAATGAAGGCCAAAGATAATATTTAGTTTCTGAATAGAATTCCTTGATAGAGATTCCTTGAATTTGTGTTATTTTTGAGGAAAAACCACAACCATGGAAAGAATACAAAGAACAACTGTTGAGGATAGAATTCAGAATGGATATCGATTTGAATTGGGCGAATATCTCTCGTATGGTTTTAAAATATTCAGTAAAGAATGGCTGATGTTTAGTTTATACGGCCTAGTAAGCACTTTTATTTTGATGTTTTCATTTTTCACACTTATTGGTTTTGCGCTATTATTTTATCCCACTATGTTAGGATTTGCGGTGGCAGCTGAGAAAGTGGAAAAAGGAGAGAAATTAAAATTCGGCGATTTTTTTGGTGCTTTTAAGAACTTTGGGGAATTTTTTATTTTGGGAATGATTCTCATGGCATGTATAATTCTATTATTTGTTCCCTACTTTTCCTTGATTTTTATTTTGATGGAAAATCCGGATTCTACCATGGCAGTTTTTGGAATGATTGGAAGTATGTTATTTATGATGGTGATGATTGTCGGAATTTATTTTGTTCAAATTGCCCTATTTTTTGCTCCTTATTTGATCCATTTTGGAAATTATTCAGCAAAAGAAGCGATTGGAACTTCATTTAAATTAGCAAAAAAGAATTTTTGGTGGTTTCTTTTGTTTGTATTTGTAGTTGGAATGATTTCCAGTCTCGGGCAATATTTGTGTTTGGTAGGAATGTTTGCAAGTATGGCAGTGGGAATGCTGATGAATTATTCATTGGTGAAAAAGGTTTTGATGGATGAAGATTTCAATGAAATCGACGAAATAGGAAAAACAGAATTCAGAAATAATTAAAACTACTACTTTGAAAAATAACGAAATATTTGAACGAATGAATGAATTGGGCGCACAAAGAATTCCCTTTTTATTTCTAATTGATTTTAAAAAAGAAAATGGAAACGTTATACCACTCAGTGAATTGAACGATACTATTCACTATCAAATCGATTCCATTCCTATTCATTCCGATATTACGTTTCATCTCAAGAAAAACCCCATTTCTTTTGCTAGGTATAAAAAGCAATTTAAGGAAGTTCAACATAGTTTTCAATCAGGGGAAACGACCTTGATTAACTTGACCTGCGCAACTCCGATCGAGATTGATTTGACTTTGGAGGAAATTTACACGAATTCAAATGCAAAGTATAAAGTATTCAAAAAAGATGATTTTGTGTGTTTTTCACCTGAAACCTTTGTGAAAATGAAAAAGGGAAAGATATATTCCTATCCAATGAAAGGAACAATCGATGCTTCTCTAGAAAATGCGAAAGACAAAATCCTTTCCAACCCCAAAGAATTAGCGGAACATACCGCGACGGTGGAATTAATTAAAAAAGATTTGGAAAAAGTTTCCAAAGATATTTCGATTCCTAAATTTCGCTATGTGGAAGAGGTGAAAACCCACGAAGGTACTTTATTGCAAGTTAGTTCGGAAGTAAGTGGTGTTTTACCTGCTGATTTTCAAAATAATTTGGGTGATATTTTTGATGCTTTACTTCCGGCGGGCTCCATTTGCGGTTCGCCCAAAGAAGCAAGTTATAATCTAATTCAGGCGGTGGAAAAATATCCACGGAATTATTATACCGGAATTTTTGGCGTTTTTGATGGTGAAAACGTAGATAGCGCTGTTTTGATTCGGTTTATTGAAAAAACCAAAGAAGGTTTGGTATTTAAAAGTGGAGGCGGTGTTACTGCAAAAAGCAAGGCAGAATGGGAGTACAACGAAATGATAGAAAAAGTGTATGTCCCGATTCATTGAAAGTATTTGCATCCTAAAGGGTGAAATCAGGAATTTGACATTTCACCAAAATCGAATAAATCAAACACGCTATAAATTGCTGGGTTTGATGGATGAATTGAACGTGAGTCAATTGTTTCAGTTTGCTGGTAATCAAAGGATTGGAAAGTTTAAATGTCGAATTGTTTATGCAGAATCCATTGAGGAATTTCAAATGCTTCCCTATCAAATCCGACGGATTCATTCTGTACGATTGGTAGAAAGTAACGCGATCGATTATCGATTTAAACTCGAAGATAGACAAGCATTTTCATATCTAAAAGATGCGGTAAATGAAGATGAGATTATCATCGTTCAAAATGGTCAAATTACAGATACTTCCTATTCAAATTTGGTTTTTTTTGATGGCGAAAAGTGGATTACACCAACGACGTATTTATTGAATGGAACGATGCGTCAATCCCTTTTACAAACGAAACAAATCATTGAAAAACCAATCCAAGTAGAGGATTTAAATCGTTTTGAGTCGTTTAAATTAATCAATGCGATGATGGATTTAGAAGAAAGTCCGGAATTACCTATTTCGATAATTGTTTGATTTCATTTCTCAGTTGATTCCATTCTTTTTCAATGCGTAAACTCTCCTCACTTGGAAATTCATAAAGCGTAGAATGTTGTTTTTGAATACGTTTCACGATTTCCAAGCATTTTTCTGCTTTTGACTTTTCATGGGAATAGAGAAGCGCCAGACCTGCTCGGATAAACAAACTTAAAAGTTGATTTCTTAATTTCTCGTCCAACAGAAAAACGTCCCGATCTTCATTTTCTTCCAAAAGTTTATCTAAATCTTCAGATGAAATTTTGAAATAAGTATGAAGAGATTCATCAAAATTCTCCAAGAATTTCTTGTTTTCTTTTCTATAATCCAATTTCAGCATTCGAGAAATGGCATTGACAAATTCCTCTATGATTTTGGAAATGAAATCCCGACGGAGCATGGCTTAGCTTTTTGGTTTTTTGAAAATTTCCCCAGAAATAATGAAAATACTCAGCAATTCAATTCCCATTCCCAGAACAATGAAATTATTTCCTGCAATGAAACCATCTGAATAATCATTGATTTTAAGCAACGCACCGAAAATCACCAGGATCATTCCCAGAACCAGTAAAACAAGTGCAAATATAATTTTCGAAGTGAATTTCATAGTTAAGTTAGTTTATTTGCTAATTTTTTGAACGCATCTTGGGGTAATTTTCCCTTGTATAGCGTTTTGTGAACCGCCGCGAGAATGGGCGCCTTTACTTCCAAAACTTTTTTGAGTTCATACACACTTTTTGTGGCATAATACCCTTCGGCAACCATATTCATTTCCAAAATTGCAGAATTCACTGTATAGCCTTTCCCAATCATGGTCCCAAACATTCGATTTCGGGAGAAATAGGAATAACCAGTCACCAGTAAATCTCCCAAATAAGCGGATTCGGTCACATTTCTTTTCACGGGAGAAATATGTTGAGTAATTCGATTCATTTCGCGTGTAGCATTGCTCATCAAAACCGCTTGGAAATTATCACCATAGCCTAAACCGTGTGCAATCCCTGCAGCAATGGCATAAATATTTTTTAATACCGTTGCATATTCAATTCCAAAAATATCGTTGGACGTGGTGGTTTTGATGAAATCACAACGTAAACCATTTGCAACCATTTCTGCTTTTTCTTCTTCCAAAGCAGCCACCGTTAGGTAAGACAAACGTTCCAACGCTACTTCCTCTGCATGACAAGGTCCACCAATTACACCAAAATTACCGTAATTGAGTTGAAAATTCTCATGTAAATACTCACCGACAATTTTAAAATGACCGGGAACAATTCCTTTTATTGCCGAAACGATAAATTTATCCTCAAAGGAAACTGTAAGGTTGCTTAAACAACTTTCCAAATGAATGGAAGGGACCACAAAAATAATCCAGTCTGAATCCGCCACCAATTCATTGATATCGGTGGTTAAATTCAATTGTTTCGGATTAAATTCCACAGAACTTAAATAGTTTGGGTTGTGGTGATTTTTTAAAAGTGACTCTTTTGTAAATTCATTTCTCACCCACCAATGGATGGTCTCATGATTCTTACAGAGCATTTTAGCAATGGCGGTTGCCCAACTTCCACTACCCACTAATCCCACTTTTGGTTTGGTCATGCTTTGATTTATTTGTTCTTCAATAGGAATTCAAAAGTACTAAATTTTCACGAGTGGTTTAAAGAATTCAATATTCTTTCTCTTTTTCCGTTTACTATATTGATAGTCAAAACATTTTCTGAATCCAAAAAGAAAACGGATTTTTGCCGAATTAAAGTTTACATAGATTGTATAAGAAACTATTAAGTGAAACCGTGATTTACGGAATTGGAGCGGTACTTCCAAGGCTAATTAATTTCGCGTTGATGCCACTCTATGCAATTCAAATCGATACAGCCGAGTTTTCAAAATTTGCGCAGTTGTATTCGTTGGTCGCTTTTGTCAACATCGTATTGACCTTTGGTTTTGAAACGGCGTATTTCCGATTTTCAGCAAATAAAAATTTATCTGGAAAGGTATTTCACACTTCCTTTTGGTTTGTTTTTATCAATGCGCTGACATTTTTGGTTGGGATGTATTTGTTCAAAATCCCGTTGGCGAATGTGTTGGATTATGCTGAATATCCAGAATATCTGACCTTTTTTGCCTGGATTGCCTTTTTTGATGCGATCTGCATGGTGCCTTTTGCGTTTTTGCGTTTCACCAATCAACCGATCAAATATTCGGCGATCAAAGTCTTTCAAGGCGTTTTCCAAACCTTGATGATTTTGGTATTTTTCTATACCATTCCTGAAACTTTTTTGACCAAAATAGGCATGACCGAAAAAGTGTCTTATCCTTTTGTAGCAAACGTAATTGCTTCTTTTTCGGGCATCGTATTTTTGTATCCGATTCTGAAACAAGTGCGGTTTTATTTCAATTGGGATTTGTTCAAAAAGATGTTCCACTATGGTTATCCGGTAATGTTGGCCGGTTTGGCTTTTGTGACCAATGAAAATTTGGACAATCTGTTGTTGCGCGACATGATCGATCCAGCCGAAGCGGGCGCGTATGCAGGTTGCTACAAGATCGCGACCTTAATGATTTTGATGGTGACTGCGTACCGAATGGGCGTTGAACCGTTTTTCTTTAAAAAAGCAGTGGATGAAGACGCCAAACAATCTTATGCCGATGTGATGCTGTATTTTGTGATTTTCTGTGGATTTGCCATCGTTGCCTTATTGGGGAATTTAAGTTGGATCAAATTACTGATCATTCCCAATCCAGACTATTGGGTAGCGATTCAAATTGTTCCCATAATCGTGGTTGCCAATTACTTTTTTGGAATTTATTATAATCTTTCCACTTGGTACAAAGTGACTGATAAAACCTATGTTGGAACGATTGTCTCCTGGGCTGGCGCAGGATTAACGATTGCATTTAATCTCATTTTCATTCCGGTTATTGGGTTTATGGCCTCGGCATGGGCAACATTATTGGCATACGGTACTATGATGATTATTTCTTATTTTTGGGGGCAGAAAAGTTACCGTGTTCCATACAAAACCCGAAAAATATTATTTTATATGATTTTGAGTATAGGATTCGGTTTGTTGGGTTATGTGTTGTCAGAATCGAGTTACCTCATCGGTAATCTTTTTGTGGTTCTTTTTATAGCAATTGTACTATTTATTGAAAAAAAGAGTTTAAAATTAGGAGTTAAAAGTTCAGAAAATTAAGTTTAGAAGAAATATAGAATGAAAGTTAAAATAATAAATCAATCCAAACATCCTTTACCTGAATATAAAACGGTTCTTTCTGCCGGAATGGATTTAAATGCAAATCTGAAGGAATCCATTACGTTGAAACCCTTGGAGCGCAAGTTAATTCCCACCGGTTTGTTTATGGAAATTCCTGCAGGATATGAAGCACAAGTTCGTCCCCGAAGCGGATTGGCATTAAAACACGGCATCACTGTTTTGAATTCACCCGGAACGATTGATGCAGATTACAGAGGCGAATTGCAAGTGATTTTGGTGAATTTGTCGAATGAAGAATTCATCATTCAAGACGGCGAACGAATCGCACAATTGATTATTGCAAAACACGAAAGTGTGCAATGGGAAAAAGCAGAATCTCTGGATGAATCCGAACGTGGAGTCGGGGGATTTGGTAGTACAGGAAAATAGAAACCAACGTAACGTAAAAGATAAAAAATGAAAATTATTATTCCCATGGCGGGTCGAGGCTCTCGTTTAAGACCCCATACATTAACAATTCCGAAACCCTTAATTCCCATTGGGGGAAAACCCATTGTTCAACGATTGGCGGAAGATATCACCAAATTATCAAAGGAGAAAGTGGATGAAATTGCATTCATCATTGGTGATTTCGGTGCGGAAGTAGAGCAGCAACTTTTGGATATTGCCGAAACTCTAGGAACCAAAGGCACGATTTACAAACAAGATGAACCGTTAGGAACTGCCCATGCAGTTTGGATGGCCAAAGAATCCTTGTCTGGACCGGTTGTGGTTGCTTTTGCAGACACCCTTTTCCGAGCCGATTTTGATTTGGATATGAATTCAGACGGTGTAGTTTGGGTGAAGCAAGTGAATGATCCCAGTGCATTTGGCGTTGTGAAGTTGGATGCGGATGGAGTGATTGAAGATTTTGTTGAAAAACCCAAAGAATTCGTTTCGGATTTAGCGATTATAGGCATTTATTTTTTCAAAGACGGTGAAAATTTGAAGAATGAAATTCAACACATCATGGAAAATGACATCCGTGGAAATGGAGGTGAATATCAGTTGACCGATGCATTGGAAAATATGCGCGCTCAAGGAAAGAAATTCACTCTGGGGCCTGTGGATGAATGGATGGACTGTGGAAACAAAGCGGCTACGGTAGAAACGAATTCGAAGATTTTAGGTTTTGAAATGCACGAATTCGAAAAGATTCCCGCTTCGACGAAAATTAGTAATTCTCTGATTATTCCACCTTGTTTTATTGGAGAAAATGTAGTGATTGAAAACTCGAAAATTGGACCGTATGTTTCTTTGGGAAACGGTACAAAAGTTGTTCATAGCAACATTGATAACAGTTTGATTCAAGAAGATTCCATTATTAATCATGGAAATCTGACCAATTCTATGATTGGAAATAATGCGGAATATTACGGTGTTTCTCGAAACATCAGTTTGGGCGATTTCTCTGTTTTGGATTTTAATAACGAAAGATAAACTATTTTGATTTTCTTAAAAAAGTATTGGATAATTGGTTTTTTACTCTGGTTTGTGTCTTGTGGCACCCATAAAGTAGGAACAAATGCCGAAGCAGAAGACATGAAGACTTCGGCTTTGCTGAAAAATATTTCTGCACAAAAACCTCAATTCGTACATCTTACCATTTTGGCTCGAATCAATGCAGATATCGACAACAATTCGGTGGGATTAAATGGGAAAATTTACATTCATAACGGAAAACAAATTTGGATCAATGTTTCCAAGTTTGGAATCAATGCCGCACGTGCGTTAATTAAACCCGAAGGTTTCCAAGCCTATGAAAAGTTAGATAAATCGTATATCGATGGGGATTTCACCTACTTTAATAATTTATTAAAAGTGGATTTCATCGATTATCCCAAATTGCAAGATTTACTTTTAGGACGAATTTTTGTCGATTTAAAACCCAATGATTTTCAATCTGAAATTCAGGATAATTTGTACGTTCTGAATTCTGTAGAAAATGAACGAATTCTTCATAAGCCCAAACAAGGGAAATATGTTCAAACCTATAAATTTGACCGTAATTTTCGACTGGTTTCTGCCTATTTAAAAGATCCAAAATCGGGGATGGAATTAGAGATTGAGTATGCCAAGTGGACAAACCTAGGCACTCAGGTTTTTCCTGGAAGTGTTAAAGTTTTGGTAAAAGATAAAAAAACACAAAAAGTAGAATTGGAATACAATAATTTTACTTTCGAAGAAAGCGCAACGCCCTTTAGTATACCATCGGGTTACAAACCTAACAAAATAATGAAATGAGAATAACAAAGCAACTGTTTTTTACTACCCTGTTTTTTTTACTAAGCGGTCTTGTGTTTTCACAAATAACCGAGCAGGAATTGAAAGCTCAAAAAGAAAAATTACAGCAACAAAACAGTGCGCTTAAGAAAGAGATATCTCAATTAAATAAAGAACTACAGCGGAATCAAAGCGAATCCAAAACATCCTTACTTTATATCAATAATTTGGACAGTAAGATTTCTGCACAGACGAAATTGGTCAATGGTTTAGCCAAAGAAAAACGATTTATTGAAGATGAAATCTATTTAAAGCAGCTCGAAATCAACAAGCTAAGTAGAGAACTGAATGAATTGCGAAAAGAATACAAAGACATTTTAATCAAAGCGTATAAAAACAAATCGGTTGAAAATAAATTGCTGTTTGTGTTGTCCTCAACGAGTTTACGGGAAGCATTTAATCGCGTTAAATACCTTCAGCGGTATTCGGATTATCAATTAGGAAAAGCGGAAGAAATCATGGGGAAATCTGAAGCGATTGTCAAAGAAAAGGCGGCGAGAGAGAAATCCAAACAAGAAAAAGAAGCACTTTTAGCGCAGCAGTCCGTGATGAAGGATGAATTGGAGAATGAAAAAGGAGCCAAGCAAAAAGTAATTGAAGAGTATAAAAAGAATGCAGGCACTATTTCACAAGAAATTGCAAATAAACAAAGAGAACAGAAAACCATCGACTCAGAAATCAATAAAATCATTGAAGAAGAAATTCGATTGGCTAAAATTCGTGCTGAAAACGATAAAAAAGCGTGGAATGAAGCCGCCAAGGAAAATACAATCGCCTCCTTTCAATCCTATTTGAATGAATGGCCGAATGGAGATTATTCCAATGCAGCCAAGAAAAATATTACCCAATTGGAAGCGGACAATCGAGGTTGGCAGTTAGCGCGAGGGAGTCATACCAAGACTGCGTATCAAACCTATTTGAAGAATTTTCCACAAGGACAATTTGCATCCACCGCACGTCTGGAAGTTTCCAAGTTTGAAAAGGCGGAAGAAGAAGAACGACTGGCGCGGTTGGAGCGCGAGCGTTTGGCACGGGAAGCTGCGGAAGCGAATAAACCGGTAGAACCGGTGGTGGTAAAAGAAGTAGAAAAACCGAAACCGGTAGAAAATCCTAAACCCGATCCAGCGCCGGAACCCACTTTTAAAGAAAAAAGTGGATCGGCTGAATTGGCGGCTGACTTCTCAAATAATCGAGGTCGTCTTCCATGGCCGGTGGCAAGAGGTCAAATCGTAGGTCGTTTCGGTGTAGGAAAACATCCGATTTTGAATATTCAAGTCGATAATGATGGAGTGGATATCGCAACCAACAAAGGCTCAAATGCACGGGTTGTATTTGATGGTGAAGTTACCCAAGTTATTTCCATTCCCGGTGGAAATCGGACGGTTTTAATTCGACATGGAACTTATTTTACGGTGTACAACAATTTGTCGTTTGTGTCTGTTAAAAAGGGAGATAGAGTAAAAAGAGGTCAGGATATAGGACGGATTTACACCGATTCAAATGGAGATACCATTTTGAATTTTCAAGTGCGAAGTGGGTCCGTAAAACAAAATCCGGAATCATGGTTGAGTGCCAATTAAAATTAGTAAATTTGAAAAAAGTTTTAGAATGAATTTTGCATATATATTTTTGGGAATGGTCGGGCCTTGGCAAATCGCCATCCTCGTACTTGTAGTGTTGCTTTTATTTGGAGGAAAGAAAATTCCAGAACTGATGAAAGGCTTAGGGTCAGGTATTAAAGAATTCAAAGATGCCACCAAAGAAGATCCAGAAAAGGAAGCCGAAAAAAAATCGGAAAACAAAATTGATAATCCTTAATTAAACAAAAATTAGAAGGATTCTATCTTTATTTTAAGTCAAATACTATGAAGTTTACAGAAAAAGCCTGGGAGATTTTTAACCGAAGCATTGACAAATATCACGAAAAAAATGATGTCAATGCCCAAATTGAAAACCCGTACGACAAGTCCAATTTAATTGAACATTTACTGTACACCAAGAACTGGATTGATACCGTTCAGTGGCATTTGGAAGACATTATTCGTGATCCAGAAATTGATCCGATTGAGGCGTTGCGCATCAAGCGATGGATTGATAAATCCAATCAAGAACGCACCGATATGGTGGAATACATCGACAGTTGGTTCCTTCAAGAAAATGCAGATGTCAAAATCCAAGACGATGCAACCATCAATACAGAAAGTCCCGCATGGGCAATTGATCGTTTTTCGATTTTAGCTTTGAAGGTATATCACATGCGTGAAGAAGCCAATCGTGCAGAGGCTTCGGCGGAACACAGAGCAAATTGTCAAACCAAACTCAATGTGCTTTTGGAACAACAACAAGATTTGAGTAGCGCCATCGAAAACTTAATTGAAGACATTGAAAACGGTCGAAAATACATGAAGGTGTATAAGCAAATGAAAATGTACAACGACGATGAATTGAATCCTGTTTTGAGAGGAAAGAAAAACTAAAAAGAAATTCATACAACGATATAATTAGAAGGCGAAAAGGACACATACCGTTTCGCCTTATTTTTTTATGATTAAATCTGGAAGAAAAGGTAGTTTTCACATACCTGGGATGCACGTCGACGAATTTTGAAATAAGCTTTATCTATTTCAGTTGCTTTGTATTATGTATACATTTTTATTTGTAAGTTGCTTAATTTCAGCATTAAAGAGGTCAAGCACTACACCCGAGTCAAACCCGAACGGAACGAAGTTTTACCTTAAATCCCAAATCCATTCCTTGGATACAGCAAATGATTTCTTGGGGAGAGTAGTGGACTTTTGTATGGACTTTGAGAAATGGGGTAGCACTAATTCTTATTCTTCTCCATTTTAAACGATTTTAAGCATTCAAAAATACAAAGAGCGGGAAATCCCTGCCCTTATAATTCTTGGTTTTATTTTAACCTTCACTCAAAATCAATTGGTTACATCCTTGACTTTATTGCGTCACTAACTTTGGTGCATTACCATTACCGTGAGCGATTTTTATTTAAATAAATTTCTTTTTGAATTTTCTTTTCAGCATAATTATGTTCTATTTCCTTTAGATACCCTTCTTTTGAAAAAGTAATCTCTAAAAAAGCACTTCTTTCAAGTCTAACAAAAAAATGTCCCTTTAAATCAGTTTCTAACTCTATGGTTTCATTTCCCAAGTAAGAAGAATAATCTGTATAATCACTACCCTTCTTTTTATAAGTGCTATTATGAACATTTACTAATACTCCTGAGATTGGTTCTCTTGTTTGACTATCATAAACATATCCGTCCAATACTACATTTTTCTTGTCCTTAGCTGAACTAAAAAACACCATAGTAGATATTCCAAAATACAAAACAACAATACCTATAATTACCAATAATATATAAATCACCTTCTTCATTGATATAAATTTTAGTTTGTTGGGTAGTTAACTATTTTAGAGTCTATCTTAGGCTGTATAATATCTTTAGATTGTCCTTGAATATTACCATGATTTACCCCTGAGCCACTTACATTTTTATTTATGACGTTTGTTTTGCTTGAGTCCGCAGCTTTATTAGGACCACCACTTGATCCCGGAAAGTTTGAACTTCCACTTTGACTTCTATTACTACTTCCGCTACTATTACTACCACTACTGCTACTTGTCATGCCTGAAGATGAACCTATAACTCTTGAATGAGTAGAAGCTCCAGAGTTTTCTGTTTGATAAACATTTAGGTTAGTACTCACATTTTCAGGAATGGTTGTATTAACAGTAGTATTTTGCAATGGCCCATCAGAACCATCAACTGTAACTAACAAATCAACAGGAACTCCTACATCATTTAATGCTGTTGCCAAATCAACAGCTACGTCTACGCCATAGCTGTAAACATATATAATTACTTGATCACCTTCTGAATAATTTTCATTAACAAAACTCATACCTGATTCTACTCCAGAAGCTGAAGTAAGACCAGGAGCAATAATAGTTCCTGCAAAATCTCTACTATTGGTCATTGCGGTACTTTGAGTATTTGAAAAATATTGTCCTGTATATCCCGCTTTATCTACAGTTGTTGGCAAACCACCGCCTGTAGGACCTCCGTGATAAAAGATTGCTAACACACCTTCCAATCCTTCTAACTCCATATAAGCTACTGGCGAGTTTTGACAAAAGGCATAAGGGCTTTGTTCTGCATAATCTTCACTTAGAGGATCTAATGACATAAACCTCCCAATGGCATAATCATAATTTCTCCATTTGAAGCTATCCCAGTTGAGTCCGAGTTCGTCTTGTCTCTCTTGACCTTGGTATTTGTACTGATACTCCGTTTTAGTGACATTGATCAAAGCAACCTCTCCCATGCCTCCACCAATTCCTCCATTGGTTCTCATTTCATCTATTCTAAAGTCTTTCAAAGTAGCAGCCGTATAGACCCCATGTTTCAAACCAAAAGGATAATAATGATCCTCGTCCACAATCTTTAAGGCCTTGGTTATTGGGTCTTTGGTGTAACTTATACGTACAGAGCTTCGCTCGCAAACTTCATCCAAAGCGGCGCTTTGAATTCGTTCGTCTAAATGATCTGTGTAGTTGTAAATATAATTAAAAGCAAAACTTGTGTTGGTTCTAGTTAAAGGGGTCGCTTTTACGTAACCATTCGTTCCGATAGCTATCGGGAGAAAGAATTGTAAAACATTTCCTGTTCCCGAAAGCTTTCGGGATTGAAACCCGTCTAAGTAATCTACAATCTTTAAACTGTCGGTATATTCTACGGTTTTTCTTATTTTTTGTCCTGCTGCATTATACTGGTAAGCGATGTATTTGTTGTTAGCCCAGGTAATTTTTGTAGGTAGATTTAAATGGTTGTAAGTGATATTTTCAATGCCTTTGTTTCGGTCTTTAATCATTGAGCTACGCTCGCTTTCTTCGCAAAAAAGATTCTCAATCTTTTTTACTCGAAAATCATTCACATCGTACTCATAATCATTGAGTGCTGGATTTGTATTTCCATCTACAAAACCACCTGTGTTTTGGTTGGATACCGCGTCACGTACATTTAAAAGAAGATTGGAATTGCCGTTGCCACTTTGGTAGGCATACGTCAATTCATCCATCCCAATTGCATTGCCGTTTGCATCCCCCGTTGTTCTAGGAAATTCATATATCTTCTGTTGTCTTGTCAAAATTTAAATTTGATGTATAAATATAGGAAATGTTTTGTTTAAGTAAGAAAGACACGGATTGCACCCAAGGCGAAGCCGAACTGAACCAAGTTAAATCCACGACATCAATTTAAATTGGGCAAAATGTCTTAATTCTTTTGTTCTGTCACGTAAATCTTCGTTATTATTACCTTTTTGTATATATAATTTTATCTGCTTCTTGAAGTTGTAAATAATTAGGATTATAAAATATTTTAAAATGCTCTTTACGTGTTGTGTCAATATGCCAAATTATAATCATATTGTTTCTAACTCCAGTATTTAGGATTTGTTCACTTTTTAAGAGATTTGTAAGATGACTTTGTTTTAAACCACAAGAAATATTTTTATCATTTTTAAATTTTATAAATTTTCCAGCTTGAGTATATAGGTAATCATTACACTTTAAGTTTTTTTCTAAAACATATATTTGATTATAAAACACTTCCCCTTCAACGAATAGCGCTATAAAATAATATTCTGTATTTGGAAGAAATTGATTTGAAAATCCTATTTTAGTAAAAGTATCCTCCAAAAACCTTTCTTGAAAATACATAACATAATTTAAACTAAGCTTTACCTTAACTTTATCTCTATCAAAGATATTCATATTGTAAAACTCCATTAAATTTTCAGAAGCCTTACTTTGCCATTTTTTAGTTGTAAAAACAACTTCATGGGATGAAAGTATTTCTTGCGCACTATATTGTGTTTTGCAAGATTGTAATGATAACATTATTATCAATGTTATTGTATTAAGAATTAATTTTTTCATTCTAAAATTATTGGACTTAATCTTGCTGGAACATTATTTTCTTCTCTGAGTGTATTCTCAACTTCTCGTACCTCTATCTCTTCTTTAGATATACCTCCTGGCTTTTGATAAAAAGAATCAGGGTCTATAGCATTTTCAGGATAAATATGACTTTCAGAAGTCCCATCCATAATACGCTCAGCGTGTGACAATTCATGACCCAATCCAATTTTTGTTGGTCTTGTATTCCCTCCACTTATGTCACCGCCGCCCATTTTATTATCGAGCCCAAATGAAACTACAGCATTAGACCCTTCATTTTTAACTCCATCCTCTTTTAAATTTGATTTATTCGGTTCTGCTGGATCTGTTTTGTTTTTACCATCTGATGATGACATGATTGTTGTGGTTCTATCATTTGATATTACATTTCTGACTAATTCAGTACCTCTTGGTTTACTTCCTTCTCCAATTTTTCGAATATTTACTTCTCCACTTTTCTTATTGTAAGATAGCTTATCATTTGTAAGCCCTCTTAAATCTCTCATTATTTGCCTTCGGTCAGATCTACTAATATTTGTTGGAAGTACGACTCTCATCCCATCTGGATCAATGAATCTAATTGGATTATTAACTGCATAAGTAAAAGGGGACCATCTGCGATATTTCTCCGCCAACGGATCTACATTCACCCATCGTCCTATAGCAGGATCATAATTCCTCCATCCATAGTCGTACATCCTAAACCCCAATTCATCCTGCAACTCCTTTCCATTGTACTTATAATTATACTCCGTCTTCCTAACCTGTTCCAAAATAGGCGTGTCAATAGCTCCGTTTAGCGTGAAATCTTTCAGGTTTCCTGCAGCATATATTCCATGTTTCAATCCGAATGGATAGTAATGATTCTCGTTCAATATCTCCAACGTTCCTGTTTGAGGATCTTTGGAGTAAATAAACTGATATGTATGCTGTTCTCTTGTCAAATCTTGAATTGGATGGATAAATATAGGGAAAGTTTTGTTTTAAAGAGAAACTCAAGGATTGCACCCGAGGCAAAGCCGAACTGAACGAAGTTAAACCCTCGAGATTGGGCTTTTCATACCCACCAAAATACAGCTAATATTTTATATTTCTTTATCTGAAGGAAGAGTAAGCTTCAATTTTATGCCTTTTCTTACTCTTAGCCCTTCATAGGTATCACTTTCAATACAAACCAAGAGAAATTGAAGCTTTCCTTACTTAAATCCTAAAGTCATCTATCTACCCTAATCTATTCCTTTGATACAGCAAATGATTTCTTGGGGAGAGTAGTGGACTTTTATATAGACTCTGAAAAATGGGGCATCACTAATTGTGGTACATTACCCATTACCCCCTACTTACCATGACTTACTTTAAGTATTTTACAATCTGATTTTCTAATTTCTATAATAGGATATCCTCCTAACATTTCTTTTTGAATAGTTCCTTTAACTATCCAAACTTTACCATCTTCAGATAAAATAGCTTTATAAGGCTTTTTATCCATTATTTTTTCACCATAGATAGGCAACCAAATTGCTTCTGCTATTTTTATTGCAGTCTCTGCATCTGGGACATAATTATCTACTTGATTATTATTAAAATTAACCATACTTGAAATAAAAATAAATATCAATAAAAAACTTTTCATAAAATAGTGTATTTAGTTAAATAAATTTTAGATAACTCCTCCTGCATCATTAATTTTGTTTATTGATTCCTGAATCATAGGATCTTGTGTAGGATGAATATTGTTTTGTCTATCAGGATCATTCGGATCACTTGGTACTTTATCAGTATTAATTACATTAACTTCATTGCTTTCAAATTTATATTCTTTTACAGAGCCATTAGGCGTTGTTACATAACCATCGATTTTGTAATAATTTGAATATCCCTTATCTCCTCCTTCTTCTAAGGTTCCATCTCCTGAAAAATTGTTGTTGTCATATTCTTCTTCATATCCTCCATGAGAATGCACAAACGCTACAGCTTCTGTGTTTTCTGGATTTTTACTGGGAGTAACACCATCATTACTTCCTTCTGCTGCTTCTGTATATGTATAATAAGTTTCTCCATCTTTGTCAACTTTATAAATCGTAGAACCATATTCTCTATACTGAATTATAGATCTCCCATTATATGTTATACCAAAATCAGTTGCAGCTTCTTGTGCACTTTTGAATAAATCTCCAGGACCAGGCATCATCCCATCAGGATCAATGAAGAAAACAGGATTATTAAACGCATAGTTATATGGTGAGTGTCGTCTCATTTGTTCTGCCAGCGGATCCACATTCATCCACCTACCAATTGTAGCATCATAATTCCTTGCACCATAGTCGTACCAATCTAATCCTAACTCATCTTGCAGTTCTTTCCCGTTGTACTTATAATTATAATCCGTTTTAAGTATATTTATCAGTTCAACATCTCCAATTCCACCAATCCCTCCATTTGTTCCTGTTTCATCCAATCTAAAGCCTTTTTGACCTCCTGTAGCATAAACCCCATGTCTCAAACCAAACGGATAATAATGGTCTTCATCCAAGATTTCCAAAGTCCCTGTTTGAGGGTCTTTGGTATAACTTAACCTTACATTTCCTAAATGATCGGTATAATTGAAAACATAGTTAAACGCAAAGTCAGAAGTCGGCAAACCACGCCCTGCTGAAATGGCGGTTACTTTTACATAGCCTTCAGGATGAGGAAAGAATTGCAATACTTCTCCTGCATACTGAAAACCATCCAAATATTCGACTATCTTGATGGAGTCATTCTCTCTTACTGATTTGGATATTTTTTGTCCCGCTGCATTGTATTGGTAACTGATGTATTTCTCATTGGACCATGTAATTATGGTCGGTAAATTCAAATGATTGTAGGTAATACTTTCAATGCCTTTGTTACGGTCTTTGGTCATATTTCCGTTTTGGTCATACTCGTAATCATTGAGTGCTGGGTTGGTGTTTCCGTCTTTGAAACCGCCTGTATTTTGGTTAGAAACCGCATCGTTTACATTCATAAGCCGGTTGGAATTACCGTTGCCACTTTGGTAACTGTAGGTCAATTCATCCATGTTTATTGGATTGTTGTTCGCATCTGCGGTGGTACGGATTAAATTCTTAATGTTTCCGTTTACATCGTAGGCAAGAGCCTCATTGTAAGCACCAGAATACGGATTCGTTCCTTTTTTGTAAAATTCAGCATTCAGTAAACGATTCAACTGGTCGTATTCGTAATTGTAGCCACGAAGGGTGTTGTCGCTTGCCGTTTTCCAAAAGGTTTGAGCGATGTTTCCGTTGTAAAGCGGACTTGTGTAATCTCCACTTCCCGGTTCTATGAGCTGGTTGTACTGAATGGCGAAGGAAAACAAATCATCACTTGGCGATGGAGGAGGAAGTCCTCTTCCTGCCATGACCAAACCGATGTCGTTGATGCGGGTAAGCCATCCTCGGATGTTGTAGTTGTAATTGATTTCTTGCCAACGGTCGCTCGCATTGGCAGCGCTTCCACCTACTTCTTTGGTAATCAGCTGTCCGAGTTTATCGTATTCGTTTTTAGCAATCAGGTTTTTGAGTGAACTGTTTCCCAAACTTTGGGTATGAATGAATTGATATGCGTTCTGTTTTCTTGTCAAATCTCTAATTGGATTGATAAATATAGGAAATATTTTGTTTAAATAAGAAAGGCACGGATTGCAAATCCGCGACATCGGGGATTCAAAAATACAAAGAACAACAAATCCCTACTCTTATAAATCTTGTTTTTATTTAAACTTTTACTCAAAATCAATCGGTTGCATCCTTGGTTTTGTTACGTCACTAACTTTGGTGTATTACCTTTCATTTTCCTCATTTCAATTTGATAAATAATTCCCAATTTGGAATATTATCGCACATCCTCAGTCGTTTTTTTTATAGAATAAATTCCATTGTCATATAAAATAACCGTTCCGTCTTCAAGTCTATCTTCAAAAATATGATCGTCTACTTGGACAGTTATTCCTCTTAGTTGTTTTCTTAATAAGCCTCCTAAATAAAGTTTATGTACTGAATTAATTTGCCAAAATCGATATTCATTAATATTTGCTGTTTTGATTTTATATCCAACATTATAAATTCCATAATTTTCATCCAATAATATTGGATCACTATTCACAACTGTATAAGAATAATCCAAACCATCTTTGAGTTTAAAAAAACTAATCAATATCAAACATAGGATAAAAATATAATGCAAGTATTTAATCTTTAACATTTCGATAGTCTTAAAAATTAAAATCCCGACTAAAAACAACATAAAAAAATATAAAAATTCTCTCATCCATAAGAAGTAATAATCAAATCCTATAAATAACGGAATGAAAAATATAAAAGTTATTCCTATTGAAATTAAAACTTTTTTAATATTCATTACTTTTAGTAAAGAAATCAATGCTGATAAAAGCAAAGTTAAAACTAGAATATCTAAATTAAATAGCATTATTAACGAAATTTTATAGTTGGTTGAAAACTCCCTTCTTGTACTACTTTTATTTTCAAATCATTAACATGTTCATGTCTTTTTGCATTATTTGGAACTAGATTAATAGCTTCAGAAACAACAGGCCCTACGCGGGGAATGAAACTTGCAGCAGTAGAACTGACTTTTCGATACAATTCACCTTGCGCATGATTTTTGTTCCCTTCTTTTTGATTATAATCCCTATTTAACTTAGCCTGATATTGCAAAGGACTTGTTTGGTCATACGATTTAAAATCACTCACTGCTGATGCATAAGAATCTATTCCATAGGCATAACTATCAGAGCTTGATGTAATCCATTTTCCTCCTTCACCTTTTATTGATACTGTTGTGCTTCTGGATGAAATATTACCCTTTTGATTAATAATAATCATGGCAGTTGTATATTGCATCATAAATCCATTTTTGTCATATATTGATTGGTTATATATTATAATATCATCCCCTAAATTTCCACCCGTATTAGTACCTTCATACTTATGTTCAAATGAAGTCACAACCTTATTTCCTTCATTATCAAAACTTTGATCGGAACTATTATTTTGATTCGTATTAACTTTACTTTCATCCTCTTTATTATCCCCAGCACCTCCAGCTCCAATCGAAGTTCCCGTTGCCATATCTGTGAAACTTCCTGTTTGTGTTCCACCCAAGTTTTCAAAGACACTTTCAGAAACGGATCCTCCACTTGGATCTGCCCAGAAAACGGGATTTCCATCAAAAGCACTATAGGGAGATTGGTAAAAATGAGTGATTGGATCATGTACCACCCAGCGTGCAATCGCAGGATCGTAATGACGCATATCCATCGCGTACATATTCAGGCCCAACTCATCTTGAAGCTCTTTCCCATTGTACTTATACATATACTCCGTCTTTCTAACCTGTTCCAAAATAGGCGTGTCAATATCTCCGTTTAGCGTGAAATCTTTCAGGTTTCCTGCAGCATATATTCCATGTTTCAGTCCAAAAGGGTAGTAGTGGTCTTCATCCAAGATATCCAAAGTTCCTGTTTGAGGGTCTTTGGTATAAGACAATCGAACGTTTCCGAGATGATCGGTATAATTGAAAACATAATTAAACGCAAAGTCAGAAGTCGGCAAACCACGCCCTGCTGAAATGGCGGTTACTTTCACATAGCCTTCGGTGTGTGGAAAGAATTGCAATACTTTTCCTGCATATTGCTCATCGTGTTTTTTTATTGTTAAATAAGGTATTCGCGAACCTCCTGCCTCGGTTTGAAAACCGTCTAAATAATCCACTATTTTTATGCTATCACTGTAATTTACGGTTTT
>Ga0098068_1000026_pt1 | contig 78165 bp, 68 predicted proteins | sample 26BtaG_FD_75059 | JGI IMG/M metagenome (GOLD analysis project Ga0098068, IMG submission 75059) | Marine viral communities from Cariaco Basin, Caribbean Sea - 26B_WHOI_OMZ_CsCl | ecosystem: Environmental > Aquatic > Marine > Oceanic | place: Caribbean Sea: Cariaco Basin | collected 2014-11-09 | reverse complement strand
ATCTAAGATTGCCCCTGGCGTACCTGCGTTGTCCTCTCTAATATTAATTACAGCATTATTTGGAACGTTTTGTTGGTTTACATCAATGGTAATTTGTCTCAATGTAAATTCAATTCCTGGCTCTACTGTAAAGTCATCCGCTGTTCTGAAAGAATTGGAAGAAGTGATGTTGTATGCATTGTCAAAAGAAGAAGTTATTCCATCTCCTTGGAAACAGTCAAAATCTGGCTCTTCAATTATAATTGGCTCACCACATTGTACCATTCGTGATCTTAATCCAGAGGATGCATAATTACATTCATCGTCTAAATGTAAATAGAATCGAACTACTTCGTTATTCGTTGCTGTATAAGTCAATGGAGTTACTCCCGCAGCATAAACTTCTGTTCCTGCTTCGTTTGAAATCGTAACGAAATCGGTTGCAATCGAACTCGAGAATGTATATTCGGTTCCTGCAGTAAGATTTACTTTAGAGAATTCTCCCGTCCAACCTAAAGAAGTGATTTCTTCGGGCGTACCTACGCAAGAAGGCGTAAATGTAGCGGATGGATATTGACCATTTGGCGCATCCAAACAACCGTCATTTGGTTCAGGATCACCTGCTAATTCGATGTGAATATTGTCAACATATAAATACCATTGATTCGCATTGGAGTGAGCATTAAATCCGAAGTAGAATACGCCCGATGTTGTCGGTGTAAATTCTACGGTATTTGTAAGCTTGGTTGCACCTGATAAAATTCCAATGTGATCTGCCAATACGTTAGTCATTGCAGTATGTGTATTGTCATTCCCAAATGCTACTTTCAAGTTTTCAGGGAAAGCGGCCTGCGCTTTGGAACCATACTCATAAGTTATTTTATACGCAGTTCCTGCAGTTAAATTAATACCTTGTGTATAGAACCAAGCATTGGCTGCATTTGAGCTATGATACTTATACGACAAGTACGTTCCCGTAAATTCATTGTCTGGTGTATTGGTTGTAGTCCAATTGTTTCCATTTCCTGCATTTTCAATCGTCGTACAGTCAGGCATAGCCGGAACTGCTGCTGATTCAAAATCTTGAGTATAAGGTACATTCACTGGGTCACAATCGTCTTGACCTCCGCCGTCACCTTCTTCAATCAATAAAGTGTCAATTCCGATAAAGTTTCCTTCATTTCCACTTGAGTTATCCAAACTGTTTCGGAATGCAAAATTCATAGGTACGGGCGTAGTTCCTACGCCTGCAATTTCGATTTCATATTTCGTCCAGTTTTCAGGATAGCTTAAATCTAAATCATCATTGATTACCAATAATAAGTTCGTAAATGACCCTACTCCGGCTGCTCCCGATGGTAAAGTCATCGTTCCTTGGCTTGCTCGTACTTCCAAACGGTCATTCCAAATTGAACCCGAAGCGGTTCGTGTCCAGAAAGATAATTTATCTCCATCTTTCACATTCACAGAAGGTGTAATTAACCATGCGCTAATAATCCCTCCATTTACTGAAGTGTTGTTGTAATTCGCACCTGCATAGGAATTCGCAGGTCCTTCATGACTGTTAAAAACAGTTGGGTTTCCTTGAAACCAACTTGTTGTTCCAACAGGTTGACTTTGGTTCGTAATTGTCCAGCCATTCGATAATAGGCCTGGAACGTCATTAAAACCTTCTTGTAAAATCTGCCCAAATCCTAAGATAGGGAGGAAGGTTAAAATGAAATAAAATAAAGTTTTTCTCATAATAAATTATTTAATATTAATTAATCTATGTAAATTTAGTAAAAGGAAATTGGATAGTAAAACTATTCGTTTACTATTATCACATATTTAACGCGTTTAACCATCTTTATTTGAAGTGACTTGATGATTTATTTGTATACTTCAATCCTAATAAATTACTCTCCTGGAAAGCGGTCATACATCTCTTTGTATAAATCTTTGTATTTGTCAATGACAATTCTTCGTTTTAGTTTTAATGTAGGTGTTAATTCCCCTCCTTCTATAGACCAAACCTCTGGCGTTAACCGGAAGGATTTTATTTGTTCCCAATGCCCTAATTTTTGATTGCCTTTATCAATTTCTTTTTGAAACAAATCAAGGACCGCTGGGCTTTTTACTAATTCTTCTTTCGAACTTGATAGCGAAATATTGTTTTCTTTTGCCCACGTTTCTAAATTCTCAAAATTAGGCTGTACAAAGGCGCAAGGCATTTTCTCGCCTTCGCCAATCACCATAATTTGTTCTATAAAGCGTGATTGTTTAAGGTCATTCTCCATATTTTGAGGAGCGATGTATTTTCCGCCTGAGGTTTTAAAGATTTCTTTTTTACGGTCAGTAATTTTCAAATTTCCATGGTGAAACTCACCAATATCTCCTGTTTTGAAATAACCGTCTTCCGTCATTACCTCCGCCGTTAAATCGGGTTTGTTGTAATAACCGAGCATTACATTGGGACCTTTCACCAAGATTTCTCCATCTTCTGCAATTTTGACTTCTACACCATCGAGTGGTTTTCCCACCATTCCATATCCAAAACCTTCTTTAGACATTGAGTTCACCGTACAAACAGGCGAGGTCTCCGTCAAACCATAACCTTCTAATATTGGAATTCCAGCACCCCAAAACATACGATTTAAACGGGGTGAAAGCGATGCACTTCCTGAAACCATGCAGGTCATATTTCCACCTACACCTTCTCTCCATTTTTTGAAAACAATGGCATCTGCAATTTTATGTTTGATTTTCCACCCGAAACTTTGCTCTCCATAGGGTTCGTAATTTTCAATTAATTTCAATGCCCACATGAAAATTTTGGTTTTAATTCCACCAACGGAAGCTCCTTTGTCGTAAATTTTTGCATATACTTTTTCAACCAATCGAGGAACAACCGTCATTACATCCGGATGAACTTCTTTTAAATTGTCTCCAATAGCTTCTAAATTTTCTGCATAATAAATTCCAATTCCGTTGTATATATATAAATAGAGTAGCATTCGCTCAAAAATATGACATACAGGCAGGAAACTTAATGCTTTTGGAAATTCCGAAGGGAATCTGGGAACTCGTTCTTTACTTGCAAGTACATTGCTCACAATATTATTATGGCTTAACATCACACCTTTGGGACGACCTGTAGTTCCCGAAGTATAAATAATGGTCACCAAATCGTCGGGTTTTACTTGCTTCTTTACAGCGGAAACTTCGTGCTGATTATTCGCGTCCGATCCCAAATCAAAAATCTCACTCAAATTCGGTGCACCTTCCACTTGATCAAATGTGTACACAGAAATCAATGCAGGTATTTCGGATTTAACCTTCATGATTTTATGATACAATTCCGCATCCGAAACAAAGGCGAATTTCACACCTGAATCGTTAAAGATGTACTTGTAGTCTTCGGGTGTAATGGATGGATAAACAGGAACACTGATCGCTCCAATCTGCTGTAATCCAATGTCCAAAAGATTCCATTCCGTCCGGTTGTTGGTAGAAGCAAGTGCTATTTTATCGCCCGCTTTCACACCTAAGTTTAAAAAACCACGGCTGATGGTATTCGCTTTGTTCACAAAATCTTGGGTGGATATTTTTTGCCATTCCCCATCTTGCTTCATGGCAAGACTGTCCGCTCTTGGAGAATTTTGTAATTGATATTCTAGGAAATCAAATAATCTAGTAGGTTTCATGTTGCTAATTAATTAAGTCTACAATTTAAGGAGAAAAACGGATAAACCAAATTATTCTTCTTCTTCGTAGGAGTCCATTTCTTTATCAAAAAACGCATACGCTAATTTTAATAATTCAGTGATTTCCTCTTCTATTTCCATATCCGGCTCTTCTTCGAATTCATCATACCATTCCAATTCCTCTGTTTCTATGTCTAAAAGGAATCGTGGGAACTCTGTGTGTAGTATAAACATTTTTTCTGGATAGTCAGAATTGTCAGCGATTAGAAATTTGGGTGTTTGCATAATTTAATTTTTTAGTTTGTTTATGAAAACGTAAAAGTAACATAATTGCTGAAACCGTCAAACCAAATAATAAACCAATCCACATTCCCAAAGCTTGAAGTTCAAAGTGAATTGCCAACAGTGCTCCCAAAGGTAAAGCAATGAGCCAATAAGATATAAAAGTAATAATTGACGGAATCAAAACATCTTGCATTCCGCGCAATGCACCCAATGCGACCAATTGAATTCCATCCGACAATTGGAACAAGGCGGCTACAATGAGTAAAGTCGCTGCCAATTGGATTACTTCTAGGTTATCCAAATAAAGTAAGGGCAATTGGTAACGGAAAAGTACAATGGCAATTCCGCAAATTCCCATGAAAGCTACTGCCATCAAAATACTTGAAAAGCCTGCCTCTCTCATGGTTTTGTAATCTCCTAATCCCAGTTGATTCGCTACACGAACGGTTGCAGCGACACCCAATCCCATACACATCATAAAGGAAACCGATGCCAAACTAATCGCAATCTGATGAGCCGCTAAATTGTCTTTCGCAGATTCTAATCCCGAAGCATCTTGAGTTAAGGCATATCCACAAATAAAAGCAGCTCCACTAAATGCACTGACTTCGAAAAAGGAACTAAATGCTGTTGGAATTCCTAATTTCAATAACTTTTTAGAAATGGAATGATCGATGTCCCTAAACCGAACTTCTTTTAGATAGGATTTTGATTTCTTAAAATAGAAGAGAATCAAAACCATTGCAATCAACATACTAATTCGGGCAATGAACGTTCCCCATCCCGCGCCGGCAACTTCCAATCGAGGGAAACCCCAATTCCCATAAATCATGGCATAATTGAAAACGATATTGATAATGTTTCCAAAAATGGTGGCAATGGTAACTGGAATCGTTAACGACAAACCTTCTGAGAATTGTCGGAAGGTTTGGAAAATCATAATGGGAATTAATGACCAAGCCATAATCGACAAATACGGAATCGCCATATCAATCACATCAAGAGGTTGGCCCATGAAATAAAGTACAGGACTGATAAATTCCAAAACAATCAGTAAAAGAGATGCTAAAATAAGATTAAGCATCAATCCGTGTGTGAAAATCTTTGATGCTGTATGGGTGTCTTTTTTCGCATCAGCCGCAGCAATCAAAGGGGAAATCGCGAAGCTGAAGCCAAAAGCAACAACGAGTGTAGTAATAAACACTGCATTTCCTAAGGAAACAGCACCTAAAGCTGTTTTTCCTAATTCTTCATCTACGATATAATCAAACCGACCACCCAATCCACCAACCATGATGTTGTCCACTAAGTTGACCATGACTTGTCCCGCTTGCGTGATCATTACGGGGACAGCCAATACCAGATTTCGTTTTATATGTTTTTTGTAGAACACCCTTTTTGTTTATAAACATAAAAAAATCCCTCAAAAAATGAAGGATTTTTTGTGCTCAATGTATAGTTGATTGAATTATTTTATGCTTTTAGCATCTGTAGTCGTAGTTGTATTTGCCGCTGGGTTGTTTGCAACTACTCCTTTGATTCTGAAAATCTTACGACCTTCTGTCACTGCATTTGAGTTAAGGGTTACGGTTTTATTAAAAGCACCTGGATTTTTAGTTGTGGTATATTCAACGGTCATATCCGCTGACTGTCCTGGAGCGATCGGAGCTTTTGGCCAAGATGGAACGGTACAGCCGCACGATGCTTTTGCATCCGATATAATTAAAGGTTTATTTCCTGTATTTTTAATTTTTACGGTCGTGACTGCTTTTCCGCCAAAAGCGATATTTCCTAAATCAACATTTGATTCGCTTAATTCAATTTCTTGTGCGTTCATAAAAGCGATTCCGCTTACTAAAAATGCACCAACTAATAATAAATTTTTCATTTTCATATTTTTTTGATTTAACAAATTTAAAAAATTAATATTTAATAATAGTAAATACTAATCTTACATTTGCATTAATTAACAAATTATATACCAAATGATGGAACTGCAAACTAAATACAATCCGCAAGACGTAGAAAAGAAATGGTATGACCATTGGATGAAAAACGAATACTTTTTTTCGAAACCCAATGAAAAAGAAGCGTATACTATTGTCATTCCACCTCCAAACGTAACAGGAATGCTCCACATGGGACATATGCTGAATAATACCATTCAGGATGTATTGATTCGTCGTGCACGAATGAAGGGTTATAATGCTTGTTGGGTGCCGGGAACTGACCACGCTTCCATTGCTACCGAAGCCAAAGTAGTTGCTAAATTAAAAGAAGAAGGAATTTCTAAATTTGATTTAGGAAGAGAGGAATTCTTAGATCACGCATGGGAATGGACCCATAAACATGGCGGAATTATCTTGGAACAACTAAAAACCTTGGGTTGTTCTTGCGATTGGAACCGGACTAAATTTACAATGGATCCCGATTTATCAGAATCGGTAACCAAAGTTTTTGTGGACCTCTACAACAAAGGATTGATTTACCGTGGCTATCGAATGGTGAATTGGGATCCGGAAGCAAAAACAAATATTTCGGATGAAGAGGTAATTCACAAAGAGAAACAAGGGAAATTATACTATTTAAAATATTTCATCGAAGGAACCTCCGACTTTGTAGTGGTTGCAACTACACGTCCCGAGACCATTTTTGGCGATACAGCGGTTTGTATCAATCCCAACGATGAACGCTATACTTCACTCAAAGGAAAGAATTTAATTGTTCCCATTGCGAATCGTGCGGTTCCGGTAATTGAGGACGATTATGTCGATATGGAATTTGGAACAGGTTGCCTAAAGGTTACGCCGGCACACGATTTGAATGACTATGAATTAGGAAAGAAACATGATTTAGAAATTATCGATTCCATCAATGATGATGCGACTTTGAATGACCATGCTTTGCATTATTCCGGAAAAGATCGATTCCGCGTTCGAAAGGAAATTGAAAAGGAATTGCAGGAAAAAGGCTTGCTTGAAAAAGTAGAAGATTATACCAACAAAGTAGGAACTTCAGAAAGAACGGGTGTGGTGATCGAACCCAAACTTTCGGTTCAATGGTTTTTGAAAATGAAAGAATTATCGAAACCTGCGTTGGATCATGTGATGAATGATACCATACAATTTCATCCCGCTAAATTCAAAAACACTTACAAACATTGGATGGAAAATGTACACGATTGGAACATTTCGCGTCAATTGTGGTGGGGGCATCAAATTCCAGCCTATTACTACGGCGAAGGAAATGATAATTTTGTGGTAGCACTTTCAAAACAAGAAGCTCTTCAGATTTTAGAAAGAGATAAAAATCTGGTTTTGACGGAAGGCGATTTACGTCAGGATGAAGATGCTTTGGATACGTGGTTTTCCTCATGGTTGTGGCCGATTTCAGTTTTTAATGGAATCAATAAACCCAACAACGAAGAGATTACCTACTATTATCCAACCCAAGATTTGGTGACCGGTCCGGATATTATGTTCTTTTGGGTGGCACGAATGATCATTGCCGGCTATGAATACCGAAATGAATTTCCGTTTAAAAATGTGTATTTCACAGGAATCGTTCGGGATAAACAAGGTCGAAAAATGTCGAAATCTTTGGGGAATTCTCCCGATCCGATCGAATTAATGACTGAATACGGCGCAGATGCAGTGCGCGTTGGCATGTTGTTAACAGCTCCAGCCGGAAATGATTTGCCTTTTGATGTGGATTTGTGTTTGCAAGGTCGAAATTTTGCCAACAAAATTTGGAATGCTTTTCGACTCATCAAGGGATGGGAAGTAGACGATAGTTTGGAAACCCCAGCCGAAAATGAATTTGCGCAGAAATGGTTTCGTGTGAAATTTAATTCATCCTTTAAGGAAATCGAATCCAACTTTGAGAAATACAGAATTTCAGATTCGTTGATGGGTGTTTATAAATTGGTTTGGGATGATTTCTGTGCGTGGTATTTGGAAGCGATTAAACCCGAATTTGGAAAACCGATTGACCGTAAAACCTATGAAGTAACTATAAATAATCTAGAGAAATGTTTGAAGATCTTGCATCCCTTTATGCCGTTCTTGTCCGAAGAAATTTGGCAAGCTATTGAAAATCGAACAGTTGAGAACGCATTGATAGTAACAGATTATCCAGAAGTTGAAACTTTTGATACAGCTATTTTATCAGAATTCGATTTTGGAGCAGACATCGTTTCGGGCGTTCGTGCTCTTCGAAATGAAAAAGGAATTTCACCGAAAGAGAAATTTGAATTGTTTGCTTTTGAAAAAACGAAAGACGAATTTAACATTGATTTGGTTGAGAAAATGGCGAATGTTTCTCTTCAGTTTGTTACTGAATTTCCAGACAAAGGATTTACGTTCCGGGTAGGAACATCTGAGTTTTTGATTCCAGTAAATGAAAACATCGATATGGAAGCCGAGAAAGAAAAACTTCAATCCGAAAAAGTGTATTTAGAAGGATTCTTAAAATCGGTACGCGGAAAATTGAGTAACCAGAAATTCGTAAGCGGTGCTCCCGAATCCGTCGTTAATGCAGAAAAGAAAAAAGAATCCGATGCAGTTGAAAAGCTGGCTCAAATTGAAGAGCAGTTGAAATCTTATTCCTAGTATTTGGTATCAAGTAGTAAGTATCAAGTACAAATTATCAAGTAGTTAGTAATTTGATTAATAATAAAAGCCTTTGAAAATTTAATTTCAAAGGCTTTTAATTTTTTTCCAGTTCCCAGTTCCTAATACGTTTTCAATTCATTCAAAAACTCAACAATATCATTTTTAGAATAATCGGCCATGCCTAAGGTTGTATGGGCAAGATTTCCTTTTTTGTCCAGAATAACGGTTGTTGGCAAAGTTCCTGTAAATAATTCTTTGGGAATGGCTGACTTGGGATAATAAACCGGAAGGGTCAAATTTCGTTTTTGCATAAATGCTTCCGCTTTTTCGGTTTTACGCTCGATTTCAACCGTTAGAATTAAAACCTCTTCATCGTCTTTGAATTTATCATACAAAACTTGAATCGAAGGCATTTCTGCAATACACGGCGGACACCAAGTCGCCCAAAAGTTCATGAAAACCACTTTTCCTTTCATTTCTTGCAGATGGATGGATTCTCCTTTCGCATTGACTAACTCCATGGAATAAGGAGATGCAGTTGTAGGGTCGGATTCTATTTTTTCATACCTCGGATTGAAAACTCCTGTTTTGATTAATCCCTTTTGCACAAAAGCTTTGGCTTCGGGTACAAATAAAAGAGTCAATGCCAAAGCACCGATTATAATCGTGGATGCATGTTTCTTAAGCATAGTAATAATTTTATTTTGAGTGAAATTCATTTTGCAAAGTACTTCTATTTTTTTTACATCCAAAGTCACATTGGTTACATATATACGTTAAATAATTTGGCAGATGTGATTTAGAAACGCAAAAGATTTAACGTAATTTTAAAAGAGTTAATCAAAATATATTTCTAATTTTAATCTTTCATTAAAAGAATTTCGGAATTATGAAAACATTGGAAGAAGCTGTGATTCAGAAAGTAGAGCAGGAACTGGGCTTGCAGTTTTTGGCTGATTCCGCGAATGCTAATTTATGCTATCGCAATAATAACTCTGATTTACGGGATGAATTTAAAGAAACCTTTACAGAAAATGATATTGATTGTTTTATCTCTTCGTTTAATTACGAAGAATTACAAATTCCCAATGACCGTATAAAATTCTGGGAGCGCGTTCAAAAGGGCAAATTAAATGCCTAACGAATTAAATCTCCATTAACTTCTTAGTAATCAATTCACTTAACTTTTTCGCATTCCGCATAACCATCACATGGGAGCCACCTTCTATTTTCACAGCATCGTGAATATTTGAAAACGGGAAAACAATATCTTTATCGCCATGATAATGTGTGAAATTCTTTAATTCAACCTCATTTTTCCAATTTACGATTTGATCCATTGACCATTTTAAATAATAAGGATCTCGGAATTCGAAAATTTCTTTTAAATCGGGAACCCGCGCGCGATACATTTTTCTGAAAACGGAATACGATATAAAGTTATCCGAAGTAAAAAACTGAGGAGGAATCATTTTATGAATATGACTGAAAGAAGAAAACTTCATATATGCCGGCATTTCGGAACGATCTTTAATGGTGGAAATCAAGAAATTATATTTCGGATTTAAAAATCGATTCATTTCTTTGGCGATGATGCCTCCAAAAGAAACGCCCATCAAAAGAAAGTCTTCGTTGACGTTGATTTCTTCTGCCATTCGTTCGGTGTAATGAGCCAATGTTTCTTCTTTTTCAGGTTGAAGCCAAGGGATGCAAACTACTTCCAAGTCGGGAGACAGCTGAAGATTTTTAAAAACCTTTTGATTGGCACCCAAACCGCTGATTTGATATAATTTCATCTAATGAAGATTTACTTGAATGTCTGGCTTTACTTTGAGTAACTCTTCCACAAACGTTTCATTGGTAGAAGGACTGATGTAAATTTCGTCAAATTTATTGTATTTCACAATGATTCCTTTCAGCGCAGTGGCCGGTTTATTGGTTCCTGCCCACAAAGTTTTGTTGACTTCTAAACTGTGAATTCGATCGATTTTTATTTTTCCAACCAACGGTCCGAATTGATATTTTAATTCTTCTGGCGTAATTTCGTACGACGTTTGTCGGTAAATCCATAGCATGAATCCAGATAGAACGACCAATAAAAAAGTTAACCAAAACTTTAAAGCGGTCACCATACTTGAATCCATCCAACTTACGACGATGGCGTAAACCATCAAAAATATAAGGCCAAAAACTAGGCATTTAAATGCAATATCAACTCTACTTTTAAAAATCATTTGGGATAAATTAATAAGCTTGAAGCTCAGGTTTGCGTTGAACTTCTACCATTCCTGCTTGGTTTAACAAAGTTAACTCTACGATTTCGGATTGATTGATTAAATCTTCATTGAAATCCGTTTCTACTTTTACATAGTTTTCTGTAAAACCATGCATTTTTCCATGTTTATTATCTCCTTCCCAAAGCACTTTCTGTGTACTTCCTAATTGAGATTGATAAAAAGCCATTCGTTTTTTCTCCGAAAGAATACGCAGCATTTTATTTCGTTTTTTACGAATTTGAATCGGAACAACATCACCAAATTCAGCCGCTTCTGTATTGTCTCTTTCCGAATAGGTGAAAACGTGTAAATAAGAAATCGGTAAATCATTTAGAAAATTATAGGTTTCCAAAAACAATTCTTCGGTTTCTCCGGGGAAACCAACAATTACATCCACACCAATACACGCATGCGGCATCAATTCTCTGATTTTCTCTACCCGTTCCGTATAAAGATTCGTCAAATAACGACGTTTCATTTTCTTTAAAAGGATATCACTTCCGGACTGAAGAGGAATGTGAAAATGAGGAACAAAACGATTGCTTTTCGATACAAAATCGATGATTTCATTTCGAAGTAAATTCGGTTCAATGGAAGAAATACGAAAACGATCAATACTTTCTACTTTGTCTAATTCCTGAACCAATTCCATAAAAGTATGTTCGTGTTTTTTATTTCCGAATTCTCCTTTTCCGTAATCCCCCACATTCACTCCGGTCAATACGATTTCTTTGATTCCTTTCTTACCGATTTTAGTCGCATTTTTCAGAACATTTTCAACCGTATCCGAACGGGAAATCCCACGTGCCAACGGAATGGTGCAATACGTACACTTGTAATCACAGCCATCTTGAACTTTTAAGAAAGCTCGGGTTCGATCTCCGATGGAGTAGGAGCCTACGTAAAAATCGGCATCATCAATTTCACAGGAATGAATCACAGCATCACCGTATTTATTCAAATCCGCTAAATAATCGATGATATTGAATTTTTCGGTTGCGCCCAATACCAAGTCAACACCTTCCATTTCCGCGATTTCCGCTGGTTTCAATTGGGCATAACATCCAATGATTACAACAAAACCATCCGGATTTGATTTCAGTGCATTCTTAACAATGGACCTGCATTCTTTGTCTGCATTGGCAGTCACTGAACAAGTGTTAATGATATACACGTCCGAAGGTTGATCAAATTCCACACGCTGATAGCCATTGCCGGTTAAATTCCGAGCAATGGTTGAAGTCTCTGCAAAGTTTAATTTGCAACCTAATGTATGAAAAGCGACTGTTTTATTTTGTGAAACCATTTTGCAAAAATAAGGATTTTGAAGTGATGTGTCAAACTGATTTAATACAGATTGGTCTTTATTACCATTTTTAAATGATTAATACTGATTCTTTTAAACCTTGCTGAACACATAACCACAGAAAATTAAAGAAAGAGCGGTCTTGTTTGCGCTCTACAGTATTTATTTTAATCTCTTTGTATTCCTCTCCGGTATCGGATTTCAGCGCTAAATTGCCAATGAGATTCACTACTTTTCTTTCTTTTCCTGTTTTTGGATTGTATAATTTCACTTTTAAGTCATTGTATTTTATTCCGAAATCTCCATTAGCACGAATGTCGTTTCCTGTAAAGTTAAACCGAACTTCGTTCAAATTCCCATCCGCAGTGGCATGAAGATAAGGTTTGAGGAAAGGAGTCATTTTTTTTGCATCGAAGGAATGGATACTTCCTTTGATGTTGAACTTCTCACCTCGGTCCATTGAATTAAACGTCCAAATGGTTGTGAGTTTGGATTCATTCATAAAATCAGTGGTGATATCAACCCGAACATCAGGCAATGATTTCTTTCTGTAACCGCTGTACAGATTAGAAATAACCGCATTGAAGTTGGAGAATTCCAATTCTCCAGCACCACTACTGGATTCAGTTTCTTCCTCATAAACGATTTTTGAGTTTTTTAAATTGACTTTCTTTACTTCTAAAATAAAGGGAATTTCACGAAGTAATTTAGAATACATCGGTTTTTTCGATGTGTCATCCGGTGGAATTTTACTTCTAAAAATCGTGGCGTCAGCTGCATTTATATTGATTTCTGGAATTTTAAAAAAGAGATCGTTTCCTTGAAATCCAAAGTCAATGGATTTTACATCTATCTTAGAAACTTTAATGTCAAATAAATCTTTTTCTTTCTTTAAGCTTTTAACGAATTGACGGCGCGTAACTTTTGGTTTCATTTCCAAGTGGGTGAAACTCAAATGACCGTTGGTAAAAAGAAGGTTTTTCGAATTTAAATCATAGGTGGAATTGGGATGATAGGCGAATGAATTTGCTTTCAACTTCACGAAATCATAATCGAAAGGAATTTTATTTTGGAAGTTTTCCGGATTTACTTTAATCTGCTTGAAATCCAAATCAATTCCTGTCACGCGCATTAAGTTTTGACTCGAATCATGTCTTTTCAGCTGAAATTCAGCGTTTTGCGTTTCAAATTCATGCAATACAATGAAGTCTTCAAATGCGAAACTTTCCGAAGTTGTTTTTTTCTTCTTGCTTTTCGGATTTGAATAGGCGGTAAACAAAGGTTGATCGATCGTAATTTTCTGGATGTTCAAATTCCGAGGCGTTTTATTATCGATTCCGTCAATTTCCAAGTCTAAATTCTCAACCAGAAAGGAATGTTCTATTTCAAGTTTTGAGTTGCCGATCTGAATTTTATCGATGGCTAAATAAAACGGAATCAATGAACCCAGTTCTCTCTTTTTCTCCGAAATGAAATTCCGCGTTTTGGGAATAAAAATAGCGACAGAGTCCAAACTCAATTTTGTTGCTCTAAAATAAAAATTATCCTTCTTTGTAAATCCCCAATTCAAACCATGAAAACGAACTTCAGGCGCATTAATTTGTGGCAGCAATCGGTAGGACGAAGGATCCAAACTCTTAATCGATTTTGTGCTATCAATCATTGAGATTTTAAAATCAGCTAAGTGAAATAAGTCGTTGTTTACCCGTAAACCTTTGCTTTGAATTTCCTGGGAAGGATTGATTTGATAGAAAAAATCGGAAGATTGAATTTCATACGTATTGTAGGTGAAAGGGAATTTCTTTTCCAGGGTTTCTTTGGATAAATCCACGCCACCGAGTTCGACGGATAGATTGTTAACGTTGGAAAGCAGTGTTTTTCGGTCGAGATCAATTAGTTTGAAATTCGCCTCTTTGATTTTGAAATTGGAAATATGAATCGAGTTTTTAAACTCGGATTGGGTTTTAATCGTGTCTTTATTTTCGGTTTTATAATAAACAATATCGGGCTGATTTATTGTCATGGTTGACGCATTTAGTTTTTTATGCCGGATAAGGTTGATGAAATCCACACCGCTAATTCTAATTTCTTTGATATGCGCTGTAAAATCCAGTTTTAGTTCTTTAAAAGGATCTTCTTTTGGCGTAATTTTAATTTCCTTTACAGTTAGACCACGAGACCAAAATGAATAGTCAACGCCTTTAAATTCAATGTTATAAGCTGTGTCGTTTCTTTCGTTAATGAATGTAGGAAAACTAGATTTAAGCCAGAGAGCCAAACCCACATTGACAATCACTAAGAAACCAATGATTCCAATTGTCCAATAAACATGCTTTTTAGTAAACTTTGGATTTAACTTCATAAATGCTTAAAACACAAATTTAGTCAAAGTATTTCCCGATTTTACCTTCTGACCCAACTAAATATACAGAATTGCCTTTTTTTGCTTTTTTACATGCATGAAAAGGAATCTCAGAAAAGTTTTTCCAGTTTTTACCTTTGTCCAGTGTTATGTCAACGCCTATTGGTCCACAACTGATTGCTTTGGTATCATTGATAATACTCACCCCGCTTTTATAACCTCTTGGAGCGGTTTGTGGAAGTGTGATTTTTGGTGTTGTTTGGTCTTTTATTTCAAAAATAAATAAATTATTCGTAAAGGATTCAGGTTTTTCAAAATCGCCACCTACAATTAATCCAAAGTCGCTGAAATAACGGTAATCCAATGCATTTGCTCCAGCGGTAAGCGAGTTGGACTTAGGTAAATCTATAGTTTGAGGTGAATTGGAATTGATTAATAATCGAGATGTAGTTCCGCCACTAACACTGAAAAAAGTGTTGTCATCTAAAATAAAAAGATTGGAGTTGCTTGCAGCAAAGAAAGCTTCACCTTCTTTTTTAGGAATCAATTCACTGTTTTCCATTTTTATCCATGTCTCACCTCCATCAACTGTTTTTAAAACATAAGGTTGACTGTCAATGGGATCACCTATAACAATTCCCAGTTTGGGATTGTACTTAGCAAAATGAACAGCATCTAAAAAAACAGCAGGGTGATTATCTTGATAAACAACATCCCAAACTTTCCCTTGATTTGTAGTGTGTAAAATTACGGCAGGAGATCCTATGGCTACTGCGATAGCGGTTTGATAGTCTATAGCTTCGATGGCTCTGAAATCACGGTTTTCATATCCTGGAGGATTTACCCAGTTAAAGGTTTTTCCGCCGTTTAAAGAAAAACCAATCGTTCCTTTGGAACCACTGATCCACAAGGTGAAGTCATCAACAACCGATAAACCTCGAAACGAAACATCGGATTTGTGAGAATTTAAAACTTTTACAGTTTGAGCAAAAGTGAGGCTTACAAAACAGAGAATAAAAAATGCTGTTAGTATTTTCATTATTTAGGTAGGTTTAAGTAACCAAAATTAATAAAAAAAATGAGTAAACCTAGAATTGGTAGCGAAGAAGATTTTTAAGTTGAATTAAACTTTAAATTTCAGGTAGGAATTATTGCAGAGGTTTAATTATCAAAACTCCATTAGGAGTGACAGACTCCACTCTGACTTTGGTTCCTGTAGTTATATCATGTTCAAAATCTGTCAATGCATCCATTGTTTTCTGAATTCCATCTATTTTGATGTTGATTTTTCCTGGACTTGATCTTTTTTTACCGATGGTGCTAATGACGTTGCCTGTGGTGGTAACTGTTTTTCGTTCTTCTGGTTTTGCGCTTTCTTTTGCTTTTTGAACATAATAAAACAAAACAGACATAACGGCCATTAAAATCGCCCCGCTGAGAACGCCAAGTACCAATGAAGTGCTAAGTGTAAAATTTTGATATAGTCCGGAGATGCTGACCCAGCCAAACATGGCAAAGAAAGGTGCGATGTTTTTAAAGGATAAAAATCGAGAGAAAATAAACGCTCGACTTTTGTCCGGTTTTCTTTTAATTAAAGTCGATGCAATTTGGTAAAAGAATATGAAACTAAATACTATGGAAATAATCCATAGTATTTGTTCATATAAATATAATGTTTCAAACCACTTTAACATTTATTCGAATTTATTTATTTTTCGCTTTCCCAATGGACAGAAAGTTAATTTCCTTCTTTATTCTCGTCCGAATCGTTTTCTTTTTCAGTCGATTTCAACATTTTTTCTTTCGGTTTTTGTGGTTCTTGTATTTCTGCGTCTTCTACATCTTCATTCTTTGGATTATTTTCTCCCTTTAAGTAAGTCGGTAATTGCATACCTGCCATGTTGAACATATCTTCAAGCGGCGGAACGGATTTGTAAATTCCTGAAATAAAATTGGCAGTAGACGTTTTTCCGTCTGCATTACCTCCATTTCCATCCCATACTGTAACCTTGTCTATTTTTATATTTTTAATCGCCTCTGCTTGAGTTCTTACTAATTCAGGTAATTTGTCTGCAATCAATAAGAGAACGGCATCTTTGGAACTGTTTCCAGCAGCCTTTACAATTTGTTCCAAACCTTCGGCTTGCTTGGTTAGGATTTCATACATCCCTTTTGCTTCCGCTTCTTTCATAAATAGAATTGCATCTGCTTCTCCTCGTGCTTTTTTACGAATCATTTCTGCATCTGCGTCTGCTTCAATTACAAGTTTGGTTTTTGCGATTTCAGCTGGAATAACCACGTTGGCGTATTGGGTCGCCTTATCTCTTTCCGCACGCTGATTTTCAGCCTTTTGTTCTGCTTCATATGCTTCTTGCAATGCTTTTGCAGATTGTACTTTTTCTGCGGCAATGGCTATTTTTTCGGCCTCGGCTTGTTTTTGTCTTCGCAGCGCATCGGATTCTGCAATTTCAATTTTGGATAAGTTTTCCCCTTCAATTGCTTTTGCATTGGCCTTGGCAATTTCAATTCTTTCATTTTTCAAGGCATTGGCTTCTCCAATCTTGGCTTCGGCATGAGACATCGCTACTTGCGTTCTTTCTGTCTGATCGGCTATGGCTTCTCCAATTTTTGCTTGCGCAAGTAAACCTGAAACGCGAGTTCGTTCATCTTGCTGTGCATTAGCTTCTCCAATTGCTCCGTCCCGGTTTTTATCAGCTACAGAAACTTTTGCAGCATTGATAGCATGTGCAGCAGCTTCTTTTCCGAGTGCAGCTATATAGCCAGATTCATCCTGAATATCCGTAATGTTTACGTTGATAAGTTTTAAACCTACTTTCTGCAATTCGTTTTCCAAATTGTCGGTGATGTTTTGAAGGAATTTATCTCTATCGGAGTTGATTTCCTCAATATCCATTGAAGCAACAACCAAACGAAGTTGCCCAAAGATAATTTCCTGCGCTAAATCGGTTACTTCTTGCATTCCTAATCCTAACAAACGTTCCGCTGCATTTTGCATAATGTTGGGTTCGGTGGAAATACCAATAGTAAATCGGGAAGGTACATTCACTCGAATATTCTGACGGCTCAGTGCATTGGTTAAATTCACTTCAATCGACATCGGTGTCAAATCCATAAAGGCATAATCTTGAATTACCGGCCATATAAAGGCAGCTCCTCCATGAATACATTTTGCGGACATCCCTTTTCCGGTTTTTCCATAAACCACTAAAATTTTGTCAGATGGACATCGTTTGTATCGACGGACTACTGAAAATAACATAACTACTATAAATAGCATGGCTATCATAAGACCAATCACGGCTGCGAATTGCCCCATATTGTCTGTTTCTTGTGCGAAAATCACTGCTGAATTCATTTTAAACTAAAGGTTTAATGATTAATATTCCGTTATCTGTAACGGATTCTACGATAACTAAGGTTCCTCTTTTAATTGGAAAATCCGAATCGGTCAAAGCACCCATTTCTCGTAAAGCACCTTGAATATTGATTTGAACTTTTCCCATTTTTGAACGATTATTTCCTACTTCTAAATAAACTTCTCCCGTGGCATTGATTGCATTTGCATAATTTAAATTCCCACTCGACTGTAAGCGATTGATATAATAAAAAATAGCAGCGGCTATAAACATCATAACCAAACCACATGCACCTGCAATCAGAATAGAGTTCATCAAGCCAAATCCGTTGTGTAAACACGAAATGCCTACCCAACCAAAAATTGCGAAAAAAGCAACTCCATTTTTGAAGGTGAAAAACTGAAAACCAGCCCCACCATCCATATCTCCATCTATATCCGTGTCACCACCCAAAAAAGTACTAACCAAAATAAACATGAAAATTACGCTGGATGCTAACGCTATTGCCCAAAAAACTTGTTCGGGTGAGCTTAGTTGATAAAACCAATGCGTTATATTTTCCATACTTTAAAAAACTTCAATTTGCTAAAGTACAAAATTATCGGAAATCTTTAACATTACTATAGCGTTTAATTAACATTTTAGCATATAAACTACCTATGTAATTTGCGTTTGAGATGTTTATATCGTTAATTGTAAGTTTGTTAACAATTTTTGGAAAGAGTGGAAAAGGCTTCTTTTAAAGGTTGTAGTTTAAAATATGGGATACTTATGGAAGGATAGTGAAATTCAATTTAAAAACCGCTTTAGTGTGGTCTATCTTTTGTTACTTTGTCATCTATGTATCGATGGATTATTCTTTTTATTGTGGTGGGAATTGTTGAGTTTTATGCTTGGCAAGCTTTTAAAGTAGGTTTTGATAACAAATGGGTGCAACGCGGATATTTGGCAATCTCTTTATTTTCAATTGTTTTCATTGTTTTGACATTTACTAGTTTCGATCGTCAAACGGGTCAAACACAAATGACTTTATTGGCCTTGGGTTTACTTCTTTTGGTGTATATACCCAAACTTTTAGTGATGGTGTTCTTAATCACAGAAGATATTCTCCGACTGTTTGTGGGAACCTATCAGCATTTTTCAAATTCAGAATCCTCTTCTCATTTTTTGCCGGAACGCAGAAAATTCGTCAGTCAATTTGCTTTAGCGATTGCAGCCATTCCATTTGCGTCGATAATTTATGGTGTAATTAAAGGAAGGTATAATTACAAAGTCATGAAATCAACGGTTTATTACGATGATTTACCCGACGAGTTTGATGGGTTTAAAATTTTACAATTGTCAGATTTGCATGTGGGTAGTTTTAATAATTCAGAAAAAATTCAATACGGAATTGATTTAATCAATGAGCAAGACTTTGACTTATTGGTCTTTACAGGAGACATTGTAAATTCGTTAGCCAATGAAATGGAAGGTTGGTCTGAAATGTTTAAATCACTCAAAAACCCAGCGTTTGGAAAGTTTTCGATTTTAGGAAATCACGATTACGGCGAATATGTTGAGTTTTCTTCTTCACTAGAGAAGGAAAAGAATTTTGTAGCTATCAAAGAGATTCATCCCAAGATTGGATTTGATTTATTATTAAATGAAAACCGAAAAATTAAAAAAGGAAATGCAGAAATAACCTTAATTGGTGTTGAAAATTGGGGGCGAAATTTTAAAAAAGCAGGAGATCTAAAATTGGCTTCCCAAGGTGTCAAAAGGGAAGATTTTAAAATTTTATTGACTCATGACCCTTCGCATTGGGAATTGGAAGTTCAAGAAGATCCATTAAATTATCAATTAACCTTGGCAGGACATACGCACGGATCGCAGTTTGGGATTGAGATTCCAGGGTATTTCAAGTGGAGTCCTGTTCAATATGTAAATAAATACTGGGCTGGAATGTATCAAAAAGCAAGTCGCTATTTGTATGTAAATCGCGGTTTTGGATACCATGCCTATCCAGGTAGAGTTGGGATTTGGCCAGAAATTACTGTATTGGAATTAAAGAAAAGGTCGACTTCTTAAATGGGAAATGATGGGGTAGTTTCTTTAAAAGAAAACGATGGATAATTATGTTAAGTCAGTAAATTGTCCTTCCAATTCTTGGTTGAGTGCATCTATGTAATTCAGAATTTCAGCCCGACCTATTTTACTCGTTGCAGATGACAGGAAAGTTTGTGGCATTGACTCCCAGGTTTTTAGCATTTCTTTTTGATACGCCAACACGTTTTTATTCAGAGCAGAACTGCTGATTTTATCAATTTTGGTGAATATAATGGAAAATGGAATTTGACTTTCTCCCAACCATTCCATGAATTCCAAATCAATTTTTTGTGGCGGTATTCGACTGTCAATCAACACGAACGTGTTCACTAAGTTGGGTCTTTTTGTAAGATAATTCGTAATCATTTTTTCAAATTGACCGCGTAATACTTTGGAAACACGTGCATATCCATAGCCCGGTAAGTCGGTTAAATACCAACTGCTTTGCATCAAAAACACATTAATTAATTGTGTTTTCCCAGGTGTAGAGGAAGTTTTGGCTAAATCTTTCTTTTCGGCCAACATATTAATCAATGTAGATTTCCCTACATTTGATCGTCCGATAAAGGCATATTCAGGTTTATTTGGCTCAGGGCAATCCGACCAATATGGGGCGCTCTTTAAGAACTCGGGCGTTAATTTCATACTGGTTTAACAATTTCTTTTTCAATCAACCATTTTTCTAAAAGGTCATTGAAAAGTTCGGGATGTTCCATCATGGGAGCATGTCCACATTTGTCAATCCAAAACAAAGAAGAATTGGGCAAGCCTTCATTGAATTCAATGGCAACTTCGGGGGGTGTTACATTATCTTGTTTTCCCCAAATTAAACAAACCGGAGTATTAATATCCTTTAAATCATTTTTCATGTTGTGTTTAATTGCACTTCGGGCAATATAAAGGGTTTTAATCGCTCTTTTTCGGTCGTTAAGTGTTTCAAATACATCATCAACAATTTCTTTTGTAGCGACGGCTGGATCATAAAAAACTTCTTGAGTCTTCTTTAAAACATATTCATAACTTCCTCGTTTCGGAAAAGTTTCTCCAAAAGATTTTTCATACAAGCCTGAACTTCCTGTTAAGCACAGAGCTCTAACTAATTCCGGATGTCGCAAAGTCGTAACCAATCCCAAATGACCGCCCAAAGAATTTCCAACCAAAATAGCCGGTTCTTGAACAATGTCTTTTAAAAATTTAGCGACAAATTTTGCAATGCTGGAAACATTGGTGCTCAAAATGGGGTAACTGTAAATCGGCAATTGAGGTGCATAGACCTTAAAACCTTTTTGAGAAAAATAGGTAGTAAGTGGACCGAAGTTACTTAACTCGCCCATAAGCCCATGCAAGAGGACAATAGGAACGCCTTTGCCTTCTTCAATGTATGTGTATTTCTTGTTTTTTTTAAGATTTAAAAGCATTCAATCTTTTTGTTTGGAAACAAAAGTAAGCAAATCTTTTAAAAATCTTGAAATAAAAAAAAATAGAATACCAAAATAGTAGATTTTAAACGACCTGAAAAGAAAAATACCGAAGTGAAAATCATCCACTGATTCTATCTAAAACAGATGAAATAGTGGTGAAAGTTATCAACAAAGTGCAATTTTGTGGTAAATAATGCAAAAAAGTTTTATACTTTTGATAAAATTTTACTTTTGATCTCATTAGACGAAACATACGAATGCAAGATTGACGCAAAAGGACGTCTTCCGTTGCCCACTGCTTTGAAAAGGCAATTGGCTGAAATAGTGGAGGATGGGTTTGTGTTGAAGCGTTCTGTGTTCCAATCTTGTTTAGAATTGTACCCAAAAAGGGAATGGGCAAAGGTAAACGATCAACTGAATAAACTGAATCGAAACGTTAAGAAAAACGTGGACTTGATTCGACTGTACAAAGCGGGCTTAAAAGTTGTCGATTTAGACACAAGTGGTCGAATTCAAATTTCCAAGGATTTGATAAGCTTCGCAGGACTGGACAAGGATGTAGTGCTTACTCCAAGTGGATATATTTTGGAGATTTGGGACAAAGAAAGCTATGAGAAAGTGGTGGATATAAGTCAAGTGGATATTGCAAGTTTGACTGAAGAAGTGTTGGGTGGAATTAATGAGGAAGAAGATGTATCATAATCCTGTTTTATTGGCCGAAAGTGTTTCTGCGTTGATTACAAATCCAAATGGAGTCTATGTTGACTGTACTTTTGGAGGAGGTGGTCATTCCCAAGAAATATTAAATCAATTAACTCCAGATGGACGGTTGATTGCGTTTGATCAAGATGTTGATGCAAAAAACAATGCAATTGACGATCCTCGCTTTCAGCTGGTTATGCAGAACTTCCGCTATATTAAAAATAATTTAAGGTATTTAAATATCAAAAAGGTCGATGGGGTTTTAGCTGATTTGGGCGTTTCTTCGCATCAATTTGATACACCTGAACGGGGTTTTTCTACGCGTTTCGATGGTGATTTGGATATGCGAATGAATCAATCTTCCCAATTAACCGCTATGAAAATTCTGAATGAATTTGACGAAGAAAAAATTGCGGATATCTTTTATCAGTATGGTGAACTTCGGGGTGCGCGCCGAATGGCAAAGGAAATAGTTCTGGAACGATCCCATAACCGAATCAAAACCATAGAGGATTTGAAGCGTATTTTTCACTATCTGCCCAAGAACAAAGAAAATAAAATATTTGCTCAATTGTTTCAAGCCTTGCGCATTGAAGTTAATGACGAGATGGCTGCGCTCAAAGAATTGTTGGTTCAAACCAGCGAGTTGATGGATACAGACGGTCGATTGGTTGTGATTTCGTATCACTCTTTGGAAGATCGATTGGTGAAAAGATATATGCGAACAGGAATGTTTGAAGGTGAGCCAGAGCGCGACATGTATGGAAATTGGGAAGCGCCCTTCAAGCCGCTTCAGTCCAAAGTGATTGTGCCGAGTGATGAAGAGATAGAAGAGAATTCGCGTGCCCGAAGTGCGAAAATGAGGGTGGCAGTAAAAAACGGTTAGTGCGATGGCCAAGAATAAAAAAAGCAATATCAAATTCGTAGATATCCTAAAGGGTAGATTTCTGGTGGACGATGGTTCCATTCAGAACTGGCGATTTGTGATGTATCTAGTTTTACTCGCATTTATCAGTATCTCAAGCTCGCATTGGATCAATAAAAAAGTAGTGAAAATAAACAGTTTAAACGAAGAGGTTTCCAATCTGAAAGCACAATATACCGATGCACATCGGTTGTTGATGAAAATGCAATTGGAACCAGAAATAAAGAAACAAGCGGAGTTGATTGGTGTGAGATTAACCGATGAACAACCCTATGTTTTAATTGAAAAAGTATATGATTCAGAACCGTAAACGGCTTTTGCTGAAAGGATATCTTGTTTCTGTTGTGATTTTTGTGATTGCGATAGGAATCGTCCTTTCTATGTTTAAGATTCATTTTAAAGAAGGGCAAGTATTGGACGATTTTGCTGAAAAAAGTTTCCGTCTACAAGAAGAACCCGCAGAAAGAGGGAATCTCTATGCTTCTGATGGCGATTTGTTGGCAACAACAATTACCATACATAATATTTATTTGGACTTAACGGTAATTAAAGATGAGTTATTCGAATCCGAAGTCGGTGCTTTGTCGGATTCATTGGCAAAAATGTTCGATAAACCTTCCTCTTATTTTTTGGAGAAATTAAAAACCGAAAGAAAAAACGGTAATCGATACATGACCTTAATTAAAGGACTAAATTTTCAAGAATATTTACGGATTAAATCGTTCCCTATTTTTGTTCAAGGTCAAAACAAAGGGGGATTTATTCATGAAACCAAACCGAAAAGAGAATTGGTTTTGGCCGATGTAGGTGCGCGAACAATAGGTTACGATGACAATCGTGGAAAAGCGGGATTGGAAGGAGCCTATTCCAAAGACTTAGTCGGTGTAGAAGGAAAACGTTGGGAGCAATTTATGGGGAAAGGTCAATGGCGCCCCTTCCGATCTTGGGAACAAGAACCGATAAATGGTTCACACGTTTATACGACCATTGATGCGGGTATGCAGATTGCAGCATATGATGCACTTCAAAAACAGCTGATTAAATACAATGCGGAGCATGGATGTGTAGCCGTTATGGAAGTTTCAACAGGAAAAGTACGCGCCATCGTTAATCTCAAAAAAATGAGCGATAGCATTTATTCGGATGTGTATAATTATGTAGTGGGAGAAGGAGCAGAGCCAGGTTCAACTTTTAAAACCGTTTCCATTCTCGCAGGTTTAGAAAATGAAAAGTTCACACCCGAAACAACCGTTGAAACCGGGGGAGGGCGATATAAAATTTACGGTCGAGTAATCAGTGATACCCACGGATATGGAACAATGTCTGTGGAAAAAGTTTTAATTAAATCATCGAATATTGGAACCGCTAAATTAATAAATGGAGCGTACGGAAGCAATCCGAAAGAATATTTTGATCAGTTGGATAAATGGAATTTAACCAAGAAGATGGGGATTGATATTCAAGGAGAAGGCACCCCGCAATTTCACCGTCCCGAAGATGCAAACTGGAGCCAAATTACACTCCCTGTTATGTCGTATGGTTATGGTTTTCAATTAACTCCTTTGCAAATTCTAACTTTTTACAACGGCATTGCCAACGGTGGAAAGATGCTGAAACCTTTGTTTATCGATAAAATCGAAAAGACAGACGGTGAAATCCTCGAATATCAACCTAAAGTTTTGGTGAAGAAAATGGCATCTGATGAAAACATTGCGGCCATTACGGAAATGTTACGAAAAGCAGTTTCAGAAGGAACCGCAAAAAATATTTTTACAGAACATTATGAAATTGCCGGTAAAACGGGAACCGCTCGTGTAGAATATTGGGTGAAAAATCAACCGATGCAATACCGCGCATCATTTGCAGGTTTTTTTCCAGCAGATAATCCCAAATATACCTGTGTGGTAATTGTTCACAAACCCGACAGAAGCAAAGGGTTTTATGGAGGTGGAGTAACTGCTCCTATTTTTAAAGACATTGCGGATTGGGTGTATTCAAGAACACCGAAAAGAACACCGGAATTACCGAAAATTGTGAATGTTGAAAAGGAAATCAATTCGGCATCTAAGTTTAAACCTAAATATGATAGTAAAAGAGTTCCAAACGTGATAGGTAGAAATGGAAAAGAAGTAATTCCTGCACTGGAAAATATGGGATTGGATGTTCGTTACAACGGAGTAGGAAAAGTGATGGAGCAATCGATTCCATCGGGAAGTTCATTTAGAAAAGGAGAAACAATTTATTTGACGCTCGAAAGCTGATATGAAAATAATAGATTTACTATATAAGTTAAAAACAGTGGAAGTTATCGGTCGTACCGATACGGAAATCGCATCGGTTCATTTTGACTCACGAAAGATTGAAAAAGGATCTTTATTTGTTGCGCAAAGTGGAACCCAAGTCGATGGGCATACTTTCATTGAAAAATCAATTCAAGCCGGAGCTGTTGCAGTTATTTGTGAGGTTTTTCCCGAGCATTTGGTTGAGGATGTTTGTTATATAAAAGTAGAAGATTCTTCTATTGCACTCGGCGTGGTTGCTTCTAATTTATATGGAAATCCAACCGAGAAATTAAAAGTAATTGGAATTACGGGAACGAATGGTAAAACTACCACGGCGACTTTGACCTATAACTTATTAGAATCTTTGGGTTATGCTGTAGCGTTGATTTCAACCATTCGAATTCTGATCGATGGAAAAGAATATCCATCCACACATACTACACCTGATGTTTTAAGTTTGAATAAGGTTTTTAGTGAAGCGGTAAAAGCAGGTTGTGAATATGCAGTGATGGAAGTGAGTTCACATGCCATTCATCAAAACCGAATTGCAGGAATTCATTTTGAAATTGGGGTTTTCACCAATATTTCGCATGACCATTTGGATTACCATAAAACTTTTACGGAATACATCAAAGCAAAAAAGAAATTTTTTGATGAAATGCCCAAAACGTCGAAAGCACTGACAAATATCGACGATAAAAATGGAATTGTGATGCTTCAAAATACTCCTTCTAAACGCTATTCCTATGCTTTAAAAACCGATGCGGATTTTAAAGCGAAAGTTTTGGAAAATCAATTCGAAGGAATGTTGCTTTTGTTGGATGGAAAAGAATTCTGGACGTCATTAATCGGGCAGTTCAATGCGTATAACTTATTATCGGTGTATTCCATTGCTCGCTTGCTCGATTTTGGACAAGAAGAAATTCTTTTGCATTTAAGTAAACTTCAAAATGTAGATGGACGTTTTCAATCGTTTATATCTGAGGGTGGAATTATTTCTATTGTGGATTATGCGCATACGCCAGATGCATTGGAAAATGTGTTGACAACGATTCAAAGTATCCGTACTCGAAATGAAAAATTAATAACCATCGTCGGTTGTGGCGGTGATAGAGATAAGACCAAAAGACCTGAAATGGGTGAGATCGCTTCGGCTCAATCCGATTTGGCAATTTTCACTTCGGATAATCCACGGACTGAAGATCCTGAAGTGATTTTGCAACAAATGGAAGAAGGAGTAAGCCCCCAAAACTTTAAGAAAACTTTGAAGATTAGTGACCGAAAAGAGGCGATTAAAACGGCTTTAAAGATGGCTGAAAAAGGAGATATCATTCTCATTGCTGGTAAGGGACACGAGACCTATCAAGAGGTAAATGGAGTTCGACACCATTTTGATGATATGGAAACGACCAAGGAATTAATCAATCAATTAAACAAATAAATATGTTGTATTATTTATTCGACTTTTTAGACAAACAATTTGATATACCGGGAGCCGGTATGTTCCAATATACCTCCTTTCGTGCAGCGATGGCTATTTTGACTGCTTTATTGATTGCCTTGTTTTTTGGTAAAAAAATCATCAACTATTTACGTCGTGAACAACTTGGTGAAACCGTTCGAGATTTAGGATTGGAAGGCCAAACCGAAAAGTCGGGTACACCAACAATGGGAGGAATCATCATTATTTTAGCAACCGTTATTCCTACCCTACTTTTTGCAAAATTAGAAAATATTTACATCATCATTCTTTTGGTTTCTACCGTTTGGTTGGGAGCGATCGGGTTTTTAGATGATTATATCAAAGTATTTAGAAAGAACAAAGAAGGTTTGGCAGGACGATTTAAAATATTGGGTCAAATCGGATTGGGATTGTTTGTTGGAACGATGTTTTATTTCAGCCCTGAGGTAACCGTTAGACATCAGATTCCTGTGAAACAACATTCGGAAGAGATTAATATTGTGAAGTATGGTGACGAAGAAAAAAGACTCGACACCACGGTTCCTTTCTTGAAAAACAACGAATTTAATTACGGTGATTTACTTTTCTGGATGGATCAAAGTGGCAAAATCAAATATGAATGGATTGTATTTCTATTTGCTGTCATTTTTATAATCACTGCCGTTTCTAACGGTGCAAATTTAACCGATGGAATCGACGGTCTCGCTGCGGGAACGTCTATGATAATTGTCGCAGCGCTTGCGTTGTTCGCCTTTGTTTCAGGGAATATAATTTTGGCGGATTATCTGAATATAGTGTTTATTCCTAGATCTGAAGAAGTCGTTATATTTTGTACTGCTTTCATTGGTGCGCTCATTGGATTTCTGTGGTACAACACCTATCCTGCACAAGTTTTCATGGGCGATACAGGAAGTTTGACCATCGGAGGATTGATTGCTGTGATTGCAATTGTAGTTCGAAAAGAATTATTGATCCCAGTCTTATGTGGCGTTTTTCTTATTGAAAGTTTATCGGTTATGGTTCAAGTTTCCTATTTTAAATTTACCCGGAAAAAGTACGGAGAAGGAAGGAGAGTGTTTTTAATGACGCCAATTCATCATCATTTTCAGAAATTGGGATTCCACGAAAGTAAAATCGTGACTCGTTTTCTGATTGTAAGTTTTATGCTTGCGATTGTATCCATCATCACTTTAAAAATCAGATAAATGAAAGAGAAATTGGTGATTTTAGGCGGAGGAGAAAGCGGTGTGGGAGCGGCTTTATTGGGTAAGAAACAAGGATTTGAAGTTTTCCTTTCAGACAAAGGGAAGTTGAAAGAAGAGTACCGTTCAAAATTAATTGAAAACCACATCGAGTTTGAGGAAGGTAAACATACAGATTCTGTGATTTTGAATTCGGATTTAGTGATAAAAAGTCCAGGGATTCCGAAGGAATCCGAAATGATTCAGAAAATTAAGCAAAAAGGAATTCTCGTAATTTCTGAAATTGAATTCGCTTCTCGGTATACAACGTCAAAAATTATTGCAGTTACCGGTAGCAATGGCAAAACGACTACCGCATTATTGATTCACCATGTATTACAAAATGCAGGTTTCAAAGTAGCACTCGCAGGAAATATCGGAAAAAGTTTTGCCGAATTGGTGGTAGAGGATGTAGATGATTATTATGTACTGGAAATCAGTAGTTTTCAGCTCGATGATGTGTTTGAGTTTAAACCCTACATCGCTATATTATTAAATATTACACCGGATCATTTGGATCGCTATGATTATAAATTAGAACTGTATGCGCGGTCGAAATTTAAAATCACAGCCAACCAAAGTCAGGAAGATTACTTCGTCTATAATTATGACGATGATATGATTTTAGAATTAATTAAAGATATAAATACACAAGCAAGAAAAATACCCTATTCTATGAGCAAAAAAGCAAATGATGGATCTTATGAGGAAAATGAGAATATCGTGGTTAATTATCCAGAAAAATTAGAGTTGCCCACCTCGGAATTCTCATTGAGAGGAAAACACAATACATCCAATACAATGGCAGCAGCGACTGTGGCAAATATTTTAAGAATTCGAAAAGATACATTACGACGGAGTCTTTCCGATTTTCAAGCAGTGGAACATCGACTGGAATTCGTTTTAAAAGTAGGAGGTCTTGAATTTATCAATGATTCCAAAGCAACCAATGTAAATGCGGTTTATTATGCATTGGAAAGTATGAAAAACCCTACCGTATGGATCGTAGGTGGAGTTGACAAAGGAAATGACTATACCTCTTTGATCCCATTGGTTCAGAAAAAAGTAAAAGCAATTGTTTGTTTGGGCGAAGATAATTCCAAAATTATCGATGCTTTTGAAGGGGTTGTAGAAACGATTGTAGAAACAAAATCGATGCAAGAAGCCGTTCGAGTGGCTTATATGTTAGGTAAGAAGGGAGATTCTGTGTTGCTTTCACCTGCATGTGCAAGTTTTGATTTGTTTACGAGCTACGAGGACAGAGGAAAACAATTTAAAGTAGAAGTGAAACAACTGTAAATAAAGTAGTATGAAATTGGAATTTTTAAATAATTATATCAAAGGAGATAAATTTCTGTGGGCATTCATTGGATTGCTTTCGATGTTTTCTTTCCTTCCGGTATATTCTGCAAGTTCCAATCTTGTTTATACAGTGGGTAAAGGAACTGTTTTTTCTTATATGGGGAAGCACGCCGCTTTTTTGGTTGTAGGTTTAATCATCATTGTTGCGATTCAACGTGTGAATTACAAATACTTTGGAGCCATTGCCATGTTGGGATTACCCGTGATAGCTATTTTACTTGGATTCACTTTGTTTCAGGGTGATACGATTGAGGGTGCAAATGCTGCACGATGGTTAAAACTTCCAGGGACTTCCATTCGCTTTCAAACTTCCACCTTTGCTTCGATAATTTTATTGGTTTTTATTGCCCGTTTTTTAACGAATTATAGAGACAAGCAAATTACTTTAAAACAGTCATTTTTACCTTTGTTTCTACCTATGTTTGTGATTATTGGTTTGATTTTTCCAGCCAATGGTTCGACAGCAGTTATTTTGTTTGCAATGTGTATGGTTCTGCTTTTCATTGGAGGATTTCCCCTTAAAATATTAGCTGGATTTTTCGCCTTTGGAGCCATTGCCGCAAGTATTTTTATCTACATCGCATTAAATCACAGTGATGTTTTACCAAGTTCCCGAGCGCATACTTGGCAGTCTCGAATTGAGAATTTTACTAATAGTGATGGAATTGAATCCTATCAAGTGCATCATGCAAAAGCAGCGATTAATAGAGGAGGACTCACCGGGGTAGGACCGGGAAAAAGTGTTTTTAAACAAACCCTTCCTCAATCCTCTTCCGATTTTATTTTTGCAATTATCGTTGAAGAATATGGAATAATTTTAGGCGGTGGGGGATTGATATTTATATTTCTATTGATTCTATCGCGGATTATGATTATTTCTACCAAAATCCATACGTTTTTTGGCAGTTTGGTGGTTTTTGCGGCAGGATTGCCGATAATATTTCAAGCAATTATCAACATGGGTGTAGCTGTGAATTTATTTCCAGTAACAGGACAGCCTTTGCCCATGATAAGTTATGGAGGAACCTCGGTATGGGTGACTTGCATTGCATTTGGAATTATTTTGAGTGTGAGTAGAGCGATTAAAACGCCGGAAGAAATTTTATTAGAAGAAAGAAAAAACACAGATGAAGTTATCCAAGACATCGCTTAAAGTCATCATAAGTGGCGGAGGCACAGGAGGACACATTTATCCAGCAATTGCAATTGCGGATGAAATCAAGATGCGTATCCCTGATGTTGAGATTTTATTTGTGGGCGCTTTGGGAAAAATGGAAATGGAAAAAGTTCCCAAAGCAGGATATCCCATAATAGGATTGCCTATTGTGGGAATTGATAGAGGAAATTTACTTTCAAATTTTAAATTCCCAACCAAGTTGTTGAAGAGTTTGAAGTTCGCCAAACAGATTTTAACAGAATTCAAACCAGACATCGCGATTGGTACGGGCGGATACGCAAGTGGTCCTTTGTTGTGGCAAGCAGTAAAACAAAATATTCCGATTGTAATTCAAGAACAAAATTCGTTTCCAGGAATCACGAATAAATTATTAAAAAATAAAGCAGCCGCAATTTGTGTGGCATATGAAGGAATTTCTCAGTTTCCTACCGAAAAAACACATTATACAGGAAACCCTATTCGTTCGGAAATGTTTCAAAACCTGAGCAAGCGTGAAAATGCGATTCAGACTTTTGGGTTGGATCCGGCGAAAAAAGTAATTCTTTCTATCGGCGGAAGTCAAGGTTCACGAACTTTGAATAATGCATGGCGAAAGGGATTTGATCAAATTTTGGAATCGGATGTTCAATTGATTTGGCAAACGGGACAGTTGGAGTTTAAAACCATTCGTGAAGAAATAAGGGAAGATACAAAAGGAATTCATAGCACTGAATTCATTTACGATATGAAAACTGCTTTTGCTGCGGCGGATGTGATTGTTTCCAGAGCGGGGGCTATGGCAATTTCGGAATTGGCATTGGTAGGAAAACCGTTGATTTTGGTTCCTTTTCCATTTGCATCCGAAGATCATCAAACCAAGAATGCGGAAGCACTGGTGCAAAAAGAGGCAGCGTTGATGTTGACCGATCAACAAGTGCCAGAAAATTTGGTGAAAACTACTTTGGAATTAATTCAAAATCAGGAAAAGCAGAATTCTTTGCGTGAAAATTTAAATAAGCTGGGGAAACCCAATGCGACGAAAGAAATCGTCGATATTGTATTAAGTCAATTAAAATGAAGTTGTTAGATAAAACATATTATTACTTTATTGGTGCCGGAGGAATCGGTATGAGTGCCCTTGCGCGCTATTTCAATTATTTTGACAAAAAAGTAATCGGATATGATCGCATGGCAACGGAATTGACAACTCAACTTCAGACCGAAGGGATTTCGATTCATTTCGAAGATGACATTCATCAAATTCCACCAGTATTAACTCCAGAAAATACGTTGGTTATATTTACGCCTGCCGTTCCTGTTGCACATTCCGAATACCAGTATTTCATCCAAAACGGTTTTCATATCATGAAGCGTTCTGAAGTTTTAGGTGAAATCACGGATTCCACGTACGGAGTTGCCGTTGCTGGAACGCATGGAAAAACGACAACTTCTTCCATTTTAGGTCATATTTTGCATGAAGCAGGATTGGAAAGCACTTCCTTTTTAGGAGGTGTTTTGGAGAATTATGGTTCCAATTTTCTGATTCGGGGAAATAAATACACAGTTTCTGAAGCCGATGAATTCGACCGTTCCTTTTTGAAATTATCACCTAAAGTAGGGGTAATTACGTCAATGGATGCCGATCATTTGGATATTTATGGAGATGAAGAAGAGTTTCAAAAAACATTCATTGAATTCAGTAAAAAAATAACCGAAAAAACCTTTGTCAAAAAAGGATTGCCGATTGAAAATGCGACGACTTACGGTGTAGAATCAGGCGCAGATTTCGATGCGGTTAATATTCGAATTGAAAGTGGGTTTTATCATTTTGATGTGAAAACACCGACTGGGATTTTGCAGGATTTCACCTTGAAACATCCCGGAAGACACAATGTGGAAAACGCAACCGTTGCCATTGCAGTCGCTCTTTATTTGGGAGTAAGTGAAGAGAAAATTAAACATGCTTTGGTTGACTTTTTGGGTGTAAGACGAAGATTTAATCGGTGGGATTTTGATCAAAAAGTGTATATCGATGATTATGCCCATCATCCGACCGAGTTAAATGCGATTACAGGTTCTTTGAAAGATATGTTTCCTGGGAAGAAAGTTTTGGGAGTTTTTCAACCCCATCTATTCAGTCGTACACGCGATTTTATGGATGAATTTGCAGAGAGTTTAAGTCAGTTTGACGCATTGATTCTTTTGGATATTTATCCAGCGCGCGAATTGCCGATTCAAGGAATTTCGTCTGAAGCCTTGTTAAGAAAAATTAATTTAGAAGAAAAAGAAGTTGCTTCTTTAAATGAAGCTTTAGAAAGAATAAAGACCAAAGAATTCGACGTTTTAGTAACCGTCGGAGCAGGTAGTGTCGATACGTTAGTTAAACCCATTAAAAATTGGCTGAATGAAAACTAGGTGGACACTGATAAAGATGATTTTAGGAATTTTAATCCTCGGCTTTTTGGTGAGTTTTTCGGCAATTAGACATGCGGGAAAAACACTGAAAGAAATTCGAATTCATATTGACAATGAGTCCGGATTGCGGTTTATCAATGACAGTTTAGTTACACGAATTATTGAAGGGAAACCACTTTATGTGCGCACCGTTAATTTAGGAAGTTTGGATGTCGCGAAAGTGGAACGGGCATTGGACGAAGATCCTTTTGTTAAAAAAGCCCATGTTTTCCAAGAAGTAGATGGTGGTTTAAACGTGAAAATTGAACAAGAAATTCCCGTTCTCCGTGTAAATACGGGAACGGATGAGTATTATTTATCCGAGGAATTAGCCAAAATTCCACTGTCTAATCTTTACGCTTCCGAAGTTTTATTGGTCGGAGGACGTATTGACGAAGATGACTACCTGGCATTGAGGGAGTTGTCAAAATTTATTAAGGCTGATAAGTTGTTAACAAAACATATCATAGCTGTTAAGAAACAAGCGCCAAATTCATTTATTTTGTTAGTGAACAAAGGTGATTACATCATTGAATTTGGTGAATTAGAAAATTTTGAGGATAAGTTCAAAAGACTGAAATTATTTTATGACCAATATTTAGGCGAAGTTGGACTTGATTATTACGAGAAAATAAGCTTAAAATTTAATAACCAAATAGTAGCAACCAAAAGAAAAAGTGATGAAAAATAAAGGAATAGCAGTAGGCTTAGACATAGGAACCACCAAAATCGTAGCGATGATCGGTCGTATGAACGATAATGGGAAGGTAGAAGTATTAGGAGTAGGAGTCGCCAAGAGTTTGGGCGTTTCGAGAGGAATGGTCAGTAATATCACCAAAACCGTAAACTCAATCAAAGAAGCTGTTTCCAAAGCAGAAGAATCCTCTGGAATTAAAATTAAAGAAGTAACTGTGGGAATAGCTGGACAACATATTCGTTCGCTCCAACACAGTGATTATATAACTCGACCCAATCATGAAGATGTCATCAATGAAGAGGATTTAAAACGATTGGTCAACCAAGTGCATAAATTAGTGATGCTTCCGGGTGAGGAAATCATTCATGTTTTGCCGCAAGATTACAAAGTGGATAGTGATGGTGAAATTACCGATCCTGTTGGAATGTACGGAAGTCGTTTGGAGGCCAATTTTCATGTGGTAGTCGGTCAAATTACATCCATAAAAAATATTGTTCGTTGTGTGAAAAGCGCTGGATTGAAATTGTCTGGGATTACGCTTGAACCTCTTGCCTCAGCAGATGCTACTTTGAGTAAAGAAGAAAAAGAAGCTGGTGTTGCATTGGTAGATATAGGAGGTGGAACGACGGATATTGCTATTTTCAAAGACAATATGATTCGGCATACTTCTGTAATTCCTTTTGGAGGAAATGTAATTACTGAAGATATAAAGGAAGGTTGCGCTATTATAGAAAGACATGCAGAATTACTGAAAGAGAAATTTGGATCTGCTTGGCCCGGAGAAAATAAGGAAAATGAAATTGTTTCGATTCCAGGATTGAATGGACGTGAACCAAAAGAAATTTCATTGAAAACCCTCTCGCAAATTATCAAGGCAAGAGTTCAGGAAATCTTGGAGCACAGTTATTTAGAGTTAAAACATTACGGTTGCGATGAGCCTAAGAAAAAGCTGATTGCAGGAATTGTAATGACAGGAGGTGGTTCTAACTTGAAACACATTCGTCAACTTTCTGAGTTTTTAACCGGAATGGATGTTCGAATTGGATTCTCAAAAGAACACATGGTTGGAGATTTTGCCTCAGAATTCTCAAGTCCAGAATACGCAACTTCTGTTGGTTTATTGATGAAAGCACTTGAAGATTGCCAGTATGAAATGGAAGAAGAAGAAATGGAAGTGAGTAAAGAAGTTTCTTTGGAAGTGGAAGAAACGGTTGAGGGTGAAAAACCAAAACTAAGCAAAGGAATTTTTACAGGGGCAAGAAAACCGAGAGGTGTATCCAACTTCTCAAAATGGGCTGACAAGTTCATCAAAATGATTAATGAAACGGAATAATTTAGAATTAAAAAATACAACAATATGGAAACCCGAGATTTTATGTTTGATTTACCAAAGCACCGCTCCTCAGCTATCAAAGTGATTGGAGTTGGTGGAGGAGGTAGCAATGCTGTGAACTACATGTATGAGCAAGGCATTGAGGGTGTGGATTTTGTAATCTGCAATACAGATTCTCAGGCCTTGAATAACAGTCCTGTTCCCAATCGACTTCAATTGGGGAAAACAGTGACCGAAGGTATGGGCGCTGGAGCCAATCCAGAAATTGGAGAACAAGCTGCACTTGAAAGTATCGATGATATCAAAAGTCTTTTGGATGAACATACCAAAATGGTTTTTATAACAGCAGGAATGGGTGGTGGAACCGGAACGGGAGCTGCGCCAATTATTGCAGGAATATCCAAAGAAATGGGAATTCTAACCGTAGGAATTGTGACAGCACCTTTCTTCTTTGAAGGAAAAATGAGGTTAGAACAAGCCCAGGAAGGAATTGAGAAAATGCAGAAAAATGTAGATTCATTGATTGTCATTAACAATGATAAATTACGTGAACTTTACGGAAATCTAGGATACAAAGCCAGTTTTGCAAAAGCAGACGAAGTATTAACAACAGCTGCCAAAGGAATTGCAGAAGTGATTTCGAAGCAATACGCTATGAACATTGACCTTCGAGATGCACGTACGGTTTTGGCGGATTCAGGAACTGCCATCATGGGAGCGGGAGAAGCAAGTGGAGAAAGTAAAGCGATTGACGCAATTACTTCTGCATTGGATTCACCTTTGTTGAATAACAACCGAATCTCAGGCGCTCGAAATGTGTTGTTACTAATTCTCTCAGGTGAAGCTGAAATCACTATGGACGAAATTGCAACCATCAATGAATACATTCAAAGTGAAGCTAAAAATAACGCAAACATCATCATGGGTGTTGGTGAAGACCTAAGCTTGGGTGACAAAATCAGTGTTACAGTTATCGCAACAGGATTCCCGACGGATGAACAAGTGTATACCGGAAAAGAAGAGGAGAAAGTATTTCACACCTTGGTGGAAGAGCAGTCGATAACTAAGACTTTATCGCCAGAAACGCCTTTTCCTGTACGCGTTCGAAAAATGCAGGATGAAGATTTAGAAGACGAACAAGAAGTTCAGTCACAAGGTAATTCTGAAAATGAAGTGAAATTCTTTTTGGAAGAAGAGGAAGAAATTATTGAAGAGCAAACCATAGCGGAAGTAGTTGAATCTGATTTTGTTGTGGAGACGCGCGAAATTAGCGAAGAAGAGGTAGCAGAAAGGAATGAAGAAGTTCAAAAAGAAGCACCTTCGCAAACCATAATGTTTACGTTGGATGACGACTTTGAGGATGAGAACATTGGTTTTTCGAATTCACATACATCTGTTTCACAAGAAGTGGTTCAGCCTCAAGTAAAAAAAGAAGTTCAAATTAGTTTTCAGGATGAAGATCCTTTTGACTCTCCGATTTCACATTCACTTTCCCAAGCGATTGAAGAACGTAGAACGCGTTTGAAACAATTCAACTATAAGTTCAAAAACACGCTTTCCAATAAAACCGTAGATGATTTGGAAAATGTACCTGCTTACAAACGTCAAGGTCTGGAATTGCAAGGCAAAGAAAGCAATCATCCGTCAGACTATATTTTAAGTAAAGACAGTAACGGCGATCAAAAAATGAGGCCCAATAATTTTCTACATGACAATGTCGATTAATTTATACCGAATTTAATTTGGTTGGATCGTCCTTAGAAATGTCTGTCTAAGGACGATTTTTTTTGATGACCATTCGAAGTGTAGAATAAAAAAAGCCGGACAACTCCGGCTTTTCTATTCTAAATATTCAATTGTTTTTTTTAAAATTGTTCTGCATAGGAAGGATCCAATTCAAAGGTATCCATAAAAGCAGTTGTATAATTTCCAGCGATATAATCGGGATCATCCATCAACTGTCTATGAAACGGAACCGTTGTTTTAATCCCTTCAATATAAAATTCATCCAATGCTCTTCGCATCTTAGCCAAAGCTTCTTCACGGGTTTGAGCCGTAACGATTAACTTCGCAATCATCGAATCATAATAAGGAGGAATCTTGTAACCAGCATATACATGCGTGTCTACTCGAACTCCGTGTCCACCCGGAATGTTGATATTGGTGATCGTCCCGGGCGAAGGTCTGAAGTTGCTGTACGGATCTTCGGCATTGATTCTACATTCAATAGAATGTAATTTTGGGAAGTAATTTTTTCCTGAAATTGGATAGCCTGCTGCAATTAAAATCTGTTCTTTTACCAAATCGTAATCGACGACTTGTTCGGTAATCGGATGTTCCACTTGGATTCGCGTATTCATTTCCATGAAATAGAAATTTCGATCCTTGTCTACCAAGAATTCAACCGTTCCTACACCTTCGTACCCAATGTATTCAGCAGCTTTTACAGCGGCATCACCCATTTCTTTACGAAGTTTATCCGTCATAAAAGGAGAAGGAGTTTCTTCTGTTAACTTTTGGTGACGACGTTGAACGGAACAATCTCTTTCCGATAAATGACAAGCACGTCCTGTAGAATCTCCTGCAATTTGGATTTCAATATGACGGGGTTCAAGGATTAATTTCTCCATATACATTCCACCATTCCCAAAAGAAGACAGTGCTTCTTGAACGGCTGAATCCCAATGTTTATCCAAATCGGATTCATTGAAAATCTCACGCATTCCTTTTCCTCCACCACCTGCAGTGGCTTTGATCATTACTGGAAATCCGATTTTCTTGGCTACTTTTTTCGCTTCTTCCAAATCTTCTAAAATACCTTCTGAACCTGGGACTACAGGCACTCCTGCTTCAATCATGGTCGCTTTTGCCGTCGCTTTATCGCCCATTCGGTCGATTTGTTCAGGCGTAGCTCCAATGAATTTAATTCCAGTATCTCTACAGGTTTTAGAGAATTTCGAGTTTTCAGATAAGAAACCATATCCGGGATGGATGGCGTCTGCATCCGTAATTTCTGCTGCTGCAATAATATTGGAAATCTTTAGATAAGATTCTGAACTTGATGCGGGACCAATGCATACCGCTTCATCCGCAAATCGAACGTGTAGGCTGTCTGCATCAGCGGTCGAATAGACCGCAACGGTTTTAATGCCCATCTCTCTTGCAGTGCGTATTACGCGCATAGCAATTTCACCTCGATTGGCAATTAATATTTTCTTAAACATTTTTTTGCTCATTTGATTTAAGCTGGATCGATTAAGAACAAAGGCTGATCGTACTCGATAGGTGTCGAATCATCCACTAAAATTTTCACTATCTTACCTGAAACTTCAGATTCGATTTCATTGAATAATTTCATGGCTTCAACCATACATAAAACCGAACCCGGTGAAACAGTATCACCCACAGATACGAATGGTTCTTTACCCGGTGCTGAAGCACGATAAAAAGTCCCAATCATAGGTGATTTTACAGTATAGTATTTAGAGTCTTCTTCTTCTTGTGTAGAGCTGCTTTCAGCAGGCGCAGGGGTCGCGGCTTGAGGCGCTTGAATCAAAGTTTGTTGCGGCTGTTGCATCATCGGTTGCGATGAATAATTTACCGTTTGGCTGGGAATGTTTTTGATCTTTATTTCAACATCTTCCAGTTTCAGACTGACTTCTGCAACATTGGATTTTGAAACAAACTTAATCAGATTCTGTATTTCTTTAATATCCATAGTATATTTTTTTTAAATTATTTAGAGGAAGGCTTCTTCAAAGATATAAAAAAATTGAAAAAGCTGCCTCTTATTTAGAAACAGCTTTCTTTATTTTCTAAAAAAACGAATTTATTCTACTTCTTCGTCTTGATTTCTTTCCATTACAACTTTCCCGCGGTAGTACATTTTATTGTCTAACCAGTAAGCTCTATGGTATAAATGTGATTCTCCAGTTGCTTTATCTACAGCAATCTGAGGTGCCTCGATTTTGTAATGAGTTCTACGTTTATCTCTTCTCGTAGTCGATTGTCTTCTCTTAGGATGTGCCATAACTTATCTTATTTTCAGTTATTATTGTTTTTTTAATTTCTTTAAACTTTCCCATCTCGGGTCTATTGTTTCTTCGCTGTTTGAGTCGTCTTCTTCTTCCTCTTCATCACTATCATGCAAAGTATATTGCTCAAGTAATTTCAGCATTTCGGAGTGGCTTTTACCACTTAAAACATCGGGATGAACTCTTTTATTTGGGATTGCCAATAAGGTCATTTCGTATATCATTTGTGAAATGTTTACAGAATGTTCGCCTTGTGGAATTTCCCATACTTCATCATCCGAATCGTCAAAGTCTTCACCAAATTTTACAATGATCTCAGAATGCCCTTCAATCTCTTGCGAAAAAACTTCGTTGGTTAAATCACAATGCAATTCAATTTCTCCCGATAACTCAAAAAATAAATCTAAAAAATTATTTTTCTTGTCGAGGATCAAATCAATTTTTAAATCAGGATTCTGAAAATCTTGCTGAAATTCAAACAAATCAAAGAACGATTGAGTGATAGAAAAATCAAAATGATGTTTTCCCAAACTCAAACCTGCAAAGGAAACACTATATTTTTTAAACTTATCCATAACTCAAAACGGGTGGCAAAGATAATACATCTTGTTGAAAAACAATAAAGTTTTCGATTAATTATAAATTTCTTTTTTAGTCTCGACTTACTTCTTCTTCAATTTGAGTGAATTGATTGCTATCTTATTATATATTTGTAGAATTGTATTCCCTTTTTTACCTTTAACGCTCTCTCTCACTTTTTATTTCTCGAGTTTTTAATACATTGCTCGTTAGCTCCTTGTATTCCGCTCGTTTTCTGAATATTTCAATCGCTGTGAAAACCGCTTCTTTGAATGAAGTAGGATCTGCAATTCCTTTTCCGGCTATGTCATAAGCCACCCCGTGATCTGGAGACGTTCGAACAAATGGAAGAGAAGCTGTGTAATTCACACCTTCTTCAAAACACAGGGTTTTAAAAGGTGTCAATACTTGATCATGATACATTCCTAAAATCGCATCAAACGATTTAATGGCTATACCACTGAAAAAACTATCCGCCGCATAGGGGCCAAATACCAAAGTTCCTTTTTCATAAAAATATTGAATCGCGGGAATGATTACTTCTTGTTCTTCTTGACCTAATAAACCATCATCGCCCGAATGTGGATTCAATCCCAAAACGGCAATTTTTGGTTTGCTTATTCCGTAATCTTCAATCAATGATTTGAGTAAAGCCTTTATTTTTTGTTGAATTTTTTCTTTGGTAATGCTAGACGCAACATCTTTCAAAGGAATATGCTGGGTAACTAAACTAACTTTAAGTGTATCTGTAACCAAAAACATCAAAGGTTTTCCACCCCACACTTCACCCAAATATTCGGTGTGCCCAGGAAATTGAAAAGCGTCGGATTGAATGTTTTTCTTATTGATAGGTGCCGTAACCAACACATCGCATTTTCCATCTTTTACCGCTTGGGTAGCAGCTTCCAAAGATTCAAAAGCCATTTGGCCTGAAGTTTTGGTTGGCTTACCAAAATCCATCGGCGCAGGATCTTTCCATAAATTTAAAACATTGATCTTTCGGTCAACCGCCTTATCTATCGAATCAATTCCGTAAAATTGAATCGAATCGTCTTGCAATAAATTTTTATAAAAACTTAAATGCTTGGTCGATCCAAAAATAATCGGTGTGAAAAAATCCAGTATGTCTTTGTTGGCTAATGTCTTTGTTATGATTTCATAGCCAATTCCGTTGGTGTCCCCTACCGAAATCGCTACCTTGGGTTTTATATTGTATGAACTCATCGTTTCTTATACTAATTGTTAGGCAAAGGTAAGATTTTGAAATTAGAAGTTTTGAATTTAATAGTGTCAAGCTTGAAATTCACTGATAATAAATGTTTTACGCTTTCTTCATCCACGCCATTAAATCGGCATAATTTTGGGGAACAATTCCATGTCCTCCGTTGTATTCGTGGTATTCGTTCTTAATTCCCAACTTTTCCAAAAATGGTTTTCCATTCTTTGCCCATTCAATAGGAATCACCATATCGTCTATTCCATGTGAAATGTAAAAGTTCAAATCTGCAAACTCAGGACGAATTGAAATTTGTCCTATCAATTCCGGTTCGGGATATCCACTTAGAATCGCAATGTTTTTTACTTTGTTGGGGAAATTTAAGGCAATGGAATAACTCAAAATTGCACCTTGACTGAATCCGCAAAGCCATACATTCTCTTTGTCTAAATTTTCTTGAGCCGTAATCGAATCAATAAACTCGACCAATTTATCTCTCGATTCCAAACCTTGTGGAATATTGTTGAATTTTTCTGCATTGATGAAATCAATTTCATACCAAGCGAACATTCCTTGACCCAAAGTGTGAAAAGCTTGAACACTGATTACATGAAACTCATCGGGTAAATCGTCTGCGAAACTGAATAAGTCCGCTTCATTACTTCCATAACCATGAATCAAAAGCATCAACGGATTTTTATCCATTTCAACCCGTGGTTTTCTTTCTAAATATTTAATTTGATTTAATTCTTTCATAGTGTGTTTTATTGTTTAATCTTCTTCATCGCCAAAAGTTTTGGCGATTTTCTCAATGTTCAAACTCCTTGCCATGGCATCAAAAATCTCTTTATACACGCCATTTTGATTGTAAATCTCTTGATGTGTTCCGGACTCTGCCACTTTGCCGACCTCCATGGCATAAATACAGTCCGAATCTATTATTTGAGAAATGCTATGTGAAATAATGATTACGGTTCTATTTTTCTTGATGGCATCCAAACTATTTTTAATTTGCTCAGTCGCAATGGCATCTAAACTCGCCGTGGGTTCATCCAAAAATATGATGGGTGGATTTTTTAAAAACATACGGGCAATGGCAATTCGTTGCTGTTGTCCACCCGAAAGTAGAAGGGCATTGCTATCAAACTGATTGGGCAATTCCATAATTTGGTCAAAAATGTACGCTTGTTTCGCTGCATCCCAAACTTCTTCGTGGGAAGCCGTAGGATTTCCATACCGTATATTCTCTTCAATAGTTCCACTAAAAATATGATTTTTCTGTAAAACCAAACCAATATTTTTTCGTAAAAATTGCGTGTCATATTCTTTTAATGGAATGCCATCCAATAAAATCTCACCTTTTGTCGGTTCATAAAACTTATCCAATAAATTGATGATGGTACTTTTTCCGGCGCCGCTCAATCCTACGAGAGCCGTAATTTTATTCGGTGAGATAGTCATACTTACATTGTGCAAAGCTTGAGTTCCATTTGGATAAATAAAATCTACATTTTGAATTTCAAACTTTCCTTTGATTTTTTCGGGTTTATAATTACCTGAATTTTCGATTTGATCTTCGGCATTTAATATTCCAAAGAAGCTTTCTGAATAAATCATGGCATCGTTCATTTCATCAAAAATACGATGCAATTGACCTATAGGCGCCGTTACATTATTGAAAAGTAAAATATGAAACATGATCATTCCAATGCTCATTTTTCCGTCCAACACCAAATAAGCGGTCAAAATAATGATGATAACTACGCCGATTTGTTCGACAAAGGATTTAATACCGTTAAATAAAAATCCGGTTTTTTGGGTTTTTAATTGATTTTCTGTCATGTCAAATTGAATCTTATTCTGTTTGTCTGATTCAATTTGCTCTCTGTTGAAAGACTTTATAACGGTTATAGATTGAATGATATTTACAATTCCTTGACTTTTAGATTCTCTGAATTGGCGCATGTTTCTTCTCCATCCACTCAGTGTCTTGGCTTGTTTGAGTGTTATATATATGTATATGGGAACAATGCAAATACCTACTAAACCTACCCAAAAGTTGGCGTTAAACATTAAAATTAACGCGATAAATGAGTTAGCGAACAAGGGTAGAATATTGATGAAAAAGTTTTGGACCAAACGAGTTATACTTGAAATGCCCGCATCAATTCGGGTTTGTAATTTTCCAGATTCATTGTCATTGGATGTGTAAAAAGCCATTCGATACGTCAAAATACGATCGACCACCGCCTGGGCCAAATCCCTGGAAATGTAAATTCGGAGTTTTTCACCGTAATATTTCTGACCAAACGTAATGACTACATTGATGATTTCTTTGGACAATAAAACGATTGTAATAATGATTAAAATATAAAATCCACTTTCTAAACCTTCTCCTTTTTCTACTAGATTGTTGACTTCATCCACCGTGTATTTTAACGTTAAAGCATTTACCTGTGCAGTAAATGAACCGACAAGAGTAAGTAGTAAGGCCGCTACTATTAATCTATTGTATGGTTTTACATAAGGACGTAGATGTTTTAAAAGTTCACGTATAGACATGAATCAAAAATAAACAAAGTTTTTAGAATGCATCAAAAACGCCCAAACCAAACAGTGCGAAATCGTATTTCACAGGATCATTAGGATCGAGTTTTTTTAATTGATCATTCAATTCTTTGGCGGATTTCCAGTCGTTTTGTTTTCGATTTAAAAGTCCGAGTTTTCGTGCGATATTTCCTGAATGCACATCCAAAGGGCAAACCAATTGGGAAGGTTTCGCATTTTTCCAAATTCCTAAATCCACACCTTGCTTATCGTTTCGGACAAACCACCGCAACATCATATTCAGTCGTTTGGAAGCTGAGCCTTTCGCTGGGCTGGAGATATGTTTTTCAGAACGATGAAGATGATCGGTTTCAAAAAACAGTTTCCGAAAGTTTTCAATGGCATGAAAACTATCTTCGTCTTTTTCTGAAAAAAAAAAAGCTTTTTCCATTCCGCCATGGTTTTTGTAAATGTTTTTGAGTGAACTCAAAAAGAAATGGGCATCGATGGAATTAAACGTTCGGTGTTTGAAACTTTCTATTTTTTCAAATTCATTTTCCGAATAATTCATCACAAAATCATAGGGAGAATTTCCCATCCGATCCAGAAAGTCAGTGGTTTTATCGATGATCATTTTTCGGTTGCCCCAGGCAAAACTTGCCGCCAAAAAGCCAGCGATTTCTTGGTCTTCCTTTAAAGTATAGCGATGCGGAATCTGAATCGGATCGCTGTCAATGAAATTCGATTGATTGTAAAATTCAAATTTTTCGTCCAAAAATTCTTTGAGTTCTTTTTTCGTCATGACTAGATCTCGAAATTACATTTCAAAGCGCCCATCGGTCATCACCAGTTTCCGATCGGCCATATCTGCCAATTCTTCGTTGTGTGTTACGATTACAAAGGTTTGACCAAATTCATCGCGCAATCGAAAGAATAGTTGGTGCAATTCTTCTGCATTTTTTGAGTCTAAATTTCCCGAAGGCTCATCCGCAAAAATAACACTCGGCTGATTGATCAAAGCTCTAGCGACTGCAACTCTTTGTTGTTCTCCTCCCGAAAGTTGAGAAGGTTTGTGTTCCAATCGTTTTTCCAATCCCAAAAAACCCAAGAGTTCTTTTGCTTTTTCATGAACTTGTGTTTTCTTTGTGTCGCTGATGTAGCCAGGAATACATACATTTTCAAATGCTGTGAATTCCGGTAATAATTGATGAAATTGAAAGATGAAACCAATGTTTTTATTTCGAAATTTCGACAGATTGCTATCCGATAATTTGGTGATGTCTTCTTTGTGAATGAAGATTTGCGTGTAATTTTTCTCAGGTTCAGTCGCTTTATCCAAACTACTTAAAATATGAAGTAAAGTAGTTTTTCCTGCTCCCGATGCGCCTACAATAGAAACAATTTCACCCACGCTCACGTCGAGTGAAACTCCCTTTAAAACTTCTAAATCACCAAAACGTTTGTAAATATTTTTTGCCGAAATCATAGCGCGAAATTAAGATTTAATGTTTGAGTAACCAATTTAATTTTAAGGTAATATAACCAAAGGTGTTTCTCCTTGGTGAACCAAATCATTGATTAAGAATCTTCGAAACAGTTGGTCGGATAGTAAGCGTGATCCACGTTGAACAACCAAAATTTCATCAATCTTATTATTGATTACTTTTTTAATGTCTTTTTTGAGATTATTCGCTTCGTAAATTTCAAAGGAAGTTTTGAAACGATCTGCAAATAAATCGGTTAGATTTCGAAGTTGTTTTTCGAATTCTTTGGTATCTTCATTTGGTTTGGCAAGATAGAAAAAAGTGATTTTCGTGTTTTTTTCGTCGATGAATTTCAAAAAATTATTAAACGCTAAAATATTCAATTGCGTCTTTTCAGAAACGGCTACAAAAATATTTTCATGCGAATATTTATTAATTTCCTGAGGCATGGCAACAATGATTGAATTCGTAGTTTCGATCAGTTGAAGCACTTTACTTTTCAGAAAATATTTTTCAAAAAGTCCACTTTCTTTGAGACCTGTAAAAACCAAATCCTCATAATCATCTTCTGCCAATTTGTTTAAGGTGAGTTGTAAATGAATTTCGGAAACTAAATAATTTGCTATCAATCCGGGTGGAAGAAATTGATTGACCAATTTTTTCAGTTTTTCCAATGCTTCCGCATTGGTATCTTTTATAATAATTTCGCGTGTTTCATTGTCAGAAAAGCCAGGGATCATGGGACTTGTTTCATGAACCACTAGAATTTCCGCATTTTCCTGAACGGCCCAATCACAGGCGTATTGAATCAAATTTCCCGAAAGTACTGAAAAGTCAAGCAATATGATAAAACGTTTTTTCATTTTCTACTGCGCATTAGTCCTTTTTGAGGTTTCTAAGATAGTGGTTTATTTTTTCAAAATCACTTTGATTATCGGCCAAAATCATCAAATCATCTTTGGCTTTGATTTGGGTAGAACCACCAGGGCGTATGTATTTTCCATCTCTTCGAATCATCACAATAAAACTCGATTTTGGCAAATGCAAATCTACAATTTTTTTATCCACAATGGGGCAATCCGGTGAGACTTCAAAATCTTGCAAAAGTGATTTGGGGAGATCCAATAAAAGTTCATCCGTTTCATCCACTATTTTATCTTTTTCGGGAATAGCGACATTTAACCATTTTGCAACGACTGAAATCGTGGTTCCTTGAATCAAAACCGAAGTGACCGAAATAAAGAATACAATATTGAAAATCATATTTGCTTTGTCGATTCCTGCTAAGAGCGGATATGTCGCAAATACAATGGGAACCGCGCCTCGAAGACCCACCCAAGAAATAAACAAACGTCTTTCCATCTTCATTTTAAAGGGAAGAAGACTGATCATAACACTTACGGGACGTGCAATTAAAATTAGAAACAAAGAAATCATCACACCTACTCCTAAAACTGGAATGATGTTCGAAGGAAAAACCAATAATCCCAAAGTTAAGAAGAGGATAATTTGCATCAACCACGCCAATCCATCATACATTTTCAAAATCGATTTCTTCTGAATCAATTCCTGATTTCCCAAATAAATCGCCGCTAAATAAACCGCTAAAAATCCATTTCCACCTACAAAATCAGTGACGGAGAAAATAATAAACATCATGGCAATGACCAGAATCGGATACAATCCATCAAAACTTAAATTGATTCGATTGATGATGATTTTACTTGCTTTCCCAAATACGAAACCTAAAACAGTACCTAAAATCATTTGTTGGAAAAACATAGGAATCATTGAACCTACATTTTGGTCGGAATTCAAAACCAAGGTTAAAAAAATCAAGGTAAGCACATACGCCATCGGGTCATTGCTTCCACTTTCTAACTCCAGGGTAGGACGCAAGTTAGATTTAAGCGCAATACTTCGCGATCGTAATATGGAGAACACGGCTGCGGCATCGGTGGATGAAACGATGGATCCCAACAATAAACTTTCATAAATCGTAAAATCTGTTACGTAAAAAACAAAACCACCTACAATAGTGGCCGTGAGAATTACGCCCAAAGTAGAGAGGATAACTCCTTGTTTCCAAATGGGTTTGATCGAAGTCCAGTTGGTTTCTAAACCTCCGGAAAAGAGAATAAAGTTCAGGGCGACAATTCCTATGAATTGGGCGATTTTCGGGTCGTTGAAATGAATTCCACCAATTCCCTCAGACCCAGCCAACATTCCAACGGCTAAGAAAAAAATCAGAGTAGGAAGACCTAATTTATAGGAAGTTTTTTTGGCAATTATACTGAGGAAAAGTAAAATTGATCCGATTAAAAGTATGTTTTCTATTGTTAAATTCATAGTTTTCTGAGCCTCAAAGATAGACTTTCCTCGCTGGTATAAAAATTAAACTTTAGAAAATTTGAGTGGGAATGTGGAGAGTTAATCCGAATTTAATTCCATCAAAATGGGTGTAATCATGTTCACGGTATTCAAACGAATAACCCGCATTGAATTCCAAAATCCCTACAAGAGTTAACCCAATTTCCGGTGTGATATTCCATGGAGAAACATTGACACGAACGGTATAAAAACTTGCATTGATGTATTCTTTGTACGGATTTGCTTTGCTCCAGGGATTTTTGGTATTGAATAAATAACCCACTCCCAATTCAGGAACCAGGAGAAATTTATCTTTGAAATAGGCCATATTTGCTGTAGCGTTTAGGTCGATTATATTTCCACTTTCCTGAACAAAATACATTTCAGGACCTAGTTTGAAATAATTTCCGTTCAAGTTAGAATAACCGGTATGGATTAAAAAATAACTTGCCAAACCTTCTTTATTCTGTGCATTCGAAAAACTCAGGAGAAATAGGCTAAGAAGAATAAGTATTTTTCTCATTCAATTGTTTTGATTTATGCAAAGATAGAACATCGAAAATTAGAATTTGCATTTTTGGATTTTGAGAATAAAAAAAAGCACAGCGCAAAAGCTGTGCTCTTCAAAAACTATGGAAATAAATTCAGTTTAGTCTAGCGTGAATCCTCGGGTATAGATTCTTCCATACGCATCTACATAACTGATGGAAACTTTTCCTTTGTGATTTTTTAAGGTTTTATCTACATCACTTTGACTGCTCACTTCTTTGTCGTTTACTTTCAAGATGATATATCCTTCGCCAATTCCAATTCCACCCAATTTACTTCCAGGTTCTAAACTTTTAACCATTACGCCGTAGTCAATTCCAAAACTTACTTTCTGACGATCTGTCAAAGGCTCAAATTCAGCTCCTAATTTTTCACTAACCGATAAGTCAGAGAATGAACGCGTTGAAGTGTTTCCTTTTTGATCACGAAGTGTAACGGTATAGGTTCTTTCTTTTCCATTTCGAACCACTTTTACTTCGACTTTGTCGCCTGGATTTTTACTTCCAACTGCAAAGGATAATTTCCCAAAATTGGTGATTTTTTTCCCATCGATTTCAATGATAATATCGTCTTTTTCCAATCCTGCTGCTTGCGCACCTCCTTTGTCGGTAAGTTTTTGAATCAAAACGCCGGGCTGACTCTCGTATTTGGTTCCTTTTTCTTGGTTGTATTGTTTCACTAGGTATTCATTGCTTAAATCCATTACTTCCACACCCAAATATCCACGTTGAACCAATCCGTATTTTTTAATGTCTTCTACTACTTTTTTTACCAAGTTCGATGGAACTGCGAATCCATATCCCGAGAAAGTTCCCGTGGGTGAAGAAATAGCGGTATTAATTCCCACCAAATCTCCGTTTGGATTGACTAAGGCACCGCCGCTATTTCCAGGATTAATCGCGGCATCGGTTTGAATGAAGGATTCAATGGGATTGCTTGAATTTCTTCGTAAAATATCAATACTTCTTCCCTTGGCAGAAACGATTCCAGCTGTAACCGTAGAGTTTAATCCAAATGGATTTCCCACTGCCAATACCCAATCGCCGACATTGATTAAATCGGAATCAATGAATTTAATGAAAGGAAGTCCTTTTTCTTCAATTTTTATCAGTGCGATATCCGTATTCGGATCCGTTCCAATCAATTCTGCAATGTATGATTTCTGATTGTTCAAAACCACTTCAATTTTATTCGAACCTTTAATCACGTGGTTGTTGGTAACAATGTATCCATCTGATGAAATAATCACACCTGATCCTTGTCCTGTGGGCATATCTGGATTTCTTCTGGGTTGCGATTGCTGTGGACCGAAGAAAAATTCAAACGGATCAAAAGATTGTTGTCTTTGACTTTGATCGGTGAAATTATTGATACTCACCACGGTATTCACAGTTTTCTGCGAAGCTTCCACAAAATCGGGCGCATTGAAAGAATAATTTCCTTTGTAATCTACAAGTGAAAACGCCCCTGTATTCTTGTCCGCATTTGCGATTACCAAATCACTTCCCGCTTGATTTGAGAAATAATTCATTCCTACAATTGCAAAGGTGGCACTGAAAAGTCCAACCAATAAGTATCCAAAGTATTTTTTCATAAGTTTTAATTAAAATCGTTCAATATTTTATATTTTATTGTTTGTTTTATGGATCAAATTTAATACCAATGATTCATGTTATGCAAGTGGTTTAACGACGTTTTAACACTTATTATAACAACTTTAATTGAATCCCAATGATTGTTACACTTTCCGTTCTCAAAAATCCTTAGTTTTGTATAAAATTCAAACAATTGAAACTACAATTCTCGAAATACCAAGGCGCAGGAAATGATTTTATTTTGGTCGATGACAGAAATTCCTATTTTTCATTGGAACAAGAAGAAATAGAAAAACTCTGTGACCGTCATTTTGGAATTGGTGCCGATGGATTAATTCTCCTTCAGAATGATGCAAACGCAGATTTTAAAATGGTGTATTATAATTCGGACGGACGAGAAGGAAGTATGTGTGGCAACGGTGGCAGATGTGTGGTTCGTTTTGCAGAAGATTTGGATTTAATTCATAATATAACTCAATTCAATGCAGTGGATGGATTGCATGAAGCCGTGATTTCGGTGGATATCATTCAATTGAAAATGACAAATGTGTCGAATGTGAATTCGTTTCCTTCGCATTTATTTTTAAATACGGGTTCACCTCATCATGTTGAATTTGTACACGAAGTAGATGCCGTGGATGTAAAACATGTGGGAGCTCAAATCCGGTATGGAAATCCCTATTTCGACGAAGGAAGTAATGTGAATTTCGTAGAAGTTCTAAAAGATAATTCACTGAAAATAAGAACTTATGAACGAGGTGTGGAAGATGAAACTCTTGCATGTGGAACGGGAATTACTGCAGCTGCGATTACAGCTTATCATTCAGGGAAGATTGATTCAAATCATGTTAAAATTCAGGCAATGGGTGGTGATTTGGAAGTGAAGTTTGAAAAAAACATTTCAGGTGGATACGAAGATATTTGGTTAATCGGTCCGGCTGAGAAGGTTTTTGAAGGAATAATTGAATTGTAATTTTAAGTGTTTTTAATTTTCATAGGTAATGAAATATAAATTTCTAAAAATAATTTTTCTGGGTTTGATGGGTTTTTCTTTGGTAAACTGCACTTTTTTCCAAGGAGCAAAACACAATGTAAAAGAAGATGGTTTTGTTTACATTCGTACAGGAGCTACTTTTCAGGACGTAGTGGATTCGCTTTCAAAAAAGTTGAAAGATGTAGAAAGTTTTAAATCGTATGCGAATTCAAAGGATTATCCGTTAAATGTGAAAGCAGGAAAATACAAATTAACGGTAGGAGCAACCAACAAAGATTTGGTTCAACGATTAATCACGGGAAGGCAAGAAGAAGTAGCAGTGATGATTCGAAATGAACCTACTATTTTTCATTTGGCAGGTTCGGTTTCTAAAAAAATAGAAGCAGATTCAACTCAAATTGTGCAGGCAATTATCGATTGGGCTAAACAAAAAGACCCTCATTTAACGGCTGAAACCGTGAAAATCTATTTCATTCCCAATACCTATAATTACTATTGGCCCACGACCGGAGATCAATTCGTTCAAAAAATGATTTCTGAATTTGATAAAGTGTGGACCGAAGAACGTCGCCAAAAAGCGGTGGCGATGAATTTTACTCCACTTCAGGTTTTTACATTGGCATCCATTGTTCAAATGGAATCTTCAAAAGTGGATGAGCAGCCGCAAGTCGCGCAAGCGTATTTAAATCGGTTGGAAAAAGGAATGAAATTGCAAGCCGATCCCACGTCGATTTATGCGTATAAACTTCAAAATGGATTCGATCATAAAATTCAAAGAGTCAAGTCCAATCATTTGATTGTCCCGTCGGATTACAATACTTATTCCGTTAATGGCTTACCTCCGGCGCCGATTTGTTTGCCGAATTTAACAGCGGTGGATGCGGTTTTAAATCCCGAAAAGCACAATTATGTTTATTTTTGTGCAGATCCAGATCGTCCAGGCTACCATAGTTTTGCAAATACGTATGAAGAGCACAAAAAAAATGCAGCAAAGTATCGTGCTTGGCTCGAAGAAAATGGAATTCAATAATCTAGTTTTAATTCTATTTATTTTCCAAAAGAATCGGTTTTGACAGATAGGTGGTTCCAATTTGAACATAATGTATTCCTAAGCAAACCTTGTAGCTTCCCGATTCATCGATGTTGGTAAAGTTAACTTTTAGGGTCTTTATTTCATCCGGATTTAAGGTGAATTCCTCCGCTTTCATCTCTTGTGAATACAGTATATCGTATTGTTTCTGTTGATAATAAGTCACATTTAATTTTAATTCCGAATCCCCACCTATTTTTAAAGGATAGGCGTGCGGATTACGGATGTTAATTTCCAAATCGATTTTCTGATTTGGTTTTGCTTTCAGCTTTTTAGGTGTATTAATTTCTATTAATTCATAGGAAATGTAGTTGGGGATATTCTTGATGTGGTATTCATAATTTTTATGCCCCCCTTGAAAACTACGATCCGAAGAAGTCCAAGGAGAAATAAAATTCACATTTTTTCCATGAAATTCTTGTTCCCATTTCCATAGGTGGAATTGACTTTTCCGATTTCCAATTGTCCGATGGACCGCTACTTCTTTGTTGGGAGAATAAAATTTATAAACCGATGCTTCTTGGTATTTTTCAAAAAGCACATTATTTACGTCGTACTGATTGATATTTTGCGCAAAATCCTTGTTTTTATACAAAGGTGAGACTCCCGGCAATGCAATTAAAATTCGAATGACGAAAACCCCAATTATCCCTGTAATACCTAACCCAAAAAGTAATTTCAGATTTTCTTTTTCCGAATAATATAGAAAGGTAATTAGTACCATTGCAATAAAACTAATCAACAACCATTGCGGTTGAACATTGTCTTTAAAAGTGGAAATGAAAAAGAAAATTCCTGGCAATACCGCGAGCCACCATACACTTTTTTGAAAAGGGTTTTGGGGCTTAAATGAAAGAATAGCTTTAAAAATAAAATAACTCAAAAAGGGCGCTGTTCCTAAAAGATACATTCCGGCATAAATCAACGGTTTTTTCAATTCAAATTCAGCATCCGAACTTCGATCTAAAAAATGATATTTAATCGGAATGAACTCATGTTGAAAAAGCCAAAGTATATGCGGTAAATAAAGGAGGATACTCAATCCCACTGCGAAATAAAACTTTGGATTTCTCCACCAAATCTTCAGAATAGGAAGGAGCGTAAAAACAATTACTAAAATCCCGTGGTATTTACTGTAAACCAATCCAGCCAAAGAAATGGAAAGAAGAAGGCTTGAAACGAGTGAATTCTTTTCTAAAAACGTTTTGAGAGAAAATAAATAAAACAAAGTGAAAAACAAAAGAGGGGCATCGGGCGTACTTAAAAAACCAAAAACTTGAATCACCAAAGTAGAAGCGATTAGTATAACAAATAATCGAATTTCCTGCATGGATTTCAAGTTCAGAATTTGAGATAGAAAGAAAAGACTGCCTCCATTAAGAAGAACGGTCATCAGCCGAACACCCAATTCATTTGGAAATATACTATACCCCAAAGAAATCCACCATGCAACCATGGGCGGATGGTCAAAATATCCCCAATCTAAATTCTGAGACCAAAGCCAATAATAAGCTTCGTCTTCTGAAATAGGTGTAAAGAAAGCTTGAAGTAAGTTAATCAACAAGCTAATTCCAATGAAAAGATAGATTTGATTTTTCATGCCAGGATTTGAGCAAAAGTACTAAAAGTGTAGTGTAAATATAGATCTTAGCCAGGAGATAATTGAATGGCTATGGGATTTTTTAAGAAAAAGTATACAATCTTTCAGTAAAACAAAGGGTTAAGCACACTTCTGACTAAAATCAATCGGTATTAATAGTTAAAGTTCAATAGATTTCTTACTTTTGCGCAACAAAAATTTTATAAGAAATGAATCTTCACGAATATCAAGGAAAAGAAATCTTAAGTAAATACGGTGTAAAAGTTCAAAAAGGAATTGTTGCTGCAACTCCCGATGAAGCTGTAGAAGCCGCTAAAAAATTAACTGAAGAAACCGGAACGGGTTGGCATGTTGTAAAAGCACAGGTTCACGCAGGGGGTCGTGGAAAAGGAGGCGGCGTTAAGTTGGCTAAAAACTTAGACGAAGTAAAACAAAGAGCATCTGAAATCATTGGTATGCAATTGGTTACTCCCCAAACTTCTGCCGAAGGAAAAACGGTTCATCAAGTTATGATTTGTGAAGACGTTTATTATCCAGGTGAAGCGGAAACCGAAGAGTTTTATGTTTCTGTTTTATTGAATCGTGCCAAAGGGGTGAATATGATTATGTATTCAACTGAGGGAGGTATGGACATTGAAGCGGTTGCGGAAGATACGCCTGAATTAATTTTCTTAGAAGAAATCGATCCTGCTGTTGGATTACAAGGTTTCCAAGCACGTAAAATCGCTTTTAACTTAGGTTTGAGTGGTGCTGCTTTCAAAGACTTTATTAAATTCATCACTTCTTTATACAATGCATACGAAGGAATCGACGCTGCTTTGTTTGAAATCAATCCTGTATTGAAAACTTCAGACAATCAAATTTTGGCGGTGGATGCAAAAGTAACTTTGGACGACAGTGCTTTGTTTCGTCATAAAGATTTGGCAGAATTGAGAGATACGCGTGAAGAAGATGCGACGGAAGTGGAAGCGGGTGAAGCAGGCTTAAATTTTGTAAAATTAGACGGAAACGTTGGATGTATGGTAAATGGCGCTGGGTTAGCAATGGCAACCATGGACATCATTAAATTATCAGGCGGAAGTCCTGCAAACTTCTTGGATGTTGGGGGTACAGCAGATGCTGAGCGCGTTGAAAAAGCGTTCCGTATTATTTTGAAAGATGACCAAGTAAAAGCGATTTTAGTAAATATTTTCGGAGGGATTGTTCGTTGTGACCGTGTAGCTCAAGGTATTTTAGATGCCTATAAAAACATGGGTGACGCAATTCAGGTTCCAATCATCGTTCGTTTGCAAGGAACCAATGCGGAGCTAGCTAAACAGATGATTGATGATTCGGGATTGAAAGTTTTATCGGCTATTACTTTGCAAGAAGCAGCGGATAGAGTGAAAGAAGTTGTCGCTTAATATTTTGGATTACGCAATTTAAAAGACGTAAAATTAAATTTAGATATATAGAAAAGGAACCCATTCGGGTTCCTTTTTTTAATTATCACATTTTCTCCTCCTAAATATTGCGACGGAATCGCATATTTTTATCGTATTCTAAATGTTAATATTTTAGGAAATGTCGATTATTCCTTGGATTACGATAGGAATTAAAGTATTTTTGGTGCAAGCAATTAATTTTAATAAAAAAAAAGATGAAGAAAGTTTTATTTTCAATGGCTGTATTAGCCGGATTTAGTTTTATGAATGCACAAACCGTTTTGTTCGAAGATGATTTCGAATCATACGATGACTTCATAATTGACAATGTAGGTGATTGGATTTTAATTGATGTAGATGGTTTAGGGACCTACTCTGGAGGAGGCGGTGAATTTCCAAATCAATTTGACCCAAAAGCATATATGGTATTTAATCCATTTACAGCAGGTGTAACAAATGACGAAACAGGAGCAGATGGAGAAACTAGAAACTTTGATCCACATTCAGGGGACAAGTATATGGGATCTTGGGCTTCTTCAGGAGGAGCAAATAATGACTGGTTAATAAGTCCAGCTATTAATTTGGGTGCTTCGGGCAACGAAGTTTCATTTTTCGTAAAATCTTTATCAGACTCTTACGGGCTTGAGCAATTTAATACGCATGTTTTTGTAGGTTCAGGAGTTCCAACTCCAGCTGATTTTGAATGGATTGATCAATATGAAGCTCCTTACACAGATTGGGAAATGATTACAGAAAACTTGGATGATTATGCAGGTCAAACGATTCGTTTTGCAGTTCAGTGTATTTCAAACGATGCATACATGTTTATGGTAGATAGCTTTAAATTTACAACAGGAACTTTAGGAGTTTCTGACTTGGATGCAAATCAAACTTCAATCTATCCAAACCCAGTTTCAAATAGTTTCAATGTGAACTTATCTTCTAAGTTTAGTTCAAACGATGTAAAAGTAACTGTAACTGACTTGACCGGTAAAACCATCAAAACTTTTGGTGCAGAGAAAAACTACAATGTTTATGACTTAGCTGCGGGTGTTTACGTTGTGAAAATTACTGACGGTAAAAACACGATTTCTAAGAAATTAATTAAGAAGTAAGAAAAGATTATTTAATAAAAAAGGGCCGGTATGTTGATTCATACCGGCCCTTTTTTGTTTATCATTCTTTAATGATTCGAATTGATTTTACTTCTTTTCCTGAATGAACTTTCAAGATGTATATTCCTCTAACTAAACTAGAAACATCCAATTGATTGTTTAAAATTGTAGGTGTAGAAACTTTCTTTCCCAAAAGATTGTATATCTCCAAGTGACTGATTTCAGTTTGAGACAATATATTCAATACATTTTTTGTAGGATTGGGATAAGCTAACACAGAATTAGAAGCCAATTCATCTTGGGTTCCCATGGTTTCAGGAAGTTTGATTACAAATCCTCTGGCATCTCCTAAATCCCAATTTACACCAATTCCACCTATGTATTTCCCATCGGGTGAAACCGCATTCGCCAATGAGAAGTCAATTCCTAAATCATCGTATCCCAAACCTGCAACAAAATCGTTTAAGTTTGTGAATCCATCCTCCTTGGTCCAAATGAAAGAAGATCCTTGCAAGATTCCACCTTCAAAAGGATTGAATGAAAATCCAACAGCAACTGTTCCATCGTCAGAAATAGCAGGTAAACTCGTAAAGAAATCCTCCGGATATTCATCGTCCGCATTCGGATTGTATAAAATAGTTCCTTCATTTTCATTCCAAATATAACCTACTCGATCCTATGTAAATCCTGTAACGGTTTTTCCATCGGCACTCATTCCTGTAGCTTCTCCTAAAATAGCACCATCGTTATCTTTTAAGAAATGTTGTTCACCATTTTCCCAATAAACTCCTTGACGATTCCCAAAGTCAGAATCTTGCCATCCAACGACTCTACTACCATCTGAACTCACATTATTTGCTCTTGAACTCCGTCCTGCAACGGTTGATCCCAAATCGATGATGGGTGCTGGGTAATCCCAAGCTACACCGTGTGCGGTTCCGCCTGATACCCAAGATAATCCAACAAGATGCTCTCCGTTGGAAGACATTCCCCATACTGAAGATTCACTTCCATCGAGTACAGATCCTAATCCCCCCAAGTAAATCCATTCATTTTCTAATGGTTTGTAAATGGCTGCTTCTTCGAATCCTGTTTCCGGGTTCACAACCGATGCAGAAATTACAGTACCATCTGCAGAAATTGACTCATTTCCTGAGGTGCCTGAGTCCGGAGCTTCTCCAAATTCTTGCAGTCCTTCATCTTCTGACCCGAACCGTAAATGTTACCCACTGCTATTCCTGTGTTTGAAATATCGACTACTTGTGCGTAACTACCCACATCATACACCTGCGCTTTTGCGGCGATGGTTGTACCTAAAACGAGAGCAGTTAAATAGATTTTTTTCATATTCTAATTTTTGTTTTAATTTTTAAACCTGATTCAGATTTACGCTATAATTAGACAGATTAAATAAGTTATAGTATGAAAATTCGTGAAATTTGATAATTGAAAACCACTTTTTTTGGATGTTATCCATTTGGTTTTCAGTAGTGAGATTTTCAATTACAGATTATTTTTTGAAAATAAATTTTAGACTGAAAAAACCTGGTTATTGGTTCTTAATTTAGGGTGGTATTCTTAAAAAAAAATCCATCAATCTATTCGCTTTGGTTGGAAATGAATTATTATTTGGATAAAAAAAAGTCCTACATTTTGGAATTGTAGGACGCGATGTTTCTATAAAAGTTTAGGGTGTTATTTTCCTTTGTACGGACTCGCATTGTAATATTTCATCGCTTGCGGCATGATGGCTTGAATCTGCGCAATTCTATTTCCCGGACTTGGGTGAGTGCTTAAAAACTCGGGAGGTGATTGTTGACCTGCTGCAGCCTGATTCATTCTTTGCCAGAAGGAAATCGCTTCCTTAGGATTGTATCCAGCCATTGCCATTAAATACAAACCTGCTTCATCCGCATCTAATTCCATACTTCTACCATATTTAAGCATTCCCAACTGTGCACCAACTGGATAAAGGTTATTAAATACATTTCTCCATTGGTCATTTGAAATCGCTACATTTCCACCAAGCATAACTCCCTGCGCCAACATTCCATTGCTAACTTGCTCTGCACTGTGTCCTGCCAAAGCATGCGCAACTTCGTGACCCATAACTACGGCAACGCCTGTGGCGTCCTTACATACCGGTAAAATCCCGGTATAAAAAGCAACTTTTCCACCTGGCATACACCATGCATTTAATTGTTTATCCTTAATTAAGGTAAATTCCCATTGATAGCCTTGCAATGCGCTTGCCTGACCGATTTCTGTATAAAATCTTTCAGCTGCATATTTGATTCGCTGTCCAACATCGTTTACCATTTTCGCATCTGCCGAAGTTTTGTCGACTTGACTTTCTGCTTTAACTTGATTGTATTGTGCAAAGGCTTGAGGAAATAATTCCGCGTTGGATACCAACGCTAACGATTGTCGACCTGTTAATGGATTCGTAGCACACGCCATTAATAAGGCTGTAATTCCGATTACTAGTAGTGACTTTTTCATATTCCTATATTTTGTTGGTTTTATTGAATTACAAATACTGTGCAAATTTTAATTTCCTAGCATTCTTTTAATTTCATTTAATTTCATCAAAGCTTCGACCGGAGTCAATGTGTTGATGTCCATTCCCAATAATTCCTCACGGATTGCCTCTAAAATAGGGTCATCCAATTGGAAAAAACTGAGTTGCATGTTGTCTTGCGTAATTTTCTTTGTCTTATCCGAAATCTTTTCATTCACTTGGGTATTTTCCAAGGTTTTCAAAACTTCATTGGCACGTTTCAAAACCCATGGCGGCATTCCAGCCATCTTTGCTACGTGAATTCCAAAGCTATGTTCACTTCCGCCGGGAACTAATTTACGTAAAAATAAAATGGTATCCTTGGCTTCTTTTACGCTGACATTGTAATTTTTAATTCGCGGAAAAGAATGCGTCATTTCATTCAATTCGTGGTAATGGGTCGCAAATAAAGTTTTGGGATTGAATTTTCCTTGATGTAAATATTCAGAAATCGCCCAAGCAATAGAAATCCCATCGTACGTACTCGTTCCACGTCCGATTTCATCCAAAAGAATTAAACTTCGGTCGGATAAATTATTCAAAATACTGGCGGTTTCATTCATTTCTACCATAAACGTGGATTCGCCCGAAGAAATATTATCCGAAGCTCCAACACGGGTGAATATTTTATCGACAATACCGATTTCCGCACTTTTTGCCGGAACAAAACTTCCGATTTGAGCCATCAAAACAATCAATGCTGTCTGCCGAAGTAAAGCGGATTTACCCGACATATTCGGTCCGGTAATCATTATAATTTGCTGTTCTTTTGGAACCAGAGAAACACTATTTGCAATGTACGATTCTCCGGGATTTAACTGTTTTTCTATCACGGGATGTCGACCGTCTTCGATCAATAAATCCAAACCATCATTCACCTGCGGACGTATGTAGTGATTTTGAATTGCCAATTCCGCAAAAGTGGAAAGCACATCCAACTGAGCCAGTGTTCGCGCTGATATTTGAATCTCATTCAAATGTGTGAAGAGTCCTTCCAGTAATTCATTAAATAAATCATGTTCCAACGATAGGATTTTCTCTTCCGCACCCAGAATTTGATTTTCGTATTCTTTTAATTCTTCCGTAATATACCGTTCTGCATTCACCAAAGTTTGTTTACGAATCCAATCCGACGGTACCTTATCTCTGTGCATATTCCGAACTTCAATGTAATACCCAAATACATTGTTTACCGAAACTTTGATACTTGGAATTCCTGTACGTTGACTTTCTCGTATGCGTAATTCTTCTAAATAATCTTTTCCTTTGGTTTGTAGATTTCGTAGATGATCCAACTCCGCGGAGACTCCTTCCGCAATTACATTTCCTTTTACAATTTGGTGCGGTGGATCTGTGGATAATTTAGTCAATAAATTCGACGAAACTTCAGTCCAGTCACTTAATTCTTTGATTAAGAATTGAATCGATGAATCTTTGTCAAATTTATGCTTGACTTCGGTTAATGTTCGTAAACTTAATGCAACGGATAGCAATTGTTTGGGTGTGATTTTTCCTGTTGAAATTTTGGAAACCATTCGTTCTAAATCACACAATTGAGTTAGGTTTTCTCTTAGGAAATTTCGTTTTTCATCGTTCTTCAAAAAGAAATCAACGATTTCATGCCGTAATTTTATTTTTTCTTTGTCTTTTAAAACCATCACCATCCATCGACTTAAAAGTCGCGCACCCATTGGTGATTGGGTTTTATCCAAAATATCCCGCAAAGTCACAGCTTCTGGATGGGGAGAAAAAATCAATTCCAAATTACGAATGGTAAATGGATCCATCCACACAAAACTATTTTCATCCAACCGTTGAATTTGAGTTAAGTGCTGAATGTCAAAATGATGGGTTTCATCCAAATACGAAAAAATCGCTCCTGCCGCAATCGTTCCCAATCGTAGGTTTTCAATTCCAAATCCCTTGAGTGATTTAACTTTAAAATGCTGGGTTAATTTATCAAATGCATAATCGTACTGAAAAGCCCAATCTTCGATTTGAAACGTGCTTTTAATATCCGGTAAATCGATTTTCTTTCGTTTCTGATAAATGACTTCACTTGGTCTGAAGCTTTGAATCAATTTTAAATAGTGTTCGTAATTTCCTTCCGACACCAAAAATTCACCTGTAGAAATATCCAAAAGAGAAACTCCATAGGATTCCTCTTCTTTGTGAACCGCCATCAAAAAGTTATTGGATTTGGCAGAAAGCACTTCGTCATTCAGAGCGACTCCAGGTGTAACCAGTTCAGTCACACCTCTTTTGACAATATTTTTGGTTAGTTTCGGATCTTCCAATTGATCACAAATCGCCACACGTAAGCCAGCACGAACTAATTTCGGAAGATAAGTGTCCAAGGCATGATGGGGAAAACCCGCTAATTCTATATGAGACGCTGCACCATTGGCACGTCGCGTTAAAATAATATCTAAAATTTGGGAGCAACGAATGGCGTCACTTCCAAAAGTTTCATAAAAATCGCCCACACGAAAGAGCAACAAAGCATCGGGATATTTCGCCTTGATGCCGTTGTACTGCTTCATTAAGGGTGTTTCTTTTTTTGCCAATGTATGTATGATTTAAGAATGCTAAGATACTTCAAAATTAAAGTCTACTAAAATTTTATGACTTCGAAAAAACTGTTCTTTTTCTTCTTACATTTTTTTTTAGATTTTAAAACCTTCGCGACAATTCTTGTTGTATTGAGCGTGTGATTTTACAATCATGACCAAAATGCATTGGTTATTATTATCTAACTAAAACTTTGAAAATTAAAATTATGGAAAAATTAGAGTAAGAGCCTTATGAGAGAACGGTACACAAAGCGATTAAAGTTTTAAAAAGGAGTGAAGAAAAGCTATTTACGGCCGCTGTAAACTTATTAATGCATGGAAAAATGTGAGATGTTTCAGGTTGTTTTGAGAAAGGAGATGACTTTACGTTTTTTCCAGAACATTTTGAAGATTCGGGCGATGCCAATTTAGAGTTGATAGATAAAACCATCAAAAAAATTCAAACGACATTGTTATCCATTCAGAATCTAAATGGAATTGAAGGAAGCATGAAGTGATTGGGTATAATTGAGTATAGAATTATTCGTTAAGTAATAACTCTTTAATAACTCGATCAAATTCATCTTTTGGCATTCCACCGTTAAATTGATGGGGATTATCGTTCGTTGGGCAGAAAATCAAAGTTGGAATACTTCGGATTCCAAAAGCGGCTGCCAATTCACGCTCAACTTCGGTATCGACCTTATAAATGTTGATTCTCCCCTCGTATTCGTCTGCCAATTGATTTAAAATGGGAGCAATCATAGCACAAGGTCCGCACCAACTCGCGTAAAAATCGATGATACAAGGTTTGTTGCCTAAATAAATCCATTCGTTCGGATTTTTTTCAAAATCCATGATTTGGGTAATGAATTCTTGTTTATTGATTTGAATTGTTTTCGATCGTGTTTCCATGAGTATTGGCTTACATTTAAAATTTAAAACTACGAAAAATAATCGGTTCTTGACCTTAATTGATTTGAGATACTAAGAATATTTCCCGAATTTCGCCACATGAGAAAATTGAAACTCGAAGAATTGGGACGGATATCGGTGGAAGAATTTAAAGAAATAGATAAAATTCCAGTGGTTGTGATTTTGGACAATGTGCGAAGTATGCACAACATCGGTTCGGTCTTCCGAACGGCGGATGCCTTTTTAATTCAGAAAGTGTATTTGTGTGGAATTACGGCTACACCGCCTCACAAAGAAATTCGAAAAACCGCTTTGGGCGCAACGGAAAGTGTGGAATGGGAGCATGTAAAAGACATTCAACATCTCGTTTCCAATTTAAAGTCCGAAGGCTATTCGATACTTTCCATTGAACAAGCAGAAGGTAGTGTGAATTTATCTGATTTCGAGATTCAATCGGATCAAAAATACGTCCTAATTTTCGGAAATGAAGTGGAAGGCGTGCAGCAAGAGGTGATTAACCAAAGTGAGCATTGCCTAGAAATCCCTCAATCCGGAACCAAACATTCCTTGAACATCAGTGTGTGTGCCGGGATTGTGATGTGGGAGTTTTTTAGGGCTTGTGACAAGTAGCAGCAGACAGAGCGATTACTTGGTATCAACTATTTGGGAATAGGTATTATGTAGAATTTTAAATCTTGAATGATCGATCCGTGAAATTCTGGGAATGTTCCACTCGTTCACTCAACCACCTAAAAAAAGCTTTCACTGATTCCCATTCCCCATTTCACATTTTCCATCAATAAAGAATCGAAATTCTCATTAAATCTCTATTTTTGTGCACTGAATGAAGACGTTTCAAAAAATAATCATTTTTCCCTTTGTCGTATTGGTACGTTTTTACCAAATCGCGATTTCGCCTTGGTTGGGAAGCAACTGTCGGTTTACGCCGACGTGTTCACACTATATGTTGGACGCTTTGCGAATGCACGGATTAATAAAAGGATTATATTTGGGGACGAAAAGAATCTTTCGATGCCATCCTTGGGGTGGAAGTGGATATGATCCTGTACCAAAAAACGAAAAATTATGAATTTTATAATGCTATTTATTACTTGGGACGCAAGCCCTGAATTGCTTGACTTCGGCCCTATAAAAATTTATTACTACAGTTTAATGTGGATTCTGGCCTTTGTGATGGGTTGGTATGTGATGAAGCGAATTCTAGAAACCGATAAAGTAGACATTAAAGTATTGGATCCCTTATTTTTATATGCATTCATCGGGGTGATTGTCGGTGCACGATTGGGCGAATTGTTTTACAATATAGATACCTATCAAGGAATGCCTTTCAGTCAAGCCATGATTGAAATATTTCTCCCGGTTCAAAGAAATCCAGAATCTTCGGCTATTTTTGGTCTTTTGCAGGGCTATGAATTTACAGGATTTAGAGGATTGGCAAGTCATGGTGCGGCATTGGGTTTTTTGTTAACGGCTTATTTATTCAATCGAAAATATCTAAAGAAAAATCTATTTTGGTTATTGGATCGGGTTGCGATTACGGTTCCTTTGGGCGGTGCAGCCATTCGTGTTGGGAATTTTATTAATTCTGAAATCGTTGGAAGTCCATCCGATATGCCTTGGGCAGTCAAGTTCATGAATCAAAGTTCAGGATATGGAGAAGTCGTTCCCCGTCATCCGGCTCAGTTGTATGAGGCGATTTGTTACTTCATTTTGTTTTTTGTGATTTGGCATATTTATTCCAAAACCAAGAAAAAATATCAGCAAGGGTACATCTTCGGATTTTTCTTCGTGGTCCTTTGGATGATTCGATTCTTTGTAGAATTCTTCAAGGAGGATCAAGGAAATGAATTTGTGGCTCAATCCTTAAACATAGGATTAAATAACGGTCAGATTCTAAGTATTCCATTTATTATCTTTGGATTGATTGTGATGATGACTTCGAAAAATAGAATATATAAAGATTAATTCAAACAAATGAAAAATGTACTTTTTGGAATGGGAGTTCTTTCGCTCCTATTTTCATGTGAAAAATCAGAAACGACAAATGTAGGTGAAATAACTCCTGTTGAAATTGAATTTACAAAGGAAGGCGAATTGGAATTTTTGGATGGAAATCAGGAATTGATTCATAAAATCAACATTGAAATTGCGGATACGCCCAACAAAAGATCGCGGGGTCTAATGGACCGTTCAAAAATGGGTGATGATGAAGGAATGATTTTCATTTTCGATGACAATGAAGTTAGAAAACATACTTTTTATATGAAGAATACCCGAATCCCGTTGGATATCATGTATTTTTCTGCTGACTCCACTTTGATAAACATTGCCAGAAATGCACAACCTGGTGCAGATGCTGAATTTAGTGGTGGAACCGTAGCGGGCGCTGCAGCAGATTCCAAGTTTGTGGTGGAAGTCAATGGAGGCTTATCTGATAAATGGGGAATCAAAGAAGACGAAACAAAAATTCGTTGGAAGACAAATTAAATTGAAAATTTTTATATTTTTACTCATATTTAACAACTTAAAACAAAATAAGGGATGGGAATGATTAAAGAATTTAGAGAATTTGCTATCAAAGGAAATGCTTTTGATATGGCAGTTGGGGTAATTATCGGTGGCGCTTTTGGTACAATTGTAACCAGTCTTATCGAAGACTTAATTATGCCGGTTGTAGCAGCACTAATTGGTAAACCCGATTTTAGTAGTGTTTACTTTGCAATAGGGAAAGGTTCTGAGTCAATTCCCTCAGGAGCGACCTTAGCAGAAGCAAGAGAATTGGCACCCGAAGCCGCGATTTTTGCGTATGGTAATTTTATTACCGTTGGTATTAGCTTTTTATTACTTGCGTTTGTGGTATTTATGATGGTTAGAACTTTAAATAAAATAAAACGTAAAAGTGAAGAGGTTGTTCCAGATCCTGTACCAACGGCGGAAGAAAAACTACTTACAGAAATTAGAGATTTGTTGAAAAACAAGTAATTGTATTCTGATTGTGTAATATAAAAAAGCCGTTTCTAATTCATTAGGAACGGCTTTTTTGTGTTTATTTGTTTGAGTAAATCTTAGAATAAACCATGTAATTCGGCATCCACTTTATCATAGATATAACTCAAATCCTCTGGCTTATTCACGAAATCTAAATTATCGACATCGATGATTAATAATTTCCCTTCGTCGTACGAATTAGCCCAATTTTCATATTTTTCATTTAATTTATTGAGATAATCGATGCTGATAGAACTTTCATAATCACGTCCTCTTTGGTGAATTTGTTTAACCAAAGTAGGAATCGAAGCTTTTAAATAAATCAATAAATCGGGTGCTTGAACAAAGGAATTCATCAAATTATACACCGTCAGATAATTCTCATAGTCTCTCGACATCAACAACCCCATATCATGCAGGTTACTCGCGAAAATGTGTGCATCTTCATGAATGGTTCTATCTTGAATTATGTCCTCACCACTCTCTCTGATTTCTTTGATTTGTTGAAAACGACTTCCCAAAAAATAAATTTGAAGATTGAAAGACCATTTCTCCATATCGTTGTAAAAATCATTCAAATACGGATTGTTATCCACCGCTTCGTATTGCGGCTTCCAATTGAAATTTTTAGCCAATAATTTCGTCAAGGTTGTTTTTCCAGCTCCAATATTTCCAGCAATAGCAATGTGCATAATTAATGTTATTTAGGTAAGTTGTAAATATAAACAACCTTATTCTTTAACACAAAGAGAAAGTTTTTATTTATTGAAAAATAGTCAAAATCGCTATTCAAAGGAATTTTCACCGTTTCTTTTGATTTTAAATTCAATTGATACATCTCATTCTCGGTTGAAAAATAAAACGCATTGTCTTTGTATATAATTTGATTGTATGCTTGAAAGGGAATCACCGATTCCAAATTGGCATATTCATCGAATTGTAGAATTTTTGTTTGACTAATTAAATACATTCGATTGTACGTATAAATCAAATTCGAGAAATATTCATCGCCTGTTTTTTCATTTAAAATAACGGATTGTCGAATTATTTTTCGATTCCGATAATTCCACAACACCAAACGCTGAAGAACCGGATCATATCCCCATAAATAACTGTTGTCAACCAAAGCAGTCAAAGTAGGCATAAAACTTCCGTCGATGGGAAATTGAATGGGATCATGGACTAAGTTTAGTTGGTTATCTAAAACTACCAAATTGAAAATCCCGGACTTTAATGAGATTTGCAACACATTTTGGGTATTTAAATTCTCCAAAATCGATTGATTCGAAAAGCTTTCTCTCTTTTGGGTTCGATAGTCAATTTTATTTAACTCCGAAAAATTTCGGATGTAATACATTGAATTAAAATCATCCGTCCCAAAATCTGTAATGATATCGTTTACGTCTAAACGAATCGAATCAATCGCCTTTCCCGATTGAGCGAAAGTCAATGGGATGGAAAGGATGAAAACGAGTATGTGGACGAAATTCTTCATTGAATAATTCAAATATAGCTCATTTCAAACTTCTAATTTGACATTTTTGAAGGTACAGTGTGCAACTATCATATTCTTACAATATGTAATAAAAAAACGCAACTACTATTTCGAGTAATTGCGTTTGTGTGGTGACCGCGGCAGGGTTCGAACCTGCAACCATCAGAGCCGAAATCTGATATTCTATCCAGTTGAACTACGCAGCCAATTTTAAGGTCAGCAAAAGTAAATAAATTCTATGAATTTACAATCCCAAAACATCAATTCCTTGTTCAAAAACAATATCATCTGGAATTCCTGCTGTTTTTAGTCGATCTAAATCTTTTTGTAATTGAGGTTTGATAATTCCTTTTTCTTTGGTTAATTTCACAACGCCTTCATAATCACCGTTTCCTTGAAGTGTAAGAATCAATTCGGACAATCCATTCATCGCTTTTTCCATTTTATCGAAATCCACGATATACGTTCCTTCTTGGGTTCTTTTAAATGCTCCATTTTCTTGGAAATAATTAAAACAAATCATATTTGCTGAACCATGCGCGCTTGATCCAAAACGAACAGAGCGGAAAATTCCTGCTAGAAATGTCACCATGTAATCTTCTCTTTGTCCTTCCAATTCTCCTTTTTTCAGAAGTTGATTCACCATATATAAGCCTAAAATATCTGCTTTCCCTTCTTCCAAATGCGATTGTTGTTCTTTCAAAGCTTCACGTACCGTACCTTTTCCGTTGATGGTATTTTTAATTCCCAGTCCGTGTGCAACCTCGTGAAACATCACATTGGCAAAAAAAGCATCGAAGTTGATGTAATTGCGTTGGGATGGGTCAATCAATTTATCGGCGATGGGAACTAGGATTTTATCGAACTTCGCACGCATAGCATTTTTAAGTTGTAAACGACGGGTTCCTTTTTCCAACTGAACTTTTTCGTCGTTTGGAAGGTTAATCGCAATGGTTTTTCCACCCGCATTGCAATCTCCTGCATAATAAACGATTTCGTATGCATTCAAATCTGAATCCGTACCGGGTCTTTCGGTTTTGAATTTGTCAGCCACGGGTAAATTTCTTTGAAGTTCAGGTAAGAATTTCGCGTATTTCTCTAATTTCCCTGACCATTCCATGTCTTTAATTAAAACATAGGCTTCGTGTGCTGTTTTTTGACCATACAAGCGGTCTTCATAACTTTCAATGGGGCCAATGACTAAATCCAATCGGTTATTTTTCATCGACATCCATGCAATGTCACTGTCGTAATATTTATCGGTTTCCAATGCGTTTGCTCTTAAATCCAAATATTTTTTTAATTCCGGATCTTCTGCATAGGACGCGGCTCTTCGCAACAATTCAGCAGCTTGTGCAACTTCTTTTTTGAATTTTTGGTGGTAGGGAATAGTAAATAATTTTCCATTGTCGTCTCTACGTACAAAAGTGTAAGGACTGTTTTTGTCCGGAAGGTTGGCAGCTTCAAATTCTGCTTTGGTCATATCTCTGGGATAGAAATTAGCGCCCAACGGTTTTTCTGGAAAGCCGGTAATGAACGGTTTCATATTGTCCAACCGATCCCATGGACCGTAATTAATTTCAACATAATTTTTCGCTCCCCCTGAAACTTTGGCCAACAATTCGGTTTTATCTCCATAGGCTTCGTGCCAAAAGAGATCATCCATAATCTGAGCAGCTTGAATGAAAAGAATAAGCATCGCTTTTTCTTTATCGGTCAATTTCGACAAATCGGTTTCTAATCGAACTTTGGCGTATGTTTTTAGGGTATCATTCACCACAATATTTTCAGAAACAACTTCTTGGTCGGTTACAATTTCTTTTTTACTGTTTTTGCAATTAAGTAAGGAAGTCATAATAAGTAGACTTAGGCTAATGACAAGTATTTTTTTCATACGTGTAAATTACATTGATTCTTCAAAATTACAAAATATTTAAAAGTAGAATGTGAGAATTTCACAAAGAAAGTTTGTGAAGCTTGAAATTAGTTGATTTTGAATACAGGAAAAACCCTGTATTTTGAATGAAAATAGGATAAATTTTTGTTTATAGTCGAAATAAATTTATATTCGCTGCTATTAATTAAATTATCTATTAAACAAAGTAACAATGAAAAACAGAATTTATTTTTTAGCTATTCTAGTATTTGGTCTAGGATTTTTAGGGTCATGTTCAAGTGATGACGACAATGGAGCAGCTTCTTATGCCGATCAAATCGTTGGAAAATGGTCGTTTGTAGAGGCTGGATTTGTGGTGAATGGAATGGAAGTTTTAGAACCTTGGGATCATGAATGTGCTACCAAAGAAGACCATGTAGAATTTACTGCAGCAGGAAAGTTGTATGACCATTACTATGGAAGTGATTGTGTTGTGGAAACAGAAATTTCTAATTATTCAATCGATGGGAATAAAGTTATTGTTGTTGTAGATGGGGAAACTGAAACTGCAACAATTGAAGTATTAAATTCCACTACACTGAAATTAAAAGTTTTCGAAGCGTATGGTCAGACAGATTTTACTTACGTAACCGTTTTAAAACGCATGTAATTCTAAATACCCAAAATATCAAAAGAGCCAGCGATTCGTTGGTTCTTTTTTTTTCGTGTCTTTTTTAATTTAAATTTTAATCAAAAAAAAAGTCCTTGAAAATCAAGGACTTTGGGTGGCTGATGGGGATCGAACCCACGACATCTAGAACCACAATCTAGTGCTCTAACCAACTGAGCTACAGCCACCGTTTAAAAGCGAATGCAAATATACATTTTTTCTTTAATTGAAAGCAATAATTTACACCAATCCTTCAAAGTTTTTTAAACCTAAGTGTCCTTTCAACATAAAACCCTCACCCGCTTCTGTACCAATGAGCATGCCTAAGTCGCTCGCTCTGTTCTCAATACTGTCTTGAAACTGTTTGGAAGAAATGGGTGTATTGGACTCTTTATTTTCGGGATCAAAAAATTGGGTTTTGTACGCAAAACAGGCTTTTTTCTTTTTTTCGATAAATCCGCTTACGTCCATCACAAAATCAGGTTTCAGTGTGTACCATTGAATGTAATGGAATACATGTTTGGGTCGCCAAGCTGCTTGACCGGTTTCAATTTTAATCAATCCCGACAGAAAACAAGCGTCTTGGACCAAGGCGGCTCCTTTTCCATGATCGATGTGTCGATCTTCCAGTGCATTGCATAAAACCAAGTCGGGCTGGTATTTACGGATGATTTTGATGATCTCCATTTGGTGTTTTTCATCATTTACGAAAAAGCCATCACGAAAACCCAAATTCTGCCGAACGGAAACGCCCAATATTTTAGCTGCATCGGCTGCTTCTTGTTTTCGAGTTTCTGCTGTTCCACGCGTTCCCAATTCACCTCGGGTTAAATCGATGATACCTACTTTTTTTCCTTCCGCTACCATTTTAGCTACGGTTGCGCCACAACCTAATTCCACGTCGTCTGGATGTGCACCAAAGGCTAGAATATCTAATTTCATTGTGCTTACGTTTTATTTGGATTCAATCCAACGGGTGATTTTTTTGCTTTCCGGCGAAGTGATGGAATAAAAATAATCTTCCAAAGTTCCATCTTCATTGATGATGTATTTCTGGAAATTCCATTTTACAGATGAACTTTTCTTTCCATTCATTTCTTTCTGTGTTAGAAATTGATAAATAGGCGCTTTGTCATCGCCCGTTACTTTTATTTTCGCCATCATAGGAAAACTTACGCCGTAATTTAATTGGCAAAATTCTGCAATTTCCTCATTCGTTCCGGGATCTTGCTCTTTGAAATCGTTGGTAGGAAATCCAATCACAACAAAACCTTGGTCCTTGTATTTCTGATACAATGCTTCTAAACCTTCGAACTGAGGTGTGAATCCACATTTTGAAGCGGTATTCACAATCAATATTTTCTTTCCTTTTAAATCGGCAAAATCAAATTCATCTCCTGAAATGGTTTCAACTTTGTAATCATAAATCGTTTTCATTGTTTTGTGATTTTGGGATTGACAACTCGTAAAACATACGAGAAGGAATAGTAAACTTAGTGTTTTCATTTTTTCTTCTTTTTTTTCTTTGGATGAAACTTCTTGTTTCTAAAATACGAAACTACAGACAGCACAAGCATGGCTACGGCTGTAATGTACACCCAACTTGGAATTGGGATGGGATCTCCTGCTGCATACGAATGCAATCCAGCAAGGTAATAGTTCACACCAAAATAGGTCATAATAATGGACCAAATCGCCCAAAGCGCTCCTACGTTAAAAGCCCATCTCCCTCTCAGTCCAGGAACCAAACGCATGTGAAGAACTACAGCATAAAACATAACGGAAATAAATGCCCATGTTTCTTTCGGGTCCCAGCTCCAATAACGTCCCCAACTTTCGTTGGCCCACATTCCACCAAGGAAAGTTCCAATAGTCAAAGTGAATATTCCTACAGTTAACGCCATTTCGCTTACAATGGTCATTTCGGATATGGAATGTTTTATTTTTTTAGTTGGCTTAATTGACATTAATATCAAAGCTATTACTGCAATTACCGTAGAAATCCCAAAGAATCCGTAACTCGATGTGATAATTCCTACGTGAACCATCAACCAATACGATTTAAGAACCGGTTCCAAAGGTGTAATTTGGGGATCCAACATCGCACCACCGTGCGCAAATCCCATCATAATCATCGCTACCAAAGCTCCGGAAGCTGGTATAAAAGCATTTCTATTTCTATAGAAAATCAATCCCGCCAAAACTCCGATGGATGAAATAAAGACAATCGCTTCGTAACCATTACTCCAAGGAGCGTGTCCGGATAAATACCACCGAATTGCCAATCCAACGTTATGAATGATATAAGCAAGGAACATAATTCCTAGCAAGAACTTGATGATGTAATGTATTCCTTTTCCAATGCGGGTTTCCGAGGATAATACTTCAATAAACGCGAAGAATACCAAAAGAATACCTATGATACTATAGGCTATCATTAAATACAAAAACAAATTGGCTTTGTTGTAAAACACCTCCATTTTCACTTTGGTAGGGGATGGCATTACATTTTTCCCCCATTCGTGTTGATAATCGCTGATCTCTTGTAATTTGGCATCGGCCGCAGTCCAATCACCCGATTTTGCGCCTTCTTTGATTGCATTGAAATATTGGGTAATAAAACCATAGGCCGTTTCATCGATTTCAATCGGACTTTCATCCGAACTGTAAATCCAGCTGTTCCATGTTTGAGCAAGGTCATTTTTAACCGGAACTATTTTGGTGTAGTAACCATATACAATATTATTGAAAATATTGAATCGTTCCGTTAAATTAATCACCTCTTTGTCGTAATTGGACTGATCGGCTTGTCGTTTACTAAACGCTTTGTTGTACGCTTCCTCCAATTTATATTGACCCGTTTCCAAATTGATTAAGTTGATATACGATGTATATCCATCTTTATCCGCTTTGGTTTCCGCTAACAATTCGTCGCCCCCTTTCGCGGCAACTTTTATAATGGGTTCATCTGCCCAGGAAGCGGGATCGATTTGCATTGATAAAAACCATTGTTCGGCTGTTGTTCCTTTGTAATTGTCTTTTTTATAAATTTTTCGAAGCAATTCCAAAACGTGTGTGTCCATCGGTTTGATACGACCTGAAAAATCTTGTACCAATAAATAACCGAATTTCTTCGCATGCTCTGGACTGACTTGAAAATGCGCTCCCAACTCATCGGGATGGGTAAACTGAGCGGTTGGCTCAATATCCACTTTGGCTTCAGAAATACTGTCTGGAACATTTTGTTGCGCCGGAATTGAATCTTGCGCTTGTCCAAATCCAACGAGAAGAAGAAAGGGGAGAAGTATCAGACTCTTTTTATGTAAATCTTTTAATTTTTTATTCAAATTCCAGAAATGAGTTCCTTTCCAAAATAAGGTAGCAAACATTCCAAAGAACAACAAGAAATAGCCAACATAGGTAATATTCGTTCCCCACCAGTCGGCGTTTACGGATAGAATGGTTCCACTTTCATCCGGGAAATAACTCGCCTGGAAAAAGCGATATCCTTTGTAATCCAATACGTTGTTCATGTAAATATGATGCGGCTCTTCTTTTCCGTCGTCAATAACAGTCAATTCACTTTCGTAAGAAGATGGATTTGTAGAACCGGGATAACGATCCAAAATAAAGTCGTCACAACGAATTGAAAACGGTGTGTGAATAATTTTCGAACCAAATCCTAAAGAAATATTCATTCCGTTGATGTTTGTATTCTTGCTATAACCCGTCAAACCTCTTCCGCCTGTAACGGCTAAGGTATCTTTTTCTTCGCCTGAACTAAGTTCTACCATCACCACATTCGGTAAATTCTTATCTTCGGAATTGAATTTATCACCGGGGTAATAAATTACTTTTCCTTTGATAGCCGGTCTTGGAATGATGAAACTTGTGTTGTTGATGGTATAAAGAGATAAAAACTGAAGTTTTTCAGGTTCATTTACACCCAGATGACCGGAACTTTCTGCTAACAAAGCAGAATCACTTACCACACCGGTTTGTTGTCCTGCCATGGAAACATATTCCGCTTCAAAGGGAGAAAGAATAATAATTCCCTCATCGGTTTCAATCAATTGAACAGAACCTTCAATCGGTTTGTTAAAACTGATCATGGTTCCACCGATGTTTTTAATCTCCCCATCGCCAATGAATTCGGTATTCCGACCATTTTCGCCCATGCTTACAACTTCCAACATTTTCTTTCCTGAATTTGTTTTCTGTATAGAATCTTTAGCCATTGGAATAAAGTCCAACGTTTTTAGGCTCACCGTTTTTTCACCAAATGGATAGTCTTTTTTATACACTCTTTTGAACGGCCATTTTGCGTCTTTGGCATTGAAGTAAGACATCATGTAAGGGTTCTTATCGTAACGTAACGCTCGATCGCCTTCTGCAATTTCCAATTTGAAATAGGTCAAATCACTGACGATTTCGTTGGTGGTTTCGCCTTCTTTAATCGGCATTTGTCCTTCAAAGCTAATATATCGTGTGATGGCACCTCCTAAAAACATAAAAACAAAAGCGAGGTGGAAAATTAATACGGGCCATTTTTCTTTTCGAAGCAATCGATAGCGCTTGATGTTGGCTATAAACAAAATAATCAACCAAAACATTAAAAATTCAAACCATTTCGAGTTGTAAATCAATGTTTTTGCGGTGTCGGTATCGTAAGCATCTTCAACAAAAGTTGCAACAGCCATAGCGATAGCGTACAAAAACAATAAGATAGCCATAGTTCGGGTTGAAAAAAGTATCTTTTCTAAACGTGTCATTTATTTTATACTATTAAGTTTACAAAGATAGTTTATGTAGTAGAAATTTAAGGTATGGAAAAGATGATATTTAGCGTCAAATTTAGAATCAAACTAAATAAAGTAGCGAAATTTGAATCGTTTCCTTTAAATTATTTACCTTTTGTGCGATTTTCAAATTACACATACGAAACACAGAACCTATTTATGGAAACGAAACATATTAAAACCAATTATCCGGCACTCTACACCTTGATTGTCGTTTTCTTTTTTTGGGGATTTATTGCAGCGGGAAACAGCATATTTATTCCGTTTTGTAAACATTACTTCAGTCTCGATCAATTTCAATCTCAATTGGTCGACTTTGCGTTTTATACTGCATATTATGTTGGTGCATTGCTGCTTTTTATATTCAGTTCGGTTTCTGGAAAGGATTTGGTCGGAAAATGGGGTTTTAAGAAAAGTATCGTTTATGGATTGTTGTTTTCCGCACTAGGAGCTGCTGCCATGATTGTTGCTGTTGAGGTAAATACCTATTTAGGGATGTTGGTTGGTTTATTTATTGTGGCCTTGGGATTTTCGCTTCAGCAAACCGCAGCCAATCCATTTGCGATTTTATTGGGTGACCCAAAAACAGGCGCGAGTCGTGTGAATTTGGGAGGTGGAATTAATTCCTTCGGAACGACGATTGGTCCTTTGATTGTTGCTTTTGCGCTCTTTGGAACGACGGCCACGGTTTCAGATGCAGATATTGCTGAATTGCCTTTGAATAAAGTTGTTTATCTCTATGCCGGTGTAGGTTTGTTGTTTATTGCAGCCGCTGCTTTGTTTTTTTTCTCAAAGAAAGTTCCCGATGGAATATCCAACGAACCGATTGAAAGATCCAACAAAGCGATTCGAATCTTAGTAATCATGACTCTTTTATTGGGAGCGATGTTTGGACCGGTTTTCAGTAGTTATAAAAGCGAAGAAGCGGTTAAAGTAGAACAGTTGGAAAACCAATTGGCATCCGTAAGTGAAGCTTCCGAAATAGCAGTCATTCAGTCCCAAATATCTGAAATAAAGGACCCGATGGAGCAAAAAAGAATGCTATGGTTAGGGGGTGCTTTGTTGGTTGTGGTGGGTGGACTTACATACGCAGGATTTAGTGCCAAAAAGAAATCCGAAGGTTGGGGTGCCATGCAGTATCCTCAGCTGATATTGGGTATGCTAGCGATTTTTGTGTATGTAGGTGTAGAGGTTGCGATAGGGAGTAATTTAGGGGATTTATTGCATCAGCCTGAATTTGGGAGTCTCAGTTCGTCCGAAATTGCACCGTATATTTCAATGTATTGGGGAAGTTTAATGATTGGTCGTTGGGCCGGTGCGATTTCCGCTTTTCATATAATGGGCACAAAGAAGCGACTTTTACTGATCCTGGTTCCCTTGGTTGCTTTTACGGTAATTATTGCCGTAAATACGTTGGCGAGTAAAGATATGACACCGCTATATTTCTATGTCATTTGTGTTTTTATTCAAATCGCGATGTTTTTTATCAGCAGAGACCGTCCAGCTACCACTTTGTTTGTTTTTGGATTGTTTGGAATAGTGGCGATGTTGGTTGGGTTATTCACGCATGGAACGGTAGCGATTTATGCATTCTTGGCTGGTGGATTGGCGTGTAGTATTATGTGGCCTTCGATTTTCTCGTTGGCGTTGATGGGCTTGGAGAAATACACCGCGCAAGGTTCTGCTTTTTTGGTGATGATGATTTTAGGTGGCGGAATTATTCCTCCTATTCAAGGGAAACTAGCCGATATAATTGGAATTCATAACTCGTACATAATTCCGGTTCTATGTTTTGTGTACTTAACGATTTTTGCTTTTTGGGTAAAATCGATTTTACGTAAACAGGGAATTGAAGTGGATGCACTATCTGAGAATTAGGTGATTGATATCAAGTTTATTTTGAATTTTAAGTAATGAATTTTGAAAGGCCTTAAAACCTAATTTCTAGTGTCTGTTCTCTAGTATCTAGTGTGTGTTCTCTAGTTTCTACTAATACCCATATTTCCCTTTCCATTTTTTGGATAATGTGGTTTTGTCGACTTGTTCTCTTGGATTCATTCCCGGTTCGTAAAAAGTAGTTCCCGCTATTTCTTTGGGCAAGAATTCTTGTTCGGTAAAATTGTCCGGATAGGCATGTGCATATTTGTACTCTTTTCCGTAGTTCAGATCTTGCATTAATTTTGTAGGTGCATTTCTCAAATGAAGGGGAACCGATAAATCTCCGGTTTGCCGAACGATTTGTTGCGCTTTGCCAATCGCTTCATAGGTTGAATTGCTTTTGGGGGAATTTGCCAAATAAACCGCACATTGACTCAAAATAATTCGTGATTCGGGATAGCCTATGCTTGTTACGGCTTGAAAGCAATTGTTAGCGATTACCAATGCCGTAGGGTTTGCATTTCCAATGTCTTCAGAAGCAGATATTAACATTCTTCTTGCAATAAATTTCAAATCTTCACCACCTTCCAACATTCTGGCCAACCAATATACAGCAGCATTGGGATCCGAGCCTCGAATGGATTTGATGAAAGCTGAAATGATATCGTAATGCATTTCTCCACTTTTGTCGTAACGGCTTAAATTTTGTTGAATGGATTGCGTAACAATTTCATTGTTGATTCGTACTTTTTCAGCGGAAATACTGTTCACAACCAATTCCAATCCGTTGAGAAGTTTTCGAGCATCCCCGCCTGAATACCGAATAAGTGCATCGGTTTCTTGAATTTCTATTTCTTTTTTATTGAGAATCCCATCTTCCTTTATTGCTCTATGCAGTAATTCTTCCAAATCCGTTTTTTCGAGATGTTTCAGAGTATAAACTTGACAGCGTGAAAGTAAAGCGGGAACCACTTCAAAACTAGGATTTTCGGTGGTTGCGCCTATCAGTGTAATCCATCCTTTTTCAACAGCTCCAAGCAGACTGTCTTGTTGACTTTTATTGAATCGGTGAATTTCATCGATGAATAGAATAGGGGATTGTCCGCTTGAAAACAAGCTTTTATTTTTTGCTTTGTCGATGATTTCTCTTACTTCCTTTACACCTGAACTGATGGCGCTTAGCTCATAGAAAGAACGTTGGGAGAGCTCTGCAATCATTTGTGCAAGGGTGGTTTTCCCGGTTCCTGGGGGGCCCCAGAAAAGCATCGAAGCGATGTGTCCGGATTTGAGCATAATTCGAATCGGTGAATTTTCACCCACCAAATGTTTTTGGTTGATGAATCCATCGAGTGATTTTGGACGCATTCGTTCCGCTAAGGGTTGCATAGAAAATAATTTTAATAAGGCAAAGTTACGTCTTTCTCTAAAAACAAAAAGCTGCCCTTACGGACAGCTCTTTATTAAATTCTATATGTACTATTTGAGAGTACTCAAATTAAGGCATCCACCATAATTTCGCATCAATTGCATCTAAACCAGCACTTGGGCCAGAATATTGACTTGCTGCAGCATTCCAGTTTGATCCATTAACAGATTGCTCAGATACGGGGTAAGATATTCTATAGGGCATATCTGTCATTCCATTTACAAGTGGTGTAAACACATAAGGAGTTCCATCTAATTCATAACCAGTCTGACCTGGTAATAATAAAATAGGAGACTTTGGATACCCCGTTCTTCTGTAATCTGCCCATGAAACTTGAGGTTGCATAAACATAGCTGCATACTTTTGCGTCAATACATTTTCTTGGTTTGCGGGAGGAAGGGTAGCAATAAAGGTATTTATATCCTCTGCATCAACTCCCCATTTATCCATAGAAGCTCTGACACCATTTTCATAGTTTGTTTGAGACCAGCCATTTAATTCGGATAAAATAAATTCAACTTCAGAATATTCCATCAAAACTTCAGCATAGGTTGCAGTTAAGATGTGCTTACTGAAAGGAGACAACTTAGCGAATGCATTATTTGCTGAAACTCTATTTGCGGGTAAAGCATAAGGCATACCTTGATAGTCAGCAGGATCCGTGGATTCTATATAATTACCTGCGCCTACTTGTGCTTTGGTTGTTCCTTTTGGAGCAGCATATTTAAATAATCTTGGATCTACGCCAAAACCACCCGTTTCACCTTTCATAAAGTTCACAAATTGATTGTTCACAAAGAAATCATTCCTACCTCCAACAAAATACTCAGCCCAGAATGGTGAACCACCTGTAGAAGTATTGATGTAATGCAAAGTAGCATTGTCATCATTGCTGGTAAAGTAAACTCCGGAAGTAATTACTTGGCTAATCGCTGCATTTGCTTCGGCAGGAATTTTACCTTTCACCATATTTGCAATTCGCAAACGCAATGAGTTACCAAATTTCTTCCATGATTCTACATCTCCTCCGTAAATTTTATCACCACTAACTCCTCCTGGTTCCACAAACACATCTCCTGTAGTCAGCTGATTTACAGCTTCTTCTAATTCTATTAATAAGTTTTTGAAGATAGCTTCTTGACTTGCATAAACAGGTTGAGGATATACATTAATATTCAAAGCTTGAAAATCAGGATTGCTTTTTCCGCTGTAAGACCAATAAGGAACATCTCCAAAGTAATTGGTCAAATCCAAAAATGCATAAGCCATCATAATTCGAGTTACACCAATTTGATTGTGTAATTCTCCGTATGCCTCCATAAGAGGCCCCTGATTTGGATCTTCACAAAGATCAATAATCGTTTTATAATTGGACAACGAT
>Ga0098068_1000012_pt1 | contig 117591 bp, 113 predicted proteins | sample 26BtaG_FD_75059 | JGI IMG/M metagenome (GOLD analysis project Ga0098068, IMG submission 75059) | Marine viral communities from Cariaco Basin, Caribbean Sea - 26B_WHOI_OMZ_CsCl | ecosystem: Environmental > Aquatic > Marine > Oceanic | place: Caribbean Sea: Cariaco Basin | collected 2014-11-09 | reverse complement strand
CCAAAAATGCCAAAAAGATAACTGATGAGAATAGCCATAAAAGTGAGAGCAAATAACCCCCATTGTATCTTCAATAATTTCGGATAACGAATCGGACTTCCTGTATGTTCTTGAAGAAAAGAAAGAACGCCACCCATAGCGGCAGTCAATATCCAAAATACGACGGATGAAACATGAAGAGGCCTAATTTTCTCAAAAGATATAAAACCCTTTGAAATGCCCGGAAAGACATATTCGAGTGCGCCAAGCAGTCCAAATAAAAGTCCCATCGTCAATAGACCTAGTGAAAGAATAAAAAAGAAAGAAATAGTTTTATTTTGATAGGGTACCATCCAAATTTAATTTAAATGTTCGGGGATCGGATTGCCCAGATTTATCCACTTCGGCTAAAAATTCCATGAGGGCATTGACTTGATGTTGACTTAGATTGAAATTCGGCATTACATCGGTTCCATTTTTCAAAAAAGCTTCAATGTATTCGGGAGCTCGATTGGAACTGACATTGGTTAAGTCTGGCCCCAAATGACCACCCAAACCATAGAACTGATGACAAGAAGTACAATTTTTTTCTTGCCACAGCAGTTTCCCTTCATCCGCCAAACTTGCCTCCTTCCCCTCCTTTGGCTTTTCCGCCGGAGGGGAAACGTACAATTGAAAAGAATAACCTAAGAAAGCGAGGGATAGCAAACCCAAAGTCCACAGTTTATATTGATCCGTTTTCATAATAAAAGACAAAGATATCTTTTTTATTGACTATTCAAAAATGACTTTTGTTATTTTTAATTATTTAGACTGTTTACAAGGAATAACGGGAAGTGCGAAGGGGATGTTTTTTTTCTTTATTGAGTCGAATATTTTGACAAAATAAAAAATGGAAGAAAATTAACGTTTCATTACTAGGCGTAAAGTGCGCTACCAACCTGGGTAATAGGAAAAGGTGGTCAAACGATAAGCGTAACCACAAAATGGAAAAGTATTTTCAAAATAAATTTATCTCCGCTCTTTTGGCGTATTTCAGATTCAATCCTTGAAAGGATAATAACTGAACTTAAGTTTTAAAATCCAAATCATCGACTTAAAATTGAAAGTAGAGAACTGAAAGATGAAGTCTTAATTGTCAAAAGGTAAAAAGCGGAATTAAAAGTATATTCAAAGACATATTTGGAAAAATGCAATTGAAACGATGGGATTTATTTTCTACATTTCAAGGAAGAGTTTATTTAAAAGTTGCTAATTTTAATATAAAATCAATGTTTAACGAAGGTTTTTTCGAAATTAGAATTCATTATTATCTAAAATTTAGAAATAGTATGAATATTTAAGATATTGTAGAAAACGCTCCATCAGCACAAAGGAAAGTTCTTGAAAAATTATTTAAATCAGCGGGTTAACCATCCTCCATTTTTAACGGTTACGATTGAAAAAGGAAATATCCAGAACAAAGCAAAGAGATAGAATAAGCTATACGGGTAAGCCCATAGCGCTTCTTGCCAATTGTATTTCTTTGAAAAGAACAGCACTTGAATACTTGAGAATAAAAAAGCTCCAACGATGACCGAACAGATGTAGAGAATTGGGTTACTAATTAAAAAACCAATCATCAATGCCAACATCGGAAGGGCCACAAATAACTTTAAACATTGGTTTATAAAAACCAAACGAGCGCCGAATTTGTGTTCTTTTCTAAAATTCTTAAATATGAATTTATTCATCATCCAAGTTTCTCTTACATTGCTCCTTCCCCATCGCGTAAACATTTTATGCAAAGTTTTAAAACAAACCGGCGTATTGGTCAATACATGTGCATTGTTTTGGTATTTAACTGTATAAGCCTGTTTCAAAATCATATTCGTCATCGCTCTGTCTTCCCCAATGGTCGCATTTTGCCCCATGAATTTTTGGTTAATCCATTCATCCAAACAGTTCAGAACCGCTTCTCTTCGGTAAGCCGATAACGCACCCGGTGTACACAACACAAAGCCTAAACTACTTTGAGCCGACCGAATAAATTCAAAACTAAAAGTGAAACTCACATTCAACATTTTTGGAATCATTCCTTTTCCTTTGTTCAATACTTTCACATTCCCAGCAACAGCACCACAATCTTCATCCACCACAAAAGGACTCACCATATTTCTCAAGGTATCTTTCTCAATGATCGAATCACTGTCGATACTGATAAAAACTTCCCCTCTTCCGTGGGTAAAACCGCGGTGCAATGCATGTCTTTTTCCTTTGTTTTTAGGTTGTTTGTAAATTATGAAACGTCGGTTCATATCTCTATTTGCTTTGTCGATCCAAAACCAAGTATCATCATTACTCCCATCATCAATGGCCATGATTTCCAATTTATCTTCTGGATAATCACTATTGGCAATACTCAATAAAGTTTGATACACCAATTTACCTTCGTTGTAGGCGGGAACGATAACTGTAATTACAGGTAATTCAGCATCAGAAACCGAACGAATGGGACGGTATTTAAAATACAAATAAGCCAAATAGGTGAGAAAAAAGATTTGGAAACCCAATAAAGCTATTAAGCTATAAATCAAAGCCCGACCTAGTGGGGATCCCATTCGTTTCAAATGAAGTGCTTCGAAAGACGGATGGTACATATTCATCAATATCATAGCTGTAATCATTAAAACCACAACTCCGGCCAACACGACTAATTCTTTTGGTTTGAGGGTTCTTATCTTAGATTCAAAAAAGAAAGAGGTAGATTCTTTAAAATCTGCTTTATTCAAACTGTCTTCTCTCATAATCTTTATCTTTTGTATTTTGTAAAGTAAAGAAAAAGGATGTTCCTAATGAGAGAAAGCAATGTCGATAGATGTCGGCGCCTTTGTAGAATTAATTCGACCCGCGCTTAGAAATCATGGTATTTTTTCATGACTTCAAACAAGTCGATCATCTTATTAATTTCTAATTTTTCAAATATTCTTTTCTTATAAGTAGATACTGTATTTTGACGAATTGAAAGCTGATTGGCGATTTCCAAGTTTCCATGACCTTTGGAATACAAAACAGCAATTTCCATTTCTCTTTGACTCAGTTGATTCAACGGATTCAAAACATTGGGTTGGATGTGTGCTAGTTTCAGAAGAGTTTGAGTTAGGGTAGAATGGTAATATCCATTTTCAAAAAGTTGAGCCAACGCATCTTCAATTTCGTTTTCATCGCTCAGTTTCGAAAGGAAACCATCGGCTCCGCTATCCAAAAACTTCAAAGCATATGTTTCCTCTTCAAAACTACTGAAAACCAATATCTTCACATCCGGACATTTCGCTTTGAACTCTTTTAGTATTTCCATACAATTTCCATCGGGCAATTGGGCGTCCAATATGGCAAAATTAAAAGCATTTTGCTCAAATGCCTGCCGAATTCCGACTAAACTTGACGCATGCTTGATTTCACACTCATCAATCAAATTCTCAATGATCATTTGAATGCCTTGTCGCACGATATGGTGGTCATCTGCCAATAAAATCTGTTTCATTCCTCTCTTGATTTACAATCGGAAGCGGAATCTCAAAGGCTACCCAAGTTCCGCTTCCTAATTTACTTTCGACTTTCAGTTTTCCACCCAACAGTTGCACCAATTCGTAACAAAGATTCAAGCCTAATCCAGCACCCAAATTCTCAATTTCACTTGAAAGAACCCCTTGGTAATAGGCATCGAAAATATGTTTCAAATCATTTTCTGTAATCCCTACTCCCGTATCTTGCACACTCACATTTAACAACAAAGCAGTGGCATTTATAGATGTTTGCGATACATTCATCTCTATAGATCCCTGTTCTGTAAATTTATTTGCATTTCCCAATATATTGGTAAACAATTGATAAATTTTTGGAGCATCGGACAATACTTTTACATCCGATGGAATGTCAATGTTTGATTCAAAACGATTTCCTTTGGATTCAATGAAAGCTTGGAATGCTTGCGAAATCTTCTCGATTTCTTCTAAAAGTAGGAATTCTTTGTTCTCTAAGTGCAATTCTCTTTGTTCATTTTTTGCATATTCCAATATTTGGTTGGCCTGAAGCAAGAGTGAATTGTTCGTGAATTTCATAGTTTTCAAATAAGAATCTACATTCGGATCTGTATTTTTATTTTGAATTCTGCCAATGAAAATATTCATGATTTTCAAGGGTGAAAGGGTTTCATGACTCAACATTCCCAAAATTCTATTTTTAAATTTCAAATGCTGATTCACTCTTAGATTGGCTTCTTGCAATTCTTTCTCCATTCGGAAGGAAGCTCGGGTATAGAAAATCAAAACCAAAAGCATCAGTGAAGTAAAAATCAACAGTCCCATAATGCTTCGTTTTCTGATCTTTTCATTCAATGAATTTTGAAGATAAAATTGACTTTCCAAATCGCTTTGAAAATCATCAATCGTTCCGTCATATATCTTCATCAGCCCATTGGCAGAATTAATCAAACCTTCGTAGACCCTGAAAAATTGTTTGTTCTGTTCGTCAATACCCGACAAATAATCTTGGTATTTACCCAGTTCAGTTTTGTAATGATTTTGAACCACCGTCAACGTACTGTCTATACTTTCCTGAATTTTCTCCGTATCCACATCTTGTTCATACGTGGTCGCCACAAATACAGTATCCCGTTTCACTTCGACTTCTCCTTTGATGGCATCTTTTATGCGTGGGAAAAATTTCTTTCTCGAAAGGGTATCTTTGGAATGAGTGACTTCGATATTTAATTTTTCAATTTTCGGAGTCTTATCGATTGCAATGTCCTTGATTTCAAATTCTTTTTCATCTAAATCCAGTTTTTCAGATGCCTTAAAGATTGAATCAATCAACAAATCAAACGCTCTCAAATCGGATTTACCTTCATCAAAACCGAAACGATTTTGGAAATACCTCCCCTTGGCACCTAACGCATCGATTGAATCCAAATTGAACCGACTCACCTCTAAAGAATGAAAATAAGCTTGAAGTTCCTTTTTGGATTTGGTTTGAACGTAATTCTGAAGATGGGTCTGGGCATTGAATAATTCTTGACGTGAAGACTGCATCATTGTTCGCAAACCTTGGCTTTCTTTGATTTGATTTTCAATGTCAGACAATTTCCGTTCGTTGAAATATTCGTTATAAAAAAATACAAGCACGCTTAACTGAATCAAAAGCGCACAAGCAATCAATGCATAATGAATAAAATGCCTGTATTTAGACCTTACTAATTTCATTTAAATATGAAAATCACCTGGGTTAATTCCTAACGATTATTGTCCGACACTCAGTCGTGGCAAAAAATAGACCAAGAATAGATTCTTCCCATAGTGGACATTGAAAATGGCGATTTAGACTTCGTAGAAAAGACTCGGGATAAGTCGGGAGCGAAAAAAAAGAAGCCGTCTCTTAATAAAATTAAGGCGGTTTTTTTATTTTTTCTATTTTGAGTATGATTTTTATTTATTTAGAATGAATTTTCTCTATTGTGAAAAAGATTTGCCTCGTTAAACACTTCATTTTCTTAGATTGTGTGCTAAAGCGTGTAATCCGAACTCTAATTCAGCTTTTGGATGACTTTGTGGGTAAATCGTTTAAAGTTTCTGTTGGATTTGATATGTGCAAACACCGGTTCAACATCAGCTGTACGCTGTCTTCATTTAATTTCGCCCATATCACTCAAAAGATTTTCTCGAACTTTTTCTTTATGACTTTCTAAATTTTGATTTCTTTCTATTATTCTGTTTCCTTTTGCTTTAAAGCAACTTTCTTGTAGTGAGCATCCCATGCAGTTTTTTGACTAGTAAAGTGAACTTATTTGTGCAAACCCGTTTTTCTATAAAATATAGTTAAAAAAGTATAAAAGCATTTGCAAAGTGATATTAATTTTAATATCCTTATAAGGTTTTAAACAGGTGAGGTTCTATGAAATGTTCAGAATTAGAAAAAAAAGCCAAAAAAAATCGGATGCTATGATACAGGCGAACAAATGAATGGGCATCCGTTGTGGTACAGCCCAGTAACAGATAAGTATTTTAAAATGAGCAACCACAAAAGGGAAAAAGTGAAACAGGGATTTAAAAGAATTTCACAGAAAAAAAGGATTGAATTTTGTGGAAGCTGAATTTGAATTTAAGTATGATGTGGCAGATATAATAAGGAATTTGGAAGATTGATAAATAAAAAAGGAGACCCTTTTTCAAAAGTCTCCTACTCTGTAGCGAGAACAGGACTCGAACCTGTGACCTTCGGGTTATGAGCCCGACGAGCTACCTACTGCTCCATCTCGCGATTTGTAATGCAAAGGTAAGACTTCTTTTTAAACTGTGCAAACATGTTTGAAAAATAATTAATAATCCGAAATGACACGCAATAATAACTCTGTATCCCTTTTTAAAACTGGACTTACCTAAATCTAAATTTGTATAAAAAAACCATGAAACTTACATTTCTACCGGAACGGGCGGATGACTTTCAATGAAATTTACCGCTAAATCCGGATCATCGGTCAGATAAAGTAGTTCTTTATACGGCATTCCAACCGCTAATTGATGGAGAACAGAATAGACCGCTGTGTCTTCTATGTATCTCTTTTTCCCAAGAAATACCATAGGACTGTAATAACCAAAGGTTCCGTAATGATTTTGCGCGGCTTCTTGGAAAATTTCCTGAGTCGTACCAGCACTTCCAGGTGCATAAATGATTCCATATAAACATATCGATAATAAGGTATCTTCTCGAATGCTGTTTGAAAAGTATTTAGCAATGTGGCAGGCAAATAAATTCGAAGGTTCATGTCCATAAAACCAGGTAGGAATGGCTAAACTCTCTTTTCCTTTCGGATAAATGTCCAAAACTCGTTTTGCTTGGTCTAAATAATTTGAAGCTAAATAATCGGGTTGACCTTCGTATTCATACTTCAAATCCGACAAAATGAAAATAGCTTCTAGTAACTCTTCTTCCGAATAACTTCCAAAGTAAGCCCCTAAATTCGCGGCTTCCATAATTCCAGGTCCGCCACCTGTCGCCACGAAATATCCTTTCTCAGCCAAACTTCGTGCAGCCAACGCCGTTTTTACATAATATTCCGAACCGCGTGTTGTGGAATGTCCTCCCATAAAACCAACGATTTGTTTCTGAGTCATCCCAAAGTCATCGTAATCAATGATATTTCGTAATGCAACATCAATGGAATAATCGTGGATCCGTTGGGCCATTGCCTCACCCATCGGAGGATTGTATTTTAATTTGAAGAAATGTCGATAAATCTGTTCATCCATGGTTTGAGTTGGAACGTTCGAGCTAAGTTCCATCAATTCTTGCCACGTATATAAACTGGAACGATGGGGATTATAGGGTACATTCTCAAACTTGGGATAAACCAATGCTCCTCCAGAAATGATTTGAATTGCATCTTCTTTATTGAATTCACATCCTAAAAAGACAGCGCCTTTGGTTTTCAAGTTTGTCCAATCTATGTCTTTATCAATAAAATCAAGATTTTGGAAGACTTTGTCTTTTAAGTTGGAAGTAACGGCTGTTAAACCCTTCCAATCCTCCCAGGTTAAGATTAGATTCTTAAATTTCTTCAGCGACATATTTTCCACATTTTAATTCCATCAAATATATCAAAGATATTCATTTACAAAAACCGCTTTCGCTTAAACCATATAAATATTACAACGACTATGGCAAGCATAATAAGTACCAACCCCAAAAAACTGGCTTGGGAATGTAGTCCTGGAATGTGGTCGAAGTTCATCCCATAAAATCCAGTGATAAAAGTTAAGGGTAGAAAAAAGGCGGAGAAAATGGTCAGAACCTTCATGATTTCATTGGATCGTTGGTCTGAAATAGATAAAGTCAATGTAAATAAACTCTGTAAATCTTCCGTGTTCTGATTATGTAAATGCAGTAATTTCATATTCAATTCAATCAAATCCTTAACCGATGCATTGCTTTTAGTATAGTTTCGATGTTCTTTTAAAACATCATGCGTAAGCAAAAGCAATTTTGTACAGGAAGAGGATTCTCTCTTTAACTCGTACAATCTTTTTAGATTCACTTTCATTTCACTCTCTTTCACAAACAGCAAATCTTCATAGGATTCAATTTGTTGAGAAATTTTACCCGAAGGAGCTAAATAACTTTCCAACGTATTTTTCACGATTTTGTAAAAAATCTTTTGAGGTGTTAATCCTTCTTTGTTTTTATCAATCTCTATTTCTTGTTTGATTTGATCCCAAAAAGGAACATCTTTCTGATGAATCGTTAAAATAAAATTGGAGCCAATGAATATTCCGATTTTATGACTGAAACCACGTATCACATTGGACGTTGAACGTCTTTGTTTTTTATAAAAACGAACGAGAACAAAATCAAAATTTTCTTGATGCTCAAACTTGGGTAAATGTCCCTTTTCGATCGCATCTTGAAGGGTATATGCCGTCAGATTGAACTTTGTCAAATAGTATTGAACAACCGATTCATTCGGATTTTGAAGATTATACCAAACCAAGTTTTTATTTTCGAGAAATAAGGATTCCATATATTGCTGAATTCACTTCGAATTTAAAGAGATTATTTCAAAAATAATGATTTATAAAAAGATATCGTGAAATCTTAAAATTGTTTGAAATCCTTTCTTTCGAAAATAAGCCTTACAATTGGGTCTTTCGGTAATTAAAACAAAATCTCCTCCCCATGCACCCAGACTTTTTACACTTCCTTCGTAATCCGAAAAATATTGCTCTTTTACTTTTTCTAAACCCAATTTGGAAGAAATCATCTCTTCGTGCAAATTCAAAATTACTTCAAATTCTTCGCGTGTTTCCACTTGACTCAAATTGTAGGTTAGAGCCGAAATTCCATTCAACCAATCGCAATCGGTGGGTAAATCTTTGTAATTCTTTGACACACTTATTTGGGTGTCTTGCTTCTGATTCAAATGCACAAAATACAATTGATCGGCAAATTTGGGTTGAAACTCGATCGCTTCTACCCTTCTCTCCTTCGGCGTGTTTTGATAAAAAATTGGGGAGTTGGCACTAGCGCAAGCGATATCATAACCACTCGTTTGGAAAGTTAATTCATTCAGTGCAAACGCATCCACTTTCGCAAATTGCGCCAACAAATATACCAAAGTTGAACTGCTTCCCAACCCCCAATCTTTTGGGAATTCCAATCGGGTTTTACATTGAACATTTCGACTTTCAGTCCGAAGAAAATCGGGATTTAATTTTCGAATTGCTTGAAAAAGTTCATTTAATTTTTTGGCTAATTTTTGGTCGGACGATAGAATGATTTCGAATGTTTTCAAATCAAATTCAGCTGAAAACCAAAGGCTCTCATCGTGCAGAAACGCATTCCAAACTAATTTTGGATTTTCGGTTTGGGATTCAAAATAATTCACTTCCAAGGTTTGTCCCAATTTCGTAGGAATTGCCAAAGCCAAGGCACCATCTAAAACGGCGTACTCCCCTGAAATCAGCAATTTTCCATTGGCCTTGAAATGTTCCAAAATTATGTTTTTAACGATGCTTGAATTTTAAAATCGGTTTATTTTGTGAATTATAAAGAAGCGGAACTTGTAGCAGCTTCTCGGTCAATTTTTCGAATCAAACCTTGCAAGGTATTTCCGGGTCCTACTTCAATGAATTCCATCGCTCCATCTTTTATCATATTTTGAACAGACTGCGTCCATTTTACAGGTGCTGTTAATTGAGCGATTAAATTTTTCTGGATTTCTTCGGGATGGGTTACTGCAGTGGTAGAAACGTTTTGATACACAGGACAAATCGGTTTTTTAAATTCGGTTTGTCGAATCGCTTCTGCCAATTCCTCTTCGGCGGGTTTCATCAAGGGCGAGTGAAAAGCGCCCCCTACGGGTAAAATCAAAGCTCGTTTTGCGCCCGCTTCTTTCATCGCTTCACATGCTTTTTCAACCGCTGGAATTTCTCCTGAAATCACCAACTGACCTGGACAATTGTAATTGGCCGCAACCACTATTCCCTCAATTTCAGAACAGATTTGTTCTACCACGGAATCTTCCAATCCCAATATGGCTGCCATGGTTGAAGGATTCATTTCACACGCTTTTTGCATTGCCAAAGCTCTTTTGTAAACCAGATTCAATCCGGATTCAAAGGTTAAAGTTCGGTTTGCAACCAAAGCAGAAAGTTCACCCAAAGAATGACCTGCCACCATATCGGGATTGAAGTTTTCTAAGGTTTGTGCCAAAATCACCGAATGCAAAAAAACGGCGGGTTGGGTTACTTTGGTTTGCTTTAATTCATCTGCAGTTCCTTCAAACATGATTTTCGAAATTTCAAATCCTAATTGTTCGTCCGCTTTTTCAAACAATTCTCTGGCTAATTTTGAATTATCATATAAGTTTTTACCCATTCCGGTAAATTGTGCGCCTTGTCCTGGAAATACGTATGCTTTCATCTTGAATATATTTTGATCAAATTTAACTTAAATTTCTTTTTTTTGATTTTCTTTTTCGGTTTCCCACATTTTGGATAAGAATAAATAACGCTTAAATACCGAATGAGCATGTAGTTTTGAAATGATGTATCCTTCGCCCCCATCTAAAATACCCAAACGCATTACGTAATGATGCATAAATCGGTACCATGGTTTTACCCAAAAATGAAACGCATTGGGTTTCAATCGTTTTTCAAATAATTCTTTGGCTCTTAAAATCGAATATTGGGTAAGTTTCCGGTCGTATTCTTCCACTGAAAAATACGAATAGTGATCCAATCTATTTTTTAGATGCCTCACTTTTCCTTGACTGTCAATTAATTCATGGACCAAACGACCTTCCCCGTATCTATTTTTGGATTTTCTAAACAAACGAATCACTTTGTCATTCTGCCATCCGGAATGCTTGATGTATTTATCCATGAAATAAAAACGTCGGTAGACCATAAATGCATCGGCTTCGTCTTTTTCAATTTCATCCAGCATTTCATAAACCAATGCTTTTGGAATTCGTTCATCGGCATCAAAAAAAGTAACCCATTCATTTTTTGCTTGCTCAATGGTGAAGTTCTTCTGAGCTGTGAAATTATCAAACTTACGAACGATGAATCGAACTTTTGGATGTTTTTTTGCAATCTCAGCGGTCTTATCTGTACTTTCTGAATCTACTATCACAATTTCATCGGCATACCACGCTTCATCCAAAAATTTCTGAATATTTCGTTCTTCGTTATAGGTAATTAATAAAGCAGAGATTTTCGGTAATTCAGTTTTGAATTCTTTGGGTAAATTCATTTCTCCAAAATTATCTTGTAAAAATTTATCGCATTCTTCTCTGACATAAGATAATTTTAATTCTTTGTAATATTTTGAAGCGTTTCTTAATAATTCTTTTTCTGATTTTGTATTCGCACATCGTCTATTTAAATCTTGGAAATGAACGCTAACATGTTTGTGTCCATCTTCAAAACAGCCCCAATCTTTTGGGAATTTATGGGGTGAATAAATACTAAATGTAGGAATATCCAAAGCTTTCGACATATTTACAGCGCCTCCTTCATTTCCTACAAAAGCATCACAATGGGCAAGAATCTTGATAAATTCCCGGACGTTTTTTCCCATAACATCCAAATAAATTTTATCCATCGACTTCAATCCCGCCTTGATTCTATCAACCGTGGCCTGCTGATTTGGAATGTAATTAAATAAAATATTGAAGTTGTAAAATTCCTGAATATGCGCAATCAACTGTGTCATATAATCGATGGGCCATGATTTGTCTTCACTACTTCCTAGGATTCCTATCATCAAAGTTTTCCGAGAAAAATCCAAATTCGCCTTTTCCAGGATTTCTCTTCCTTCTCTAATTTCTTCTTCTTTCAAATAGATTTTTGGGTGAAGGGAAAGTGGAAACGGCTTTACAGATAAAGGAACGACCAATGAAACGCGATTATCAATTGCAGTACAACTCGTTTCGTTGGAAGGGATTTTCAGTTTTGGAACAACATCGGTATAGATATGTTTAAACAAAGGTTTATCATAACTAACCCGATGAATTGCCTTGGATTTCAAACTGATGAAACGACTTTGTAATTTGGCATACGGATCCAAAACGTAATTATATTTTTCATCCCGAATTTGATTGGCATAGCGATTAAGTACCGTAATTTTTTTCAACTCTTTGTCATTAAATGGAATGACTCGATCTACAAATGGATTGTTTTCCAAAACAGCCATTGCAGGTTTATAACAAAAGAAATCGACCCGTATTTCGGGATTCATCTTTTTTAAATTTTCAGCGATGACCGAAGATGCCAACACATCTCCAATGTATTTATTTTGAATGATGAGTGCCTTTTTCAATGGACGTTGTATTTGTTCGATTTTCAATAATTCTATTATTATATTGTTGAATATAGGCTTTAATTAATTTTTCAAAAAACGCCTTTGGATACGTTTTCAAATCCTTTTCTAACAATTTATCTCTTTCTATATCATTTACTTTGATGATTTTACTTCCATCAAAGCAAACATAATAATTATCAATGATGAAATGATACAATCCTTCACTGTAATTTGCGACCAACCTTCCACTTTCTTTATTGGGCGGATTTCCGTACGAAAAAATGGTGCCTGAGAAGTTTAAATAATTAAGTATTTCTGGAAGAATATCAATCTGTCCCATCAGTTTGGAATCTTTTCTATGATTCTCTGGTTGGGATGGATCGAGTATCATTATGGGAACTTTATACATTCCTATTGGATTTAAATAATAGGGATCCCGTTTATCGTCACCTGAGGTGTGATCGGCAGTGAGAATGAACAAGGTGTTTTTATACCAATCGGTCTTCTGCGCAGATTCGAAAAACTTTTTCAATGCAAAATCTGTGTATGAAATCGTTTCATGAATAATGCGATCTCCTTTTGTGAATTTTCCTTTGTACTTTTCAGGTATAATATACGGATTATGAGAGGAAATTGTAAAGATGGTGGAGAAAAAGGGTTGCTTTTCTGTATTCATCTTTCGAACCGAAAACTGAAGGAATTCCTCATCAAAAATTCCCCATACACCATCTTCACCACCCGTTTGATCGTACTCATTTTTCCCATAATAAGCGTCAAAAGAAGCGAGAGAAGAGAATTGATAAAAGTTTTGGCTTCCATTGAATGAACCGTGGTAAAAGGCTGTTCGATACCCATGGTCTTTAAGCACTTTGCTAAACCCATCAACTTTATTAAATGAATAAGGAGAGGAAATGTAAGAGATGTCCATCAAACAAGGAATCGATAAAACAGTTGATGGAACTGCATCAATTGATTTACGTCCATTTGCAAAAGCGTGGTCAAAATACAAACTCGATTGGGTCAAGGAATCCATAAATGGCGTGAGTGGTTTTCCTTCAAATTCTAGAAATAAATTCTCTTCCCCAAAACTCTCCAAAATGAGGAGAACAATGTTTTTCTTTTGAAATGCATTCGGATTATCCAAATGAATTATGGGTTGATAAAGCTGACTTAATTCTTCTTCCTCGAAAAAATGAACTTCTTTGAGATTTGATTTTTTTGAAACGGTTTTCAGAATAGAAAAAGGTGTATTTAAAACCAAAGGTGTATTGACAGAATTATGGGTATATCTTATTGCATCTACCAATTTCAAGGGATTTCGTTGGAAACCTCCTCTTCCCACGATTAAAATTAATGCCAATGAGAAAATGAAAATCAAGTAGGGAATTACTTTTCGATATTTTGTAGAAGGGGATTGATTTTCTGCATTTTTCACTTTGAAATCGGGTGTAAATTTCCAAAATAGAATGGCTAAGACTACAAAACCAAGAAATAACCACCAATAGCTTTTAAGAAAAACAGGAATCAATCGGAGAATGTCCCCTTGCATTCCGGAAGCAGTAATGAGCGCAAAAGTACTTCGTCTAGATGTAAATTTAAAGTATTCTACATCTATGAAATTTGTCGCTAGGAAAACAAGGTTAACAACAAAAAATAAGATTTTCAGAATGAGTTGATAACTTTTCTTGTATTTAAAATTCCCTGGAATTGTATGGCCGATAATAATTAAAGCATTGACATAGAAAATAGCAGATAAATCAAAGCGTAAACCACCCATAAATTCCCTGAGACCTGCAGTTTGAAAAACAAAATGATTACTCGCATAAAAAACAATTCGTGCAATTTGGTAAAAAAGGATTACCCACAAAAGCCGAAGTGCCAATACCTTTATGCTTTGTCCGTAGCTATTCATACTTTCTACACTGCTACACTATGATCTCTCAACGCATCGTTAAGTGAAGTCTTTTTGTCTGTACTTTCTTTTCTTTGACCAATAATTAATGCACAAGGAACTTGAAATTCTCCGGCCGCAAACTTTTTGGTATAACTTCCTGGAATTACCACAGACCGCGGTGGAATTTCTCCGAAAAATTCAACGGGAGTTTCTTGTGTAACATCAAAAATCTTGGTAGAACTTGTCAGAACCACATTCGCACCTAAAACCGCTTCTCTTCCTACTCTCACTCCTTCCACTACTATACAACGGGAACCAATAAACGCATTATCTTCAATGATAACCGGCGCAGCTTGCAAAGGCTCTAAAACACCTCCTATTCCAACCCCACCACTCAAATGAACATTTTTTCCAATTTGCGCACAACTCCCCACTGTTGCCCAAGTATCCACCATCGTTCCTTCATCTACATATGCCCCAATATTAACATAAGAAGGCATTAAAATAACCCCCTTGGAAACATAGGATCCATAACGAGCAATGGCGTGAGGAACTACTCGAACTCCTTTTTCGGCATAATTTCTTTTCAATGGAATTTTATCGTGGAATTCAAAAATACCGACTTCCATCGTTTCCATTTGCTGAATCGGGAAATACATTACAACTGCTTTTTTCACCCATTCATTTACTTGCCATCCATCGCCGATGGATTCAGCAACACGAAGGCTTCCATCATCCAATAAATCAACGACTTTACGGATTGCATTTTGAATTTCATTTTCTTTGAGAAGTTCTCTATTATCCCACGCCTTTTCTATAATTGATTGTAATTTCTCCATTGCTTTTATTATAATTCACAAATCTACATTTTTAAATCAGAAGTTAGAAATTTGAAATAAAAAAAACAAGGAATAATCGGTCTGAATGCGGCCCCATACTTTCTCCAAAATAACTATCTTTGTACCATGTCAAGAATTATTGCCATCGATTACGGAACCAAACGAACAGGAATTGCGGTTACCGATGAATTACAAATCATTGCTACTGCTTTGGAAACGGTGGAAACATCGGAATTATTTGCGTTTTTGGATCGTTACATTTCCCAGAATTCTATTCAAGAACTCGTCGTGGGATTACCGATGCGAATGCACGGCGAAGTCGGTCAGTTGGAAGTAGAAATTCAAAAATTCTTAACCAAATTCAAAGCAAAGCATCCTTTGATTCCTATTTTTCGACAAGATGAAAGCTTCACTTCCAAAATGGCTTCACAAGCAATTTTTGATAGCGGCGTTAAAAAGATGAAGCGTAGAGATAAAAGTTTGATTGATAAAGTAAGTGCAACAATTATTTTGCAATCCTATATGGAGTCAAACAATTTCTAAATGTTTCTCATATTGGAATTAAATTTGCTATTTATCCATTTTTCAAAATTCTATAACACTCAGGAACCAACAAATTAAGTACTTTTGCAAAAAATAATAAAATGATATTACCAATTCGCGCATACGGTGACCCTGTATTAAGACAGAAAGCAGTCGACATCGATAAGGACTATAAACACCTAAGTCAACTGATTGAAAACATGTTTGACACGATGTCAGATGCGAATGGAGTGGGATTGGCGGCACCTCAAGTGGGATTGCCCATTCGGCTATTCATTGTGGATTTAACTCCGTTTACAGATGATGAAAATTACGCGGAAATTGCAGATGAATTGGCAACCTTCCGTAAAGTATTTATCAACCCCAAAATTACGGTAGAAAAAGGGGAAGAATGGAAATTCAATGAAGGATGTTTGAGTATTCCTGGCGTTCGTGAGGACGTGATTCGACAAGAAAAGATAGAAATCGAATATTATGATGAAAATTGGGAATTTCATAAAGAAGAATTTTCCGATATTCGTGCCCGAGTTATTCAACATGAATATGACCACATTGAGGGGATATTATTTACGGATTATCTAACTCCATTTAAGAAGAAACTAATCAAAGGAAAATTAAACAATATATCCAAAGGGAAAGTAAATGCAGATTACAACATGCAGTTTCCCAATTAATTGAAAAAGCAAGAAAGAACTATGGATTTAACAAAAATTATTTCGATTTCAGGAAAACCGGGTTTGTATAAATTGATTTCACAAGCCAAAGGAGGTTTTATTGTAGAGGATTTGGACAAAGGAAAAAAGACCTCCATTTCTGCCAGTAACAACGTAAGTTTATTAGAAAATGTAGCCATATATGGCGTTTCAGAAGAATTCCCTCTGAAAGAAGTTTTCACAAAAATATACCACAAAGAAAACGGTGGACCGGCGATCAATCATAAAGAATCCGGTGCGAATTTAAGAAAATACATTGAAGAAGTTTTGCCTGAGTACGATGAGTCGAGAGTATATGACTCGGATTTGAAAAAACTTTTTCAATGGTACAACCTTCTTCAATCCAAAAATTTAGTTACACCTGAAGCGGAAGTCGAAGAAAAAACGGAGGTAGCAGCTGAAACAAAAGAAAAACCGAAAACGGAGAGTAAAAAGAAAAAAGAAAAGGACGAAGCGAAACCAGCGAACGCCAAAAAAGAAAAATCAGACAAAGAATAAATCGAAAAGGGCAAAAGAGAAAATCTTCTGCCCTTTTTTATTTCCACATTATTCTTCTTTTAATTCCTCATTTAAATAAAACATGAATTCACGCAAAGAACAACTCAAAGCATTTGATCGATTACTCGACATCATGGATGATTTACGGGAAAAATGTCCTTGGGATAAAAAACAAACCATGGAATCGCTTCGACACCTTACCATCGAAGAAATGTATGAATTATCTGACTCCATTTTGGAAAACGACAAACAGGAAATCAAAAAGGAATTAGGAGATCTTTTTCTTCATCTCGTATTTTATACGAAAATTGGCTCTGAAACTGGAGATTTTGATGTCGCCGATGTGCTGAATGGAATTTGCGATAAATTAATTTTCAGACATCCGCATATTTACGGCGATGTTAAAGTGGCGGACGAAGAGGAAGTTAAACGAAATTGGGAGAAATTGAAATTAAAAGAAGGAAAAAAATCGGTTTTGGAAGGCGTTCCGAAATCTTTACCTGCCATGGTAAAAGCGTTCCGGATACAGGAAAAGGTAAAAGGTGTGGGGTTTGAATTCAAGAATTCAGACGATACCTGGGCGAAAGTCCAAGAAGAAATCAATGAATTTCAAGCAGAAACGGATGAAAGCAAACGAGAACAAGAATTTGGAGATGTGTTGTTTTCATTGGTTAATTACGCCCGATATACAGGAATCAATCCCGAAGATGCTTTGGAACGAACCAATAAGAAATTCCTTTCTCGTTTTATTCGAATGGAAGAATTAGCCCATAAAGACGGAAAAAGCATTGCAGATCTTTCGCTGGAAGAACAAGATAAACTTTGGAGAATTGCTAAGAAATCGGATTAAGAGTTCACTCAAAATGAGTCGAACAAAAAAATCCCTCGGTTCACACGAAGGGATTTTTTGATATCTTAAATATACGTTTATTTAAATTTACTCTTGCGTTTCAGCAGGAGGAGTTGCAGGTCCAACATCCGTAGATGGTGCTGCTTCGGGTTGCATTTCTGGTAATTCCACAGGAACGCTTTCAATGTTGGTGCTTCTTGCTGCATACGGATTTTCCATCAAAACATTCGCGGTAATGATCAAAACTACGATCAAACCAGCCAATGTCCATGTTGCATTATCCAAAAACTGATTGGTTCTTTGCACACCGAACATTTGTCCACCACCAGAACCTCCTCCAAATGTGGAAGAAAGCCCACCTCCTTTTGGATTTTGAGATAAAATCACCAAGGTAGTGATGACACAAACAGCAATAATAACAATCATTAAAAATATAAACGTCTGCATTTTATTAGTTTCTACAAATTAGTTTGCAAAGAAAGTGAATTTTTACAAATAATTCAAATGCTTTTACAAAGAATAATTAGGAATTTCTTTGCTCTTCGATTTGCTGAATTTTATTTGCAAAGAAATCCTTCTTTTCAGGATACTTTAATCCCAAAATTTTATAGGCTTTGATTGCCTTATCAAACATTTTTTGTTCGGTATAAATCTGCGCCAAAGTCTCGGTCATTAAATCTGAATATTCAGTTGAACTTACCGTGGTAGAATGAGTAGGCTTCACTTCATCTGTTTTGTTTATTGGTAAAATCTTCGGTGACTTTTCAATGAACTCATCAATTAATTGAAATTTAATGTCTTTTTCAGTCAATTCTTTTTCATCCTGATTTGTCCTTTGCGAAAGTGCCAACCATTCCGAGAAAGTAAGTTCGGAAGAAGGATTGATAACTTCTGTAGATTCCTGTAGTTCTTCCTCTTTTTCGGCTGAAACCGTTTCCATTTCCACTTCAGAAACTGCAATTTCCCGGGGAATTTCTTCTTTCAATGCTGATTTCTGCGCTTCTTCTTTCTCTTTTTCTATCGCTTTTCGATAGGATTCAAACACATAATCCTCAAGATACTCCGGCGTTTTTTCTACAACTTCTTCAATTTCGGGAACAGATTCTTGTTTTTCCTTTTGCAAATAATGATACAAAGCCACACGACTTGGACTGCAAATACTGGTTTTCTTTAATTCATTTTGATAGGTCGAATGGTCGAATTCCTTCAATCCAAAAAGCAACAAAATACGTAAACTTGAAAAATAGGGATACCGATCAATTTCGTCTTGAAGCAGTGCCACGTCCGACATTTCTACTTCAAAAGGATGATTCAATAAATGATGTATTCTTGGATTCATTCAATAAAATAATTCAAAATTCATAATTTAAAATTCAAAATAGAATTCTACCAATCCATTGCAATTGCATTGAAAATTTGGGTTGTTAATTGCTCCAAAATACTATCCAATAAAGCACTTTCTGCTTGTTGCAAAGTTTGATTGGCATCAAAATCTTCGTAGGCCGAAAAAGATTTATCAAAACTCTTGCTTTCGTCCTTGTTGTTTTGATAACGCACTCTCACCGCAACGGTCAACCTGTTTTTTCCAGCTACTTCATTCGCTTGAATCGCAACTGAAGATTGTTGATAGGTTGTGATTTCTCCTTCGAGCATCAAATCACTTTCCTCGTCATTGGTCAAAGATAATTTTGTTCGGTTGTTAAAAATATCCTGCAAAGCATCTGTAAACTCTCGACTTAAATTCGGATTTTGATAGGGTGCATAATTTGGAAAAGTAGCAATTCGAATGGTTTGCCAATTGGGATCAATCGAGGATCCTGACAAGGTGTAGCAGGAATTAAAAGTGAACAATGCCAAAACAAAAAGAATCGTTGTTTTTATATTTATTTTCTTTTTCATTCCTTAATCCAATTCGTATTGTTTAATTTTACGATACAATGTTCGTTCAGAAATTCCTAATTCTTCCGCAGCAGAACGGCGTTTTCCTTTGTGCTTTTCCAATGCTTTCCGAATCATATCTTTTTCATTGTCTTGTAAAGAAAGCGATTCGTCTTGAACCTCTTCAAATTCATGTTCGTAATAATCAAAATCTTGAATAATCGATTCTTTGACTTCTTCCTTTGGAAGAATCTCCATGGGCGAGAAATCACTTTCAGCCACATTTTGCTCCCGAATTACACGTTGTAAAGTATCGATATTCGACGAAGAAATTTTCTCCTTATTATGAATTAAATCCAAAGTCAAAGCGCGCAAATCATTTAAATCTTGTTTCATTTCCAACAAAAATTTAAACAGAATTTCTCGTTCCAAATGATCGGCATTTCCGCTTGAATTATTTGATCCCACCAAAACAGGAACTGAATTCTGATACGGAAGATAGGTTCTCACTTTTTCTTCAGAAACGTAACGATCCTTTTCAACCACTGAAATTTCTTCGGTGAAATTCTTAAGTTGTCGAATGTTTCCCGGCCAAGGATAATTCATTACATATTGCATGGCTTCAGGACTAAGTTCCAAAGTCGGCATTCTATATTTCGATGCGAAATCAGCGGAGAATTTTCGGAATAACAAAGGAATGTCGTTTTTACGATTTCGTAAAGCAGGCATATCGATTTGGATGGTATTCAGTCGATAATACAAATCTTCTCTGAATTTTCCTTTTTGAACTGCTTCTTCCATTTTTACATTCGTCGCGGCGATAATTCGAACATCGGTTTTTTGAATTTCAGATGAACCTACTTTCATAAACTCTCCGGATTCTAAAACACGCAAAAGTCGAACTTGGGTCGGCAGAGGCAACTCCCCTACTTCATCCAAAAATATGGTTCCTTTATCCGCTACTTCAAAATACCCTTTTCGAGTCGACGTGGCACCGGTAAAAGCTCCTTTTTCGTGACCAAACAATTCCGAATCTATCGTTCCTTCGGGTATTGCACCACAGTTTACGGTGATGTAATTGTTGTGCTTTCGCGCCGACTGAGAATGAATGATTTTGGGAATAAATTCTTTTCCTACCCCGCTCTCACCGCTTACCAAAACAGTAATATCAGTGGGTGCTACTTGAATTGCTTTTTCCAAAGCACGGTTCAAAACAGGGTCATTCCCTATTATCGAAAAGCGTTGTTTGATGGTTTGTAAATTATCCATTCGTTGTTATTTCCCGTTATGTTATTAAAACTTGGTTCAAAAAAATACAATTTAAATTATCCTAAATGGATTCCTCAGAAGTTAAACCATTTCTCCAATAAGCGTTGCTGAAGTACAGTCCAATGCTTTTACTTTCACAAAATCGCCGACTTTGGTTCCTTCCACAATTGGAAATACCATCACTGCATTTTGAGAAATTCGTCCGGACCATTCATTCTCGTTTTTTCTACTGGTTCGTTCAATCAGAACTTCATGCACTTTACCTACATATTCTTCCATTCGTTCTTTGGAATGTCTTTGTTGAACTTCAATAATCTCGCTCAATCTTCGTTTTTTCACTTCTTCGGGCACATCGTCTTCCATCTTTTTATCCGCGGGAGTTCCTGGACGATTAGAATACGCGAACATATATCCGAAATCATACCGAACATATTCCATCAAACTAAGTGTTTCTTGGTGTTCTTCTTCGGTTTCTCCACAGAATCCTGCAATTATATCGTGTGAAATCGAACAATCAGGAAGAATGGTTCGAATTTTATCGATCAATTCCAAATATTCTTCCCGGGTATGTTGACGATTCATTCGTTTCAAAACTTCTGTACTTCCCGATTGAATTGGAAGGTGAATGTATTTGCAAATATTATCGTGTGAAGCCATCGTTCGCAATACGCTCTCATGCATATCTTGCGGATTGGATGTTGAAAATCGAATTCGCATTTGAGGAACAGCTTCTGCGACCATCGCTAAAAGTTGCGCAAAGTCCACGGCTGTTGCCTTTTGAATATCGGTCGCATTTTTGAAATCTTTTTTCAATCCACCGCCATACCATAAATAGGAATCTACATTTTGACCCAAAAGCGTAATTTCTTTGTATCCATTTTCCCAAAGACCCACACATTCATTCACAATCGAATGGGGATCACGACTTCTTTCTCTTCCACGTGTAAAAGGAACGACACAAAACGTACACATGTTATCGCAACCTCGGGTAATGGTCACAAAGGCGGTTACTCCATTTCCACCCAAACGAACGGGATTCAAGTCCGCATAGGTTTCATCTTTCGAAAGAATCACATTAATCGCTTGACGACCATCTTCTACATCTTCCATCAGTTTCGGCAAATCGCGGTAAGCGTCTGGTCCGACAACCAAGTCGACAATTTTCTCTTCTTCCAACAATTTGGTTTTCAAACGTTCAGCCATACAACCCAAAACACCGATTTTCAACGAAGGATTTATCTTTTTCTGAACATTGTATTCGGATAATCTTTTACGAACAGTTTGTTCGGCTTTGTCACGAATTGCACAGGTATTTACCAGAATCAAATCCGCCTCTTCCATTACATCCGTAGTATTGTATCCATTCTCCAACATAATCGAAGCAACAATTTCTGAATCTGAAAAATTCATTTGACATCCGTAACTCTCTAAAAAAAGCTTTTTTGAATTCTCATTCTTTCCTTCTAAAACCGTGGATTCTCCTTGACGGGCTTCATTTATTTCTTTGATTGGTGATTCCATTTTTCTAAAAATTGTATAGAATGCAAATATATAAATTCCTATGTCAATATGGCAGTCAATTTAATTGTTTGGATATTTTTAACTTTTGACTATTTTTGAAGAATAATTAAAAACTATGAATTCGGATATCAATACACATGCAAAAAACGATTCACTGAATTTCAATTCGGTATTCAATCAATCGTGGAGCCTTTTCACAAAATCATTAGGAATGGGGATTTTGGCGATTGTCATTTACTTGATTGCTTCCGGAATGGTTGGCTTTATGATTGAAAGTATCACAGGATTTAATTCGATCACCCAAGAATTTATGGAAGATATTCAAGGAATGAACGACCCCAACACGTTAATCTATAAAATGCAAGATTTTTATATGAATAATTTGAGTTTAATTGTGATTTCAAGGTTATTAACCGAATTCATACTTATATTAACCTTCCCATTAGCAGCAGGCTTTATAATGGTTTGTAGAGAAATCGATCAGCGTGGATATTCAGAAGTAAAAACTTTATTCATTGGATTTAAACCTGAATATTGGGGCCGTTTAATGGTTTTAGCCATCGTTTATTTTATTCTTTCAAAAATTGCCATTATGCTTTTCATCTTACCAGGCGTTTATCTTTGGGTAGCGGCTTGTATTGCATGTCCTTTTGTGTTATTCAAAGGAATGAGCGGAATGGAAGCTTTAAAAGCAAGTATACATACTGTAAATCAAAACTGGTTTTCGGTTTTTAAAATTTTAGTAGTCGCTTCTTTAATCGGAATTTCAGGATACCTATTATGTGGTGTTGGAAGAGTCGCTACCTATCCTTTTGTGCTGGTAACGATTTATATGTTGTACAAAAACATGGTTGGATTTGACGATGATGAAATCACAGAAATTGGTAAGAATTAGTCAGTTTTTGGTAGCTTCAATAAATTCTCTCTATTTTTGCAGAAAATTTGTAGATGCCTAAAAACTTAGTAATAGTCGAGTCACCAGCGAAAGCAAAAACAATTCAAAACTACTTAGGGAAGGACTTTGCGGTCGAATCCAGCTTTGGTCACATCTCTGATTTGCCAAAAAAAGGAATGGGAATTGAGATTGAAAACAACTTCAAACCCGTCTATGAAGTTTCTGCGGATAAGAAAGATGTAGTAAAAAAGCTCAAAGATCTGGCAAAAAAAGCAGATACGATTTGGCTGGCTTCGGATGAGGACCGTGAAGGAGAAGCAATTGCATGGCACTTGTATAATGTATTGGGATTAGAGAAAAAAGAAACGCATCGAATTGTTTTCAATGAAATTACAAAGAAAGCGATTCAAAAAGCCATAGAAAATCCACGTCAAATTGATAATGATTTGGTGGATGCTCAGCAAGCACGTCGCATTTTAGACCGATTGGTTGGATTTGAAGTTTCACCAATTTTATGGAAAAAAATCAAACCCGGATTATCGGCTGGACGTGTACAATCGGTGGCAGTTCGATTGATTGTAGAGCGTGAAAAAGAAATTCAAAACTTCAAACCGGTTTCCAGCTTTCGGTTTACAGCACAATTTGGAACCCAAGATAAAAAATCATTCAAAGCCGTTTTAACCAAAGAATTTAAAACCTTTGAAGAAGCAAAAGCATTTATCGAATCCTGTACGGATGCGGAATTTAAAATAAAGGACTTACAGAAAAAGCCCGCGAAACGCTCGCCTTCTGCTCCATTTACAACTTCCACATTGCAACAAGAAGCTTCATTGAAATTAGGTTATCCCGTTTCGAGAACCATGCGTGTAGCACAGCAGCTATACGAATCCGGATTGATTACCTATATGCGAACCGATAGTGTAAACTTGTCACAAGATGCGATTGCGGATGCAGAGAAAACAATTATTGCAAATTATGGTGAGAAATACAGTTCGCCTAAAAATTATACCAACAAAAATAAATCAGCACAAGAAGCGCATGAGGCGATTCGTCCTACCGATTTCAATGTGAAAAATGCAGCCGGCGATGATAGCATGCGAAGATTATATGATTTGATTTGGAAAAGATCGATTGCAAGTCAAATGACACAAGCCGATTTGGAACGAACCATCATCGATGTTTCTAATTCAAAAAACAAAGAGATTTTCCAAGCAAAAGGAGAAATCATCGTTTTTGACGGATTTTTAAGAGTCTATCAAGAAGCTGTTTCCGAAGACGAAGTGGAAGATGACAAAACCATTTTACCTGATGTACATACCAACGATCCTGTAAATGCAGACGAAATTTTTGGAACTCAAAAATTCACGAAGTCACCTCCACGTTACACAGAAGCATCATTGGTTAAGAAATTGGAAGAATTGGGAATCGGTCGACCCTCGACCTATGCACCAACGATTTCAACGATTCAAAACCGAGATTATGTACATGTGGGAAATCTGGATGGAGAGAAAAGAGAATTGCAAACTTTACGTCTTGTTTCCGGGAAAATTACTGAGAAATTAGACTCGGAGAATTATGGTGCAGACAAGCGGAAATTAATTCCAACGGATATTGGAATCGTTGTGAATGATTTCTTGGTCGAATATTTCGCAAACATTATGGACTATGATTTCACAGCACGTGTGGAAGAAAGTTTTGATGAAATTGCCGAAGGAAAACAAAGTTGGACTTCAATGATTGATGGATTTTACAAGAAATTCCACAATACAGTTGAGATCGTAGAAGAAACCGCAGAACGCGCATCAGGCGAAAGAGAATTAGGAAAAGATCCCGAATCAGGAAAACCCGTTTTCGCACGAATTGGTCGTTTCGGCCCTATGATTCAAATTGGAGAAGCAGAAGACGAAGAAAAGCCAAGGTTCGCTAGTTTATTAAGCACTCAATCCATTCATAGCATCGAACTCGAAGAAGCATTGAAATTATTTCAATTGCCACGCACTTTGGGCGAATATGAAAGTGAAGTTGTGGAAGTAAATGCGGGTCGATACGGACCGTACGTAAAGTACATGGAAATGTTTGTTTCCATCCCAAAAGAGGAAGATGTAATGGAAATCACTTTGCAACGCGCCGTGGAATTAATCCAAGAAAAACAAAAAGCAGACGCTCCGATTGCGACGTATGAAGGATTGGATGTAATCAAAGGAAAAGGTCGTTTTGGTCCGTTTATCAAATGGAATGAAATGTTTATCAATGTCAATAAAAAATACGATTTCGATAATTTATCCCAAGCAGACATCATTGAATTGATTGAAGCGAAGAAGCAAAAAGAAATTGACAAAGTAGTTCAGAATTGGGAAGAAGAAGGAATTCGAATCGAAAAAGCCCGTTGGGGAAGACACAATATTATCAAAGGAAAAACGAAGATAGAATTGGCCAAGGAAGTAGATGTAATCCATATTACTCTTGACGAAGTAAAGAAAATAATCGAAGCAAAAAAACCGAGTAAGAAGAAGAAAAAGTAATGATTCACGAATTTCTAACCCCTGTTTCTGCAGAATTAAGAACTTATGCTTCCGAGCTGGACGAGTTCAGTATTGGTCAAAATTTGCGATTTGATGTTGATTTTGAAGAAAATTCCATGGTGATTTTTGGAATAAAAGAAACACGCGATCAAATTCAGGATCCGCATTTAGAATTGGATTTTGATTTGGTTCGGGAACAATTCTACCTCTTAAAAAAAGGAAATTGGCATGTACCGTTATACGATTTGGGCGATATACTACCAGGCGAAAGTTTGGAAGACACCTATTTTGCATTTTTAAAAATTCAACAAGAATTATTGAAAAAAAAATGTGTTTTGATCATTTTAGGCGGAACTTCCAGTTTAGCCTATTGGCAATACAGAGCATTTGATGCAATTACCCATCAAGTTAATGTAAGTTGTATTGACAATCGTTTTCGTTTGGGAAATAGTGATTACGACTTATCATCGAATAATTATTTGAGTAAAATTATAACCACTGAGCCGCATCAACTTTTTGATTACTCTCATTTAGGCTATCAAACCTACTTTGTGGGTCAAGAAGAGTTGGATTTAATGGATCAATTAAACTTTGATGTAAAAAGATTGGGGAAGTTGATAGATAATATGCAGGAAGCTGAGCCTGAATTGAGGTTTTCAGACTTGGTTATTTTAAACTTAGAGGCCCTTCAAGCTTCAGATTTTAAATCCTCTACTCAACAATCACCCAATGGATTTAGTTCCCGAGAAATATGTTCTTTGTCTAGATATGCAGGTATAAACAATAAAGTACAATCCTTTGGCGTTTATAATTTCAAGGCGAAAAACATTTTGGTTGACAATATATTGTTGGCTGAGATTCTTTGGTATTTTATAGAAGGTAAGAATCAAGCACCTATGGAGTTGGATTTGAATGAAAGAGAAGATATTGAAACTTTTTACGTTCAGCTCCCCGAACAGGACTTAATATTTTATCATGACATCGATTCACAGCAATGGTGGATGGAACTGAGTGAAGCGGAAGCTACTCAAAGACAGATCATTCCTTGTTCGATAAGGGATTACGAAGATTCGCTAAAGGGAAGGATTCCGGATAGATGGTGGAAGTCATTTAAAAAGTTATACTAACCACAATAAAATAAATTTTTAATCGTTAGCAAGTATCAAATTAAAAATTATTTTTGGAGACTCGTAAAATTATAATAGATTTACACGCTTAAAAAAAATTAAGAATGAATAAAGCATTGGTAGCAGTTATCTTAATAACATTCACTCTTTCTTCCTGTAACATGTTGAAAAAGGGAAGAAATGGAGGAAAAGATGATGGTCAAATTGTAGGAAAGAAATCAACAAACTGGACGCCACAACGCCCAAAAAGCATGGTACCCATTCCAAGTGGGGCTTTTGTGTTGGGACAAACCGATTATGATTTTACATTTGATAATTCGGCACCGGTTCGTACCGTGTCGGTTTCTGGGTTTTACATGGATGACACCGAAACCACGAACTCAGAATATCAAGTATTTGTAAATTATGTTCGCGATTCCATTGCACGAACCATGTTGGCAGAAAAAGCCGCTGAGTTAGGATATGACCCTACATCGGGTGATTCGGGTGAAGCTACAGGTATTGCTGGATATCGTTACATTTCAGGAAGCGAAGATGGAGAAAAAACACCGTGGGACGAATATGTAGAGTCACAATCTACGGGACGTGATGGTGATTATTCCATTGACCAAAGAAAACTGAATTGGAATGCAGAGCTAATGTGGAACAAGTATGAATATCCTGACGTGGATTATGCAGAAGCATTGGATGCTTTGTATTATTCTCCAGAGGAGAGATTCAACAATGAGCGTTTGATTGATGTTCGTAAATTGAAATTCAAATATGTTTGGGTTGACCAAGAAGGAGCTGCACGGGAAGGAAATAATCCTGAATCCTACCGAATCGACTTCCGTCATGAAGAAGAAGTAGCCGTTTATCCAGACACAACCGTTTGGGTAAGAGACTTCAACTATGCACACAACGATCCTATGCACGAAAACTATTTCTGGCATGAAGCGTATTCTTCTTATCCTGTAGTAGGAGTTACTTGGAACCAAGCGATGGCCTATTGTGCATTTAAAACAAAAAAGCAAAACGACTTTTTAGCTACCAAAAGAAAGAAAAGAGATACTGCGAAAAAAGTAATCGATTACCGTTTACCTACCGAAATTGAGTGGGAATACGCTGCACGAGGAGGTCTTCAAGATGCACCTTACCCATGGGGAGGTCCGTATTTGATGGATGATAGAGGTTGTTATTTAGCAAACTTTAAACCGAAGCGTGGAGATTACATCGAAGAATACGGAAAAGGATATATGTACACCGCTCCTGTTAAAACATTCCATGCCAATGGATATGGATTGTATGATATGGCAGGAAACGTAGCAGAGTGGACAAGCACACCGTATGACAAAGCGTTTTATCAAATGACATCGACATTAAATCCAACCATGTCAAGAAACAAGAGTGAGAACAAAGCCTTACGAGGTGGATCTTGGAAAGACATTGGGTATTTATTGATGGTAAGTGCAAGAGATTGGGAACACCAAGATTCAGCGAGAAGCTACATAGGCTTTAGAACCGTTCAATCTTTCCCAGAAGGTGCTAAAATCAAATTTAAAAAGAGAAAAAAATAATCAGAACAATTTTATAAATCTTTAATTAACACAAATACAATTTTAAATTATGGCAGCAAAAGCAAGTAAAAAAGACGTAAGACTAAATTTCTTTTACAGTATTGGGGCAGCAATTGTTATCCTTGGTGCATTAGCCAAGATTAACCACTATTCGTTTGGTCCTATCGATGGATCAGCAGTTCTTGCATTCGGAATGATTATGGAGGTGATCGTATTTACAGTTTTCGCCTTTGACAAACCCAAAGGAGATTACGAATGGGAAACTGTTTATCCAGAACTAGCATCTGGCGTAGCAGTAGCACCAAGAAAAGCCGCAAAAGTGGTTGAGGAAACAGATAATGTATCTCTTTCTCAAAAATTAGACAAAATGTTAGGTGAAGCAAAATTGGATGTTTCCTTGATGGAAAGATTGCGATCAGGAATCGAGAACTTCGGATCAGCAGTGAATGAAATCAACAAAACAACCAGTGCGGCAGCAGCTACCCAACAATATGGTGATCAATTGGCCTTGGCCGCTAATCATATGGAATCTTTAAATGCATTGTACCAAGTACAATTAGAGAGTGGACAAAAACAAGTAGAGTTAAACAAACAATTCATTTCGGAAATGGAGGCTTCCGCAGGAGGTTCTCAGAGATTCCAACAAGAATTGGAATCTTTATCCCAAAGCATCAACAGCCTAAACAAAGTGTATGGTGGAATGTTGAACGCGATGAAAGGAAATTAATTAACGAATTTAGAATCGTTTACAACTGAAAAAATTAATTAAATGTTTAACAATCTACTTATTTAAATAAAGATGGCAGGCAAACAAACACCTCGTCAAAAGATGATTAACCTGATGTACCTCGTGTTCATCGCAATGATGGCTATGCAGGTAGATCGTCAGGTATTACGTTCTTTTGAAGGAATAACAGTAACCTTGGATGATTCATCCAAATTAACAGCAGATAATAATCGTACGTTTTATGAACAAATTGTAAATAAAGCAAAAGATAATGACGATTACAAAGCAATTGAAAGTCAAGCGAATTTAGTAAAAGCGGAAGCCGAGAAAGCGTACAATGTAATTGAATCAATCAAGTCAGAAATAATGCAAAAGCAGGAATATAGCTTACCTGTTGCGGGCGCTGATGACGATGTAGAAACGAATTACAATTCCCTTTCAAACACAGACGTTCTTACAAAACTTTTATTTGTAAAACAAGATACGCCTACAGAGAAAGGAACGGAATTAAAAGCATCTATTGATGGATTTAATAAGTTCATGGTTCAAGCGTATGACGGTTCTAAAAAGGATCAAGATCGGATTGATCATATTTTTACAACCCAAGATAAAGGAAAAAAATCATGGTTAAACGACATGTTCTATGACCAACCGATGGTTGCAGGATTGGCGAACTTAACGAAGATTCAATCTGACATCCGTACGGAAGAAGGGAACTTGGTAAGAGCTTTATTGGCAAATAAATTACAACATGAAATTGAATTGAAAGCATTCGAACCGATCGTAATAGCTCCACCATTTGTACGTTCAGACAAACCAGCAGACGCAAGTATTGCTTTTGGAGCGTTTGATAACACATTGAATGGAAAAGTTATGATTGATGGAATGGGCGAAGTTCCATTGGTAGATGGAAAAGCGAATTTCAAATTGAATACAGGAGGATCAGGTGTTAGAACCGTAAAAGGTACTATGACCTATATGGGATCAGATGGTAAATTCGTTGAACCAATCGCATTCTCTCATGAATATGAAGTGGTAGCAGAAACTTTATCAGAAGTACCAAGCGGTGCAATCATTTCAGCCGATGCGATGAATGTGGTTTACCGTAACTTAGATAACCCAATGTCAGCAACCGTAAATGGAGCAGATGGAGCAGTTACTATGACAGCATCCGTTGCAGGTTTACGCCCAGCAGGAGCAGGTAAATGGATATTTAAACCCGCAGCCGGAAGTGGAACGGTAACGTTTACAGCTTCTGCAAAAACATCTACTGGAAAAGTAGTTTCCGGTAAGAAAGAATTCCGTATCAAACCGGTTCCACCAGCACGAGCGCACATTGCAAACAAAACAAGTCTTGCAGTGCCCGCAAATGGATTGGCAGGACAAACAGTACGTGTAGACTGGCCTGACTTCTTATTCGATGTGAAAGGAGAAGTAACCTCGTTCAAAGTGAAAGTACCAGGACAACCAACCGTTGCGGTTTCAGGAAGTAAAATGTCAGGTGCCGCAGGCGCTTTATCGAAAGCCAAAAAAGGAGACGTAGTCGGAGTATTTGATATTAAGTATTCTTCTTCGGCCGGAACGGGTGAAGCATCCGCAGTAACAATTGAAGTAAATTAATAAAAAATAATAGTATGAAGTGTCTTTTTTTCGGAATAGTGAGTTTAGTAGCATCTGTGGGATTTGCACAGAATGTTTTGAATGCTATGTCTCCTGAAGAACTCAGAGAGCAAAGAGCAAACAAAACAAAAGTTACAGAAGCGGGAGATACCATCAGTACAATGGCTGAGCCTTTGGAGTATGGTTACATTGAGGACAAAGACGTTATTTGGTCAAAAGTAGTGTGGGAAGTAATTGATATGAACGAGCGTTTAAATCAACCTTTCTACCGTGCTTCGGACGGATTGTTAACCGAATCAGCGTCATTGTATGATGCATTGGTGCAAGGTGTACGATCTGGAGCCATTGAACAGGTTTATGATGATGAGTATTTCGTTACCAAAATGACCTACGACCAAATCGTTTCGAGAACTGCAAAGAAAGATACCCAACAATACTATTTTGATTTAATTGACGAAGGTGAAGAGCCCGACGAAGGTTTAATCTTTAATTTTGAAGTGAATTCTTCAGACATTAAAATGTTAAAAACCAAAGGAATGTGGTACATCGACCGTCGATTGGGTGAAATGAAATACCGTCTTTTAGGACTATGTATCATGGGACCTGATGCACAAGCTTTAGGAACTCAGTTCGATGATGGAACTTTTGTTGAATTATTCTGGATATGGTATCCAGACGCGAGAAAAGTTTTGAGCAACTATACAGTGTTCAATCCAAACAACTCGTCATCTAGTGTTACCTACGATGATTTACTCAACGCACGACGTTTTTCATCCGTACTCTACAAGGCACAAACCATGTACGGTATCACCCCGATTGAAGAGTATATACCCAAAGATTCAAAAGGTCAACTCGAAGAAAGTGACCGAATCCGAACAGCTGTACTCCAATCAGAAGCAGATATGTGGAGTTATTAATGTAACTCAAACTATAGAAAAACTCCGTCAGAAATGGCGGAGTTTTTTATTGGGATAAAGTGAAGGAACGAGAATCAATCTTTTGAATTTGGACTCATTTTGAGAATGTATGGATTGTTAAATTTCATTTTCAATCCAAGAAAATCAATGTGCTTCTTCCCTCTTCTCCTATAAGTTTTGTAACTTGTCTTGTTCTTAAATCCATTTTAAAATCACGTATGAAAAATCTAATTCTTATTTCCGCTCTATTTTGTTTTTCGGCCGCTTTGAGCCAATCCCAGGTTCCGTCCACCGAAAGTCAAATAAAAACCGCTCTTTATGCGTGTCCTGAAATGTATCAAGATGATGCAGAAGTGATAGGTTACAATCAAAAAGGAGAACTCGTAACCTTACGCGAAGGTAAAAACGAAATAATTTGTTTGGCCGACAACCCCGAAAAAGGAGGAATTAGTGTTTCCTGTTACAGCGATAAATTAGAAGCTTATATGAATCGAGGTCGTGCTCTGCTTGCGGAAGGGAAAACCGAAATAGAAAAAAGAGAAATTCGCAAAAAAGAAATCGACGAAGGAACTTTGGAAATGCCCAAGGAACCTGCTGCCGTTTATGTAGTTTCCGCAAAAGAGGAAGATCACAACTTTGAAACGGGCGAATTGAAAACAAGTAAAATTCGGTATGTTTTTTACAAACCGTATATGACCGCAAAAGAAACCGGATTGCCTACCCAACAGGGAACTCCAGGTATGCCGTGGCTGATGGATGCAGATACGCATCGTTCGCATATTATGATTACACCGGGGAATTAGAAAGGTGGGAAATAGGGACTGGGGACTGGGGACTGGGAAAGTTCGCTTTAAATAATAAAAAACCTGGCAGAATAAAAATTTACTTCAATGTTAAGTTATTAAAGAGTGAAAATTTGAAATCACAAAATGTGACATCAAGTACACATGGAGGACGAAGAACAATACTTATTTATCAAAACACAAATTATCGATTATTTTTTTTAGCTCCGAAGGTTTTAGATTTGACTTTTCACTTTTGTCATAAATAGTAAGTAGATAAATGGTTTCAGTTTGAATGTATAAATACGTGATAACTCTTGCGCCACTCCTTTTACCCTTACCTTTACTACCAATACGTAAACGAATTTTATAACAATTGTTACCCAAATAGATACCACTTTCAGGATTGTCAGAAAGCTCAGCAATCAATTCCCCAAATTCACTTTTTAAAGAAGAGAATTTTTTAACTAAACGTTTTAATTCTTTCTCAAAACGATGGGTTGAAATGATGTTATAGCTGATTCAATAACTTATCAGCTGTTTTTAATTTAATCTTTCCTTGCTTATGCAATCGAACTTCCTCAGCCGCTTCTTTAAGGTCTTCATAAAGCTCATCCGAATTTAAATTAATTTGTGCTTCTTTTGAAGTATTTATTTTCTTTTTCACTTCAAAATTAAGCTTCATCGCTTTCACAAAAGCCTTTAAAGCTCTAGCTTCTTCGAATGTTGAAGTTTCTATTATATAAATATCTTGTGTGGACATGTTTCCTAGTTTAAAACAAAGATAGGAAATTGAGTAGCAAAAGTCAATAGGACCGTTTATTGGGAATTTTATTTTTACTTATCCTTCTGCTCCAACAACAAATCGATTTTTCTTTCCAATGATTCTACTTTTGCTTCCAATTCGTCGTTGTTGTCGCTGACCATCGTATCCACAAAAATGGAATTCACAATCGATAAGCCAAATATTCCGCCCACGAGAAGAATGAATGAAAAGAAAATAGTTATAAACACCGCTAATTTGGGTGAATCTTTTGAAACAGTTTCGGACAATTGATCCGGAATTTCATACCAACCTTCGACCGTAAACACTTTAAAAACGGAATAAAAAGATTTCATGGGATCCCCGAAATATTCTGCAGAGAAATCTTTGAATAGAAAGGTAGAAACGATGGAGGTTATAAAAATGAAAATAAACAATCCGAGAAACAACACCAAAGAAGCTTTGATCGCTCGTTTGACTCCGCTAATTAATTCATCTATTTGCGGAAAGAAACGTAAAAATCGGAAGAATTTAAAAGCACGTGTCACTCGTAAAATCAATAAGAAATCCAAATCAACAAACGTAGTTCCTGTCATCCAAATTAATAAAGATGGCATCGCTAAAAGAACCAAAGTAAAATCAAACTTATTCCAATTGGAACGGAAGAAGGATTTTGTACCGAATTGTTTGAGTTTGATTATCATTTCAATCACAAAAACAAGAGTGATTATGTTGTCAAAATGATCAAAACTATTTTTAAGAAGGAGACTGAAGTCGAATCCTTGAAGAAAAATCACAATTGCATTGATGAAAATAATCATCAATATAAATTTCTCATTTAGAAATAGTCTTTTAATTTTTTGCATCTGTAGAATTTGTATTTTGAATTCGCACCAATTCGATAATTACAAATATATAGAATTTATAGAGTTAGGTTTCTTAAATTAGCAAAAGAGAATGAATACTTTAAAATAAGAATATGAGTGAAAAAAAATTCAACATAGCCATCTTAATCGATGGAGACAATGCACAAGCGAAACTCCTCAAAGAAACCATTGAAGAGGTTTCAAAATATGGAAAAGCGACCATCCGAAGAATTTATGGCGATTGGACTTCCCAAGTGATGAATTCGTGGAAAGATTTAATTAACCAACATTCCATAAATCCCATTCAGAAATTCTCATACACCACAGGGAAAAATTCCACAGATAGCGCGATGATTATTGATGCCATGGATATTTTGCACAGCAAAAGTGTAGAAGGGTTTTGTATCGTTTCGAGCGATAGTGATTATACTGGACTGGCAAAAAGAATTCGGGAAGAAGGCTTATTTGTGATGGGAATTGGCGAGAAAAAAACGCCCGAAGCCTTTGTGAGATCTTGTGATATATTCACCTACACTGAAAACATTTCACCTCGGACGGAAAAACCAAAACCAAAAACAGCCAAGCCGAAGACCAGTGAGAAAAAAGAAAGTTCACCTAAAAAACCTGTACAAGAAAAAGTAAAAGACCCCTCTAACTTCTTGTCAGAAAAAGACAACCAAACGATTTCCAAAGCCTTTGAAATTTCAACCGATGAAAACGATGTGGCTTACATTTCAAAAGTGGGAGGAAGCATTCGTAAAATTGATCCGAGTTTTGATGCGCGAACGTATGGATATTCGTCTTTATCCAAATTATTTGAAAATCTAGACGACTACCAAGTCATACGAAATGAAGTAGGCGAATTAAATCATCCTTTGGTGAAGCGAAAATAAGTAAAATCAATCCTTAAAAACATAATACCCACATTTTAAATACGCACCTTCCTTAAAGGTAACCGGATGGTCAATGTCGTGAAAATTTTCACCAATGGTTTTGAAACGTCTTCCTGAGCCTTGCAAAGCTAATTCGTTGATTTTAAAGAAATCGTCGGATGAAACACGCGTGGAACACGATGCCAATACCAAAACTCCATTTGGGGCGACCAATTGAATTCCCAATTTAGCGAGTTGTTCGTATTTACTTTTTGCCCGTAATTCTTCAGTCTGACTTTTCGCAAACGAAGGCGGGTCAATAACCACCATATCAAAGGTTTTACCTTCTTCCACCAGTTCCTTGAGTGTGACAAAAGCATCGCCCAAAAGAGTTAAATGTTTTCCTTTGTAGGTATTCAAAGCTGCATTGTCTTTGGCTATTTGCAAAGCGTGTTTGCTGATATCCAAACTCGTTGCTTCTTTCGCACCTCCTACTAAAGCATGAATTGAAAATCCACCGGCATAGGCAAAAACATCCAAAACGGTTTTGTCTTTTGCCAACTCCCCTACTCGTTTTCGGTTGGCTCTATGGTCCATGAAATATCCAGTTTTATGTCCTTTGATTACATTCGCAGAAAAATGAAGACCGTGTTCTAAAAATTCCACCACTTCATTTTCTAATTCTCCATACAAAATTTGACCATCTGTAAATTCATACGGATTGGCTTCTTGCAGATTTCGACTCAATCGCAAAACGACCGTCGTACAACCTGAAACAATTAGCAAGGATTCTATAATATCCTTCAAATAAGGAAACCAAATCATAGAATACAGTTTCACAACGAGCACATGTGCATACACATCGGCAATAAATCCTGGAAATCCGTCATTTTCACCAAACAACAAACGATAACTATTTGTTTTTTGGGCTAACAAAGGTTTGCGTAAATCATAGGCTTCATTGATTTTGGTTGCAAAAAAGTTGGAATCTATTTTTTGACCGCTGTAGTAATGAAGCATCTTAATTTGAATCGGAGATTCGGGATCGTAGAGACCTACTCCAAAAACTTGGTTGTTTTTCTGTCGAAATAAAATCGCCACATCGCCCGATTTACCTTCTTTGTTCACCTTCTCAATACTTTCTGAAAAAACCCAAGGATGGGCTGATCTAAGCATGATACTTTCAGCTGCTGGCGTTAATTTTACAGCTAAATTCTGAACTTCTATTTGTGGGAATTGACAGTGAAACATAATTCTATGGAAAAGTCCGCAAGATACGACAATTGACTTTCTAAGTATTGCTTATTTTTTTGATGGATTACATACCCAAGAAATAAAAATTATTTTCTACATTCACATAATGATACCATGGCATCAATATGTTTTCGCACTTATTTTTATTCTCGCTGGACTTAATCATTTCCGAAGTCCAAAACTGTATGAACGCATTATTCCATCGTATATTCCCGCTGGAAAAACGATGGTTTATCTCAGTGGAATTTTAGAAATTGCCTTGGGAATTTTGCTTTTAGTTCCAAAAACTCAATCTCTGGCTGCTTGGGGAATTATTGTTTTAATGGTTCTGTTTCTACCCGTGCATGTCTATATGCTTCAAAATAAAAAAGCAAGCTTGAAAATGCCGAAATGGGCTTTGATTCTTCGCTTGATCTTACAGTTTGTATTGATTTATTGGGCGTATTTGTATGTTTAATTTCTATTTATGCAATTGAAATAAAAATTCCAAACCTCCTTCATTTCGATTTCTGGCAACGATGGTTCCTTTATGAAAACCAATTGCATTTTTAACGATGGAAAGCCCCAAACCTGTTCCACCTGTATCGCGTGTACGGCCTTCGTTGATTCTATAAAACCGCTCGAAAAGTCGGTTTAAGTAGGATTCATCACTAATTCCAGCTCCTGTATCGAAAAAAGAGAAGTAATAAAAATCTTTGTCTTCTTTGTACATATTTATCTGAATTTGAATGGATTTTCCTCCGTATCGAATCGAGTTGTCGATTAAATTTCTGAAAATAGAATACATTAAATTCCGGTTGGCTTTCAAGGTCAAATCTGCTGGAATAGTCCAATTCAATTCGATGTTTTTCTCTTTCAATAAATCCGAAAAATCTTCTTTCAAGGATTCAAACAACGATTGAATAGCCACGTCTTTTCGTTGAAAGGAAAGCGGCGCTTCTTCTATTTTTGTGATCATTCCCATGTCTTGAATAATTTCAGACAGCAAAAGCGTTTGATCATGGGCTTGTTTGACAAAATGATTTTTCTTTTCTTCATCCACCGTGGGAACCATTGCGGTTTCTAAATATCCACGAATACTGGTCAATGGCGTTCGTAATTCATGGGCGATGTTACTGGTCATTTCTTGTTTTAAACGTCGTGTTTTTTCGTGTTTTGTAATGTCATTCAGAATGATTTCAAAGCCTTTGTCTTCAAAAACATTGACACGAAGTGAAAAAACTTTTCCTTGTTTACTCAGTTGAGTTTCAAAATAATTCGACCTTTTCTCAGACAGAAATAGATTCATTTCCTGAAAAATCTCTTCAGAAAATAAGCTTGAAAAATCGCTGGAAGGTTCTTGGGTAAGTGTATTCAGGTATTGAATAAATAATCCATTGTAAAACTCAATCTTTTTATCCGCCGAAACAAAACAGATTCCTTCTTCGGATGTGTGGATATGTTGCAATAATTTTTCACGTTCCAACGCAATTTGATTCTGACTTTCCTTCAGTTTTTTATAACTTTTTGTAATGGAAGTTCCAATTTCACCCAATTCATCATTCGGGAAATCATAATCAGCAAGACCATTGCTATCCGCAGACAAAGCAAAATCTCGAAGTTGATTTATCGAATTCCCAAAACGATTGGTAATAAAATTCACCAACAAAAGCATCAAACCAAACAATAAAATTATAAAGTATAAAAATAAATTGTCTGCTTGCAAAAACTTTCGGGTTTGTAAATCATAGGGCAAGGCAACGCGAATATATTGATGGCCGAAATCCTTTACGTAATACAAATACGCTTGTTGATTGGATGTGGACGTTCGGATTTCTGTACCGGTTCCATCTTTCAAAGCATCCAAAATCTCAGGACGGTTTTTATGATTTTCCAGTCCTTCTACATTTTTTATTGAATTGTCGAATAAGACCACGCCTTGTTTATCTATCAAACTCAAACGAAGATTTGGTGGCAATAAAGGAAGAATTCCATCCAAAGAATTCGAACGCGTATCTTTTTGATTGAGTAAATACGCCTGGACTACTTCTGTATAAATATCCAATTTTTCTTCCAAGGCTTCGGTCTTCACTTTCTTTTCTTGAAATTGCTCAAAAAGTATAATTCCAATGGTAAAAACACCAAATATCAAAGCGAAATAAAGAAATAACCTTTGTTTGTAACCTAATTTCATAATTCTGTATTAAATCGATAACCGTACCCTGAACGGTTTGTAATGAATGAGGAATAACTTCCTAGTTTTTTTCGGAGTCGAGTGATGTGGACATCCACGGTTCTTTCGGTCACATACGTCGTTTCACTCCATGCTTTTTCAATGATTTCAGCTCTTGAGAAAAGCCGTTCTGGGTTTTCTGCGAGTAAGGCTAAGATTTCAAATTCGGTTTTTGTAAGCGAAATTTTCTCTTCTTTGAGTTCGACTTCTTTGATTTCTAAATCGATAATCAATTCATCAAAAACCAATTTCCGAACGGATTCCTTGTCGTTTGTATCACTGTTTCTTTTCAGTATCGCCTTTATGCGTGCAATGACTTCTTTGATCGAAAAAGGTTTGGAAATATAATCATCTCCACCTACAGAAAATCCGGTTAACATATCGTTTTCGGTATCTTTGGCGGTTAGAAATACAATGGGAACTAAATTTCCCTTAGACCGTAATTTCTCCGCCATTTTATAGCCCGACATTCCTGCCATCATCACGTCCAACAAGATCAATGAGAAATCATGGGTTACGGTTTCTAAGGCAGATTCTGCAGAAAAAACACACTCCACGTCAAAACCTTCATTCTTCAAATTAAATTCAAGAATCTCACAAATGTTTTGATCATCGTCAACAATTAAGATTTTTGGAGTCATTTATTTCTGTTTTTTAAGCTTCGTAAAATTAATCTATTTATTAGAAAACTCAATACAATTAATGAGTTAGCTAATTTATTCGTTTGGTTTTTGACCTCCGTGTTTCAGAACTTTTGCATCGATGTAAAAGACAATTTCTTCCACAATATTGCAACAATGATCTCCTATCCGTTCCAACTTACGAATAAGCAAATACAGTTTCAAACCGCATTTTGAAAACGAAGGTTCATTCTCCATAAATTCGGCTAAAATTAAGATGGATTGATCATAAATTTCATCTACTTCTTCATCTCTCGCTAGAATTCTACCGGATAATCGGGTGTTTTCAGACTCCAGTGCAACAAAACTATCGGATAGCATTCCGATCAACATATCGAGCATATTTTCGATTTGCAATCGCTCAATCAACTGTGGATCCACTTCATTGCAATCTCCATCGAGTACATGACGCGCCACGCCCGCCGCAAAATCACCGATTCGCTCCAGTGTATTGCTAATTTTTATCAGAGAAAGTGCCAGTCGCAAATCAATGGCAACTGGATTAAATAGGGCGATGTAATTTTCACAATCACTGTCCATTTTCAGTTCAAAAGCATCGACTCTTTTTTCTCTACTCACAATCTCCAAGGCCAATTCCAAATCGGTTTCTAGAAAGCAATGTTTTGCTTTTTCCAATTGAGAAATCACCAATTTCCACATTTGCATGGCCTCATTTTTCAATGCCTCCATTTCTTGTTCTTTGTGTCTCATTGTTTTTAATCTTAATTTATTAACCAAATCTACCAGTAATATAATTCTGCGTTTCTTCTTTTTCTGGATTTAGAAACATTTTTCTCGTTTCACTGAATTCAACCAATTCACCCATCATGAAGAATCCTGTCGAATCACTTACACGCGCGGCTTGTTGCATATTATGGGTAACAATTACTATGGTATACTCTTTCTTTAATTGATGAATTAATTCTTCTATTTTCGAAGTTGAAATCGGATCCAACGCAGAAGCCGGCTCATCCATCAATAAAATCGAAGGGGAAACCGCCAAAGCTCTTGCGATGCATAAACGCTGTTGTTGTCCACCGGATAATTCAAAAGCGGATTTCTTTAATTTATCCTTCACTTCATCCCACAAAGCAGCGTCGATCAATGATTCTTCCACGCGCTGTTCTATGAATTTTTTGTCGCCCATCGAATTCACCCGAAGACCGTAGGCTACATTTTCAAAAATCGATTTCGGAAAAGGATTGGGCTTTTGAAAAACCATTCCAATTTTCTTTCGAAGTTCATCCACTTGTCCGGAATTTTTATAAATATCTTCGCCTTCGATCAAACATTCACCACTCATTCGTGTTCCGTCAATCAGATCATTCATTCGATTAAACAATCGTAAAAAAGTAGATTTCCCACATCCAGATGGACCAATGAAAGCGGTTACTGTATTGGCTTTCATTTGCATACTGATGTTTTTCAGTGCATGGAAATCACCGTAATGAAAATTTATATTTTTAGTTTCTATCATTTCTTGGAAAATTATTTCTGCTTATTTCTTTTCTCTAATTTCAGCCGTAAAAATGTGGCCATTAAATTTATAATCAATACAATCGCTATCAGAATCAAAGCGGTTCCATACGCAATGGGTCGGGAAGCTTCAATGTCAGTTCCACTGGTTGCAACTACATACAAGTGATACGGCAATGCCATTACTTGATCAAAAATGCTGGATGGCAATTTGGGTAGAAAATAAGCAGCGACTGTAAATAAAATGGGCGCTGTTTCCCCTGAAACTCTTCCAATAGAAAGTATCAAACCCGTTGTAATATTTGGAAAAGCGGATGGAAGGACCACTCTTCTTATGGTTTGAAGTTTACTTGCGCCCAAGGCCAAACTTCCGGTTCGATAGGAATTTGGAACGGCTTTCAAGGCTTCTTCCGTCGTGCGAATTACCAAAGGCAAAGCGAGCAATCCTAAGGTCAAGGAACCTGCCAAAATTGAATCACCAAAACCCAATTTATTCACGAATAAAACCATTCCAAACAATCCAAAAACAATGGATGGAATACTCGCTAAATTGTTGGTCATAATACGTGTAAACTTTACAAACCAACCGTTTCCTGCATATTCACTGGTATAAATTGCGGACATAACTCCCAACGGAAAGGCAAAAGCCATACTTCCTATCACCAAAAGAAGCGTCCCAACAATGGCAGGAAAAACGCCACCTTTTGACATTCCATCCGTTGGACCCGTTGTGAGAAATTCCCAACTAATGACACTGATACCGTTGTAAATAATAAATCCTAAAATCCAGAACAGAATTCCAACTACCAAAATTCCAAGGATTCGAAAGGACGTAAATGCTATTTTTTGATTTAATTTTTTACTCATACTTATACACCTTTATTCGGTTGATTTTTGGAAAGTGACTCAGCGGTAACACTTATGACCATAGTTATAAGAAATAAAATACATCCCAATAAAAATAGGGATTGATAATGCGCTCCACCCGCGGGCGCTTCACCTAATTCAGCCGCAATCGAAGCCGGAATTGTCCGAATCGGCTCAAAGAGCGTATGCGGCATTACAGCTGCATTTCCAGTGACCATCAAAACTGCCATGGTTTCACCAATGGCACGACCCACACCCAAAACTACCGCGGCTGATATTCCTGAGGCCGAATACGGAATAACTACTTTATAAATCGTCTGCCAATGCGTCGCTCCCAATGCCAAACTCGCCTCGCGCATTGCAGTGGGCGTATTTCGCAAAGCATCTTCCGCAATGGTAATAATGGTTGGTAAAGCCATAATGGCCAATAATAAACTTCCGGTAAAAGCTGTTTCACCTACCGATAGATTTAAAGTTTCTTGTACGATTGGTACCAAAACAACCAATCCAAAAAAACCATACACAACCGAAGGAATTCCCGCCAACAACTCAATGGTAGGCTTCATGAATTTTCGAGTGGTTTCTCCAGCTAATTCGGATAAATAAATCGCAACACCCAATCCCAACGGCAATGCAATAAGAATGGCAACAAAGCTGACGAGTAAAGTTCCTAAAATCAAAGGAATAACGCCAAACATAGGAGACGGAGTGGCCGTAGGCATCCACTCTTTTCCTCCAAAAAAATCGGAGAATGAAATGGTTTTATCAGGTAAAACCTTCACTCCTTCTACATTTGAAGGCGCAAATGCTTTGGGTAAATAGGCAATGATATTTGGATTTTCATTGATGATCTCTTTTATTTTTTCGGGCAACAAACTGTAATGCTCTCCCAATTCTTCATCCGAATATATTTCGAAAATATCATCGAAACGGAAAACGCTTATCTCTTGATCTGCACCACCTACTTCGTTCCAATTCGTTATATCCGCGTCGAAAATGTGTTTGATTTCTGAAACATCCAAATCATTTACGGTGTTCTTGGAATTCAAATAAAGTGCATATCCATTTTCCACCGAAGGCGATTGAAAAAGACCGGATCCTTCTTTAAATAAAAAGATAATTATAAGTAAGATGATGATACTGGTCGTTGCACCACTTAGTTTTAACCCACCTTCAATGATCTTTTCGATTATTCGTTTGCTTGATTTCATAGTACTGTTTTGCGTATTCTTCTTTTATGAGAAGTTCTTTTATTTAGGACCTACAGCTATGAATCCAACTTCTGAGACTATTTTCTGACCGGCTGGAGAAAATATATACTTGATAAACGCTTCCAATTTCGCTTCCGATTTGGTTTCGTAATAGTATAACAAAGGACGAACGATGGGATAGGTTTTATTTTCAGCATTTTTCACCGAAGGCGCTATGTAATTTTTCCCCGAATCATAGGAAACATGAACCGCTTTCACTTTTTTGTTTAAATAAGCGAATCCTATATATCCAATCGCACCTTTGGTTTGACTAATCGATTGAACAATTGCTCCTGTTGCAGGCATACTCATAATGCCACTCATGTAGTTTTTATGCTTTAAAACATTGATTCGGAAGAACTCATAGGTACCGGACGAAGTTTCGCGGGAATACGGAACAATCTTCATATCGGCACCGCCTACTTCTTTCCAGTTCTTAATTTTCCCCGTAAAAATACCTTCCAATTGTTCACGCGTTAGTTTATTTACTTTATTCGATGGATGAATGACAATGGCCAAAGCATCATAAGCTACAACTAGCTCTTTCACCGCAATTCCTTCCTTACTCAACTTTTGTTTTTCGACGAATTTAATCGATCGCGAAGCTTGTGCAATATCTGTAGATCCAGAATGTAAAGCGGAAATCCCAACGCCACTTCCACCTCCTGTCACGGTCACTTTCTTTGTAGATGTTGAATTCATATAACTTTCTGCCCATTTTTGTGAAAGCGGAAGTACGGTATCAGAACCTTTTATTCTTTGCGCATTCGTGGTAAATGCACAACTTAGGAGAGTGAATAGAATTAAAACCGTCTGTATAACTTTCATTTTTGCTGTATCTTTCTTTCTAACAGTGCAAAACTAGATAGACTATGTTACGCAGTCTTGTCTATTATGTTACGAATTGATTAAGATTCGCTATCCAACTGCAAATAAATATGTTAGGAGAAGAAAATTAACGTGAATTTGTTACATTTCAGATAATTAACTCGGCGACATAAATTGTCGCTTTAACTAATTATATTTGTAAAACGTTAAAATTAAAAACACACAAATCACTAAATTATTCAACTATGACGATTCAAACTATTTTAAGTGGAAGAAGTAAAAGAACTTTATTTGACTTCTGGTTTAACCAATTTGGAAAAATTCGTTGGATGGAAAAATCAGCATTTTCAAGGAATTTCCTCCTTTTACCTTTTGTTCAAGATATTAAAGGCGTATTGGGAATACTATAACGAAAATTAATAAGTACACATTTGGGATTAACCGGAACCAACTTGAAAAAAGATTCTTCGTTATTCACAATTTAGAAATCCCAATCTCTTTTTCGCGATTCCAAACTTAAATTTGGAAGAAACCATTGAAGAATTAGAGAAGGAATGGGGTGGGGAAAATGTGTAAAAATAAATCCCACTTCTACTCTACCGCTTTTACAACTGGGTATACTCTAAAATATCGATATCAAATCCAGTTAAATGCTGTTGTTTACTACCAGGATTTTTGGTGATTAGATTCATCTTCTTGATTCCTAAATCTTGGATGATTTGAGCGCCAATTCCATAATCACGGCTATCATTGGGAATAATTCCTGAATCGATTTTTCCTTCTGCGAATTGTTTAAAACTCGTCAACTTACTCAACATCAAAGCGGAGTCGGATACGTTATTTATAAAAATAAGCGCTCCTTTTCCATTGGATTTAATAATGTCTGCGATGGCTTGAAACTGAGGGATTTCGCCCAATTGCAATACCGAAAACAAATCATAATAACTATTCGAAGAAATGACACGAACAGGAACGGTCTCATCTTCAGACCACTTACCTTGCGTAAGCGCCAAATGCACTTGATCATTGGTGGTTTGTTTGTAAGCGATTAATTGAAAATCACCGTAAACCGTTTTTACTGGGAATTGTTCAATTCGTTCAATCAACGAATCATTTTTTAAACGATAAGCGATTAAATCCTGAATGGTAATAATCTTTAGATCAAATCGTTTGGCAATTTCCATCAGTTGAGGCAAACGCGCCATACTTCCGTCTTCATTCAGAATTTCAACCAAAATCCCCGCTTCTTTCAATCCCGCTAAACGCGCTAAATCTACGGTTGCTTCCGTATGTCCTGCACGGTGAAGGACTCCTCCATTTTTGGCTTGAAGTGGGAAAATATGTCCGGGACGACCTAAATCTTCCGGTCTGGTGTTGGGATCGACCAAGGCTTGAATCGTGTTGGAACGATCATGAACAGAAATTCCGGTGGTATTTCCCTTTCCTTTGTAATCGACAGAAACCGTGAATTGCGTATGGTGTAAAACCGTGTTGTTGGTCACCATCAATTCTAAATTCAATTCTTTACAACGTTGAATGGTTAGCGGTGCACATATCAAACCGCGACCGTGGGTTGCCATAAAGTTAATCATCTCCGGCGTCACCATTTCGGCGGCGGCTACAAAATCTCCTTCATTCTCTCGATCTTCATCGTCCACAACTATAATAATTTTTCCTTGTCTGATGTCTTCAAGGGCTTCACTGATCGAGTTTAATTGTATTCTTTTTTCGGTTTCCATTATTGATAACGACTATGTTCATTGTTTTTAGTGGGTCGGAATTTTGAAATAAACTTCTCAATTGGATCCCAGTAATTACTAAAATTAAATAAGGCAGAATCATGATTTGCTTTATAAAGTAATACGACTGCAATTGGGAAGAATAATATATTCGCAGACCAAGCTGCAAAGTTAGGGTGTATTATACCATTTTTCGCCATATTTTCTGAAGAAAAATTGATGATATAATAAAGCACAAATACAAAAATGGAAATAACCACTGGCATACCGACTCCTCCTTTTTTCACAATCGCTCCCAAAGGTGCACCAATTAAGAAGAAAACGATGCAAGTGAAAGCATAGGAATAATTTCGCTGATAGTATAATTTTTGTTTAGCCACAAACTTCACACGGTTCACTATATCCTGACCTTGCCAAGTGTAACTTTCAATTTCACGATCGAGATTCGCCAATGCTTCTCGTGCGATTTGATATTGACTTTCTTCTTTCAGATCCTCAAACGGCTTGGCTATTTTTTCTCCTTCTTTTAGTTGAACGGAATCAATATCCAAGGCTCCATGCATATTTGCATTCAGAATCCGATTATTAAATTCTACAAAATAAATTTTGTTTTCAGTATCCAAAGAGTCAATCCTATTTTTTAATTTCTTCGCATTTAAGAATTTATAATGATCCTGAATGTTTTCTTCATCCATTGCTTTTTGAAGAATTTCTGAAATATCAATGTATTGAATCAAGGTATCAAACTTAATCGATTGGTTCGGCTGTTTTTTGAGGTCAATATTGGATTTCCCTTTGATTTGATCGACATAAATATTTCCATCAAACAAAACCATTTTTAACAAACGAATATCATCTGCGTCTCGATTTAAAGTTCCAGAATGTGCGATAATCGTACGTTTATCTTCGTCATAATCTCCACCTTGGTAAATAAAAACATCTTTTAAATGATCTTTTTCTTCTCCCGAAATTTCACTAATCTTCATACTAAACCCTGGAATACCTTCAATGAAAACTCCTTCAACAAACTGCAAGGTGGGATTTGTTTTCACAATATTATAAGTTAAATTCTGTGCTTTTCGTTGGGAATACGGCATCACATAATCTCCGAAATAATACAATCCAACGGACATTCCCATAACGACGGTAAACAGAGGAAGTAAAATTCGCGCAAGAGAAATACCAGAAGCTTTCATTGCTGCCATTTCATAGCGTTCGCCCAATCCACCAAAGGTCATAATCGTTCCTAGAAGAATGGAAAGTGGGAGTACCAACTGAATTACGTTGATTCCTAAATAAAATAAAAGCTCGACAATGGTGGTCCAATTCAAACCCTTTCCGGCAAATCTCTCCATCTCTTGCCAGGCGAACTGAACAATAAAAACGAAAAATAAGATGCTGAAAATAAAAAGGAAGGGTCCTAAAAAAGTTTTAACAGTATACCAATCAAGCTTTCTGAACATTATATAGTGGTTACGATGTAGCCGTCTTTTTCATATTTCGACTTGTCAAATTTAAACAAAGCACTTGGAATAATTAAATTTTCTAAGTATTCTTTCACGCTTAATGTTCGAACATCACCGTCAGCGAAATATTCTTTGTATTCAACCAAAGTATTGTTCTTTTTATTGATCGCAATCATCACATAACTCACCTCTGATTTGGTCGTAGGACTCAACTTTACATATTGCACATTATTTCCATATAACGTACCCGATTTATCCAAAGTCGGCTTGAAATTCGTTTTGTACATCGCCAAAACTTTGGTTGGCGTTAGAAAATCATCACTATCTGGTGCAGGTCTTGAAATCGTTACTTCTTGATCTTCTTTGGAAACCGTGAAAAGCTTTTTTCCATCGTACATTTGATAGACGTCCATAACTTGTACGCTATACTTTTCTTTCACCGCAAACAATTCTCCCGTTTCGGGTTTCGAGTCTTTGGTAAGTTTTAACTCAAATTTCAAATAATAAGAAGGTGCTTTCTTATAAGTTTCACTCACGTTATCCATCCACTGTTGCGCCGTTTGAGCAGAAACAGAAATAGAAATCAATACAATAAATACAAGGCTGAGTCTAAAATTTTTCATTTGAATTAGTTTTGTCTCAGATTATCCAACAACTGTTCCAAACTTGCTGCATCTGGGATCAATACCTGACGGGCTTTACTTCCTTCAAAATGTCCGACTATTCCGGCCGCTTCCAATTGATCAATCAATCGTCCTGCGCGGTTGTATCCTAATTTTAATTTACGTTGTAACAAAGAGGCCGATCCTTGCTGCGCCAAAACGATTACCCGTGCCGCTTCATCAAACAAAGCATCCCGATCATCTAAATCCACATCGAGTGCACTTCCTTCTTCCCCTTCGTATTCTGGCAACAAATGCGCATCTGAAAAACCAGTTTGAGAACCGATAAATTCGGTGATCTCATCTACTTCAGGTGTATCGACAAATGCACACTGCAAACGAACCAATTCATTTCCTGTCGTAAATAACATATCTCCTTTCCCAATCAATTGATCGGCTCCCGAAGAGTCCAAAATCGTACGCGAGTCAATTTTCGAAGTTACTCGAAAAGCAACTCTCGCTGGGAAGTTGGCTTTGATTAAACCTGTAATTACATTCACCGAAGGTCGCTGCGTAGCAATCACCAAGTGAATTCCAACCGCACGTGCAAGTTGTGCAAGTCGTGCAATCGGTGTTTCAACTTCTTTTCCAGCGGTCATAATTAAATCCGCAAACTCATCGACAATTAATACGATATACGGTAAGAACTGATGCCCTTCTTCGGGATTCAATTTTCGTTGTTTAAACTTAACATTGTATTCCTTTAAATTTCGAACATACGCGTTTTTCAATAATTCATACCGATTATCCATCTCAATACACAATGAATTCAAGGTGTGAATTACTTTGGTATTGTCGGTAATAATCGCATCATCTGAACCGGGTAATTTCGCTAAATAATGACGTTCTATTTTGGTGTAAAGTGTTAATTCTACTTTCTTTGGATCGACCATCACAAATTTCAGTTCGGTCGGATGTTTCTTATAAAGTAACGAAGCGATGATTGCATTCAATCCTACCGATTTCCCTTGACCGGTTGCACCTGCCATCAATAAGTGAGGCATTTTCGCTAAATCCGCTACAAATGTTTCGTTTTCAATCGTCTTCCCAAAAGCAATCGGCAATTCCATTTCTGCATTTTGGAATTTACTCGAAGCAATCACAGAACGCATGGAAACAATTGTTGGACTACTATTCGGAACTTCAATACCAATGGTTCCTTTTCCTGGAATCGGCGCAATAATCCGAATTCCGAGCGCGCTCAAACTCAAAGCAATATCGTCTTCTAAATTTTTAATTTTCGAAATACGAACGCCGGCTTCGGGAACGATTTCATACAAAGTTACGGTCGGGCCGATTGTTGCTTTAATTTGGGAAATTGCAATTCCATAGTTGGCAAGGGTTTCAACAATTCGATTTTTATTTTGTTCTAATTCTTGTTGGTTCACCATTACATTTTCGCCTGAATCGTACTTTCGCAACAGGTCCAAAGTCGGGAATTTAAACTTAGGTAAATCCAATCGTTGGTCATATTCACCGTGTTTCTTCACTAAATTTGAAGCAATCGCATCCACAGTTTCCTCTTCTTCCGTCGTTTCAATCGTCAATTCTAAATCATCTTCATCCTTCGCCGGAATCGTTTCTACTTTCGTTTTTTTTGGCTCCACTTGAACGACGGTTGCAGTGGGTGTGACTGTATTTGTTACTTCTAAAGTTTGATTTTCAACGGGCTTATCGGTTATATCTTCTTTCTTTATTACATCTTCCAATGCATCTTTTGTTGGAGAAGAATTTTCTTTCGTTTTTAAAGTAATATCATCCGCCTCATCCAAACCTTTGGATTTTCGTTCCAAAGTTTCCGAGATTCTATCCGGAGTAATTCGCCAGTTTATAACAATATAAAGAAGCAAACTAACTCCCAACATAATTCCCGTCCCCACTTTTCCAATAAAGGTATTCAACAAATCATTGATTTCATACCCCATTACGCCGTGAAGGATTCCTAATTTATTAATGAATCCCAAAACAATCGGCGTCCAAATAAGAAAGAACAAACAATTGTATAACAACTTAAAGGGTTTGATGTCTCTAATGGTAAATAATATTCGAATTCCCAATAGAATTAAAAAAATGGGCAAGAAAAAGGCAGTTACTCCAATTCCATGAAAAATAAAGAGTTCACCCAAATAGGCGCCTATCTTTCCCATGATGTTTTGGGCCACTTCATCCCGACTCCAAAAGCTATTTAATTGACTTTGATCGTCCTGGTAATTTAAAATATAGGAAGCAAAAGAAAAAAGCAAAAACAATCCTACTGCAGTAAATAAAACACCTGCAATGGTTTTGCCTACACTTTTTTGAGTTTTTATTTCCGAATTGGTTTTAGGTTCTCTCATTCTTTTATGAAACGAATTTAACATACAAAAGTAGGAAAAATCATTTAGATTCTAGGTTAGAATTTTTGGCCGTCCTTAACCTATACCTATTACATCGTTAAAAATCAATTTGAAATCGTGAAATTAATTTTAAAAACCACACACTATTTTCATATCTTAAAAATTAAATTACCTTTGTGAAATCTTATGCAAAATTTCGTTGTATCTGCCAGAAAGTATCGCCCTCTACAATTTGAAGATGTAGTAGGACAGTCCGCTATTACCGAAACCTTAGAACAGGCTATTTCGAGTAATCAGTTGGCGCAAGCTTTGCTTTTTTGTGGACCCAGAGGTGTGGGAAAAACGACTTGTGCGCGAATTTTGGCCCGAGAAATCAACAAAGAAATTGGTGGAAGTGAAGAAGAGGATTTCGCTTTCAATATTTTCGAATTGGATGCCGCATCCAATAACTCGGTAGATGATATTCGAAATTTAATTGATCAAGTGCGCTTTGCACCCCAAGTTGGGAAGTACAAAGTTTACATCATCGATGAGGTGCACATGTTGTCAGCGCAAGCATTTAATGCTTTTTTGAAAACATTGGAGGAACCTCCACCGCATGCGATTTTTATTTTAGCAACCACTGAAAAACATAAAATCATACCAACGATTTTATCGCGTTGTCAGATTTATGATTTCAAACGAATTACTATTTCTGATATTCAAAGTCATTTGATTGCGATTGCCGAAAAAGAAGGTGTCGAATATGAACCGGATGCATTGCATTTAATCGCTCAAAAGGCAGATGGAGCTCTTCGTGATGCGCTTTCTACTTTTGACCGTATGGTTACTTTTACTTCCCGAAATTTAACCCTGGAAAAAGTAGCTGAGAATTTAAATGTTTTGGATTATGAGTATTATTTCAGAATCACTGAATCTGCTTTAAAAAATGAAATCCCGGAATTACTTCTTCAATTGAATGAAATCCTGAACAAAGGGTTTGACTCCCATATTTTCATCAACGGATTGGGAAGTCATTTCAGGGATTTGATGGTTGCGAAAATGCCACAAACCATTGATCTTCTTGAAGTAGGCGAAAAGACCAAACAGAAATATCTCGAACAAGCAAAAAACTGTGATATCCGTTTTCTTACCGATGCCGTTGAGATTTGCAATCATGCCGACATTCATTTCAAAGAAAGTAAAAATCAGCGTTTGACCGTGGAAATTGCTTTGATGCAAATTGGATCTTTAACTTCAACCGATACTTTAGATAAAAAAAAAAGTTTAGGATAATTCCACCTCCGATTTCTTCGGAGCCGAAAACGACACTTTCACAAGCCGAAGAAAAAACCAATCCCACTTCAACCGATACTCCAAACGAAAATTCTTCTGAAAAAGAAGTAGAAGTAAAAGTGGAAGAAAGTAGTGAAGAGATACCCCCTAAAATTCAACGTGCAGCTAAACCAATCCAAAATGAGGTAAATCGAACCTTTAATCTGAAAAAGGCTTTGGAACAAGTGGAAGAAGAAATAGAAGTCACAGAAGACTTATCCAAAAAACCCAAAGATGATTTTGATTTTGAGAAATTGCAGCATCACTGGACAGAATTTTTATCCCTTCTTCAATCAGAAAATAAAATCCCAGCATTCAATGCATTACAAAGTGGAAAGTTGGAATTAAAATCCAATTTCAAAATTCGTTTGGATTTTAGTTCGGCATCTCTTGTCAATGAATTTGATCTTCAAAAAGAAAGGTTAATGGGGTTTTTAAGAGGAAAACTGAATAATTACAGTTTGGAATTTGAAACAAACATAATTCACAATCACACAGAGAATTACATAAAATCAAAGGCCGAACTGTTTCAAGAGATGGCGGAAGAAAATCCTTTATTACTAAAAATGAAAGAGGAATTCGGATTGGACTTAAATTCTAATGAATAGAATCAAATTATTTCGTAAACTTGTCCAAAATTTTAGACAAATGAAAAAAATTATTACAACCGTAATTTTAGCTACTGTTATTATTTCTTGTAAAAACACAGGAAGTACAAGTTCTCATGTGACCGATAAATTGGAAAATAAGGACCAGAAAGTAGGCTATGCTTATGGAATGAATGTAGGAAATCAGGTATTAATGTACTCTGAATCAATGAAAGACAACCCAATGGACTTCAATGAAGTAGAGCGTGGTATTTTAGATTTCATCAATGCGGATGATAAAAAAAGAGATTCGTATGCAACGGGTCAAAACATAGGATTATCAATCATTAATTTCATAAAAACACAGAAATTAGAAGGTGTGGTTGATGAGAAAATCGTCGCTCAAGGAATCATGGATGTTTTGAAAAAGAAAGATCCTTTGTTATTTCCTCAAGATTCCGTGAATGGATTTATTCAAGAATATATTCAAGCCAATGTTTTGAAAATTCAAAAAGACAACTTAGAAAAAGGAACAAAATACTTGGAAGACAAGAAAAAAGACAGCAAAGTAAAATCAACAGAAAGTGGTTTGTTGTATGAAGTTGTGAAAGAAGGTTCAGGTCAATCGCCGACGGACAACAGTATGGTAAAAGTTCATTATGTAGGTAAACATATTGATGGAAAAACATTTGACGAATCCAAAGAAGAGCCGGTTGAATTCCCTTTAAGAGGTGTAATTCCAGGATGGCAGGAAGGTTTGAAGTTAATGACTCCAGGTTCGAAATTCAAGTTTTACATCCCTGCTGATTTAGCGTATGGTGAGTACGGAAGCCCAGACGGTGGTATTTCTCCAAACGAAGTTTTGGTATTCGATGTAGAATTGGTATCAGTTGAAGAAGCTCCAGCAGGTGGACAAGGTCAGCCTCAAATTTCTCCAGAACAATTGGAAGAATTACAAAGACAAATGCAACAACAAGGAAACTAATTCCTTATTAAATATTTAAAGCAAAAGCCATCCAAAAGGGTGGCTTTTTTTATTGGTGTTATTTAAAGATTTAGACTAATTCCCAGCACCAAAGCAAACGCCAAGGTAAGAAGCGCTACTTTTTTTAATTCGTTATCCAATAGCCGAGCTTCCTTATTTTGATACATCGTTTTCAAGAACATGGCGGCGGGAAGAATTAAAATCAAAAATGAAAAATGAAACCATTCTACTTTTTCATTGAGAATCAAATAAATAGATCCCAAAAGAAAAGGCAAAAGAATTAAGGCAGTTTGATAGATTTTTGCAGCCTGAAAACCCATTCGCAAAGGCAAGGTATGTTTCCCTGATTGTTTGTCGGTTTCCATATCCCGCATATTATTCAAATTCAAAACAGCTGTGCTCAGTAAACCGATGGCCACAGCAGGAAGAAGAATCAACAAATTATTTTCTTGATGTTGATACAAAGTATAACTTCCCCAAACGGAAATAATTCCAAAGAAAAAAAACACAAAAACATCACCCATTCCGGCATATCCGTACGCATTTTTTCCTACTGTATATTTAATCGCTGCCCAAACGCAAGCAAAAGTCAAAAGTATGAATACCAAAGCCCACAGAAAGTCCTCTTTAAAGGAAATAAATATCAATAAAAATGCGGTTAAAGCGGATAAAATACTAAAAAGAACAATTGCGTTCTTCATTTGCTTCGGTGAAATATCGCCCGATGCCACTACCCTACGTTCACCGATTCGCTCTGCATCTGTTCCTCGAATTCCATCGCCGTAATCATTGGCGTAATTCGATAAAACCTGTAAAAACAAAGTCGTTAAAAATGCCAAACTAAAAATTGCCCAATTCCAATATCCTTCGGAAAGTGCAATCAAAGAACCGAGTAAAATACCGCTGATTGACAAAGGCAATGTACGTAGACGCGCAGCGTGAATCCAATTTTTCATAGGCAACAAATTTACTTGATTTTTTTGGTCTGAATAATTTCTTCTAATTCAATTTTACATGACGAATTTCCTTGATAAAAATCGCAATGACGATTACGGTTATTACGGTCATGGTCCCTCCAAATACAATTGCAGGAATCAATCCTAACAAACTCGCTACCAATCCACTTTCAAAAGCTCCTAACTCGTTGGAACTACTTACAAATAAACTGTTCACCGAAGAAACTCTTCCTTTTAAATGCTCGGGCGTTTTAAACTGTAAAATACTTTGACGAATAACCATGGAAACCGCATCAAAAGCACCACCAATCATCAAAACAAAGAACGATAAATAAAAGTTTTTGGACAATCCAAAGAGGATTATACACACTCCAAACATTCCTACACTAACTAACAATTTAGGACCAACTCCGCTTTTAAGTAAAGGCAACGAGGACAGAAAAAGCATCATAATCAAAGCTCCAATTCCATGTGCTGACCGAAGCCAACCAAATTCAATGGCACCTGCATTCAAAACCTTTTCGACCACAGCGGGTAACAAAGCTTCGGCTCCACCAAAAAACACAGCGAACATATCCAAACTCAAAACCGCTAAAATAATCGGTGTGGCCCAAATGAATTTCAAACCTTCCTTGATCCGTTGCCTAGGCGTTTCAGTCGATTCAGATTGAATTTTCTCTGCAGGTTTTGGTGAAATTCGTAAAACCATCACCATCGACACGCACATCATTACAAAAGCAGTTATCAACGCTACTTCAATTCCAAAAGCTGCCAAAAGTACACCTCCAGCCATTGGCCCCAAAACGATACCAATCATAAATGCGGAAGAACTAATCGGTATCGCTTTTTCATAATTCTTTCTTCGGACAACCAATGCCAACAAAGAGAAAACCGCTGGACCACTAAAGGCACGTGTCAATCCCAAAATAAAAAACGCAAAATAACAGATCGCTAAATAATAGGTGACTCCAATCGATTCTTGAACGCTTGGAAAGTTTGCAATCATCAAAATAAACGAAGCAAACATAAAAGCACCAATACTTATGATCGTCACCTTTCGCTTATCGAGTTTATCGACGAGTTGACCGGCATAAAAAGCAGTAAATAAAATTGGGGCAAATTCAAAAAGTCCAATTAAACCCAAATAGATTTCCTGTTGCGTAATTCGAAAAATTTCAAATGCAACCGATGTGCTCTGAATAAACAAAGCAAATACCAATGAAAATCGTAAAAATACAAAGGAGATAAATTCTTTATTTTTCCAAACCGATGGAACCTTTTGTTCTTCCATTTAGTTGTTTCTAAAGTCAGTCAAATCGTTTAGATTTATTTTCGTGTTATAATTTATCTGAATCGATCAAAATCTCTTTTCCTTTTTTCCAAGAAAGCATTTCTTCCTTCCACCGCTTCATCCGTTCCATACGCCAAACGAGTCGCTTCACCTGCAAAAACTTGTTGCCCCACCAAACCATCATCGATAAGATTGAAGGAGAACTTCAACATTTTTATAGCCGTTGGAGATTTGGTTAAAATTTCTTGCCCCCAATCAAAAGCAAATTCCTCCAGTTCTAAATGAGGAACCACAGCATTAACCATTCCCATTTCGTATGCTTCTTGTGCAGAATAATTTAATCCCAAAAAGAAAATCTCTCGCGCACGCTTCTGACCAACTTGTCTTGCCAAATAAGCGGAACCAAAACCACCATCAAAACTCGCAACATCGGCATCAGTCTGTTTGAAAATCGCATGCTCTTTGGAGGCAATCGTCATATCGCACACCACATGCAAAGAATGTCCACCTCCCACAGCCCAACCATTGACTACGGCAATGACCACTTTGGTCGAAAACCGAATCAAACGTTGTACTTCCAAAATATTTAATCGACCTACTCGATCTTCTCCTTCATACCCAAACTTTCCACGTACTCTCTGATCGCCTCCGGAACAAAAAGCCCAACCTCCGTCTTTTTTCGAAGGCCCTTCACCTGTTAATAAAATTACGCCTACTTCTCTGTCCTCTTCGGCCAAAGTGAAAGCGTCTAACAATTCAAAGACAGTTTTCGGTCGAAAAGCATTTCGTACTTCTGGACGATTGAAAGCAATTCGTGCAACGCCTTCGCATTTCTTAAAAGTGATGTCTTCGTATTCTTTTATGATTTCCCAATTGATTCTGCTCATTTTTATATTTTTTGTAAAAATAGGCATTGCCATTTAAGATGGGAAATCTAAAACCGAAAAATCAACGATTCCTTTCCATTGATTTTTGAATGAACCTTCGGAAGAAAAAATAGGCCGTCCCAAACTTCTGCTTGACAACGGCCTATTCCTCAAAACACGTGAACATTAAGCTGTTTTCTTCTCCAGTAATACCAATTCTTCAATTTTGATATCTGTAGCATACCGTTTTTGACCTTCTTTGTCCTCATAGCTATTGTAGGTGATTTTTCCCTCCACAGCAATTTCATCACCTTTATTCACATACTTCTGCATGATTTCTGCGGTTTTTCCAAAAGCAACCAGATTGTGCCATTGCGTTTCTTCAACCTTTTCACCTTTCGCATTGGTGTAATGATCCGATGTAGCTAAACTTACTTTCGCTATAATTCCATTTTGTAATTTTACGATCTCTACATCCTTGCCTGTTCTACCGATTAAGGTAACTTTGTTTCGTAGTGACATAACTTTAAGTTTTTATAATTAGATACTAGATAAGAGACTTTCCGTTATTTCTCTGATCTCTGTTGCAAAGTTGAGTCTACATCCAAATCAAAGTCGGTAGTTAAATGTTTATAATCGACTATAAACGTTTTTAATTAGTTTCTGTCTTGTAAGTTATTGATTTCCAACAAATTAATCTCAATGATTTTTTTTCTGATTATTTTACTAAAAAACCATTCAAATTCGCAATTATTTCTATTCTTCAAACTTTCTGAAAATAATTTCTATTGTTTTCAAATTCTCTAACTTTGTAAAATAACTTCAATTACAATATGCAATTCAAACTTCATTCGGATTTTAAACCTACCGGGGATCAACCCACCGCCATCGAATCTTTGGTTAATGGGCTCAATTCTGCCGATAAATACCAAACCCTTTTGGGTGTAACTGGCTCCGGAAAAACATTTACGATTGCCAATGTGGTTCAAGAAACCCAACGACCTACCTTGGTTTTGGCACATAACAAAACCTTGGCTGCCCAATTGTATATGGAGTTCAAAGAATTTTTTCCCGAAAATGCAGTTGAATATTTTGTTTCTTACTACGACTATTATCAACCGGAAGCTTACGTGCCTTCGATTGGATTGTATATAGAAAAGGATTTATCAATCAACCAAGAAATTGAAAAATTACGATTGAGTACAACTTCCTCCTTACTCTCAGGTCGAAGGGATGTATTGGTAGTCGCATCGGTTTCATGTTTGTATGGTATTGGAAATCCAACTGAATTTCATAAAAATATTATTTCGCTCGAGGTAAACCAAGAAATTTCTCGAACCCTATTTCTTCAGCGATTGGTTGCTGCACTTTATTCACGGACGGCGGGAGAGTTTTCACGCGGAAATTTCCGAGTGCGCGGGGATGTGACCGATATTTTTCCAGGATATTCCGACCAAGGTGTTCGAATTCATTTTTTTGGAGATCAAATCGAGGAGATTGAATCCTTTGATCCCGAATCAGGAAAAAGAATAAATTCGATGGATAAAATCAACATTTATCCCGCAAATATATTTGTGACCTCACCCGACACGCTGAATAATGCAATAAAAAACATTCAAATCGATTTGGGAAAACATATTTCTTATTTTCAAGATATAGGTAAAACATTGGAAGCAAAACGGGTCAAAGAGCGCACTGAATTTGATTTGGAAATGATGAAAGAATTGGGGTACTGTTCAGGGATTGAGAACTATTCCCGTTATTTGGATGGACGTTCTCCAGGAACGCGACCCTTCTGTTTGCTCGATTATTTTCCAGAAGATTACTTGATGATTATTGACGAATCCCATGTGACCATTCCGCAAGTGCATGCGATGTATGGCGGTGATCGAAGTCGAAAAGAAAATTTGGTGGAATACGGTTTTCGTTTGCCTGCCGCTATGGATAATCGTCCGTTGAAGTTTGAGGAATTTGAAATGATGCAAAATCAAGTAATTTATGTTTCGGCCACTCCTTCCACGTATGAATTGGAAAAATCAGAAGGTGTGGTTGTGGAACAAATCATTCGACCGACTTGGTTGTTGGATCCGATCATTGAAATTCGTCCTTCTTTAAATCAAATGGATGATTTGATGGAGGAAATTCAAAAACGGGCCGAAATTGATGAACGAACTTTGGTGACCACATTGACTAAACGAATGGCCGAAGAATTAACCAAATATTTAACTCGATTTGGTGTTCGAACACGTTATATTCACTCGGATGTCGACACCTTGGAACGGGTTCAAATCATGCAAGATTTACGGGCTGGATTGTTTGATGTTTTGGTAGGTGTGAATTTACTTCGTGAAGGTTTGGATTTACCTGAAGTTTCCTTGGTTGCGATTTTGGATGCGGACAAAGAAGGATTCTTGAGAAGCCATCGATCGTTGACCCAAACTTCGGGTCGTGCTGCACGGAATGTCAATGGCCGTGTTATATTCTATGCAGATAAAATCACCGATTCCATGCAAAAAACAATGGATGAAACCGAAAGAAGACGGGAAATTCAAATAAAATACAATACCGATAACAAGAAAAAACCACAACCTTTAAATAAAAAAATCACTGGAATTAATGCCAAGGCGGAACAATTTGAATTGAATCCGTATGAGCAAAAAACATTGAGCCAATTCGCTGCGGAAGAAAAGAAAAACTACGGCAAATTATCGGCGAATGACAAACAAAAGAAAATTGACGATCTTCAGAAAAAAATGGAAAAAGCAGCATCCAATCTCGATTTTATTGAAGCGGCAAAATTCAGAGATCAAATTAAAGAATTGCAAACAATCCGTTAAAGTCAAAAACTTTGATTAGAAGACGATTTGTTTCTATGCGAAATACCGACCTTTGTCCATTCAAAAATAAATAGATGAACAAAGGATTGCTGGCATTGGCTTGTGGAGGAATGGCGATAGGGATGACCGAATTTACCATGATGGGAATTCTTCCCGACATTGCTGCAGACCTCCATATATCCATTCCAAAAGCAGCCCATTTAATTTCACTTTATGCTTTGGGAGTCGTAGTCGGCGCGCCCACTTTGGTTTTGATTTCGGGAAAATATCCACCCAAAAATGTGTTGATGGTTTTGATGCTTCTATTCGTTTTATTCAACGGACTTTTCGCCATCGCTCCTTCGTACACTTTATTAGAAATCTCACGATTTGCAGCAGGATTACCACATGGCGCTTTTTTTGGTGTCGGCTCGGTGGTTGCTACCAATTTGGCGAAAAAGGGAAAAGAAGCCCAAGCCATTGCGATTATGTTTACCGGAATGACTTTGGCAAACCTCATCGGTGTTCCGCTGGGAACTTATGTGGGTCATCATTATTCGTGGCGAATTACCTACATAATCATTAGCCTTTTGGGTTTGGTTACTTTTTTCGCACTTTGGTTTTGGATGCCTCGAATTCATCCCACATCCAAAGGAAATTTATTTGGGCAATTGAAATACTATAAAAAATGGCGATCGTGGTTATTGATTGCTGTAATTTCCATTGGAACCGGAGGGTTGTTTGCGTGGATAAGTTACATTGCGCCAATGGTAACCGAAGTGTCAGGATTAAACCCCAATCAAGTTCCATTGATCATGGTTTTGGTCGGATTGGGAATGTTCTTCGGGAATTTCCTGGGTGGTAAATTGGCTGATACTTTTAATCCCACCAAGGCAACCATCCTCAGTCTTACTTCCATGGCGGTTTGTTTGGTTATCGTTCATTTTACGGCTCCTTATAATTACATGGCATTTGTAATGGCTTTTTTCGCTGGAATGATTTCTTTCACGGTCGGCTCACCGATTCAAATGATGTTAATTCGGGATGCGAAAGGAGCGGAAACTCTTGCTGCCGCGGCGGGGCAAGCAAGTTTCAACATGGGAAATACAATGGGTGCTTTTTTCGGTGGAATTCCAATTACCATGGGATATGCCTATGACACACCCGTTTTGGTAGGCGTCGGTATGGCGGTAGTGGGCGCTTTGCTCGCAATTGTGTTTTTAAAAACGGGAGAGAATGTTGCAGTTGTTAAATAAATTCGGTCAGAACTTCATGCAAACGTTTCGCTGCTTTTTTTACTTCGGTTCTCCAATCGTCCACTGCTCCCCTATCGGCACCGTCGGAAATGTATTTCAAACATAGAAAAGGAATGTTTTCTTCTTTTGAAATTAGCGCCAAAGCATACGCTTCCATGTCTACGACTTGATACATTTCTCCAGAATGTTCCACATCAAAACTATCACCAGACCCACAAATGAACTCAGGGAAATTGTCTAATTTTATTCCATAATTGATTTCAACTCCATGTTTGGAATAGGGTGTTTTAAATTTCTCAAAACCGAGAGGTGTTGCATCCATATCTCGTTGAACAAACGAAGTACAACATGCTATTTCGCCCTTTTTCAAGAAATTACTTCCGGCTGTACCTAAATTCACAATCAAATCCGGTTTGAATTCTTGAATTCCTTTCATCAATCCATAGGCTGCATTTACTTTCCCAATTCCGGTAAAAACAATATTGGGTGTAGGAAATGCATGGGCTGCTTCCATTTCCATAGCGAAAACCAGCAAAGGTCTTTTGTAAACTTTATTTTGAATTTGGAGGGATTGGAACATTTCGATTAATTATTTTCAAATTTAATTGAAATTAAATCAATTCACCAAAGGAAACATACAGGTCTGCAACTATTCGAAATGAAGATGTTATTTTTTATAAACTTATTATTCATTTATCTTTGCAGTCCTAACACACACCCTACATGAATTATCTTACGGCCAATGCTCTTTCAAAATCCTATGGAATTCGTACTCTTTTCAGTGACGTCACTTTTCACGTAAATGAAGGCGATCAGATTGCTTTGGTAGCAAAAAATGGAAGTGGAAAATCAACACTACTAAAAATTCTTGCCGGACGAGGAACTTCGGACACCGGAGAAGTCCTTATTAACCGAGATGTAAAAGTTTTGATGTTTGAACAATCCGACGACTTTGGAGAAAACACCAATGCCGGAGATTGTATATTCAATCACACCAATCCCATTTTGGAAGTAATTCGGCAGTACGAAGAAATCCTTCAAAAAGATCCTGCAAATCCAAAACTGATGGATTTAATGGGACAAATGGACGATTTGGATGCGTGGCAGGTAGAACCTATCATTCAAGAAATTTTATCGAAATTAAAAATTGATTTTTTAGATCAAAATATTGGAAGTCTTTCCGGAGGGCAACGAAAACGAATTTCTTTGGCGAAATTTCTCATCGACATTAGTTTGGAATCAGGACATCTTCTTTTGATTTTGGATGAGCCGACCAATCACCTCGACATTGAAATGGTGGAGTGGTTGGAATATTTCTTAAACAAAGAAAATAAAACGATGTTACTGGTTACGCACGACCGTTACTTTTTGGATGCAATTTGTACAAAAATCATTGAAATTGAGGACGGTCAAACCTATGTTCACAGCGGTGATTATGAAGTGTATGTGACCAACAAAGCCTTACGGATTGAAAACACACAAACTCAGATTGACAAAGCGAAAAACCTGTATCACAAAGAATTGGAATGGATGCGCCGCCAGCCAAAAGCACGAACGACTAAATCCAAAAGTAGAATTGAAGCTTTTCATGAAGTAAAAGAAAAAGCGCATAAAAGTGTCGATCGAAGTGAGGTTCAACTCGATATGCAAATGACGCGTTTGGGAAATAAAATCATCGAAATGAAAGATGTTTCCAAACGATTTGGAGATAAAATAATTTTGGATTCCCTTTCTCATGTGTTTGGAAGAGGAAATAAAATTGGAATCATCGGTAAAAATGGCGTTGGAAAAACCACTTTCCTAAAAATTATTGAAGGAACCGAACCGATTGATTCCGGAGTGATTGAAATTGGTGAAACTCTGAAAATAGGGCATTTCAAACAAGATGGAATTAAATTCAAAGAAAGTCAACGAGCAATTGATTTTGTAAAAGACTTGGCAGAATTCTTTCCACTTTCAAACGGAAAAAACATTGGAGCTTCTCAGTTTATGGAACTCTTTTTATTCAGTGCAGAACAGCAATATACGCTGATCGAAAAATTGAGTGGAGGGGAACGAAAACGATTGCAACTTCTATCGGTTTTGTTTCAAAATCCCAACTTTTTAATTTTAGATGAGCCTACCAATGATTTGGATTTACCGACTTTGACGGTTTTAGAAAACTTCTTGCGCGATTTCCAAGGTTGCTTGATGGTGGTAAGTCACGACCGGTATTTCATGGATAAAGTAGTCGATGAAATTATGGTTTTTGAAGGCCAAGGAAAAATCAAATGGTTTATTGGGAATTATACCGAATACTACTTGATGGAAAAAGAATACGCCAGAGAAGAAGAGAAAAAAGAACCTGAAAAAACGAAAAGTCAAGCGACCGAAACCGTTTCAAATTCGAATTCTCGAAAAATGAGTTTCAAGGAAAAAAGAGAATTTGAAGAATTGGAAAAAGACCTTTCGAAATTGCAAAAGCAAAAAGTAGAATTAACCGAACAAATCTCGCAACCGGATTTAGACTACGATTCTTTACAGAAAATTAGTTCAGATTTGGAAAAGACAATGGACGAAATTGATGAAAAAGAAATGCGTTGGTTGGAACTTTCCATTCTAAACGAAGGCGAATGAGTTTTTTAGAAATCATCGGGTATTTGGGCGCATTGTTAATTGGCTTAGTGATGGGATTGACCGGAAGTGGAGGTTCGATTTTATCTGTTCCCATTTTAGCGTATCTATTCAAATATGATGAGAAAACCGCAACTGCTTATTCTCTTTTCATTGTTGGAATGACGGCGATTGTGGGAAGTTGGCGAATTTTCAAATACGGTGAAATCAGTACCCGTTTGATATGGTATTTTGGATTGCCGGCGATTGTGGGAATTTTACTTTCGCGAAGAGTAATCCTTCCGATGTTGCCCGAAGAGTTGTTTCATGTTTTCGGGTATTACGTAAGCCGACGTATGTTCATCTTCGGATTGTTTGGCGCGATGATGTTGCTTGCGAGTTATACCATGCTTCATAAAACGGATTTGAAACTTTCTGATTTGGATGTAAAAGAAGACATTCCTTTTCATCCTTTGATCTTAACCGAAGGTTTATTTCTAGGCGTTGTCATGGGATTAGTCGGTGCAGGCGGCGGATTTCTAATGGTTCCTGCCTTGATGTTGATCGCCAATCTCTCCATAAAAAAAGCCGTCGGAACTTCTTTAATTATCGTATGTATGAATTCATTGACCGGATTTTTCCTCGGTGATTTCTTCTTTATGGAAATTGATTGGAGTTTTCTATTCCGTTTCGTACTTCTTTCTTTTGTTGGAATTATACTGGGTGGCTATTTGGTAAAATTCATTGATTCTGAACGTTTGAAAAAAGGATTTGCTTATTTTATTCTAGCCATGGCCCTTTTCATATTTGTGATGGAGTTTGTAATTAAGTAAATTCAATTTTTACTTCTTACTAAAGATTAAAAAAATCATTCATCTACGATTTACTCAGTTAGAATCACAAACTGTATTTATTCCTACTTCTGTTAACAATTTAATGAATTATAAACAGTTTTTCACTTGATTGTTTTGATCTATTATCTTATTTTTGAAATGTTCAGACATAGAATTTGAAAAAACACTTAAAATAAATTGGAAGAAAAATTACCTTATTACATTCACTGTTTTACACATTTAAAACGAGATATGAAAAATGGCGGAGCTCCACATAAACCTATTCTTATGTTGAGCATTATTAGTTTATTTGAAAAAGGGATTTTCACAAATAGTCAAATACATATTTCTCCCGAATTAGTAGCTTCTTTCAAATCCAATTGGTCAAAACTTGTTATTACAAATCATCATCCGATTTTTGCATTGCCATTTTATCATATGAATTCTGAGCCGTTTTGGAAGTTAATTGCGAATATAGGTTGTGAAAAGTGGATTGAATCTAAAAATTCGATGAGAAGTTTAAAAAATTTGACGACAGCTGTAAACATAGCTTTAATTGATACTGAACTTTCTGATTTATTAATACGACCTGAGAGCAGAGATATTTTAAAAATATCCATTTTAGAAAAGTACTTTCCAGAAACAAAATCAAATTACGAAAATAATGAAAATGATGATTTGCCCGATATATCTGTCTTAAATGAACCTTCCGAAGAATACCGTAGAAAGATCAATGAACTAAAGAGTAAAGTTGATGAAAACACCTTTCAAGAAGAAGTTTTTATTCGAGGCGGTTTATTTAAAAGAGAAATCCCAAAAATCTACAATAATACATGTGCTATTACAGGATTAAGAATTGATGCGATTACCAATGTTTCAATGGTTGATGCTTGCCATATTATTCCATTTTCAGAAGGTTATGATGATACTCTAACAAATGGTATAGCACTTTGCCCAAATTTACACAGAGCATTTGACAGAGGATTAATTTCAATTTCTGATAATTACAAAGTGATTTTGAATAAGAGTTTTATTGAAAGCTCTTCAACATACAATATCTCTCAATTTGAAGGGAAGGAGATTCTTCTTCCAAATCAATTAGAATTTTATCCTACATTAGAAAATTTATCAGAACATAGAAAACGATTTGAATTTTAATAAGAAACTTTTAAAATTAAAACACTTCTTCTGAGGGCTTATACAATCGATTAACTACCAATTGTTTATTTAAAAAGACAAAATCAGACGTCCTATTTTTAATTACTCTACCTTTGGGAGAAATACCATGTCTGTAGAAGAAAAAGTAAAATGGGTAGAAAAACTTTTTTATCAATTAGAGCAAGAAGGTGTTCAATTCGCAAAGTCGTCCGGAATTAGCTGTGTGGCAGGCTGCGGAATGTGCTGTACCCATCCAGAAATAGAAGCATCCCCTTTGGAATTCCTTCCATGGGCTTTTCATTTGTTTTTGGAAGGAAAAGCAGAACAGAATCTTCACCTATTAAAGGAATCCAAAACCTCAACTTGCTTCATCTACAAATCGCTATCTATTCAAGGTCAAGGCCGATGTAGCGACTACAAATACCGCGGTTTAATTTGTCGTTTGTTTGGCTATGCTGCCAATACCGATAAATATGGAAACTTGCGATTAGCAACCTGTAAAATCATTAAAGAAGGTCAGAATGATAAATACAATTCCACAGAAGAAGCGATTTCAAAAGGATTGTATGTTCCGGTTTTCACCCATTATTATATGCAATTAAATCAAATTGATTTTCAATTGGGAAATAAAATTCTACCTATAAACAAAGCGCTAATACAGGCTTTGGAAGAAGTTCTTCATTATTATGCATACAGACCCCTTCCCGATTCTGACAAACAATGCGGCTAATTATTTTTATTCCTTTGCTTTTGAATCACCCAAATCCAATTCATACAATTCTAAATCGAAATACGGCAGAGCTGCCAAAACATGGTCAAAAATATCGGACATAATATATTCATAATTTGCCCAACGTTTGTCACTACTGAATGCATAAATTTCCAAAGGAATTCCTTTTGCAGTCGGCTCCAGCTGACGAACCATCATGGTCAAATCCTTGTTTATACCCGAATGATTTTCAATGATAGTTTGAACGTATTTTCGATACACACCAATGTTGGTTAAATTTCGACCATTGATCAATAATGATTTATCAATCGAATTGTTTGCGTTGAACTTTTGAATATCCGCTTGACGTGTGGTCAAATAATTTGAAATCAACTGGATTTTCTTTAATTCTTCAACTTCTTCTGGCACTAAATAATGAATGCTTTTTGCCTTAATCAAAATAGATCGTTTGATACGTCGTCCACCTGATTCTTGCATTCCGCGCCAGTTTGTGAACGCATCATTCATCAAAGTATAAGTGGGCAAATACGTAATTGTATTGTCAAAATTTTGAACTTGTACAGTTGATAAATTAATTTCAATCACTGTACCATCCGCATGGTATTTATCCATTGTAATCCAATCTCCAATCCGAACGGAGTCATTTACGGCAACTTGAATACTTGCTACAAGTCCCATGATCGTATCTTTGAAAAGCAACAATAGAATGGCAGAGGCCGCACCTAAAGTGGTAAAAAAAGTCATCAATGAAATACCTGTCAAAACAGCGAAAACGAGTCCAATTCCGACTGCCCATAAAAAGAGCATGAAAACCTGAATGTAACTATCTATCGGCTTGTCATTCAGTCGCGGATCCAATTTGAAATACGCTTCGAGGGTTCGTAAAACACTTCGGAAAATCCAAATTAATATGAAAATGGTGAAAATCTTCAATACGATTAAAATGAATGCATCCAAGTTTGGGTAATCCTGAAAAACAATGGGAAAAAGTTTCATGGTTAAAAACAAAGGGATCAAAGAGGCTACGTATCTCGGAGCTTTGTAACTAACTAATAAATTGTCAAAGTTTGTTTTTGTTCGGTTTGAAAAAGCAGTGAAGACTTTGATGATGACAAGTCGGGTAACTCTATGGCTAACGTAAATGAGAAAACCCAAAATAAATAACAACGCCAACATGTTGAAAAAAGTTGCGAAACTGCTAGAAACGCCTTGTTCAATAAAATAATCACGAAAAAAATGTGTGTTATTACCCATCTACTTGGGTATTTGCATATTTTCTCTCCACATAAAAAGTTGCAAATGGAAGTAAGGAAGCAAACAAAACGATGGCCAATGTTTTTAAAGACCACTTCAATTTAGGAGCTACCAAAAATGCCAAAAGGACGTAGCCAATAAATAAAAGACCGTGCGTCATTCCTATCGGATAAAGAAGTGTTTGATACAGGTCTAGGAAAAAAGGTTTGATAAATAACATATTAGCAAATAAAACCAAATAGGATATTCCTTCTAAAATGGCAATAAGCTTAAAACTTTTTACAAGTGAAAACATAGATTAATTTTTATGAACTGCAAAAATACCATTGATAATCGAGAAACCTTAGCAATTAGGATATTTAACATTCATTTTTGAATCAAAAACCTTTAAAATCCATTGGAATTTAACAGAAAACGAGTAATTCACATCGAATATCTTCGTGTTTTATCAAGTTTTCAATTTAGAATGAGTGGACTCAAATTATTCGATTAAATTTGCGGCATGAATAATAATAAAAAAATAATCCAAGTAGGACTTCTGTTATTCGGTATAACAATGGCCTTGTTTTTTCTTCTATTCTTTTTATTTTCCACACAAGGAAGCATGTCAGAGGCGCAATATTTCAATTATTCTGCCGTGATTTGTTGTTTTATATTACCCACTATTTACGCAGGTGTAGGATTTTACAGTCCGTATTCCTCCGCAAAAAAGGAGGTTTTGCATTTTGGACAAGTATGGAGACTATCGTTTTTACCCATGTTTATAGGAGGACTTTTGAGCATGGCTTCCATTTTTGTGTTTTTCAATACGAATGGAGGTTGGGCTGAAGACAGTTTACAAAGAGGATGGCATGATTTGATGTTTGAAACTTTTGAACCTGCGTTGATGGATGAGACCTTGGACGCCGAAGAAACAGCGGAATTGGAAGTGAAAATGACCCAACTTGAGAAAATGACGGATTTGAGTGTCAATTTATTTAGTTGGAAGATTTTCTTCATTTCATTTTCATTCATTCTCTTTTTTTACTTTTTAATTTCAACTATCTTCGCAGTATTCTTAAAAAATAGACGTGTCTGATGCATTTATCCGTAATTATACCTTTGTTAAATGAGCAGGATTCTATCGAGGAATTGTTTCAACGAATCAAAAGCGTTTGTACGGAAAATGGTTTTGAGTTTGAAGTTATTTTTGTTGATGATGGAAGCACGGACAATTCCTGGAAAATCATTGAATTTCTAGCTGAAGCAAACCCTGAAATCAAAGGAATTCGTTTTCGAAAAAACTACGGTAAATCACAAGCTTTGATGGCTTCATTCAAAGAAGCACAGGGTGATGTCATCATTACCATGGATGCGGATTTACAGGATTTCCCCGAAGAAATTCCGGGATTGTATCAACAACTTAAAGCGGAGAATGCAGACATCATTTCAGGTTGGAAGCAAAAACGGCAAGACCCAAAATTAACCAAGAATTTACCTTCTAAGTTATTCAATGGGGTTGCACGAAAAGTGTCTGGACTTTCTCTTCACGACTTTAATTGTGGTTTGAAAGCCTATCGAAGAGAAGTTGCCCACGAGTTGGAATTGTATGGAGATATGCACCGATACATTCCTGTTTTGGCGAAAAACTTAGGATTCGATGTGATTTCTGAGCGAAAAGTAAAGCACCAAGCCCGAAAATACGGTTATTCTAAATTTGGAAAACGTCGATTTGTAAATGGTTTTTTGGATTTAATTACGCTTTTCTTTATTTCTCGATTTGGAAATAAACCGATGCACTTATTTGGTGCCATTGGAACCTTGATGTTCATCATCGGATTTTTTGCCGCCTTGTATTTGGGATTGGATAAATTGTACAAAGTTTATTTCACAGAAACCCAAGCACGATTGATTACCGATAATCCCTTCTTTTACATTTCCTTAGTCGCTATGATTTTGGGAACGCAATTGTTTTTGGCTGGATTTTTAGGCGAAATCTTAATTCGCAGTAAAAAGAATAAAACCGAATTTAAAGTAGATCAAACCCTTAACCTACAACGCAAAATAAAAGTATGATACAAAGAGTTTTAATTTTGAGTATACTGATAGGAATCACATCGTGTAGTTCAAGCATTGAAGGCGAAGGGCCTGCCACCGCTCAGAATGAAACCGCTGTGGAACAATTCAATGAAGTAGAAATTGATTGCAATTGCGATGTTACTTTGATTCCATCTGAATCTGCACACGTGGTAGTTGAATCCCATCAAAATTTAATTGATAATTATGAAATCGTTTTCAACCGAGGAACTTTAAAACTATCCGAAAAATCACACGTTTCAAAATTTAATTTATACAATGTAAACGTCTATTTCAATTCAGATATAAAGAAAATTAAACTAAAGAATAAAACGAGATTGAAAGTTTCTGGAACTTTAAAAAGTGACAATTTGGATTTGGAGTTAAAAGACCAGTCAGAAATAACGCAAAGTTTCTTGGAAATCAAAGAATTCCAAATAAAAGCAAGCGACCATTCAAAAGTTCAGTTAAATGGAACAGTTATCGATCTAAAAGTGAAAGCAATGGATAAATCGAATGTGAATTTATCCAATTTACAAGCCGTTTCTGTTGATTTAACGACCGAAGATGATTCTGAACTTTTATTGAATGTATTAAAAAACATCAAAGGAACTGCAGGCGATAATTCCAAAGTATTTTACAAGGGAGATCCCGTAAAAGACATCAAAGAAATCGACAGAGCAAGCATCCAACAAAATTAAATACCATGTTAACGAACCTTATAAACGAAAAAGCCAAATTGTGGCTAACTGACCAATACGACGAAGAAACCCGAAAAGGAGTTCAACTTTTAATCGATGAAAATCGGGAACTTTTGGAGGATTCGTTTTACAAAGATTTAGAATTCGGAACCGGCGGAATGCGTGGAATTATGGGCGTTGGAACCAACCGAGTGAATAAATACACCTTAGGCGCAGCTACCCAAGGATTGGTAAATTACCTTAATCAGCTATTTCCTGCCAAAGAAAAATCAGTCGCGATTGCGTATGATGTCCGGAATAACTCAGACAAATTTGCACGAATTGTTGCCGATATTTTGACTGGAAATGGAGTAAAAGTGTATTTGTTTGACGGATTTCGTCCAACACCTGAACTTTCCTTTGCCGTTCGCCATTTGAATTGCGATGCTGGAATCGTATTGACCGCGTCTCACAATCCTCCCGAATACAATGGCTATAAATTGTATTGGAACGATGGTGCGCAAGTAGTTCCGCCTCATGACAATGCGATTATTAACGAAGTAAATAAAGTTCACGTTGCCGATATTCGTTTTGAAGGAAATGATGATTTATTGGAATTTATTGGAAAAGATATCGATGAAGCTTTCCTTGATGCAAGTGTTGCTCAAGTAGGATTGACTTTGGAAGGAAAAGAAGATCTGAAAATTGTTTTCACACCGATTCATGGAACTGCGATTGCGCTTATGCCCGAAGCATTTAAAAAAGCAGGATTCACCCAAGTTCACATCGTGGAAGAACAAGCTGAACCCAGTGGACTATTTCCAACTGTAAAATCACCCAATCCCGAAGAGCCTGCTGCTTTGAAAATGGCAATGGATTTGGCAGATGAAATCGATGCGGACATTGTAATTGGAACTGATCCCGACGCTGATCGGTTGGGAATTGCCGTTCGCGATTTCCATGGAAAAATGACGCTTTTAAATGGAAATCAAGCCAATACAGTTTTGGTGGATTATTTATTGAAACAAAGACAAGACGACGGAATGGATGGCACAGAATTCATCGGTTCCACCATTGTTACTTCTGATATTTTCTTTGACTTGGCCAAATACTACAACGTAGATTGCAAAGTAGGTTTGACCGGATTTAAATGGATAGCGGATATGATTCGAGAAGCCGAAGGAAAACAAAAATTCATCGGCGGTGGTGAAGAAAGCTTTGGGTTTATGGTTGGCGATTTCGTTCGTGACAAAGATTCAATTACTTCCACCCTACTTGCTTGTGAAATTGCTGCAAATGCAAAAGCAAATGCAAGCAGTTTTTTTGAAGAATTGTTAACGGTTTATACCAAAACGAATTTCTATTTAGAGGATTTGGTTTCGGTGGTTAAGAAAGGGAAAGAAGGAGCAGAAGAAATCCGTAAAATGATGGCAGAATTTCGTGAAAATCCACCTTTAACCTTTGATGGATCCAACGTAATTCGATTGGATGATTATCAAACTTCTATTTCGAAAGATTTAATTTCGGGAGACGAAATGCCTATTTCCATTCCACAATCCAATGTTTTGATTTTCTATACCGAAGACGGAACAAAGATCGCGGCGAGGCCATCGGGGACCGAACCAAAAATAAAATTCTACTTCTCAGTTAAAACAGATATGAATGAAATTTCTGAATATGAGGCTAAAAAAGATGAGTTAAGTGCGAAAATAGAGCGATTGAAAAAAGAATTCAATTAATTAAAAACAATTCATTTCGAGTGTTAAAATGAAAATAATTGCCATACTACTTTCTTCGATTTATTATTTTTTCTTTGGATTGACCCTGATTGTCATGCACGGAGTGCAATGGTTGGCCTATAATTTAGGGAATTATCAAACGCATCACAATTCAGTGAGAGCAATGAACTGGTTATTGATTCAGTTTAGTAAAATACTGGGCACAACGTACACGTATTCAGGAAGAGAGAAATTACCCAAAGGAGTTCCCTTAATTTTTGTGAGTAATCACCAAAGTATGTATGACATCTCACCCATAGAATGGTATTTAGCTGATTTCAATCCGAAATTTATTAGTAAAATAGAGTTGGGAAAAGGAATCCCAAGTGTTTCGTACAATTTACAAAAAGGAGGTTCTGTGTTAATTGATAGAAAAGATTCAAAACAAGCGATATCTGAAATTAAAAAGCTTGGTCAGTACATTGAAAAGCACAATCGCTCCGCTGTAATTTTTCCAGAAGGAACCCGAAGTCGAGATGGGAATTTAAAACCATTCAAAGATACAGGTCTAAAAGTGTTAATAAAATATGCGCCGTCCGCTTTAATTGTTCCGGTTACCATTAATAATTCATGGAAATTGATAGAAAACGGTACTTTTCCTTTATCTTTGGGAACGGCTATCTCTGTAGATGTTCATGATCCTATTTCATTCAAAGACAAAGATTTTGATGAAATGCTTATGAAAACAAGAGAAGCTATACAACGAACACTCAAAAATTAATAAAATGACAAAGAGAGAAAATATACGTTTAGAAGTAATGAATTTCATTGACAAAGACGTAAACGGTTATATGGATAAATTTCTCATTAGTCCTGATAAAATATGGCAGCCTACTGATTTTTTACCTGATTCCCATTCAGATAATTTTTTTGATGAATTGACCGAATTACGTGAATTATCCAAAGATCTTCCGTACGATTTCTGGATTACCTTGATTGGAGATACGATTACGGAAGAAGCTTTACCATCGTACGAATCCTGGATTATGGAGATTGAAGGTGTAGATAATGAAAACAGCAACGGTTGGGCAAAATGGTTCAGAGCTTGGACGGCGGAAGAAAACCGTCACGGTGATGTATTGAATAAATTCTTGTATTTATCCGGTCGTGTAAATATGCGGGAAGTAGAGATTTCCACCCATTATTTAATTGCAGATGGATTTGATATTGGAACCAGCCATGATCCGTATAAAAACTTTGTATATACCAGTTTTCAGGAATTGGCAACTTTTATTTCACACAACCGCGTTTCTGAATTAGCAAAGAGTCACGGCGTAAAAAGTTTAGCGAAAATGTGTAAAATCATTGCAGGTGATGAAATGCGTCACCACGTTGCGTATGCCGAATTTGTGAAACGAATATTCGAAGTCGATCCCAGTGAAATGATGTTGGCTTTTGAATATATGTTGAAGTTAAAAATTGTGATGCCTGCTCACTTTTTGCGTGAATCAGGTGAACCTATGGGACGCGCGTTTGAAATTTTTTCAGACTCTGCCCAGCGAATAGGAGTTTATACCGCATTTGATTATGTAGATATAATTCGAAAACTAATCGGAATGTGGAATGTAGATAAAATCACCAATTTAACCGAAGAGGCCGAAAAAGCCAGAGAATACATTATGAAACTCCCCGACCGATTGGACAGAATTTCTCAGCGAATTGTTATTCCTGAAGAATCTCCTCGTCTCAAATGGCTACATTAAAACACATTATAAAACACACATAACAAACACACATAAATGACACTCACACATTATTTTAAGGAAGGATTTAGCTATGCCGATTATTTACGGAAAATTGAAGATCAATTGCATGATTTAGAAAAATCGGATAAGGAAAGTGAAATGATTCCACATTACGCATTGAATATAAAGAGAATAGAACGATTGGGTAAAACCTTTCAACTGTCAGATGAACAAAAAGAAGCTTTAAAATCCATCAAACCCAACTTCAAACTTTTGGTAATCAGTGAAGGTTGGTGTGGAGATGCTGCACAAGTTATGCCCATTGTCCATGTGATTGCAGAAGAGTTGGGGATAGAACAAAAAGTAGTTTTAAGAGACAGTCATCCGGAATTGATGGATGCTTATTTAACCAATGGTGCGAAATCAATCCCAATTTTCGTGGGTGTAAATGAGGACGGAACAGAAAAATTCAGATTTGGACCCCGACCGGAAATGGGAATGAAATTATTGGCAAAACACAAAGAAAATCCCGATGTTTACACCAAAGATGAATTTCACAAAGAATTGCAACTCTGGTACAACAAGGACAAAGGGAATTCCATTTTTAATGAATTATTAGAATTAATGAAACTTTAATAAATTACAATGAAGATTAACAGTGGTTATGTCATAAGTGGAGTAGCTTTAGTCATTTTAGCACTTGTTTTTTTCACACCTCTGAGTGAAGTTTTTACAACAAAAATCAACCAAGCAACTTTGGTAGGACAAAGTAAAGAATTGCCCGATCGAGGATTTAATTTGAATGAAGAAAAAGTCGAAATTGAACTAAAAGGATACAATGGAACAGCAGACTCCAATCTAGCCGATTCAAGAGGAAAAGTCGTGTTTTTAAACTTTTGGGGAAGTTGGTGTCCACCGTGTGTAGCTGAAATGCCCAGCATTCAAAAACTATATGAATCCAAAGGAAAGGAAGTGTCTTTTGTATTAATTACCATGCAAGATAGACCCGAGAAGTTCGTTCCCTTTTTGCAAGAAAACAACTATTCCATGCCCGTTTATGTAGCGAGCAGCTTACTACCAAAAGCACTGATACCCAGTTCATTTCCTACCACTTACATCTTAAATAAAAAAGGAGAAATTGTACTAAAAGAAACCAAATCAAAGGATTGGAATACACCTGAAATTCATAACCTGCTCGATAAATTGTTAAAGGAATAGTTTTAGTTCTAGCAAATTAGAAAATATTCTTTAACTTTAGCCATTGACAATAAAAACAAAGTATGAGTATTAGAAATTTAATTCCCGTTTTATTCTTTGGTCTTTTAAGTATAGGGTGTATGAATACAAAAGAAATCCAATTAAAACCGATAGAATTTGAAGAATTATGGCGAACGAATAAAGCGACTTCTCTCCCCGAAATATCAGTGGTTAACACCATGGCAGAATTGACGCAACTCTATTCCGACCTTCAAGATCCACGCTATCCAAAATCCGCTCCGATTCCAATTTTTGACCAAAACACCGAAACGATTTTAGTCCTCAATCCCCAACTTACTTCGGTTAAAAACGGAGACATTGAAATTGAATCCATAGAATTATCAAAAGATACTTTTAGTGTTACCTACAAAGAAATTGAAAATTGGGAACACAAAGAGAATAACCTGAGCCATCCGATTCTTTTGGTCAAGGTAAATCACAAAGGGAACAAAGCAAAATTAAAATTAACAAATTAAAAATCACTACATGAGAAAAAAATTATTACTATTAGTAGGTTTCTCTATTTTTTCTACTGCTTCTTTTGCACAGCAAAATTTTTGGAGCCATCACAGCGGAAAGAATATTGAAGCTCAAAGGGAACGAACGACTACGCCCACTGAATATTCGGTGTTGAAATTAAATCTAAATGGATTGGAAAGCCAATTGATGAATGCGCAAGCAAAGAATCAAAACGCGACCAACGGATTAAACATTAGAATACCCAATATAGACGGAACTTATAGCACCTATGTTGTGTTTGAATCCTCAGTTATGCATCCCGATTTGCAAGCAAAATATCCAAATACAAGATCGTATTCTGGATACTTGAAAGACAATGTAACGACCAAAATCCAATTTAGTATTTCACCTTACTTTGGGTTTAATGCGGTGATTCGAAGTGTAGAAGGAATGAAATACATCGACTCTTTCACTACTGACAATCAACTTTATATCGTTTACGATAGAAACTACGTGGACCATGTTCATACATTTAACTGTAAACACGATGGTTCAGATGTATATGATTTACAATATACACCTGAAATTGATTTAGGTGGGAAATCTGTCATTGACGGAAAAATGAGAAAATACCGTTTGGCTTTGGCTACAACCATTGAGTACACAGCTTACATCGCACAACAAGCGGGAGTAGGAAGTGGTACCGATGCACAGAAAAAAGCTGCGGTGATGGATGCACTAAATTTAGCAGTAGGTCGTTTGAATGAAGTATATGAAAATAATTTATCCGTTCAAATGGAAATGGTTCCGAACAATGATGTATTGATTTTCATTGATTCGGATAATTACAATCCCATGAATGCAGGTGCAATGTTAGGTCAAAACCAAACAACAGTGGACAACCTAATTGGGAGTTCAAATTATGACATAGGTCACGTTTTCTTTAGAGCTACGGCAGGAAATGACAACGGTGTTGCTTATTTAAAATCGGTTTGTAACAACACCTACAAAGCAGGAGGTGTAACCGGAGCAGGAAACCCAGTAGGTGATCCTTTTGTAATCGACTATGTTGCGCATGAAATGGGCCATCAATACGGTGCGAACCATACACAAAACAACAACTGTAATAGAAATAATTCTACGGCTGTAGAACCAGGAAGTGCAAGTACCATTATGGGCTATGCGGGAATTTGTCATCCCAATGTTCAAAACAATAGTGATGCGTATTTCCATGCAGTAAGTACCAAAGAAATGTACAACTGGGTGACCACAGGTGGAAATTGTGGAGTGAAAATAGACACTGGAAATCAAGAACCCGTTATTTCAGTAGGTCCAAACCGAACCATTCCAAAAGAAACTCCGTTTGCTTTGGTTGCAACAGCTACGGACGCAGATGGGGATGCTTTAACCTATAACTTTGAGCAAACCGATACACAAACTGCATCCATGCCTCCAAAACCAAATAACACTGGTGGACCTATGTTCCGTTCGGTAATGGCTACGGATTCACCAGAGAAATTCTTCCCTCGTTTATCTACGATTATTGAAGGTTATAACCCAAACATCAACACACCTAGTAACTACAGAGCATGGGAGAAATTACCAGCGGTAGCTAGAACTATGAACTTTGCTCTTTTGGTTAGAGATAACAATCCTGCGGGAGGACAATCTGCACGTGAAGACATCCGACTTACTGTAGAAGCAAATGCGGGTCCTTTTGTGGTGACTTCTCAATCTTCAGATGGTATCATTTGGGAATTAGGTGAAAGCCAAACCATTACGTGGGATGTTGCCAATACAAATACCGCACCTGTAAATACAGAAAATGTGAAAATCGTACTTTCTACCGACGGTGGACTTACTTTCGATCATGTTTTGGTTGAAAGTACGCCAAACAATGGTTCGTATACTTTCAATGTTCCAGGTGGATTGGGCGTTTCTGAAAATGCACGATTAATGGTTAGAGCAATTGATAACTATTTCTTAAATGTGAACACCAAGAATTTTAAAATAAACTCGTCTGAAATGGGGGTGAGTGATTTAACCCAGTCTCTTTTTGAAGTTTATCCTAATCCATCCAACGGTGTTTTCACTTTGGAAATGGACGCGAAATCTTCACAAATCGCTTACAGTGTATATAGCATGGATGGGAAATTAGTTTCTACCAGTAAAATTAATTCGAATGGAGGAAAAGTGAAACAACAAGTTAACTTATCGCATCTTCCAACTGGAACGTACATCGTTCAAGTGAATAATGGAAAAGAAACGCTTTCTAAAAAATTGATTATTCGTTAATCCATTAAATAGAATTCAATAAAAAGTAGAGAGAGGACTTAAATGTTCTCTCTCTTTTTTTTCACTTCTTTCGAATTCATTTCATTTTTGTAAATTGGTAAGGTTTTTGAAAAGTATGTATGGATTTTAGTATCAAAAAGAAATGAAAACAACCAAATTACTTAGAGTAGCGGGTGTCATTGGCCAACAGGCGAAAACAGCCGAATTATCTTCACTTGAAGCTATAAAAGCTTTTGTACGCCTACTCATCGACTGGATCTCTGGAAAATATTCACCCAAGAAACGAAACATACTTATCGGAACTTTGGTGATTATCTACGTGATTTCACCCCTTGACCTTTTACCCGGAATTATTTTGGACGATGCCATCGTTGTGCTTTTTGCATTGAAATACTTTAAAAAAGAAATTACCAAATATGTGAATTGGGAAAAATCCCGAAAATTTAATTTTGAAGTAAGTGATGCAGAAATCATCCGAGAATAAAAAGAAAAAATTAATCGTTGTCGCCGGCCCCACTGCCGTTGGCAAGACTGGAATCGCAATTTATTTGGCACAACATCTTTCCACGGAAATCATTTCCTGTGATTCACGTCAATTCTACAAGGAAATGAAAATTGGAACTGCGGTTCCATCTACCGAAGAGTTAAATTCAATTCCCCACCATTTCATTCAACATCTTTCTATTTTTGATTCGTATTCGGTCGGTGATTTCGAGAGAGATGCCTTGGCAAAAATCGATGAATTATTCAAAAAGCACGATACGCTTATCATGGTCGGTGGTTCCGGTTTGTATGAAAAAGCAATCACCGATGGTTTGGATTTCTTTCCGGAAGTGGACAAAAGTATTCGCGAAGAATTAAATGTGGAATTTGAAGAATTTGGGATTGAGAAATTACAAAAAGAATTGGCAGAAGTAGATCCAATTTATTTTAAACAAGCAGACATTCAAAATCCAGTTCGAATCATTCGTGCATTGGAAATCTACCGTGGAACAGGCAAACCCTTTTCTTCATTTCGAACAAAAAAATCGATAGAACGCAATTTTGAAATCATCCAAATTGGTTTGGAATTACCTCGAGAAGAAATGTACGAACGCATCAATCAACGGGTTGATTTAATGATGGATGATGGACTTCTCGAAGAAGCAAAACCTTTGTATGAACATCGGAATTTAAATAGTTTACAAACCGTAGGATATCGCGAATTATTCGATTATTTTGATGGAAAGATTGAATTGGATTTCGCCATAGAAGAAATCAAAAAAAATAGCCGTCGTTATGCCAAACGGCAACTTACTTGGTACAAAAAACAAAAAAAGAGACAATGGTTTTCGCCTTTTGAAAAAGAAGAAATTTGGAACTATATTCAGTCTAAGCTAAATAATTTGGATTTGCCTTCAAACCCCACTTCTTAAAAAAATAGAAAAATACAAAAGGTAAAATAGCGCCTACTAAACCAAAATACGCATCCACTGTATCGGTTGTATTTAGTATCGGTATATAGCCTTCATATACAAAGTTTCCTAAAATTAAAAAACCAGCAACCGCTTTTGTGAAAGTTGATTTCTTTGTACTTAAAATTTCCATGAATCCAGAAACCATACAGATCATAAAAGACAAAACAAAGTTGGAAACATGACTATAGAAAAAAGGAACCAAATCGACTAAAAATGGAATTCGAACTTCTGCTGTTTTTCGACCTAAAAAAAGAATATTAACGGAAATTAAGAGAATAAAATAAACAATTATCGCCCAAATTTTTGATACGTACGGAAGATTCGTCGCAGAGAACTTGCCTTTCATTCCACTAATTTAGTATTTTAGCGCCAAAGAACAAGACTATGGAACTATTAAAAGGAAAAACGGCGATTATTACCGGTGCTACACGTGGGATTGGGAAGGGAATTGCAGAAGTTTTCGCACAAAATGGATGCAATATTGCCTTTACATTTGCTTCTTCCGTTGAAAAAGCAAAAGTTTTAGAAAACGAACTTACCGCTCTGGGTATCAAAGCGAAAGGATATCAATCCGATGCATCAAATTACGATGCCGCCCAAAAATTAGTCGATGATGTATTGGCTGAATTTGGTCATATCGACATTGTGGTAAACAATGCAGGAATAACAAGAGATAATTTATTGATGCGTATGAGTTTGGAGGATTACGAAGAAGTAATTCGTGTGAATTTGAATTCTGCATTCAATTTAACCAAAGCGGTTGTTCGTCCAATGATGAAACAACGAAAAGGTTCTATCATCAATATGAGTTCCATTGTAGGAAGAAAAGGAAATGCAGGACAGGCGAATTATTCCGCTTCCAAAGCAGGATTGATTGGATTTTCAAAATCCGTAGCCTTGGAATTGGGTTCGCGGAACATCCGATGCAACGTAATTGCCCCTGGATTCATTGAAACGGAAATGACCGAAAAATTGGATGAAAAAGTTGTGCAAGAATGGAGAAATGGAATTCCACTTAAACGCGGTGGAACACCTGAAGATATTGCCAATGCTTGTCTTTTCTTAGCGTCCGATTTATCATCTTACATCACCGGACAAGTTTTAAGTGTAGACGGTGGTTTGTACACTTAAAAATAAGTAAAAAAATAGGAATATTTAAACCTTGTTAAATCCGTTTAGCAAGGTTTATTTTTAAATTGCAAATTATGAAAACAATTTTATTAAGCCTTTTTCTTGTAGGTGGAATTATTTTAAATGCACAAGCAAACTTAAAATTCAAATTAGAAATTGAAAAACATTGCGGGAAATCTTTCGAAGGAAAAATTACCCAAGGTGCTAAAGAAGGCGATGGATTTACAGGTGAGCGATTGATTATGCAAGTTTTAAGTTGCGAAAAAAATCAAATTAAAATTCCATTTTATGTGGGCGACGACAAATCAAGAACCTGGATTTTGACTTTTAAAAATGACCGTGTTCAATTGAAACACGATCATAGAAATCCAGACGGTTCCGATGAGGAAGTGACCATGTACGGAGGAACGACTTCCAATACCGGCCATGCAAATCTTCAGTTCTTCGCCGCCGATCAAGAAACATGTAGTATGATTGATTATGCGTGTAACAATGTATGGTGGATGACGATTGACGAAACTTCATTCAGCTATAATTTACGTCGAGTTGGTTCAGACAGAGAATTTACAGTTGTCTTTGATTTGACAAAACCCGCTGTTTTCGAAAGTAAGCCATGGGGTTGGGATTTACAATCCTTATTTGAGAACTAGAACATGTAACTTTAAATAAAAAAATAACCCTTCAAATTGTAAAATCTGAAGGGTTATTTTTTTTATATTGTCATTTAATAGTGAGAGTTTGAATTTATCATCCTCAATTTAATTTGAAATTCAAGAAATTAATCTATCAACTCAAAACGCATCCACACAAAAGCTTTTTCAATTAGTTTGCCTTTGCTTCGAGCTCGGATGGGACCTTCTAAAATCATTTTACCATTTTTGTTTACATTTCTAAGAGGTAAAGAGATTCCATCAAAATGATCAAATTTAAAGCTCGCGGGCACACCACCATCTTTAACATAACTGGTGTCTTCATGTAATTTTTTATTTCCTTGAAGAATTGCTAAAACATCATGAATTGCTACCTTAGTTCTTCGAGGATCATGATTTAATATAATATCAGCGTTCCTTCCAAATGAGGTAGAGTATTCCACGACAAAAGTATCAATCAAAAATTCCGCATTCTTATCGTTGGCTTGTTCAGGCGTAATTTCAAAAACAACCGAGTGGTTAATATTTGGACTACGAGTTAAAGGTTGCTTTGATTGAGGTACATGAATTTGATTATTTCTATATCCACAAAAAAGCGCTGTTGCACCTTCCCAATAATCGTTCAGTCTAGGAGCTTCGATTTTATCTGGATTGTCAAGGTGGCCAAGAGGACATTCAGCAGAATTCTTTTTAACTCTCTTAACATCTTTAGAAATAGGCATTATTGCTTTTCCCTTGGATTCATACCGTACATGTTGATTAATTGAAAGATGTGCTAATTTTTCATTTTGAGTAACATCACTTTGAATTTCCAAAAGCGTTACTTTTAATTTAAGTTTCTTAGAAGGTAAAACGAACACTATATCAGGATTATAAATTAAATCGGTGGCAATATACTCAGTGAGAATTATAGGTTCCTCTTTCGTGTCTTCTTTTACGGCAGAATCTTTCGTGTTAGTAATTTTAGTTCTTTCCTAGAGAGTTACGATTTTGTCCGTAAGATGAAATCGTGACTAAAAAAACAAATAAGGTCAGAAAAAATAAAAATGTTTTTTTCATAATACATGGTTTTAATGGTTTTTAAAAAGTAAAGAATTAGGAGTATGAGATAAATTCAGTTGTTTTTAATTCTAAATCCAAAAGCATACTTTGGTTAATAAATGTAAACATAGGTATTTACCAACTGCTTATTGTAGGCATTGTGTAATTGACTCGTTCTATTGAGTATTTAGCTATTATTACCGAGTATTTGAAATGTAAGAATTGGAATAAGTTATCATTCTATCATGGAAAGTTGAATGCGTTTTCTTTCTACATCCACATCTGTCACGGTAACTTCCACAATTTGATTCAGCTGAACGACTTGACTTACATCGGATATAAACTCATGGGCTAATTTAGAGATATGAACCAATCCACTTTCTTTCAGTCCAATATCAACAAAACAACCAAAGTTGGTGATGTTATTGATAATTCCTTGCACTTTCATACCAATTTTTAGATCTTCTATTCGCTTGAGGTTTTTATCGAACTGAACCATCACCGCTCTTTTACGAGGATCCAATCCCGGTTTTTCCAATTCTTTCAAAATATCTTGCAAAGTCAACACACCGACATTTTCATTGATATATTTCTCTAAATTAATTTTCAATATCAATTCTTTATTTCCAATTAATTCTTCGGTTGAAACTTTGGCATCTTTGGCCATTTTCTGTACAATTTTATAGCTTTCTGGATGAACTGCCGAATTATCCAACGCATTGGCTGAATTAGGTACCCGTAAAAATGCTGAAGCTTGTTGAAAAGCCTTTTCCCCCAAACGAGGAACTTTTTTTAATTCCTCTCGGTCTTCAAATGCACCATGTTCACTTCGATAGTCCACAATATTTTCGGCCAACTTCTCCCCTATTCCTGATACATAATTCAATAAATGCTTACTCGCCGTATTCAAATTCACACCGACTTGATTTACACAAAGCATCACCGTTTCGTCCAATTCCTCTTTCAATAATTTCTGATCCACATCGTGTTGATACTGTCCTACTCCAATTGATTTGGGTTCTATTTTCACCAACTCCGCCAAGGGATCGGCCAAACGACGGCCAATAGAAACCGCACCGCGAACAGTTACATCGAATTGAGGGAATTCGTCTCTCGCTATTTTGGATGCCGAATAAATCGACGCGCCTGCTTCATTCACGACAAAAACTTTCAAATTTTGATCAAAAGGAATATTTTGAATCCAATGTTCTGTTTCGCGAGAGGCGGTCCCATTTCCAATGGAAATCGCTTCAATTTTATATGCATTCACCAACGAACGAATTTTCTTTCCTGCCTCCAACTTTTGATTTTGTGGTGCATGGGGAAATACGGTTTCATTGTGCAATAAATCACCCTGTTCATCCAAACAAACAATTTTACATCCCGAACGAAAACCCGGATCAATGGCTAAAATTCGTTTCTCGCCCAAAGGCGGTTCCAATAACAATTGTTTTAAATTATTAGCAAAAACTTGGATGGAACTTTTGTCGGCTTGCCGTTTTGCAACGTTGAGTCTTTCGGTAGAAAGGGATGGGGAAAGTAATCGGACATAGGAATCTTTAATCACTGCATTTAGAATTTCTACAATTTCGGGTTGACGAGTTCGGATAATTGCATTTTCAATGATTCCAAACGCTTCTTCTTTATCAATTTCTACTGAAACCTTTAAAAAACCTTCATTCTCACCTCTTAAAATCGCTAACAATCGATGGGCAGGCGCGCGTTTTAAATCTTCGGAAAAGTCGAAATACTGTACAAACTTCTGTGCTTTTTCTCCCTCCTTTTTCGACTTTATCACTTTAGAAGAAATTACAGAATGGAAACTAAATTTTCTTCGTAACTGGTTTCTAACGCGTTCATTTTCATTGACCCATTCTGCCATGATGTGTTGCGCACCTTGCAGTGCATCCTCCGCTGTTTGCACGTTCTCATTCACATACCGATTCAATAAATTATCCAAATCCAAATCAGAATTTTGTTTCATGATAATTTTCGCCAAGGGTTCTAATCCATTTTCTCGCGCTGTATCTGCTTTGGTTTTTCTTCGTTTTTTATACGGTAAATAGTAATCTTCTAACAATACTTCATCGTAACAATTCTGAATTTTCTTTTGAAGTTCAATTGTCAAACTTTGCTGTTCATCGATCGCTTTTAGAATGGTTTCCTTTCGTTTCTCAATTTCTTGAAAATTCGTTTTCAACTTTAAAATCGTCGAAACTTGCACTTCGTCTAGACCTCCAGTCATTTCTTTTCGATACCGAGAAATAAATGGAACGGTACAATCTTCGGAAAGAAGTTGAACGGTCTGGTCAATTTGTTTCACATTGAAATTCGTTGCTTGTTGTATGTATTGGCTAAGTGTCATTCTATTTTTAACTAATTTTCAAAATTAAGGGTTTGATTTGAATTCAGGTTACTTTCTTTTTAGAATGGGAAAAGAGAATTTCTTAAGTTTTCAAATTAAACAAGTGAACTCAATTTATTCCGCTAAATTTGCATTACTTAAAGTTACTGAAATGAAACATTTAAAATTGAGAGTGGATTCGATTTTTAATTCCACAGAATCCGTAGATGGTAAATTACAAAAAGTTTGTCAGCTGTTGCATAACGAAGTTTCCCATTACAATTGGGTTGGATTTTACTTCAAAAATGGAGACAAAGAGGAATTGAAATTAGGTCCGTATGTCGGCGCACCCACTGATCATGTTATCATTCCATTTGGTGTGGGGATTTGTGGGCAAGTTGCAGTTTCCAATGAAACTTTTGTAGTCCCCGATGTTACAGCTCAGGATAATTATTTGTCGTGCAGCATAGAAACCAAATCCGAAATTGTGGTTCCCATTCTTAAAAATGGAGAAAACATTGGTCAAATCGATATTGACAGTCATGAAATCAATCCATTTACTCAGAATGACGAGGATTTACTGAATCATATTTGTAAAAAAGTAAGTGAAATGTACGAATGAAAGAAATACTGAATTATTTCCCCGAATTAACACCAAACCAAATCGAACAGTTCACAAAACTAAATGATTTATATACCGAATGGAACGAGAAAATCAATGTTATTTCTCGTAAAGATATTGATGAACTCTATGTAAAACACGTTTTGCACTCGTTGGCGATTGCAAAAGTGATGAAATTTAAACAAGGAAGTGAAGTTTTGGATGTAGGAACAGGCGGAGGCTTTCCAGGAATCCCATTGGCTATTTTATTTCCTGAGGTAGAATTTCATTTGGTTGACTCCATTCAGAAAAAGATTTTGGTGGTAAAAGAAGTTGCGGAATCTTTGGAATTAAAAAATGTGAAAACAGAAGCAACACGCGCAGAAAACGTAAAAAGAACCTACGACTTCATCGTCAGTCGTGCGGTCACGCAAATGCCGAAGTTTGTGGAATGGGTTCAATCCAAGATCAAGAAAAAACATATCAACTCTCTGCCCAATGGAATTTTATATTTAAAAGGCGGAGATTTAACCGAAGAGTTAAAAGATTTCCCCAAAGCGATCGAATATAAACTCAATGATTTTTTTTCAGAGGAGTTTTTCGAAACGAAAAAAGTGGTTTATCTCCCCTTGTGAATAATACACATGAAATGTTGAAAACTATTGATTTCACAAAGGGTTCTCGCTTATAAATCGGTTAAAATTTCCTATCTTTGTTAAGTTATAAAAGAAAGAGATTTATGAGTAAAAGCACATATACGGCTGATAGCATTCAGGCGTTAGAAGGTATTGAGCACGTTAGAATGCGTCCTTCTATGTACATTGGAGACGTTGGGGCGCGAGGTTTACATCACTTAGTATATGAAGTCGTCGATAACTCGATTGACGAAGCCATGGCGGGCCACTGTGATACAATCACAGTAATAATTCATCCAGACAATTCAATCACAGTAAAAGATAACGGACGAGGTATTCCGGTTGATATGCACAAAAAAGAGGGCAAATCAGCTTTGGAAGTCGTTATGACAAAAATCGGTGCAGGAGGTAAATTCGACAAAGACAGCTACAAAGTTTCCGGTGGATTACACGGTGTAGGGGTTTCGTGTGTGAATGCACTTTCTCAACACCTAAAAGCCGAAGTTCATAAAGATGGTAAAATGTATGTCCAAGAATACGAAAAAGGACATAGTATTTATGATGTAAAAGAAATAGGAGAAACCGATGAGAAAGGAACCTATGTTACTTTTAGTCCAGATAAAACCATTTTTGACGAAGTACTTTTTAGTTACAATACTTTGGCTACGCGTATGCGTGAATTGTCGTTTCTGAACAAAGGATTGACCATCAGTCTTACCGACGAAAGAGTATTGAACGAAGAAGGTGTTGCTCAAACGGAAACATTCAAATCGGAAGGGGGGTTGAAAGAATTCGTTGAATTCATCGATGGGAATCGAGAAGCTTTGATGAATGAAGTGATCCACATGGAAGGAGAACGTGATGACATTCCGGTTGAAGTAGCTATGCGTTACAATACATCGTACACAGAAAATTTACATTCGTACGTAAACAATATCAACACCCATGAAGGGGGAACTCACCTAGCAGGTTTCCGACGAGCTTTGACGCGTACTCTGAAAAAGTATGCAGATGAGAATTTCAACTTAGCGAGAGAGAAGGTAGAAATTGTTGGAGATGACTTCCGTGAAGGATTGACTGCAATTATTTCGGTTAAAGTTATGGAACCTCAATTCGAGGGGCAAACCAAAACCAAATTAGGAAACTCTGAAGTGAGTGGAGCGGTTGATAAAATCGTAGGAGAAATGCTTTCAAATTATTTGGAAGAAAATCCGAACGAAGCGAAAATCATTGTTGAAAAAGTGATTTTAGCAGCCAAAGCAAGACAAGCTGCAAAGAAAGCACGTGAATTGGTTCAACGTAAAAACCCAATGGGTGGAAGTGGTTTACCAGGAAAATTGGCAGACTGTTCATCCAAAGATCCAGCGGAGAGCGAACTTTACTTGGTGGAGGGAGATTCGGCAGGTGGAACGGCAAAACAAGGACGTGATCGACATTTTCAAGCGATCTTACCTTTGCGAGGAAAGATTCTGAATGTGGAAAAAGCTATGGCTCACCGTGTTTTGGAAAACGAAGAAATCCGAAATATTTACACCGCTTTGGGAGTTACCATTGGAACCGAAGAAGATAGCAAGGCTTTGAATATTGAAAAATTACGTTATCATAAAATCGTGATTATGACGGATGCGGATGTGGATGGTAGCCACATTGCAACCCTAATTCTGACATTCTTCTTCCGATATATGAAAGAGTTAATTGAACAAGGATACATTTATATTGCTGCACCTCCTTTGTACTTATTGAAAAAAGGAAGCAGACAACAATATGCATGGGGTGAAGCGGATCGTGAGCGAATCATCGAAGAATGGTCAGACGGAACTGGAAAAGGAATCGGTATCCAACGATACAAAGGTTTGGGGGAAATGAATGCGGAACAATTGTGGGATACCACTTTGAATCCGGAAAATAGAACCTTCCGAAAAATAACAATTGATAATGCGGCCGAAGCAGACCGAATCTTCTCTATGTTAATGGGAGACGATGTTCCGCCAAGACGTGAATTCATCGAGAAAAATGCAATTTATGCACGAATCGACACCTAATTAAAAAAACAAAAAAATCAGGATTTAAAATCCTGATTTTTTTTGTTTTTTATTATGAGTATCTACTGCTTTCTTTAGAATTTAGTTTGTAAAACCTGGTATAATTTACGAAGTGGCAAACCCATTACATTGTAATAGCAGCCTCGGATTCCTTTAATTTTTGCATACCCCAACCAATCCTGAATTCCGTATCCACCTGCTTTATCAAACGGGTTAAAATTCTCAATATAGTAATTGATTTCTTCTGCTGAAAATTCATCGAATTCAACATCTGTTGCGTCTGAAAAAGTAATTGCTTTCTCTGTGGAAGTTACCGTTACCGAAGTAAAAACTTGATGAATACAACCCGATAATTTTTGAATCATTGAAAAAGCTTCTTCTTTGTTTTTTGGTTTTCCCAACACTTCTCCATTCAGCCAAACCAAAGTGTCAGCCGTAATCAGAATTTCATTGGGTTTTAAATCGGAATACGCTTTTGCTTTATTGGCGGAAATATGTTCGGTGATTTCATGTCGTTGTAAATTGGAAGGATGGGATTCGTCAGATTGAATTTTGACAATTTCAAAATCGATTCCTAATCCTTTGAGTAATTCTTGTCGTCTTGGCGATTGAGAAGCCAATAGGAATTTCTGAGCCGAAAATTTAGATTGAAGCATTGTGAAAAATAAAATTTAAAAACTCGATTTCTTACTTCGATTGGGTATGATCATTTTCGTCATACCACTTCCCTTGCACTTTCATGGTCTGTTCTATGACATCTCTTACACATCCTTTCCCACCGTCAATCAAAGAAATATATTCTGATATTTGTCGAATATCCGCTACTGCATCATTCGGACAACATGCCAAACCAACGGCGTTCATTACTTCCATATCAGGCACATCATCACCCATACACAAGATTTCTTCGGGTTTTAAATTGTAGCTAAAAAGTAGATCTTGGAAAGAATCCATTTTATCACGTACACCCATATACACATCGGTCACACCCAAATATTTCATTCTTTCTGCAACCATTTGATCTCTTCCACCGGTAATGATAGCAATTCGAAAACCTTTTTTTAATGCGAGTTGCATAGCATAACCATCCTTGGTATTCATGGTTCGGACCATTTCTCCCGTTGGCATTAAAATTAAATTCCCATCGGTCAAAACGCCGTCCACATCAAAAATGAAAGTGGTTATATTTTTTAATTTCTGTTTGTAACTAATCATTGTTATAGGTTCTTTTGATTGATTCTGAAATCAATTTATACAATTGTTGTCTTCTGGAATCGTCATTCATCAGTTCCAAATGTTTATTTAGAATAAGTTGATCATTTCTTCGTGCAGGACCTGTTTGTGCATCATAAGGAGACATATCCATTACTTTGTTGGCCGTTTCCTTAATCAAAGGACGCAATACATCGAAAGGAAGTTCTGACTCTTTACAAATCGCTTCGCCAACGCTATACAAATGATTGGTAAAGTTACTTACCCAAATTGCAGCGAGGTGAACTTTCAGTCGTTGTCCACTATCGATCCGATGAACTTCATTTGAAATTCGATCGGCTAATTTATAAAGTGCTTCTTCGTCTTCCTTATTCTCTGCTTCCACAAAAAATGGAATCTCTTCATAGCGAAGCATCTTCTTTTTGGTGAAAGTTTGAAGGGGATAAAAGACACCTTTTCGGTAATTTCCTTTCAGAACATTGGTTGATAAAGACCCTGAGGTATGCACCACCAAAGCATCCGTGTACGGAATATAATGAGACAATTCTTCGACAGCCGAATCCGAAGCAGCGATGATATATAAATCCGCTTTTTCTAACTCCGAGATTTTGTCGGTATATTTAATATTATTCGCTTCACCCAACTCCTCGGCTTTGGATAAGGTACGATTGAAAATCTGACGAACATTGACTGTGTTTTGCAACAAAGCACGAGTCAAATGAAACGCTACATTTCCAGCTCCTATTATAACAACTGATTTCATAAACGGCACAAAGATAGAAGTTTTAGTTCAATAGTAGGTTTTGAAAATAAAAAGTATTTCCAAAATCAAAGTTTATATTTTCAAATATTTAGTTTCAAAATAATTATCTTTACCCCTTTATTATTAACTCAAAGAAATAAATATAGAAATATGAAAGTTACAGTAGTAGGTGCTGGCGCAGTTGGAGCAAGTTGTGCTGAATACATTGCAATGAAAAACTTCGCATCCGAAGTGGTTTTAGTAGATATCAAAGAAGGTTTCGCAGAAGGTAAAGCAATGGATTTGATGCAAACAGCTTCATTAAATGGATTTGACACCAAGATTTCAGGAACGACCGGTGATTATTCAAAATCAGCCGATTCTGTAGTTGCAGTAATTACTTCAGGAATTCCTAGAAAACCAGGAATGACACGTGAAGAATTAATCGGCATCAATGCGGGAATTGTAAAAGATGTAACTGCTAATTTGGTGAAACATTCACCTAATGTAATCATCATAGTCGTTTCAAACCCGATGGATACAATGGCTTATTTGGTACACAAAACTTCCGGCTTGCCCAAAGAAAGAATCATAGGCATGGGTGGTGCGTTGGATTCAGCACGTTTCAAATACCGATTGGCAGAAGCCCTCGATTGTCCAATTTCAGATGTTGACGGAATGGTGATTGCTGCGCATTCTGATACGGGAATGGTTCCTTTGATTAGCAAAGCAACCCGTAATGGAGTTCCAGTTCGTGAATTCCTGAATACAGATGCACAAGAATATGTTGTTCAAGAAACGAAAGTTGGAGGAGCCACTTTGACTAAATTATTGGGAACTTCCGCTTGGTATGCTCCGGGAGCAGCGGTTTCAAGCATGGTTCAATCCATTGTTTGTGACCAAAAGAAAATGTTTCCATGTTCCTTATTATTGGATGGTGAATACGATCAAAAAGATATTTGTTTAGGTGTTCCAGCCATCATTGGTAAAAATGGAGTTGAAAAAATTGTGGACATTCCTTTGACCGATACCGAAAAAGAACAATTTGCAACTGCTGCAGAAGCCGTTCGGACTGTGAATGCTGAATTAAAACTTTAAGTTTAGAAAAAACTATAAATTTGACGGTGGCTGAAAAACAGTCACCGTTTTTTATTTTAAATTATTTTGACCATGAAAAGACCCGATTATGTTACCAAAGAAAGATTGCAACATTTTATTTCCGAAGCATTTAATGAAGATATTGGAGACGGAGACCATTCTACACTAGGAAGTGTTCCTGCTGATTTACAAGAATATGCGCATTTATTGGTGAAAGAAGCGTGTGTTTTAGCAGGAATAGAAATCGCAAAAGAAATCTTTCATTTTTTTGATCCGACATTGGAAGTTGAGGTACTGAAAAAAGACGGATCGGATGTAAAAGTAGGTGACATTGCTTTTCGGGTAAAAGGTTCGGCACGGTCGATTTTAAGTTGTGAGCGTTTGGTTTTGAATTGCATGCAACGAATGAGCGGAATTGCAACTTTATCCCGAAAAATGGCAAAAGAGGTCAAAGGAACCAAGGTGAAAATTTTGGATACCCGAAAAACCACCCCCAATTTTAGGATGTGTGAAAAGTGGGCGGTTGCCATAGGTGGTGCGCACAACCATCGCTACGGTTTGTACGATATGGTTATGTTAAAAGACAACCACAACGATTATGCTGGTGGAATTACAAAATCCGTTCAATCGGTAAAAGCGTATTTGGATGAGTTGGGAAAAGATTTAAAAATCGAAGTAGAAACCCGAAATATGGCTGAAGTGAAAGAAGCTGTTGCGACTGGTTTGGTCGACATCATTATGTTAGACAATATGAATAACCAAGAAATGAAAGAAGCTGTAGAATTTATTGCGGGTCGATGTCAAACCGAAGCATCGGGCGGATTAACTTTAAAAGACTTACGAAAAGTAGCTGAAACCGGAGTTGATTTCATCTCTTCGGGCGCAATTATTCATTCTGCTCCCAATAAAGACTTAAGCCTTAAAGCAATAACTGATTGATTCCGAAACAATTTCTAAACAGAAAGTTAATAAGTTTGTTAAGAAGAATGATATAAATCCTCTATTTTATTAACAAATTGTTCGGAAATTTGCGCTAAATATTAAAACCAATAAAACATGAAGCAAAAATCTATTTTCTTAAAAGCGAGCTTTCTATTCTTTTTAGGTGGAAGTGCTTTAACGTATGCTCAAGTTGAAGAACCTGCAGTCACAGACTCGACGGATTGGGATCAAGAAATCATCCTTTCTGAGACGGTAATTGTGGCAAAAGGAATTATTGACTTAGAAGAAGACCGTAAAACACCGGTTGCATCTTCTACCATTATGAGACAAGAAATTCAGGACAAAGCAGTAGGTAACGTTGAGTTTCCCGAAGCGATGAAGAACACACCTTCCGTTTATGTTGCCAATCAAGCAGGTGGATTTGGTGATTCTGAAATGTTCTTACGAGGTTTTGACCAAACCAACACCGCTTTCTTATTGAACGGACAACCGATTAATGGAATGGAAGACGGAAAAATGTACTGGTCAAACTGGAGTGCAATGACAGATGTAGCGAATGCTATTCAGGTTCAGAGAGGATTGGGTTCATCCAAATTAGCAATTTCTTCTGTGGGAGGTACGATCAACATCGTTACCAAAGCTACCGAAAGAAGCGAAGGAGGAATGGCGCGTTTCATTATGGGTAACGACAGTTATTCAAAAGGAACCATCGCTTACGACACCGGGTTGAAAGGGAAATGGGGTTTATCCTTAATGTTTGACTACTGGCAAGCGCATAGAAAATTTGCTGTAGGTACGGCAGGAGAAGGTCAAAGTTATTTTGTATCGGTTGGATTTAAGCCAAATGATCGTCACAACTTGAACTTTATGATTTTTGGAGCACCTCAGTGGCACTTTCAAAACTTTTCAAAATCGAAAACTGTGTATGGAAAATACGGTAAAAAATACAACGATAACTACGGATATTACGAAGGGCACGGATATTCTACACGTAAAAACTATTACCACAAACCGGTTACAAACTTAAACTGGGATTGGGAAATCAACAGCAACGCCTCTTTGTCTACTGTTTTGTATGCATCTATGGGTAGAGGGGGTGGAACGGGATCACTTGGAAACGGCGCTAAATATGTTCCAGGTGGAATTATGGACAACGGTTACATTAATTTCGATGCATTGGCAGCTGAAAACAGCACAATTGCAGGAGGAATTGGTGAAGGTTTTACCGGTTCAGCACTTCGTGCTTCTGTAAACAACCACTTCTGGTATGGTTTGGTATCTAGCTTTAATTACGACACCAAAACCAACTTTAAATTTAATGTGGGTGCGGATGTTCGTTTTTACAAAGGAGATCACTTCCGTCAAGTAGTTGATTTATTTGGTTTGGATGGATGGAACGATACGGGAAATGCAAATTACACAAGTGGAAATGTGGTTTCTACTACGTATGAAACTAATCCATGGGCTAGTTTATTTAATTATGCGAAAAAAGAAGATAGAATTGCTTATGACTATTCGGAGTGGATTACCTACCAAGGTGGATTCGGTCAAGTAGAATACAGCAACAATGGGTTTTCTGCATTCGTTCAAGGAGCTGCTTCAAACCAGTCTTATTTGGGTGAAAACTACTACGATTACGTAGGTTCTAAAAAGTCAGAAAAAATCAACAAATTCGGATACAATGTAAAAGGAGGTTTGGCTTATCAGATAGGAAACAGCGTTATTTTTGGTAATGCAGGACACTATTCTCGTCAGCCATTTAAAGACAATGTATTGTCAGACGATAACACAGAATTAAGAAAACCAGAAGTTGACAACGAAGAAATCACTGGTTTCGAATTCGGTTATGCGTACAAAACAAGAAATCTTAAATTAAATGTGAACGTGTACCATACAACTTGGGGAAATCGTTTCTTTTCTACGAATGGGAAAATGGATTTACCAGTTGAAGGAGGTGGAATTCAAGAAGTGGATGTAACTTATATGTTTACAGATCTAACCCAAGTACACAAAGGAATTGAAGTTGATTTCCAAGCGAGACTTTCAAGACAATTCACGTTGAAAGGATATTCATCTTTTGGTGAATGGAAATACGACGGAGAATCTCCATTTAATGTACGAAGAGATGACACTTTTGAAGTAGATCCTTCTCTTTCAGGGAAAGAAGACTTTAGCGGATTGTACATCGGAAATGCACCTCAATTTACATTTGGAATGGGAGCTAAATTCGAACCAAAAAGAGGTTTTTACTTGGATGCAGATTTGAATTACTATGCAAGACTTTGGGGTGAATTAAGTCCAAACTCGGCACTAAAAGGAATTCAGTCCGAAGAGTTGGCGCCGTATGCAACTATTGATTTTGGAGTTACTTACGAGCACAGAATTGCAGGTAAAAATGTTATTCGATTCAGAGGAAACATCTACAATGCATTGAACTCAATGTATGTAGGAAGAAAAGACGGATATGGTTACTACTATGGATTAGGTAGAACTTTCAACGCCGGAATTCAGTACAGCTTCTAATTTAGAACTACTCAAATTAAATAATCAAAAGCCTCTCAGAATTGAGGGGCTTTTTGTATGTTTGTAAGGTTTGAAAAAAACTAAAATACTTTTATTATGTTATATACTATTTTAAAACATTTTCACAGCGGATGGGCGTATTTGACCGTATTGGCAGCTGTCGTATTTTTTGTAATGATTGGATATTACGCGATTAATAAAAAAGCAAGAGATTCCGGAATTACAAAGATGAGCTTAATAGTGACCATTATTTTTCATGTTCAACTATTGGTGGGAGTGATTCTTTATTTTGTCTCTCCGTATGCGAAATGGACGTCGGAAACGATGAAGGACGCAACGAGTCGACTTTATGCAATGGAACATCCTTTAATGATGTTTGCTGCTGTAATTTTTGTTACCGTAATTAATTCAAAACTAAAGAAATCAGAAACTGTAAAAATGCCGTTGGCAATTATGGCATTGGTCGCCTTGGCACTCGTTCTATCGAGAATCCCTTGGGATGTTTGGCCGGGTTAATTCCTGATTTGAAACATATAAAAAATCCTCACTTTTGAAAAGTGAGGATTTTTTTATCAAGTTAATTCTGAAGAATTATTTTTTGAAATCCAAAGGATATTTGATGTTTTTGTAATCAAATAAATCCGCTTTTAAAGAACCTACCATCAACTCTGCTCGGACTTGAATGGGAATGTGATTCTTATCGTCGGTCACCCACATCGTCACACTTTCTGATGCTTTAAATACACGCCCGGATTGAACATACGGTCTAATTTTAATGGTATTAATTGTACCGTATTTGGTTTTCATCGGTTCTCTACCCAAAATTTTTAATTTAAATTTAAAGGTTTCATCCGTCATGAAAATATCTACATCTATAAAATCACCGGTTTTAAATTGGTCGGTATCATAGTTTCTTAAGTAATAAAATGCAGATAGTAAATCTTGTACTTCATTTGAAATACTGTAATAGGTAACACTTTTCGCCCTACGATCATCCAGTTTAGCTATTTTCTTTTTGTAATCAAAGGTCACCACTTGATCACGGGTATAACCTCCTTCACTAATGTTACGAACGAATTTAGTCGGTTTATTTGTAGAACGGTCAATGAATGATTCATAACGGTCATCCACCTTAAAAAAAGCACGAACTGCGCCGGACGAAGATCCTTCTCCAATAATCTGGTAGTGAGGTCTTCCATCATAGTTTGAATCTTTCACTTGCAAAGTAGCGAAACCTGCATTTAATAATCCGTAATGAATCCTATATTTTAAAACTTCTCCTTCTTTGTAATTCTGCGATTTTCCGGAATAAAAAGAAAAGAGGAAAATCGATAAAATTCCCAAGGTTAAAAATCGTAAATTCTTTCTCATAGCAAAATTTTGATTTATATAAAACAAACTCTTTGCCATAAATTTAGTTATTCTGATTTATAAAGTTCAAAGTTAATCCAAAACAGGTTTAACCATATCCAGATTTATGACTTCACTGATTTCAGGAGCGTACTTTTTCACAGTCATTTCTACTCCGGATTTTAAAGTCATGCGATTGACGGTACAATCTGTGCAAGTACCCAATAAACGAACTTTAACTACATCGTCTTCAATGGACACCAATTCAATATCACCTCCATCATTATTCAAAAAGGGACGAATTTCACTGAGTGCCTGTTGCACTCTTTGCATTAAATCTTCTTGTTCCATAGTATAAATTTAAAACTTTCTATTCGGTGTACAACCTGCCATCGTTGTAATTCTTACTACTTCGGTAGCCGGCATATTGATGTTTCGTTCTGCTAAACTCGAAATCATATTTTGGGTAATTTTCTCATACGTCTGAGAAGCTAAGGTGTTATCCTGCAATGCTGCGGGTCTTCCCACATCTGCTGCTTCTCGAATACTCTGAATCAAAGGAATTTCACCCAAGAAAGGCACGCCCAATTGTTCCGATAAATCTCTGGCTCCATTCTGCCCAAATATATAATATTTATTATCTGGCAATTCTGCAGGTGTAAAATAAGCCATATTCTCAACAATTCCTAAAACAGGAACATTGATCGCGTCCATTTTAAACATAGAAACTCCTTTTCGAACGTCGGCCAAAGCTACATTCTGAGGTGTACTAACGATGACTGCACCTGTAACTGGAACTTGCTGAACGATGGATAAATGGATGTCTCCCGTTCCTGGAGGAAGGTCGATCAATAAAAAGTCCAATTCACCCCATGCTGCGTCATGAATCATTTGTTGAAGTGCTTTTGAAGCCATAGGTCCTCGCCAAACAACAGCTTGATCCATTCCTCCAAAAAATCCAATCGACAATATTTTGATTCCATAACTTTCAACCGGTCCCATCTTCGCTTTTTCACCTACTTTCACAGAAAGAGGCTGCGCACCTTCCACATCAAACATCGTTGGCATAGACGGTCCATAAATATCGGCATCCAAAAGTCCAACTTTGAATCCCATTTTTTGCAAACAAATCGCAATATTGGCAGTTACGGTAGATTTTCCTACGCCTCCTTTTCCAGAAGCAATAGCTATGATGTTTTTAATTCCGGGTATTTCCTTTCCTTTGATTTCATTGGGCACTTCTTTCTGAGGCGTATCCACTAAAATCTTTAATTTTAATTCGGCTTGCGGAAGGCGGTCTGCAAACGCTGCCTTTAAAGCTTGCTCCAAACGTTTTCTCTCGTGCATGGTTGGTGAATGGGAAACCACATCCAACAAAATTTCATTCCCCATTACTTGGATATTCTTTACCCATTTCTCTAAACCTAGCTCCTCCAAAAGGCCCAGTGCTTTGTTTTTTAAATCACTCATTTCCTTAAATTTAGTTTTCAAAAATACGTATTTATACCCATTCTAAAAAACAGTTGTGGATGATATTGGTTATGATAAACTTATTTCTGACTCAATTGTCAAAAATAGGAACCCAAAACAAAATCGATTTGAAAATTCAACCAAAAAACACATTTAAACTTTAAATTAAAAAGTTATCTCATCCAAGAGTAGTGAATTCTTGGTATAGTTTTCTAAATTTGTTAAGACCACAGAAACCAACACTTACTCAAAAATTAAAATCAATGGAGAAATATTTTGAAGATTTAGCTGAAATTAGAAAACACTTCATCGATTATCTGACTGAATACGATTTAAAACGATTAACCTTTATTCCAATGGGTTATAAAAACCATATTTTTTGGAATTGTGCCCATGCTTTGGTAACCCAACAATTGATGACGTACTATTTATCTGAAACCGAAATGTTGGTAAGTAGAGATTGGGCGATGCGTTTCAAAAAAGGAACGTTTGGTTATCAAAGTGTAACGGAAGAAGAAGTTCAAACTTTAATCGAACTTTTACAATCCACTCAAATTCAATTGAAAAAAGATTATTCAAATGAGAAACTCTCGAATTTCAGTCCGTACGAAACCAGTTTTGGGATTACACTGAATACGATCCAAGATGCCATTCGGTTTAACAATCTGCATGAATCGTTGCACCTTGGTTACATCATGGCATTGTGTAAAAACATTCCTTAAAAGGAATTAAATTACAAAGCTTCGTATTCAAAAAGAGGATAGCCTCTCTGATTGCTTTCGTTTAACATACTGATGAATCGCAATTTATAAAACGCACCTTCGGAATCTTTGATGACGTAAAATCGATCGCTATTAATCACAGGTGTGGAAACCGTTCCGTCAACCGTTACACGCCAATTTGCGCCAATGGAAGTTTGGTCATTTTCAATAAATAAACTTGGATTCACACTGGAACTGGAAAACTGATTGTATTGATTTTCTATACTTAGCGGATCACCTATCACTTCATAGGAAGCGACATTTGATAAAGTATTACTCAACACAAAGTCCGAAAAAATATAGGTTCCTAAAACAGGAATCACATTATTGAAAACCGTAAAGCAAATATCCCAATCTTGTTTCATGGGTTGAACTGAAACCACATTCTCGGTATTAAAACTAAAGAATGAAAAATGAAAGTCTGAGTCTTTTTGAACGATAAATTCTTGATGACTCGTTTCATTTAGATCCGCATATTGAATTTTATACGAATTTGCATCGTTTCTTAAAATTCTTATTTTTTTATACCCTCTGGAACTTCCTGTAACATTGGTTGTGTACATTGGAATTTCACCCTGAAAGAGATTGTAACCCAATTTCAATAAGTATACTTTATTCTCCGCATCGTTTGCACTGATTTCTTGAATTACCGTTCCATCATTTAAATAATCTCCTTTTACATTGTCAATAAATTCAGGCAAAAGCCCAGCGACCGAACTCATTTCGGTTTTAAGCGACTGAAAATCAGCCTCATTTACTGCGTCTATATCGGTGGAATTAATTGAACCTGCAGCCATCATAATCGAATAATTCAAAATCACTCGAAATTCATCGCCGGAATAAAATCCCAAATCCCAGTCTGTTCTTTGATTGATTTGATGCGTTTGTTCGGACAAATCTACCCACACTTGATTGGGTTGAGAAGGACCACCCACATCGGGTGAAACGACAATCCCTGTCAATGGTGAAATGGGAATAGCGGCATCATCTTCATTCAGACAAGCTAAATTCGCACTATTAATTACGATTAAGAAAAGATATATAATTGATTTTTTCATGATTTCTGAATGAATTTAGAATTCTAAACTGTAATTTAATTTTAAGAAATACGAACGTCCATAATACAATGGAAGCGTCCCTGCTCCTTCTCCTCCATGTCCTTGTCCGGTCAAAGAATTATCTTTTACGGAACTAACATCAAATATATTTCGAACACCAAAAGTCACTTCGAACCGATCTTTGTAAAATCCTTTTCGAATCGAAGCATCCAACATGTTGAATCCGTCTCTCTCTACCAAACGATATACTTGCTCTGTGGTTGTGATGTTGTTGGCATCGGTTACAAATTCAGAAGATTTCCCTGTGTATTTATAGTAAGCAGAAACCGTGGTTCCTATTTTTTCTAACTTATAGTTCGCCGAAAAGTTCCCTTGGAATGTATAACGATATTCATCACTTACACCCGTATTCAAATTAAACTCATCACCCAAAAGAGATTTTGAAACTCCTAAATAAGAAGCGCCAACACTCACATGTAGATTTCGCCACCAAAATTTATGCTCGGTTGTAATTCCCCACGATTGGAATTTATCGATATTCATAAACCGAAAGTTCGCACTCACAGCGTCTAGTCGAACCAATTCAATCCGATCTTTTACATTCAAATAAAATGTGCTGAAGTTATTTTGCATTTTCACTTCATCGAATTTATAACGTTTGTTCCATTGAATCGAGGAAGAATATCCGGTTTCGGGCTTCAAATTTTCGTCGCCCAAAACACTGTGGTTACTATCTACCAAATAGGTGTACATTTCTGTAAAATCGGGAAAACGATTGGCAGATCCAATGACAGCACGGATGTTTGAATGCGAGGTTAAATCATACTTCCCATTTAATGAGAAATTATATTGGGTATCAAATGTATTACTGAACGTTGCTCGGAATCCCGGACGAATCGACAAACCGGAAGCCGTGTGAATCTCAGCCGATCCAAAAGCTGCGTAGGTATTGGTTTTTTTATCTACATCTTCACCCAAGACTATGTCATCTGCAAATGCATTCGCCATACCTTCGTTCAAATCAAATTCATACCCTAACTGAAAATCAATGAAATCATTTTTTAAGAAATGACTGAAAGTCCCTCTTGAATAAATGGATTTAGTCGATAAATAGGTGTTTTCAGGTTCCCGACTTAATTCAGTACGACCTGGAATGTCATACAAATAGTTTTCAAATTGTCGTTTTTGAGTTTGGTAAGAGAAATCACCGTTGTATTTCACTCGGTTAAATAAACGTGCATTGATATTTAAATGATGTCCCCAACGAGAGGTGTTGTAATCCCGATCGGCAGCCGTAAAGGTTCGATCACCATTGGGTGAAATCAATTGATTGACTACTTCATTGTAAAGATTGATTTCTTCATTTAAGAATGTAAGTCTATAAAACACATTGAGGTTTTTACTTTTGTAATTAATCAAAGCATGGGAGTTCAATTGTTTTTTAGGAAGCCATTCGTATCCCCGTTTGTGATCGCGTTCAAAGTATTTCTTTCCTTCTTTCTCACCCCAAAAACCTTTGAAATCATTACGGTTAAATCCAACACTTACAAACCAATTGTCCGAAATTTTGCGTCCTATTTCCAATGCTTGAATATGTCTTCCTTTCCCTTTGGTAACGCCTCCATCTTTGTACCAATCGTATTCATTCCCTACGGATTCTTCTTGAACCATGAAATTGAATTTCCAATCGGTTTTAATGTTCTTTTTTGTAATGATATTGATGATTCCTGCCACAGCATTACTTCCGTAGTCAACACCCATCGAACCTTTGACGATTTCTATTTTCTCAACATTGTCTAAATTAATTTTGGTTAAATCAATGTTATTTCCAAAACCTGAATCTGAAACCAAAGGAATATTATCGACCAAAACCTTTACATATCCACCGTTCAATCCCATCATTTCAACTTGGGAGTCACCCGAGCCCAAACTAGGTAGAATCAGCATATTTAAATTTTGATTGAGAATATCGGCAATCGTGTTGGCAGCTTGGTTCTTTATATCTTCGGCAGTTATTACTTCGACTTGATAAAGGGATTTATCTACCGACTGAGCTGTATATTGACCAGTGATTACGGCTCTATCTAAATTGATTACTTCATCAACTTCATCCCCATTTTCATTTTCTTGTGCCCATACCCAAGTCGATGAAAGTAGCATAGCCATAATCGCCCATTTTAGATTTTTCATCTATTTTTTGATTGTATAAATAAGACGACAAAGTTAGAGATTTATTTAGACCTATTCTTAATATTGTCCGCTCTTTATGTGTGACTTATATCAACAAAAACACGCACTTATTTTTGTAACCTTTTACTTTTCAGTATGCTTTGTACAAGTTCAACTTCTTTTTTGTTTCATTTAACTCCATTTCGAGTTTTTCAATTCGATTCATCATTGAAAAAACTACGTCAATTCCTTGAAGGTTTATTTCCAAATCATCATGAAGGCGAATAATTTTTTCAAGTCGCCTCAATTGTTTTCTATGGATGAATTTCTGTCCAGAGAATTGATGAATTTCAATAAGTTCATGGTATTCAATCTCTTCAAAGAAGTCAATTTGAATTTGATAATGTTGGCACAATTCAGTTATGCGTACGAATTTATTGGTTTTCATAATTTCTCAATTTTAAAAGTTCTGTAAACAATTCTTTTTCTTTATCAGTCAAATTTTTAGGCATATGAACTGCAAAAGTCAAAATCAGATTCCCAAACTCACCCTCTTTTTTATAAATTGGAAATCCTTTCCCTTTCAGTCGCATTTTTGTTCCAGGGTCTGTTTCGGGATTTAGCTTAATTTTAGCCTTTCCATCAAACGTATCCACTGTAATTTCACCTCCCAATAAAGCAGTGTATAAGTCTACATTTACGGTTTGATACAAATCATCGCCAATTCGTTGGAAGGATGTGGGGTTGTTAATCTTAAACGTAATAAATAAATCCCCATCGGGTCCACCGTTTATTCCTTTTCCACCATACTTTTTAAGCTTGATAACTTGCCCATCCGCAATACCGGCTGGGATTGTAATTCGAATATCTCGACCGTTAAAATGAAAGGTTTTCTTATGCGTCTTATACGCGTCATGTATGGAAATCACCATCTCGGCATGGTAATCTTCTCCTTTGAACTTTGTTGACTGTCTTCTTCCACCACCCATTCCACCAAACATAGATTCAAAAAAATCGGAATAATCGGCCTCTCCAAAATCAGAATGTTGATAGCTATATCCTTGATTGGGTCTTTGTCTTTGTTGCGATTTAGACTTTTCAAAAGCGTCTGCATGTTGCCAGTCTTTACCGTATTGATCGTACTTTTTACGATTTTCTGGATGACTCAGCACTTCATTCGCTTCGTTAATCTGTTTGAATTTCACTTCCGCTTGTTTATCCGTCGGATTCAAGTCTGGATGGTATTTTCTGGCCAGCTTACGGTATGCTTTTTTGATTTCTGCCTGAGTTGCGGACTTATCAACTCCCAGAACTTTATAATAATCAATAAATTCCATTAAAAATAGGGTTTAAAGGGGTATCCTCAATCGTATAAAATTACGAAAAACCCACAAACTAAAAAAAATCCGCTATCAAAATAGAATAGAGTTAACCTTGACTACCCTAAAACTATGAAAAATCCTTGAAGCTTCTTGCGCATCGAAAATAATCAGTTTTTAAATAAACGTATGCGAAGTGTGGAAATAAATTGAATGGAATAAAAACGTGTAAAAAATAATTAGCTCCGCTATCAAAAGACAGTGGAGCTAACCTTAACCAACCTAAACCTATGAAAAAGCTATTAAGCTTTCTTCGCGTCAAATATAAAAAAGATTTTATAGTAAAAAAATATTTCGCCAAAATAAAAAGAAGAATTCAAGTAGAAGAAAAGTGCTTAAAAAAAAATTAACTCCACTATCAAAAGACAGTGGAGCTAACCTTAACCAACCTAAACCTATGAAAAAGCTATTAAGCTTCCTTCGGGTCAAATATAAAAAAGATTTTATAGTAAAAAAACATTTCGGGTAAATAATAGGGGAAAATAAAGTGGTGAAAAACCTTTTAAAAAGTTTAGCTCCACAATCAAATAATAATGGAGCTAAACTTAACCAACCTAAACCTATGAAAAAGCTATTAAGCTTCTTTCTAAATCAAATGTAATAAAAATTTCTGATAAAAATTTGATAATCAGCAAAAGAAATGCTTAACCTTCGACTAACATGCAATAAATAAGCAAGTTAATAGATTGTTGGTTTTAAAGATTGTTGGTTTTAAAATAAAAAAAGCAGAAAGAAAATCTTTCTGCTTCTGGGTGCGGGCGGAGAGACTCGAACTCTCACACCTCGCGGCACTAGATCCTAAGTCTAGCGTGTCTACCAATTCCACCACGCCCGCAATTAAGTTTGCAAATATACACTAAAATCTATTTCTACAAATTTTATTTGTGAATTTTTTGCTTCTACATATTTCTCGTACTTTTGTCAAAAAGTGATTTAAATATGGAAATTAACGGTAGAATCAAGAAGATTTTTGATGAACAAACTTTCGGAAGCGGATTTCGTAAAAAGGAAATCGTAATTACAACCCAGGAGCAATATCCACAAGATATTATAATTGAATTTACACAAGATAAAATTTCTTTGTTGGATTCATTAAATGAAGGTGAAGAAGTAAAAGTATCGATCAACATTCGAGGTAGAGAGTGGATCAATCCAGAAGGGGTAGCGAAATATTTTAACAGCATCAATGGTTGGAGAGTTGAAAAAACACAAGGTGGAGATTTAACACCAAGTGATGAATTCAAACAAATGCCAACTACAGCAGACTTTACAAAAAGTGGTGAAGATGCAACTGATGACTTGCCTTTCTAAGTAAAAAACAACAATCATTTTAAATGATATTTATAAAAAAGACTCTTTTAAAGGGTCTTTTTTTATACCTAATTCTTTCGATTTCAGATCGACTTAAAATTATAAAAGCTTTAAAAAAACAATGAGCGAAAACCTGACTTCCAGTGACTTAAATTGAAAACTTCACTTTTTAAACACAAACTCGATTGATTTTTGTTTTATTTATCTAAATTGCGTTAGTAAAATGATAATTAACATAGTTTAAAAGGCTTTGGCATTGACTTTGTCTTAATTTAATTGAATAGTTAAAATGTGTACAATGAAAAATTTAAAATATCTCTTCGTTCTTCTGTTTTTCTCAAGTTTTGCAAGTTTGAGCTCTGCGCAAGGATTTCATACATCGACAACCAATGTGGAATATGAAAACGGAACTTTAAAAATCACCGCTAAATTCTTTACTGATGATTTGGAAAAAGCGGTAGGCGTTTCTGCAAATTCAAAAGATAGTTTTGACGACAAAGCAAAAGCATACAGTCAATCCAAACTTATTGTAAAAGTAAATGGAGCGAATGTTCCGTTAACCTATGTGGGTTTCCAAACGAATGATAAATCAACGCGTGTGTATTTAAAGGCAGATGGAATTAGAGACATCAAAGAAGTAGAAGTTACGAATCTGATGCTTATCGATACTTTTCAAGATCAACAAAATTTAGTGACTTTTGATATCAATGGTGTTCGGAAAAGTTTTACCGCACGAAAAGGAAGTGATTCGGGTAAATTGACCTTTTAAATATCCAACTACAAAATAGTATAAGCTCTACATCCTCCGGATTGTAGAGCTTTTTTTATAGTTTTTCGAAATCTTCCCAGAAATTCGGATAGGATTTTTCCACCACTTTTGGATTTTCAATTTCTAAATCTTGAAATACAACTAGAGGCGCAAAACTCATTGCCATCCGATGGTCGTTATAGGTTTTAATCAACGGTATTTCGGAAACTTCAAAGAAATCTTGAATTTCTAATGAGTCGTTCGTGATTTCTACTTGTGCACCTATTTTCGCTAATTCATTCTGCAATGCCAGCAAGCGATCGGTTTCTTTGATTTTCAAAGTTTCCAATCCGCTTAATTTGCATTTTAATTTCAATCCTGTACACGTTACTGCAATGGTTTGAGCCAAATCAGGTGTTCGATTCAAATCCAAAATAACTTCATTGAAATTAAAATTTGGAATTTTTGATAACAGAATTTGATTTCCTACAAACTGTGTTTGTACGCCAAAATAGTTTTTGTAAATCTCAACAACTTCAGAATCACCTTGCAAACTATTTGAAAAAAAAGTGTCTAATTTAATTTCTACGGAATCGGACAAAGCAGCGATGGAATAAAAATACGAAGCGGAGCTCCAATCGGATTCAATTCGATGGATTTTGTTCTCCAAATTAGTTTGCGGTAGAATTCGAATTGTATTTCTTTTGAATTCTGTTGATATCCCCACTTGATTTACCAACTTTAAACTCATTTCTAAATAAGGTCGCGACGTGATTTTCCCGTTCAATTGAATAAGTAAACCTTTGGGAAGTTTGGGTGCGATTAAAAGTAAAGCAGTAATAAACTGACTGCTGATGTTGGCTTCTACCTCTACAAAATTCGTGGTTAATTTTCCTCCTTGAATTTTCAAAGGAGGAAAACCTTCTTTATCTAGATAGGAAATCTCAGCACCGAGCGAACGTAGAGCATCGACCAATACGCCAATCGGTCGTTCTTTCATTCGATCAGAGCCCGTTAGAACTACATTTCTATTTTTTTGGATAGCAAAGTAGGCGGTTAAAAATCGCATGGCTGTCCCGGCATGATGAATGTCGATTTGAGTAGAATCACTACTCAGAGCTGATTGTAAAAGTCGACTATCGTCGGAATCAGAAATGTTGCTTAGTTGAATGGGATTTTCATAGAGTGCATTCAAAATCAAAAGACGATTGGTTTCACTTTTGGAGCCACCGATCGAGATTTCGGCAGAAATCTGAGAATCTTTTTTTGAAAGCAAGATCCGATTGCTCATACTTCAATCTTTATATCGTATTGTTGCAAAAGACCTTGTAAATTCTCATTTGAAAATTTCGCTTTCTTAATTCGATTCATATTCGGATGAATGGTATAATTGGAAGCTGTTCTGAAATCTGCTTTTTCCAAATTCGATTGATCAAAAACAGTCCCTTTCAAATCACTTTCCACAAATTCAGCAAACGTTAAATCACATTGGCTGAAGTCCGCATTTTGCAATTGCGAATACTGAAACTTAGTTCTTGGAATTTCCAATTTGAAAAAATCACAATGATTTAAATTACATTCTTCAAAAGAAAAAGAAAGTCCAAAGAGATTGCAATCACTAAATTTCAATCCCAACATTTTACAATTGCTAAACGATGTGGTTTGAATAATCGTATTGACTAACTTCATTAAACTTAAATTACAGTGTTGAAATTCACAATCAATGAATTTAAAATGTGAAAAGTCCGCATCTGAAAAATCACAATTTAGAAAAGTGCAGTTTTCAAATTCAGCTACTTCCAATGAATTCAAATTCTCAAATGTTTGGTCAAAATAGATTTCCATGGTGCAAACTTACTTCAACTTATCGTTGTTATGATGTCGATCATGATCTCTTTTTGTTTTAATTTCCATTTTTTTTGAAAAAGCAGATTCTAAATCAACACCGGTTTGATTGGCCAAACACAAAACTACAAAAATTACATCGGCCAACTCTTCGCCCAAGTCTTTGTTTTTATCGGAATCCTTCTCGGATTGCTCACCATAGCGTCGCGCGATGATACGAGCGACTTCACCTACTTCTTCGGTAAGTTGCGCCATGTTGGTCAATTCGTTGAAATACCGAACTCCGTGACTTTGGATCCACTCATCCACTTCTTTTTGTAATTTCTGAAGGCTCATATTTTATATTTTAACTAAAACTACATCTTGATTTTCAGCATTTATTTGCTGACTCTCAAATTCTTTCATCGGCTTGTAATACGTATTTGGAAGAGAGCTTTGTCCTATTTGATATAAAGTACTTACTACGATGTATCCATCACTTTCAATAACTTTATAGGTATATCCAGCAACATTTCCTTCTACAACAAACGATTTTTCTGCGGGCAAAGATTCTACCTTAAAACCTTCAGGAATTTTAATTTTTATTGTTTTTTCTTTGGATATCAACGTCCCAAATTCCAACGGATAGTTTCGAGAATCATTTGTAAAACTAGACTTCTCTAATTTAGTGAAAAGCAAAGGATTTACAATAATTTTATTCCCAATTACTTCACCACCTTGAATATCATTAAGTTTAAAAGTATATCGGAACATTCCATTTTCTTCATTTTCATGGATTCTAAAATTCTCTAAGTCAAAACTATAATTCTTCTCATACTCTTTTTCAAATTCTTTTGGATCTTCGGTTAAACGTATTTTATCGCTCATTGCAAAATAAGAATCTCTAGTCTCAGAATAATTGCCAGAGACACGGCCATCCGCAGACATAGTCATCACAGCTAATTCTTTGATTGTACTCAATCCATAGTTTGTAAGCGAAAGTTCCTGAACCTCTTTTTCCATAATTCTAAACCCTCTATGATTTAAATTTCGCATGGGTAACATATTGATTTTACTATATTTTTCAGTTGCATCCATTAAATACAATTGGTTATTTATTTCAACGGAAGCAATTACAAAATTCAAGCTCGTAACAGATGGAAAGCTATAGTTAAGTATTAGATTTCCAACCGTACTCAGAGCGACAGGATGTGCATTTAATCCCGCTTTTTGAAGCATCGAAACCAGCATTAGATTTATGTCCGCTGCATTTCCCGTTTTATCTTTAAATGTAGATCGAACACCTTTGTCTGTCCTCAACCCATACATCCGATTCCAGGTGTAATTATCTTTTACAAATCGGAAGATCCCTTGCATTTGTTCTGTTGGAGTTGTTGCGTTTGCAGTGGCTACTTGAACAGCTTCATCCAAAAAGTTATTTCCTTTTAACTGGGCACCAAATTCACTATGTACCATTAAGTCCTTTCCAATTTGGCCCCAAGAAGTTGCATAATTTTCGGAACGATAACCTGAATGCTCAAATTTCATTAACTCAAAACGAGTGGAAGTTTTTAAATTATTCAAATTAAAAACAAAGGGTTCTTTCTTTAACGGTGGAACATTCTCATAGGTCATTTCCGTAATCAAATTATTGTAATTCATAGCGTTATCTGGATAGATGTTTTCTTTGGTTCTTCCAACAGCATCGCCCCGATTGTCTTGGCTATAAATATAAAACTCAGGCCGTTTGAAAATGAATTGACTGTAAACAACAGGAATTTCATCTTGGAAAAACCAACGTCCAATGTCACGAGCATACGGAGAAGAAATCGTGTATTTATATTCTAATACAGAGCCGTTTTGAACATTAGGAAAAGTGAATTTCTCTACTTCCCAATTTTTATTTTTCCTTTCTTTAAAAATATCGGTACTTTTCACTTTGGTTTCCACTACTTTGCCGTTCTCTAAGTTGTAAGTGGATCCTCTAAAAGAACTTATTTTTTCCCGGTTGGATGATGGCGCATACAGGCTTACTTCTCTTCCCAAGAATCTTTCATTCACATTGTTTTTATCGTACACTTTTATTCTTCCTTCGTACTCACTTACAAGCATGAAGGTTCCGTTTATGGGATAAAACTCCAAGGTTACGGTTGCTTTTTCATATAAAATTTCAGCAGCAGAGTCAGGGTCAATCAAACTTTGGGTCTTGGCCAATTCTTCTTTGCTCACTTTTCCGTATCGATTATCTTGACCGAAAAGAAGAGTCATAAATCCTACAAGTACCAATAAACTTACTTTTGTTCTCATTTTATTAAGTGTTATTTTTTTTCTATCAATAATTTCGTGTTATCCATGGAAGAAATTTTTCGTTGAAATTCAACATAATCATTGAATTTCTCTTTGGGATAGTTCCCGTCCTTTACTACTAATTTTCGGATAATTCGTAAAGTTCGTTCATCTACCTGCTCGACAGACAGAAAATAACTACCAAAATCATCGAAATAAATTTGAGGGTGAAACTTTTCATTCAATGTATAACCCTGCGGTAATTTTAATTCAAAATCGGTTTCATCGCTATAGCCAAAACGGATTTCAAATGGATATTTTCGATGATTGTCTTTTTTCAAATTCGTACCTAATCCTTCAAATGAAATCAGACTAAAAATCAGATTGTTTCCAATTATCTTGGCGTATTGTTTCGACTCCACGTTTAAATGGGAAGTAAACACCGCATTTGCACGGTCATTTTGGAATGTAAAATTTAGAATCTTTAGATTGGGGAGATTGCTTAGATGTTCTAAAAGCCAATCTTTCTGTTCTTTACTCCCCATAAAATCCAATGGATAATACGAATTGTATTGAAGACCAGAGTCTGTAATTTCATATTCAACCTTCAACGTTCCATCCGGGAAAATCTCTCCTTTGGCATGAATGGACTCCTTATTGACTTCGGCAGGATAATTCTTTGTGGATATTATTTCACCACCCTCTGGTGTAACGGATAAAGCAAAGCGATCATCGGTAAATTGCCCCAAATAATTAAAAGCGGTTTGTTGGCTGGTACATTCCAACCAAAGGGTTTCGCCATCCATAGGAACATTCACAATCATGTGATTTCCTTGCAGAGAAGTGAAATCATCTTTTATATTGACTTTTCGATTTCTATCGGCATAAACGATGGTATGAAAAGCATCAATACCTACCACTTCCAGAAGACTGACCATGTAATTGGACAAAGCCTTGCAATCGCCGTAACTTTTACTACTCACATAGGAAGCTGGAAAAGGCTCCCAACCACCGATTCCGATGGAGATATTGACATAACGTGTTTTGGCTTGCATATATTCATACAACAACCGCACTTTTTCAATGGGATCTTCAATTCCATCCACTAATTTCAATGCGTTTTGTTTGTCGGTTTCAGATAGATCAAGTTTGTCTTTGATTAAATTCTCATAATACCATTTCCCAAAATCTTTCCAATCTTCCATTTTACCTTTCACTCCTTCCAATTGAAATTCGGTAGGCGAAAAGAAAACATTGGGCGTCAATTCACTCAATGCGGGACTTAAAACCTCTTCATTCAAAGGCTGAATGTGCGACGCGGAATAGTTCAAAACATTTCCTGACTCAGATTTAATCACTTCTAAAAAATCAAAACCGTATTCTTTTTTACGAATGGGAATGGTGGAATGATTCGTCAAAGAATACATCGATTTCTCTACTCCAACATTGTAATACGGAATGGGATTCCAACTCGGAAGATTGATGGTGTTGGATAAATTGTATTCAAAATAATACCGAATCGTAAAAGGATAAAAAGTAGGAGTAAACTCAAAATACTGAATTCGGGTGTCTATATAAAGAGAAAATCCGTCAAATGCACTTACGTCTTTTAAGTCTTTTCTACCGAGTTTACGCATAAGCTTTCCATTGGCATCGTATAAACTCGCTTCAAACTTATTGATTTTTCGTGATTTATTGTAACCCAATTGTTGGTAAGCATACGGCAATCCACTTTCATTTAAAATGGTGATTACTTTTTCTGAACTGTATTTGACTTTGTTGTAATCATAAAAGTCAACCTGTTCTTTTTCAAACCGTACGACAGCATACGCTTCTTCTTTTAGGCTTTGAGGAATGGCACTTACAGAATAATCCTGTGCTTCAGTATTGATTGCAAAAATCAATACCCATACAAACAAAAACTGCTTCAATTTCTTGGGGTCTAATTAAAAACTACTCTCTATTTTTCGAATCAATCCAAATCGTTACCGGGCCATCATTCAACAATTCCACTTTCATATCTGCGCCAAACTCACCGGTTTGAATGGGGCTAATGTATTTCTTTTGGATAACTTTAACAAAGTTTTCATATTGATTTTTCGCCAAATCAGGAGAAGAAGACTTAAGGTACGAAGGACGATTTCCTTTTTTGGTCGAAGCATGCAAAGTAAATTGACTTACAACCAAGATATCTCCTTCCACATCTTGAACCGAAATATTCATTACGCCGTTTCCATCGGGGAAAATACGAAGTTGAATGATTTTAGAAGCGATCCATTCAAAATCTTCTTCGGTATCGGATTCTTCAAAACCAGCTAGAACCAAAAGTCCCACTCCGATTTGACCGGTTATTTTACCTTCCACTTTGACATGGGCATGCGTAACTCGTTGAATTAGTACTCTCATTTTTAAGAAATAAGGTTTTATTTTGGTTGGAAAATTAAAATCCGCCGAATCGTTTGTTTTCTTCAATTTCCGCCATGAAAATCAGATAATTCTCATACCGACTTTCTGCAATTTCTCCCGTTTCAAAAGCGGTTTGAACCGCACAATGTGGTTCGTTCAAATGAATGCAATTGTCAAATTTACACGCTGAACTCAAATCATAAATTTCTGGAAAGTAGGCTTGAATTTCTTCCTTTTTCATTTCAATTAATCCAAATTCTTTGATTCCTGGGGTATCAATGCAAAATCCGCCAAATGGCCATTCGTGCATCTCAGCAAACGTAGTGGTGTGTTGGCCCTTTTGATTAAAGTTAGAAACCACTGCGGTTTTGATGTCCAATTTTGGATCCAAGGCATTCATCAAGGTAGATTTCCCTACACCTGAATGTCCCGCAAATACAGAAGTGATATTCTTTAATTCCGTTTTCAAAGCATCGAGATTCATACCGGAATGAGCAGATATTTCCAAGGTTTCGTAACCAATCGGTTCATAAATACTTTTGTAATATTCCACTTCTTCTAAATCTTCTTCATCGTAGGCATCCATTTTATTAAAAACCAAAACAACGGGAATGTGATACGCTTCAGAAGTCACCAAAAAACGATCAATGAATCCCAAGGAAGTTTTCGGATTATCCATGGTCACTACCAAAAATGCTTTGTCAATGTTTGAAGCGATGATGTGGGTTTTTTTCGAAAGATTGACCGAGCGACGAATGATATAATTTTTACGTTCATGAATTTTAGTAATCATAGCCACGCCATCATCATCCAAATCAAAATCGACATGATCTCCTACCGAAACTGGATTGGTGTGTTGAATGTTATCCAAACGAAACCTTCCTCGAATTCGTGCATTGTATATTTCTCCTGATTCTGCACGCAATATATACCAACTCCCTGTGGATTTAATAACTCGCGCTTTCATTCTGCTTCTGATTTATTGGTACTCATAATGGAGGTTTGATGTTGAATGGATTCTTGGTGAATCGCTTTGATTAATTTATTGACAAACTCTTCGGAAAGTCCCAATAGCTCACCTTGTTTGAGTGAGTTTTCAAAAATATGTTTCCATCGTTCGGGCTGAAAAATGGCGACATTGTGTTCTTTTTTCAATTCTCCAATTTTGCATGCAATCGCCATTCGTTGTGCCATTGCATCTAAAATAGATTGATCGGTTTCATCGATTTCAATTCGCAAACGACTCAATTCCGAATGATACAAAGCATCTTCGTCATCCTTTTTTCGAACGACTAAATTTCGAATAATTTCCGTCAATCTTTCCGGAGTAATTTGTTGTTTCGCATCGCTCCATGCATTGTCAGGATCGTTATGCGTTTCAATCATCAATCCATCATAGTCAAAATTATAAGCTTGTTGTGCCACATCAAAAAGACCTTCCCGATTTCCACAAATATGAGACGGATCACAGATTAAAGGGGTTTCTGGCATTTTATCTCTAAAGTCCAAAGCGATTTGCCAATGGGGGTTATTTCTATATTTCGTTTTTTTATATGTCGAAAAACCACGATGAATAGCCCCTAAATTTTGAATGTTTTGAGCTTGCAAACGCTCTACAGCGCCAATCCACAAATCCAAATCGGGATTTACGGGGTTTTTCACCAAAACAATTTTATCGGTATCTTTTAATGCTTCTGCAATTTCTTGAACGGTGAATGGATTCACGGTGGTACGTGCGCCAATCCATAGAAAATCAACTTCGTATTCTAATGCTAAGTTCACATGATTTGCATTTGCCACTTCAGTCGCAATTTTTAGATTGAATTCATCCTTCACTTTTTTCAACCACTTCAATCCAATTGCACCGACTCCTTCAAAACAATTGGGTTTGGTTCGTGGCTTCCAAATACCTGCTCTAAAAATCTCGGTACAATTCTTATCCAAACGTTCCGCAATTTCCATCATTTGTTTCTCACTCTCGGCACTGCACGGTCCGGCAATAAGTAAAGGCTGTTTAAATTCTGTAATCCAACTTTGTTTCGAATCCATCATTTGGCAAATTTACAATAATATTTTGTTGAATGTATGGAGTGATTTGAAGTGAAATATCCGGAACTCAAAGAAACAAAAAAGCCACCCAAAATTGGATGGCTTCAAAAAATATAATTAATTCAAACTATTATTCAAACTTCAATGAGAAGAAAACTCCTCGTGTAGAGAGCGACTTCAAAGATCCGGCCCACATAGGTGCTGTATCAGGATTGTCTTGAACCAACTCGTTGTTGAAAAGGAAAATTCCTTTGATGGCTGGAGTCAATTTAAATTTGCGAAAGTACAATTCCACACCCAATTCTACTTGCCAGTTAAAGTTGTGGGTTTTCATTCGGAACATATCTTCTTTGTTGTCTTCTTCTTTTTTCTCATTGGACTGAATATTTACCATATATCCCACTCCACCTTGTAAATAAGGCCGTGTATTTACCCAACGGTCTCCATGAATTTTCAAAAGTAAAGGAATATCGACATAGGTCGATTTCACTTCTCGAACGCTATCCACTGGAGAATCTATATTTCCAAAATACAGATTTCGTTCGGCAAAGTGAACACCCGGCTCCAATTTCAAGTCGAAATTATCGTGTAACCTCATTTTCGCCATCAATCCGACTGAAAAGCCCATTTTATTTTCTTGACGAAGATAAATCATGCCTTGTTCACTCAATCCTTCCTCATCAGGAACCACTTTAAAGGACAATAAATTCGTTCCTAAAAAATACCCCCAACTGAAAGGTCTCTCATCAAACTCTTCTCTGTGCCACGTTTTTTCCGTATTAGCACGAAATTGACTAAAAGATGTTACTGCGAGTGAAAACAGAATTATTGCTAAAAGATTTCTCATATACCCTTCCTTAACGAATTTTTTTTTGTTTTATTTTGAACTTTCGTAAATGCTTGCGATTCCAAAAGTAAGTTTTTTATCTGAAATTTTAGAAAAATTCGACTTTTTTAAAATATTCTTCATCTCTTCACCGTACGGAAATGCTTTCACTGACTCCGGTAAATACGTATATGCACTTTGATCTTTTGAAATTCTTTTTCCTATTCGTGGCAAAATTTGTTTGGAATAAAAAGAATACAATTGTTTCATTGGAAATGATTCCGGTTGAGAAAATTCTAAAATGACAAAAGTTCCACCCGGTTTTAATACCCGATTGATTTCGTCCAATCCTTTGGATAAGTTCTCAAAATTCCGAACACCAAATGAAACGGTAATGCAATCGAACGAATTATCATCAAAAGGCATATTTTCGGCATCTCCTTGAATCATGTCAATTCGATCATCCAAATTTAATTCGGCAATTTTCTTACGACCCACATCCAACATCCCGGCAGAAAGGTCAAATCCGGTAATTTTTGCGTTTGTCGCATGGGCCATTTGTATGGCTAAATCACCGGTTCCGGTGGCAATATCTAAAATGGTTTCTGGATGGGCATTTTGAATTTTCTTTACAACACGCTTTCTCCATTTCACATCGATACCCATTGATAATACACGGTTCAGGAAATCATATTTCTCTGAAATATTATCGAACATTTGTTCTACTTGTTTCTTTTTGCTTAAATCCGAATCGGAATAAGGTTTAACTGTGCTCATACATTTGCAAATCTAAGAATTTAGTTTCAGTTTCTCTTTCAAGTCGACACTTCCTTATTCATAATTCTCAAAATAAAACTGGATGAAGTCGTCTTTTGTGAAAATCTTTGAAAGGTCATCGGCCATACCTCCTTTTTTTATAAAGAGTTTTGGGTATTTGTGATTCAGATTGTAATAAAAATCTTCTATATATAATCCATCGTGACGTGTAATATTACCATTGTACACTTTTTCATCAATGGTAATAGTTTGGGAAGTGAATAAAGAATCTACATTTCGTGCGGCACCGTAGGGACGGACAAAAACATAATATTCCGCTCGGGTTGGATTGATGATCGCATTGGCACGTTTAATATTAAAAATCGTATCGGTTTGTTTGCCATCGTACGTAAAGCTTAAACTATGGTCGCCACCTCTTAGTTTAATAGGTGCATTTTGATTGGGAGCTAATTTATATTCTTGATCATCAATTTTCACTTCCAAATAATCTTCCGATGGATTGGTGATTAAATACGTATCTACTTTTTGAAGATAATTTAAATAAATCGTATAACTGATAATGGCAATTCCAATCGTTATCAGCAAACCAAAAAGAGCAGGGTTTTTTTTCATACCTATTATATACTATTAATACTATTGATTTATTTTATTGAATTCGACTGCAAATTTACCCAATCCTAAAGAATTTGAATTAGAAATAAAATAAAGTTTTCTACTTTATCAAATAATTGTACATTTGCACCCGCATACATAATAATCATTAAAACAATATTGGAATGTATTTAACAACAGAAACAAAACAAGAAATTTTTGCAAAACACGGTAAATCAGCAAGTGACACCGGATCTGCAGAAGGGCAAATCGCCTTATTTACCTTTAGAATCAAGCACTTAACTGAGCACTTGAAGAAAAACCGAAAGGACTTCAACACTGAAAAATCATTGGTTCGATTGGTAGGAAAGAGAAAAAGTTTATTGGATTATTTAAAAGCCAAGGACATCGAAAGATACCGTGCGATTATCGCCGAGCTTGGAATTCGAAAATAAATTGATTCAAAATCACAGTAAAGGCAATTGCAAGATTGCCTTTTTTTGTTTTTTTAGGTTGTTGTGGAATGTAGGTTTTTAGTTTTCATTAAAACTCAAAACTTTAATTAAGAAATTATAGAAAGACTATAAATAACCGATAGGGCAAACGGCCGTATCACAGACGAATTAAAAATTAAGAAGAATGATTCCAGAAGCAATCACAGAAAAAATTATCCTTGCAGACGGCAGGGAAATCACTATTGAAACAGGAAAATTGGCAAAACAAGCCGATGGTTCTGTTGTAGTAAGAATGGGCGACACCATGCTATTAGCTACCGTTGTTGCTAGCAAAGAAGCCAGAGAAGGTGTGGATTTCCTTCCTTTAACCGTTGACTACAGAGAAAAGTTTTACGCGGCAGGTAGAATCCCAGGGAACTTTTTTAGACGAGAAGCAAGACCTTCAGATAATGAAATTTTAACCATGCGTTTGGTGGACCGTGTTTTACGTCCGCTTTTTCCCGATGATTTTCATGCTGAAATTCAAGTGATGATCGCTTTAATTTCATACGACCCTGAAGTAATGCCCGAATCTTTGGTTGGTTTAGCTGCATCTGCTGCGATTGCACTTACCGATATTCCTTTCAAGGGACCTATGTCAGAAGCCCGCGTAATCCGATTGGATGGTGAGTTGATGATTAATCCTAGCTATGAGCAATTGCTGAAAGCGGACTTGGACATTATGGTAGGAGCAACCAAAAATTCAATCGTGATGGTTGAAGGTGAAATGCAAGAAATTTCTGAAAAAGAAATGTTGGAAGCAATTGCTTTTGCACATGAAGAAATCAAAAAACAAATTGAAGCGCAAGAACGTTTGGCAGAAAAAGTAGGTAAATCTTTGCCAAAAAGAGAATATTCCCACGAAGATCACGACGATCAAATCCGTGAAAAAGTATGGGCTGAAACTTATCAAAAAGTATACGATGTAGCCATTCATCCCTCCACAAAAGAAGAAAGATCTGAAAACTTCAAAGCAGTTTTAGATGAATTTTTGGCTCAATATGAAAATGACCCGGAGGAATTGGAAAGAGTGACTCCCTATGCAAAAACATATTACCATGATGTAGAAAAAGAAGCCATGCGTCAAATGATTCTAAACGAAGAAGTTCGTTTGGATGGACGTAAACCCAATGAAATCCGACCGATTTGGTGTGAAGTAGATTACCTTCCCGGATCACATGGATCAGCTGTTTTCACACGAGGTGAAACCCAAGCTTTGACTGTTTTGACTTTGGGTTCATCCAAAGATGCAAACATGGTGGATAGCGTAGTTTCTCAACACGACGAAAAATTCTTTTTACACTATAATTTCCCTCCTTTCTCAACCGGTGAAGCACGTCCTCTAAGAGGAACTTCACGTAGAGAAGTAGGACACGGAAACTTGGCACAACGTGCTTTGACTCATATTCTTCCCGATGAATATCCGTACACCGTACGTATCGTTTCTGACATTTTAGAATCCAACGGTTCTTCGTCTATGGCCACGGTTTGTGCAGGTACTTTGGCATTGATGGACGGTGGAGTTCAAATTAAAAAACCTGTATCAGGAATTGCAATGGGATTGATTACTGATTTAGAAACAGGGAAATCCGTTGTATTGTCTGATATCTTGGGCGATGAAGATCACTTGGGTGATATGGACTTTAAAGTAACTGGAACCAAAGATGGAATCACTGCTTGTCAAATGGATATCAAAATCGAAGGTTTGGGAATGGATGTTTTGGAAAAAGCATTGGAACAAGCAAGAGAAGGTCGCTTGCATATATTAGGTGAGATGTTAAAAGCATTGCCTGAACCTCGTAAAGAGTTGAAATCAAATGCTCCGAAATTAATTACAATGAATATCCCTAAAGAATTCATTGGAGCTGTAATTGGACCGGGTGGGAAAATCATCCAAGAATTACAGAAAGAAACGGGAACCGTTATTTCCATTGAAGAAATAGAAGATTACGGACGCATTGAAATCGCAGGAGTAGATCAAGCGAAAATCGATCATGCGATTGAAAGAATTAAGCAAATCGCCTTTGTTCCTATATTGAATGAAACGTATAGTGCCGTTGTAAAATCAATCAAACCTTTCGGTGCTTTCGTAGAAATCTCAAAAGGAGTAGAAGGTTTGGTACATATTTCTGAAATCGCTCATAGACGATTGAATACCGTTGAAGAAGAATTGCATTTAAATGATAAAATTAATGTGAAATTCTTGGGATACGACGACAAAAAGAAAATGAAACTTTCAAGAAAAGCTTTGTTACCGAAAGATGACAAGCCTTCTAATGATTAAACAAACTGATTAATTTCAGTTGTTATACTCGAAAAAACGCTTCCTATTTTGGAGGCGTTTTTTTGTTTTAAATTGAATTGTCCTCTTCAAAAAATCTTACTTTTACACACCTAATACACAATAATCACATGCTGATTCACTTTATTTTTGGCATCTTTTTCTTAAGCTTATTTGTTTTTGGACAAGAAAGCAAAAATGTTTATTTCATTGGAAATAGTTATACGGCTACTGGAAACATTCCGAATTTAATCAAACAAATCGCGAATAGTAGTGGTGACGAACTCATTTACACGGCTCATACACCGGGTGGAGCAACTCTTCAACAACACGCTTCCAATCCAACGGTAGCCCATACTTTACAACAAGGAAATTGGGATTATGTCGTTTTGCAAGAACAAAGTCAACTTCCCTCCTTTCCAGATGAACAATTCAACACGATGGTTTTACCCTTTGCGGAACAATTGAATGCAAGCATCAAAGAACATAACCCCTGTGCTGAAACTACTTTTTATATGACATGGGGACGAAAAAATGGAGACAGTCAAAATTGTCCCGGATGGCCTCCTGTTTGTACGTATGAAGGAATGGATGATTTAATCAACCAAAGATATCGATTGATGGCCGAACTAAACCAAGGAATTATTTCACCCGTCGGTGCAGTTTGGTGGTATATTCGTACCAACCATCCGACGATAGAACTTTATTCAAGTGATGGTTCCCATCCTTCAACCGTTGGCTCCATGGCGGCGGCTTACACTTTCTACACCGTTTTCTATAAGAAGTCTCCGTATGAAGCGAGTTATGAT